>Ga0335075_10018254_pt1 | contig 10400 bp, 9 predicted proteins | sample Lox_Sample_24_FD_206723 | JGI IMG/M metagenome (GOLD analysis project Ga0335075, IMG submission 206723) | Soil microbial communities from Loxahatchee National Wildlife Refuge, Florida, United States - Lox_Sample_2.4 | ecosystem: Environmental > Terrestrial > Soil > Wetlands | place: USA: Florida... | reverse complement strand
CAGCGTGTGCCCTGACGACGGTCGCAGGGTCTCGATCAGCCGCTTGACCTCATTGCGTCGCTCCGCAAGGTCAACCGCGGCGTATCTAACGGCGTGCTCTTCGGCGTACCTCAAGCGATCGATCGCTCGGAGGTGCTCTCGGGACTGGGCGCTCGACGCGCAGGAGCGCCCGAGCGCGGGGCGATACTTCCAAGTGGACGCCAGGGCGCCCCGAAACTTGGCGAGTGCGGCCTGCTCGTCGGGCTCATCCGCGGCGGCGAGACGGGCCGAGTCGACGGCATCGGCCAGCGCGAGAGTGCCGGCCGAGCAGTCGAATGGGGCCGGCTCGACGTGTGGGGCCCACACCTGCAGGCAAATCTGCACCGAGCAAATGATGGTGAACCCCGCCATGAGGAAGGCGAAAACAGCGATTCCGAGCGTCCTTCCCAGCTGCGCTGGGCGGGCTGACCCGTCATCCGATGCCTTCGACTCCATGTTCGTGTAGTGCGCAGATGATGGGGGCGACGTCAAACGCGGAAGTGAGCCCGGTGGCAGAAACCCCAAAAACCAGAGACCACGGCGAAACGCTTTCTGTTAAGACTCCGGCCCCTGACAATCCCTCATGACGCAAACGACTGATTCCGCGCTCGGAAGCCTCATGAAGTCCGCTTCCACTCACGCGGCGGACCTGTCGCTCGACAATCGCCTGGCAGAGGCGCAAGCCCTGCTCAAGGACGATCTCCTCTGGGTCGAGCACGCGCTGCACCAGGCAGCACAACGCGGGCCGGCGCCTGCGACCAACGCGGCGCGTCACCTGATTGAGATGGGGGGCAAGCGTGCTCGACCGATGGCTCTGCTGCTCGCGTCCGCGTGCTTCGGACCGGTGCCAGAGGCGAGCCGCCACCTCGCGGTGTGCGTCGAGCTCATCCATTCGGCGACGTTGTTGCACGACGACGTCATCGACGAGGGCACCGAGCGGCGCGGTCGCGAAGCGGCGCGCGTGGTGTGGGGCAACGCGGTGAGCGTGCTCAGCGGTGATCTGCTGCTCACCCACTCGCTGCTCACGGCGCAGCGCGAGGCGCCAGCGTTGATGCCGGGCTTGCTGCACATGCTGCGACGGCTGGTCGAGGGCGAGATCGTGCAGCTGCGCGGGCGTTCGGAGCTCGAGGTCAGCGAAGACGTCTATGCCGCCATCCTGCGCGACAAGACGGCGGCGCTGTTTCGCTTCGCGACGAGCGCTGGTGCGCAGCTCGCGGGCGCTGCCACGCGTTGGCAGACGCTGCTCGGAGACTTCGGCGAGAGCATCGGCGTCGCGTTCCAGCTGGTCGACGATCTGCTCGACTACTCGGGCGAAGACACGGGCAAGACGATGTTCGCCGACCTGCGACAAGGCAAGCTCACGCTGCCGCTGGTGCTCGCGGTTCAAGAGCAGCCGGCGTTGCTCGACTACTTGCGGGCCATCCGCGCGGGCGATCAGAGCCAGGTCAGTCCGCTCCGCCAGCGCGTGATCGCGTCCGGGGCATGCCAGCTGGTCAAGGCACGGGCCGTGGGCCACACCACGCGTGCCATCGAGCTGCTGAGCCAGCTGCCCGCATCTCCCGCACGCACGCTGCTCACCGCGGTCGCCGAGCAACTGGCCGAGCGCGGGCGCTGAGCGCGGCTCCAAAGCGTCAGGCGGCGGAAAACGCCGCCTGCGCCGCAGCCAGAAGGTGCCGACCGCGCCCGCACGTCACACGCGCCAGTTCGCGGGGTTGGAGAGCCCGCGAGCCAGAAAGTGCGGCGCAGAACCCGACGACGGGCGTCGACGCCCGATCTGAGGCGCGCCCCTGCGGGCGCGCTTCGCTCGCCGTCAGTTCAACAGTTTGCGACTGTCGGCCGAGAACTCGCCCGGGTCTTGCTCGTCGAGCACTGCAGTGAGCTCGCGCTCGAGCGCCGAGCGCAGCTCGGACTCGACGGACTCGAGAGCACCGGCGAGACGCTCGAGATTGCGCTGGTAGACGAACAGGCGCGCCGACGGCGCCTGCAGGCTGTTCGGCGAGATGTCGTCCATCAGGATCAACGCACGAGGGTCGACCCCATCGATGACGAACTCGACGCCCGGCATGTCTGCCACGTAGACCTCGTCCTGCCGGATCGTCTGGCGGAGGCGCGGAGGCAACGTGTCGATCACACGCCGCACGGTGTGCTCGAACGCCTCTGGCGAGAGCGACCAATCGGGCGGAGGCGCCTGCAGGTCGAGCGCGCGCGCCTTGACGAACGCTTGCGTCGCCCGCGCGCGGTCGCCCTGCTCGTCGCGCATCAAGCCGAGGTAGTAGTAGGCCTCCGAGTTTTGCGGCGTCGCTCGCACCGATTGCTCGATGAGCGGGGCGGCGCGATCGAGATCGCCCACCTCGTACAATGCGCGCCCGACCAGGAAGACGTGGTTCGGGTTCTCGAACGGACCCTCGGGGAAGCGCGTGCAGAGCGCCTTGGCCTCATCCATGCGATCTTCGCCGAGCAGCGCGTCGAACTTGAGCAGCAAGGCGTCGACGAGCTCGTCGTCCGTCTCGGCCAGCTCGAGCGCCCGGTCGCACATTTCGAGGGCTTCTTCGTAGTCCGCGAGGGGATGAATCAACACTTCCGCCGCGTTGAGGAGGGCCTCGAAGTAGGATTCGTCGAGGGACAGAGCGTGGTTGTAGTGGCGGATGGCGGCTTCGAAATCGCCGCGCAACGCCGCTGCATAACCGAGGAGGTTGTACGCCTCGGGCGCCTGCTTGTTGAGCTCCAGCGCGCGTCGCGCCGACAGCTCGGCCCCTTGTGAATCCCCGTGCTGCACGAGGTCCCAGCCACGATCGAGGTGTGCCGAGAACCGATCCATGTTCTCCTCGTGATGGTCTTGTCGAGGGGGCAAGTCAAGCCCTTCGGCAGGGCTGCGCGAGCCCGGCCCGTACACGACTCATTTTCGTCGCCATCTCGGAGCGTTCGGGCTTTTGCCGCGCGCTCTTCGGCCGCGGCTGACGGCGTCAGCGCCGGGCCGTAGACCCGCGCACGGGACCGTCGATCACCACCCGACTCCCGGCCTGCCCGTTGCCTGCCCAGGCGCCATGCCAGCCCTCGCGGACCGCCGGGCCAGTGAAGAAGAAGAGATATTTGGCGTCGAGCGGTGCCAGGTTGATACAGCCATGGCTCATACGCACGCCGAAGTTGCGGTGCCAGAAGGCCGCGTGCAGCGCATAAGAGCCCTGGAAGTACATGACGTAGGGCACGTCTTCGATGCTGTAGGGCAAATCACCCGCGGCAGTGCCGTCGCCATCCATGGTGGTCGAGATGTGCTTCTCGCGAATGGTCCATTCGCCGGGCGGCGTGCGGTGGTCTTTCTCTTCTTCCTCGGACTCTTTGCCGCTCGACACGAGCGTGGTGAACACCGGCGTCGACCCGACCAGCGCCACCAGCGTCTGGGAGTACAAGTCGACATGAATCCAGTGTTCGTCGGGGGTGACGTTGACAGGGATGGGCGGCTGCTCGGCGATGCGAACTTGATCGCTGCGCAGCCAGAACCCCTCCGTCGCGCGCACGTAGCGATGGCCTTCCACTTGGACGCTCTCGCTCGTGAGGTAAACGGGCTTCTGCTTCACCACCATCCCGTTCGAAGTGACCTTGCCGTTCTCGATGGCGTACGTTGGCCGATTCTCGCGGCCGCCATACACCCAGGCGACGGGTAGCGTGTGCTCGTCGTCGAGCTCTGCGCCTCTGAACTCCGAGCCCTCGACGGCGACGAAGCGGTCCTTCGGCGCGATCATGCCCTTTGTCGTCTTGTACCAGGTGCGGGAGACCCACTCGAACTCGGTGTCGACCGCGATGTAGAAGCCGCGCACCATGCGCCGCCCGAGTACGCCGTCCGACTCGTCCGCGAGCTCGGCCAGACGCACCTCGCTCAGCGGTGCTTCCTTGCGCTGCCACCACGCGAGGCTGCCCGGATTTGCCGCGGGCCGCGCGGGATCGCTGCGGGCTGCGCTCGGCTCATACAGCGCGATCTGATCTTGCGAAGGCACCGATGTGTAGAGCGGCGTGCCGTTTTGCGCGTTGCGCGCATACGGGTAGGGGAGGATCGCCTTCAGATCCGGGGGGCGGACGGCGAGGCGGACCTGCGGATCGGTCGGGTCGGTGCTGCCCTCGGAGGCGCAGATGAAGCCGCCGCCGACCAGCGGATACCAACCCGAGCGGCAGCCGTCGCCGGCGATCGTGCCGGGAGAAACGGGCACGCGCCCGCCGCTGCGCGCATAGCCGATCTTGCGCGAGCGGTCGGGAGACGGTTCGGCGTAGATGCCCGTCGAGCCCGAGGTGACCGTGAAATACGGACCGGCGTAGAGCGGCGCATTCGAACCTCCATCGCCGACGCTGCCCGCGTCTGCGGGCTCGAGGGCGGGGGGCGTCGGCTCGGGGGTGGTTGCCGGTATCGCCTGGGGCAGACGCTGCTCGGGCAGCTCGACTCGTTCGGGGGGCGCCGTGCTGGTGCTCGGAACGCCGGGCGTCGGCGGCTCACGATCGCAGCCTCGCGCGCAAGCGAGCGGCCCTGACACGACCGCCGCGACGGCGAGCGTGCGCCAGCGCGGCTCGAGCCCACGACGAAGCATTCCGTGACTCTTAGTCACAACGGCGTCGCTTGACTACTTATGGGGCTAACGGGAGGCAAACGTTGCGACGCGGCCTGCGCGGCCTTGTGGCCGAAGAAGGAAGCCGGGGACCTAGCGTAACGGCGTGATAAGACGTCGTGGCGGACTTGGCGAGCGGGATGAAAAGTGGCGGTGCGTCGCGGAGCTTCGCGGCGAGCGCGCGCGGCGTCGAGCGTGCCCCCGCCGCCCGCGCTGGCCAACGTTCGCTGCGCGAGCCGTCGCGGCGGCTGCTCACCTGGGCCCTGTCGATCTCGGCGCTGGCGCATCTCGCGCTGACGCCGTTCGCCGGTTTGATCGGGCTGATGGCTTGGTTGTTCACGCCCGCGGACGAGCCAGACGGCGAGGCCGAACAACTGACGTCGATCCCCATCACTCTGCTCAGCGAAGAAGAGAGTGCGCAGCTCGAGGCCGCGAGCGCGCCACCGCCGAGCGCGCCCAGCGCGCCGGTCGTGCTCCCGCCCGATCCGCCGAGCCCCGCTCCCGCCGCGCCGGCGCCGCCCGCGCCCCCAACGCCCCCGGCGCCGAAGCCTCCCGAGCCGGCCAAGCCGACACCGAAGCCGACGAAGAGCGGGCCCGAAGGCGCCGGGCATCCGGTGGCGATGTCGGGCGTGAACAGCGAGGTCGTCGACAGCAACGCCAACGTCAACCTGCTGCTGCTGACGGAGCGGATCCGCAATCATCCGCTCGGTCCTCGCATCGGCAAGCTGATCGTCGCCTTTCCGCAGTGGAGCAGCTTCTTCGAATCGGGCGAGATCGACCCGGTGCGCGACATCAATCGCCTGCTGGTGGTGGGTCCACAGTTTCGGCGCTCTGCCGATGTGGTCGCCATTCTCGAACACGACCTCCCGGCGCCCGTGCTGCGCGCTGCGGTCGATCGCCTGGTGCAACGCCCGCCGCGCGGGCGCTGGCTGAAATCGAAGATCCCGGCGGCGTATGCACACGCCGATCGGGCCGAGCGCTTGTTCGCGATGACGGCGCCGCACGTCCTCGTCGTCGCGCCGCCGCACCTCGAGAAGCAGATCCTGACGGCGCCGCCCACGCAATTTCCCACCCCGGCGGGGGACGAGGCGGTGGTGTTGCATGTCAAGACGCCGTGGCGCGCGTTGATGGGGCTGCCGTTCCGCCTGCCGGAGTCGATCGCCTGGCTGCGGCTCGATGTATTGCCGAACGCGGACGGTAGCGTCCAGGTGCGCATCACCGCCGAGGACGCCGATGCGCGGCTCGCCGCCGAGCACGCGCGCAGCCTGTCCGATGCGTTGAACGCGCTCACCAACCCCGATCTGGGCGCGCTCGGTGCGCTCGTGGGCTTGCGCTCCATCGCCTTCATCGATCGCATCGAGTTCCAAGCGCGGCAGCAGCGCATCTCCGGTCAGGTCCGGGTTTCGCAACGTCAGCTCGAGCGGCTGCTCGTCTATGCCGAAGAGCTCGTGGCCTCGTGGACGGGCCGTCGCTCGACGCCGGGCGAGCCGAGCGCTCCCGCCGTAGCGCCCACCTCTCCGGCTGCGCCACGCTCTCTGCCGTCGCCACCGCGCCCCGTGCCGTCGCCGACGCCTGCCGACCCGGCGCGTCCGGTCCAGCCTGCGCCGTGAGGCCCTGTGCGGCGCCCTGCGCCGATGTCCGCCTCGAATTTGGCCGGCCCGGCCCGACTCGCGTAATTCGAGCGGACACTAGGAGGCCGTCGATGTCCACCCCGTCCCGAGACGTTTTGCTTCAGACTTTACGAGGGCTGCTCGGCGATGCATTCGCCTTGCATCAGAAGGGCGCGGCGGGTGCACGCTTGGGTCGCTCTTACGGAATGGCGGACGGCTACATGCGCGCGCTGATGGACCTCGGCGTCGCGACGCAAAAAGAGCTGGGCGTGCTGGTGGTCGAAGAGCGGACGCGCCGGCTCGGACCGGCGACGCAGACGCTCAGTGCCGAGCCATCGAGCAACGAGACGAAAGAGACGATCGCTGCGTGAGGGCGCGGCCGGCGCGCCGCGTCGGGTTCAGGCCTGCAGCGACGCGCTGACGAGCTCGCTCAAGCGCTGCTCGGGCCGCGCGCCATAGTGGGTGATCACCTCGGCGGCAGCGATCGAGCCGCGGCGACCAGCGGCCGCGAGCGAATCGCCGTGCGTGAGCCCGAACAGGACGCCAGCCGCGTAGAGATCGCCCGCGCCGGTGGTGTCGATCACCCGCGAGACGGGCGCTGCCGCGACCTCGACGAGCTCGGATCCGGCGACGAGGACGCTGCCTCGCGCGCCGCGTGTCAGCGCCGCGAGCTTGGTGTCGCGCCGCGCGTGCTGCACGGCCTCGTCGAACGAGTCCGTCGCGTAGAGGGCTTTGATCTCGGACTCGTTGGCGAACAGAATGTCGACGTGGCGCGCGACGAGGTCGAGGAACGACTCGCGGTGCCGGGCCACGCAGAAGCTGTCCGAGAGGGTGAGCGCGACGCGCCGACCCGCGGCAGACGCGATGCGAGCCGCCTTGATGAAGGCATCCTTCGCCTTCGGTTTGTCCCACAGATAGCCCTCGAGATAGAGCACCTGGCCGCGACGGACGAGGTCGTCGTCGACATCTTCGGCGCACAAGTCGACGCAGGCGCCGAGATAGGTGTTCATCGTGCGCTGCGCGTCGGGCGTGACCAGGATCAGGCAGCGCGCCGTGGACGGCCCGCCCGCAGCGGGCGGCACCGCGAAGTGGATGCCGCTCGCGCGCATGTCGTGAGAGAAAATTTCGCCGAGCTGATCGTTGCAGACGCGGCCGATGTAGGCGGGCCTGCCGCCGAGCGATGCGACGCCCGCCATCGTGTTTGCTGCCGAGCCGCCCGACGCTTCGCGCGCGGGACCCATGCTGCCGTACAGCTCGCGCGCACGGCCCTCGTCGATCAGCGTCATGCTGCCCTTGGCCAGCCCGTGCTGGGCCAAGAACTCATCGCTGGCCGCAGCCAGCACGTCGACGATCGCGTTGCCGACGCCGACGACGTCGAGCTCCATTTCACTCATTCGCGGTGATCAACCCTACAAACGCCCGCCGGTCAAGGGGCAGCGGCGCCGCTCCGGCCGGCGTCCGGGTCCGAGGTCGAACGCGCGCGGGCCCGCCCGTGCGCGCCGTTGCCCGCGCGTTGCGCCCGCGGACGCGCTGCTCCGAATTCGGGCAGAGCGCGAATACTCGCACCTGAGGGCTCACGCCCACAGTGCTCAACCCAAGAGCCACGCGAGGCGCTCGCGCACCGCCGGGGCGAGCTCGTTCGACGCGGTCAGGATCGCGTTTTTCGTCGCTCCACGTGCGGGGCTCGCCGCCGGGTCGGGCAGGGCTCGGGCGAGGCGCGCCACCGTGCGGCGCGCGAGGTCGGCGTTCTTTCGCAAGACTCGAATGATCGCGTCGACGCTCACGTCCTCCTCGGACTCGTGCCAGCAGTCGTAGTCGGTGGCGAGGGCGAGGGTGGCGTAAGGCAGCTCTGCTTCGCGCGCGAGCTTCGCCTCCGGCATGGCGGTCATTCCGATCACACTGACGCCCCATTGCCGGTAGAGGCGGCTCTCCGCGCGCGTCGAGAACTGCGGACCCTCCATGCACACGTAGGTCCCGCTGCGATGCACCGTCGCGCCCTCGGCGGCGCTGGCGTCGGCGAGGGCCGCCGACAGCACCGGGCAGACCGGATCGGCGAACGCCACGTGACCCACGATGCCATCTTCGAAGAAGGTGCTGACGCGGCGCTTGGTGAGGTCGATGTATTGATCGACGACGACGACGTGACCGGGCGCGATCTCCTCGCGCATGGAGCCGACCGCGGACAGGCTCACCACGTGCGTCGCACCGAGGCGCTTCAGCGCGCAGATATTGGCGCGATAGTTGATTTGGTGCGGCGGGAGCGCGTGGTGCTTGCCGTGCCGAGGCAGGAACAACAACCCGGTGTCGCCGAGCGAGCCGCGCACGATGTCGGCGCTGGGCGCTCCGTACGGCGTCTCGACGCGCTCTACCGAGACGCGCTCGAGACCAGGCAAATCATAGATGCCGCTGCCACCGACCACTCCGAGCACAGATTGAGCCACGTCCGCCCGGTAACACGGCGGCTTTGCGGCGGGCAACGCCCGATCGGACGGCACCTCGCCGCTGGCGGGAGGGCCCCGCGCCGCCGGCAAACAGCGCGCCGGGACGGCTGGCGAAACCGACCGGTCAGGGCGGGGGCGTCGTCCCGCCGTAGCCGCGCACCTGGTTGAGCAGCTGCTCGGCGCGCCGCGCGCCCCGCTGCCGGCGGCACTCTTCAGCCACGAAGATGGCGATCAGCCGCTCGGTCGCGAGCTCGAGGTCGTCGTTGACGAGCACGTAGTCGAACGAGCCATAATGCGCGATCTCGTGCTTGGCGGCGCTGAAGCGCTTCTGCACGGTGGCCTCGTCCTCGCTGGCCCGCCCGCGCAGCCGCTTCTCGAGCGTCGCCATGTCCGGCGGCAGGATGAACACCGTGACGGCGTCCGGCGCGGCGCATTTGATCTGGCGTGCCCCTTGATAGTCCACATCGAAGAGCAGCGCGCGCGAGCCCTGCGCGCGTTCGACTTCGCCGCGGCTGGTGCCGTACAGGTTGCCGTGCACCGTGGCCCACTCGAGAAAGGCGTCGGTGGCGATGAGTTCTTGAAACGCCGCGCGCTCGACGAAGTAATATTCGCGGCCGTGCTGCTCTGTCCCGCGCGGCTTGCGCGTCGTGTGAGAGACGCTGAAATTGACGCCCGGAACGCGCTTGCGGAGTGCGTTCGTCAGCGTCGTCTTGCCGGCGCCCGAGGGCGACGAAACGATGAGCAGGAGCGGGGATCGCGTGGGCTCTTCCATGGTCCGATGTGGGAGTAGAAGCGGTGATTGTCGAATCGAGCGGTCGAGCGGCAAGTCTACTCTATGTTTTGGACCTGTTCGCGTAAGCGTTCGATCTCGGCTTTGAGCGAGACGACGAGGTGGGACAGGCTCGCATCTTGGCACTTTGCCCCGACCGTGTTCGCCTCTCGTGCCATTTCTTGGAGCAGAAAGTCGAGCTTGCGCCCGCTCGGGCCCGCGGCCACCGTGAGCTCGTCGAACTGCTCGAAATGGCTGCTCAAGCGCACCAGTTCTTCGGTGATGTCGCAGCGATCGGCGAGCAGGGCGACCTCCATGGCGAGGCGGCTCGGGTCGAGCCCCTCCGCGCCGCCGAGCAGGCGGGCGACGCGCTCCGACAGGCGTCGCTCCTGACCGAGCACGATGACCGGCGCCTGCTCACGCAGCGTGTCGACCAGGCGTCGCAGCTCGCCCAGGCGCGAGCGGAGCTCCGTCGCCAGAGCGACTCCCTCGACGCCGCGCATCTGGTCGAGCTGATCGAGCGCCGCGCGCAGGCTCTGGGCCAAGGCATCGCGCGAGGGCTCGGCGCTGCCGGCTTCGGCGCCCACCCACAGCCCCGGGACGGCGGCGAGCACCGAGACGGGTAGCTCGCTGCCGGGCGCGAGCTCGTCGCGCAGGCGCGAGAGGGATGCATACAGCGAGCGAGCGCGCGACACGTCGAGCTCCTGCGCAGGCAGCGCGGCGCCGTCGATCCGCACGCTGACGTCGTAGCGACCGCGACCGAGGCGCTCGCGGCACAGCTGTTCGACGAAGAAGGTGTGATCGACCAGCTCCTGCGGCAGACGGATGCGGATCTCGAGAAAGCGATGGTTGAGCGAGCGCACCTCGGCCGTCATGCGCCCATCGCGCAGCGCCGCTTCGCCCAGCCCGAATCCCGTCATGCTGCGCATGCTGCCCCTCGACGTCGTCCTTGGCTCTTTGCCGCGCGCTG
>Ga0335075_10018253_pt1 | contig 10401 bp, 10 predicted proteins | sample Lox_Sample_24_FD_206723 | JGI IMG/M metagenome (GOLD analysis project Ga0335075, IMG submission 206723) | Soil microbial communities from Loxahatchee National Wildlife Refuge, Florida, United States - Lox_Sample_2.4 | ecosystem: Environmental > Terrestrial > Soil > Wetlands | place: USA... | reverse complement strand
GCGGTGGACGGCTAGCAGGTCCTCGACCCCGCCAGCCAGCTGCAGTTGCCCGTCGTTGAGGATGACCAGGTAGTCGGCGATCCGCTCGAGCTCGGCGAGGACGTGCGAGGAGAAGACCACCGACAGGCCCTGTTCGGCCACCTCAGCCATCAGCGTTGCCATGACCTCGTGGCGGGCGAGCGGGTCGAGGCTGGCGAGCGGCTCGTCCAAGATGAGCAGCCTGGGCCGCTTGCCCAGCGCTATGGTCAGTGCGAGCTGCGCGCGCTGCCCGCCGGACAGCGTACCGACCTTGCGATCGAGCGGTACGCGCAGATCGGCCAGGCGAGCCAGCGCCCGGTCGCGGTCCCAGGTGATGTTCAGGTTCTCGGCCAGGGCGAGCATGTCGCGCACCCGCAGGTGGCCGTACAGCGGCGCGTCCTGGGAAACGAAGCCGATGCCGACCCTGGCCACGCCGGAGCCCGGTCGCTGGCCGCCGAGCACGGATATGTCGCCTGCGGTCGGCGGCAACAGCCCGGCGGCGAGCTTCAGCAGTGTCGTCTTGCCCGCACCGTTTGGTCCTACCAGGGCGACGACATGGCCCTCGGGGATGGCGAGCCCGCAGTCGCGCAACGCCCAGGTGCGCCGGTAGCGCTTGGCCAGGCCACGGCACTCGATCACGTTCACGCGACTTCCCCGGTGGCCTGGCCGGCTCGGGACTGGCGGCGATCGGCTCGCCGCCTTGCGCCGCGGCGCGGGCCCTCCTCGTCGCGGCGGTCAAGAAAATCCCGCAGCGATGCCGCGAACAAGGCGGCGATGCCGTCGTTGTCCAGTCCCGCTTCATCTGCGGCCCGCAGCCAGCCCAGCAAGCTCTCGCGCAGCGCCGCCTGCTCGGCAAGGCCGACCCGCCGCAGCGTGCCGGCGATGAACGTGCCCTGGCCGGGCTTACCGGCCGCCAGGCCGCGGTGCTCAAGTTCGCGGTAGGCCTTCAGCACCGTGTTCGGGTTGATGGCCAGCGACTCTACTGCCTCCTTGACGGTCGGCAGCCTGTCGCCCTCCGTGAGATAACCCACCCGAAGTGCCTGCTCGACCTGATGGACCAGCTGCAGGTAGGTCGGCACTCCTGATGCCGGGTCAAGCCGGAAGCCGATCGGCGAGGCGGTCGCCGCCGGATCCGCCGCCGCCCCCGCAGGCGACGGCCCGTTAGACCCTTTATCTATAGTCATAGATGAATGATAGGAATGGCTCAGCTGCGAAGTCAACGCCACGACCGATCAGCAGCGTGGCCGCCGCCTGCTCACTATGGTCCGGTGACGAACGGCAGGTAGCGCTGCTTGGCGTCGGTGTAGCTTCCGGCTGCGGTGCAGCGTCGCGCTGACGGGCACGACACGGCAGCGACGGTGCTGGGGTTGATGTAAGACCCGTGCTTGTTCAGGGCCGTAATGCCAGGGACTGGCTCCGGCGCGCTCCAGCGGCCGTTGGTCTCGCTGGCCACGAACGGCTCGATCCGGCGGCCCGGTGCCGGGAGGTAGCTGCCGCCTACCGCGCAGTTGCTCGCCGACCAGCACGACAGCGCCGTGATCGCGACACGGGTCCCGGTGCCGGGCAGCGGCTCGGGCGTACCCCAGACGCCGTTTTTCTGGCTCACCACCCACCCCGGCCCACCCATCATTCCGGGGCCTTGTACCCCGGCCGCGGTGCAGTTGCCCGCCGACTGGCATGACACCGCCACTACTGACGGCGTCAATCCGGGCCAGGTCACCGCGGTGCCCCAAGTGCCGTTTCGTCCGGTGGCCACGAACTCCCCGGTCGTCGATTGCGTGGGCGGCGGGTAGTACCCGCCGACGGCGCAGTAGCCATCGGGAGCGCATGACACAGAGGTGGCAACGGGGCGGGTGACGCCGGGGATTACCTCCGCCGTTCCCCAGACGCCGTGCAGTTCGGTGACCGTCAGCCACCGGGCAGCGACGCAGCTGCGCGCCGACCAGCACGACAGTGACGTACTGCCACCGCCTAGCCCGGCAAACAACAGCGCGGGCTGGCGCCAGACGCCGTTCAGCTGCCAGGTCACGAAGGCCCCGAGATCACTGTTACCAGCCGCGACGCAGCGGCGCGCCGCCAGGCACGACACCGAGCTGATGCTGCCCCCGTTGCCCGGCACCGTCGGGATGCGCACCGCCACTGCCGCCTGCCAACGGCCGTGCTTCAGCGTCGCCACGAACGCCCGCCCGACGGTGTCGCCCGGCGGACCGAGGTACGCCAACCCGCCCGCCACGCAGTACCCGCCCGCCGCGCAGGACACGGTGGAAACCCTTGAGTCACGATACTTCGGTATGCCGGGCAGCTGCTCCGCCCTGCCCCACCGGCCATTCCGCTCCACGACCACGAAGTCACGGAATTTCACCCCTGAGAAATTCGGCGCCGGGACGGTGAAGGTGCCGCCCGCGGCGCAGTTATTCACCGACCAGCACGACAGCGAGGAGACAGTGACATCCTGGCCAAGGCCGCTGCTGCCGCTAACCTCAGGGTTGCCGCGCAGCCCTTCTGCCCTGCCCCACCGGACCCGCGTTGCCCCGGCCCGCGCTGCGGCAGCAGGCGCCGCCGCGGCCCCGGTCAGCAGCGCGGCGCATACCACCGCGATCGCGGCCGCCACGACCACCCTCACACGCCGCCGCGCCGATCCGCCCGGCAGTCTCCGCCTGCCCCCACCCGGAAACGCCCGGCCGCCGGTCATCTTCATCGCCACTCCTCGCGGGCCAGGCCACACCTCCGCTGCACATCCCGCGTGCGGCCCGCCGGACCAACGCTGCCAGTCCCGCACACCTAACGAAAGGGGAAGCCTCCCCAGGCAGGCGCGGCGGCGGCCTGGTATGCGGCGGTCAGCGTTGTGAGACCACCATAGAACGCCAGTTCGAGGGCTCTTAGCGCGAACGAACGGCGTGCCCAGCCCGAGAGCAGGGCACGACTTCGTCATGCTCAACACGCTGCGCGACACAAATGCGCCCAAGGCGGCCACCGCCCGGGGCGGCGAGTGCCTGCGTTGTCCTACGGGCCTGCCCCGTCCCGCCGCCCGAGGGAAACCGTGCCCGCTCATATGCAGGCAAGTAGCAGGTCGGTCTAGAAGAGCAGACGACCTGGAAGGGACTCCGTCATGACTACCGACCTCATCCACACTGACGCGACCGGACTCGCCGAGCTGATCCGTACCGGGAAGGCTTCGTCCGTCGAGGTGGTGCAGGCGCACCTCGACCGCATCGAGGCCACCAATCCGAGCATCAATGCCATCGTCACGCTCGCCGACGGCGCGCTGGACGCCGCGAGGGCGGCAGACGAGGAGCTCGCGGCAGGCGGGAAGGTGGGGCCGCTCCACGGCGTGCCGTTCACGGTCAAGGACTCGTTCGACACCGCCGGGGTGCTCACCCAGCGCGGTTCACCGATCTTCGAGGGGCGCATCCCGGATACGGACGCCACCAGCGTGGCGCGCATGAAGCGGGCCGGTGCGATCCTCCTGGCCAAGACCAATCTTCCGGAGTTCGCGTACTGGATCGAGTCCGATAACCTCCTGACCGGCAGGACGAACAACCCCTGGGACCTCGACCGCAGCTGTGGCGGTTCGAGCGGCGGGGAGTCCGCGGATCGACTCGGGACTCGGTCCCATCGATCCAGAGGTCGCCGCAACTGTGAAGGAAGCCGCCGACGCCCTGCGGCAAGCGGGGACCCAGGTTGGTGCCGTGAGCATCCCGGCGCTTGAGCGGGACAACCCCTTCGAACTCTTCGCCCGGCAGCACGTCATGGAAATGAAACCGGTGATGCAGCAGGTCACCGCGGGCCACGAGGACCAGATGTTCACGTACTCGAAGACTATGCTCGCCACTCCCGACACGCCCGTAAAGGACTATGTCTCTGCCGGGGAGGGCACCGAACGGCTCCAGGACGGCTTCGCAGAATACTTCCGGCGGTACGACGCACTGCTGCTCCCGGTGACGTCAATCCCCGCGCACGCGCACGGGCTCACGCAGTACACCATCGACGGCCAGACGGTGAACGCCTTCAAGCTGATGACGCCAACCGTCCCCTTCAACCTGACCGGACTCCCCGCCCTGGCCATGCGGTTCGGCACCAGCAGCGACGGCATGCCGATCGCTGTCCAACTGGCAGCCAACTCCCACGCGGAGTCGACGATCCTGCACGTCGCCTCGCTGCTGGAATCGCTGAGCCCGGTCCGCGATCAGCGCCCCGCCCTCTGACGCCAGTCCCGGCGGATATCGCGTCGTCCTCATACGTAGGCGCTTACGTTCCGCGAGGCGGTCGCGGAGCCCTCCGATTTTGCAGGCGGGGTTGTACTGGCGGGCTTGCCCGCGCCGGGGGGGTGCCGCACCGCCGGCAGCAACCGCCAGGCAGGGCCAATATCTGAAGGCGGCGGGAGGCAAGGCTTTGATGAGACCGAGCGACGACTTCGCGGCCTGGCCGGTACCTCATGCGGAAAAGTGCAACGTAGGTAGCTATGGCCGCGGGCGGCTGGCCTAGTCGCGCAGCTTGCGCAGGATCGCGGTCAGGGCGGCCCGGTCGGCCGGGGTGAGGCGGTCGAAGACCCGCTCCGACTCGCTGCCGCTCGCCTCCCGGATGTCGCGCAGGACCTGCATGCCGTGCTCGGTCAGTTCGACCAGCGTGGCCCGCCGGTCGTCCGGATCAGGCCGGCGCCCGGCCAGGTCACGCGCCTGCAGCGCGTCGATAACCTCGGTCGTGGACCGCGCCGCGATCTTCAGCCGGTCCGACAGTTCCGACAGCCGCATGACGCCGTGCCGGCGCAGCACCCGCAGGGCGCGGAACTGGGCCGGAGTGATGTCCCAGGGGGCCAGGGCTTCCTGGGAGGTCTCCCGTAGCTGGCGCGCGACCGCCCAGAAGGCGTCCGACAGCGACTCATCGCCGCCGGCATCAGGCCGGGGCTGCGGCTCGCGATCCTGAACCACCGGAATAGCGTACCAGCTTCGCCTGTTGTACCCTCAAATTGAGGTTACCTCAGCAAGTAACTGCGACCGGGTACCCTCCGCGAGCCGTGCAGGCTCGCCCGATAGCAAGCCCCCGGCAGAATCGAGAAGCATTTGGCATCGCCAGAAACTAACCGTGAACTCAGGAGAGCAGGCCGCGGCGGCGGATCCCGGACGGTGACCGCTGCCGAGAAGGCACAGGCCCGCGAGGTGTCGCTGCGCCGCATTGGCCGGCTCTTCGCCCCGTACCGCTGGCAGCTGGGCATCGTCACCGTCCTTATCGCTGCCTCCTCCGTGGTCGGGCTGGCCTCGCCGTTCCTGCTCCGGGCGGTCATCGACAATGCCCTGCCTGAGCGCAACGTGCGTCTGCTCGCCTGGCTGGTGATCGGCATGGTCGGCGTGGCCGCCATCACATCAGCTTTCGGCGTGATCCAGACCTGGATCAGCACCAAGGTCGGCCAGCAGGTGATGCACGGGCTTCGCACCAGCGTGTTCGGTCACCTGCAGCAGCAGTCGGTCGCGTTCTTCACCAAGACCCGGACCGGCGAGGTCCAGTCCCGCATCACCAACGACATCGGCGGCATGGAATCGGTCGTGACCTCGACGGCGACCTCGATCGCCTCGAACCTCACCACGGCCGTCGCGACCTCGGCCGCCATGGTCGCGTTGTCCTGGCGGCTGTCACTCATCTCACTGGTTGTCATGCCGCCGTCGATCTACCTGTCCCGCAAGGTGGCGCGCATGCGCCGGGCGATCACCACCCAGCAGCAGCGAGAGCTGGCGGACCTTAACGTCACTATCGAGGAAGGCCTGTCAATCAACGGCATTCAGCTGGCTAAGACGATGGGTACCGGCCCGTCGCTAGTCCGCCGCTTCACCGGCTCCTCGGCCCGGCTGATCGACCTCGAGCTGCAGTCCCAGCTGGCCGGGCGTTGGCGGATGGCCTCGCTCAGCCTGATCTTCGCCGCGATCCCCGCAGTCATCTACCTCGCGGCCGGCCTGCCCATCACTGCGGGCGTGATGACGATTGGGACCCTGATCGCGTTCACGACCCTGCAGAACGGACTGTTCCGGCCGCTCACCGGCCTGCTCAGCACCGGCGTCTCGGTGATCAGCTCGCTGGCGCTGTTCGCCCGGATCTTCGAGTACCTCGATCTGCCGGTAGAGATCACCGACCCGGTGCACCCGGTCGAGATCGACCCGGCCGCTATCACCGGCCGCGTGACCTTCTCCGGCGTCAGCTTCCGCTACCCCGGCGCCGACCGCGACGCCCTGACCGACATCAACCTGGACGTTCCGGCAGGCGGCACGGTCGCCCTGGTCGGCGAGACCGGCTCCGGCAAGACCACCCTGGCGTCCCTGATCTCCCGCCTCTACGACCCGGACAGCGGGAGTGTTCGCATCGACGGCATCGACGTGCGCGATCTGCGGCTCACCGACCTCGCCTCGATCGTCGGCGTGGTGAGCCAGGAGACCTACCTGCTGCATGCCACGGTGCGGGAGAATCTCCGGTACGCCCGGCCAGAGGCGAGCGACGCCGAGATCGAGGACGCTGCCCGGGCCGCCCAGATCCACGACCTGATCGCCAGCCTCCCCGACGGCTACGACACCATGGTCGGTTCGCGCGGACACCGGTTCTCTGGCGGCGAGAAACAGCGCATCGCCATCGCCCGGACTCTGCTGCGCGACCCCCGCGTGCTCGTCCTGGACGAGGCCACCAGCGCGCTGGACACCGAGACCGAGCGCGCAGTCCAGCAGGCCTTCGATCGCCTCGCCCGCGGCCGCACGACCATCACCATCGCGCACCGGCTCTCGACCGTCCGCAACGCCGATCAGATCGCGGTCCTCGACCACGGCCGCGTCATCGAGGCCGGAACGCACGCCAGCCTGGTCGCGGACAACGGCCGATACGCAGCGCTAGCGGCCTGAGGGAAGGCCGGCAGAGTCGCGGTTACCCGGCAACTGCGCCGGGCCAACCCGCCGCATCGGGCGCGCAGCCGTCAGCGCAACCGGGACGGCCGCGGCGCGCGCTGAAGCTGCTTCAAACTGCATGAGCGGCTTTGCCGTGTCCCTGGCGGCTGGCATGCCGCTGTAAGAAGCCCGCTCAGAGCGCCTGCCGCGCTGAAGACCGGGACGCCCGGTTCAGCCGCGGTCGTGGAGGGTTACCTGGTAGCCGTCGGGGTCGGCGAACGTGAAAGTGCGGCCGAACGGCCCGTCGACGGGCGCTGAGACGATCGTGGTGCCGGCGGCGGCGAGGGCGTCGTGGATGTCCTGCGCGTCGGGGGCGTGCAGCCACAGCGCCATTCCCTGGCCCGGCTGCGCGATCGCGTCCAGGTCGGTGCCCGCGACGACGTCGCGGACGGCAAACGCGATCGGCTTGGTGTCGAACACGACGGCGTGCGGCGGTCCTGCGTCGGAGCGCTTCAGCCCCAGGTATCGCTCGTAGAAAGCGGCGGAACGCTCCAGGTCGCGTACCTGCAGTGAAACGAAGTCGGGTCCGGTGACGGCCATGATCCTTGCCTCCTCATTGGATGTCAGCTTTCTGACACACTGCAATGTATGTCAGAATGCTGACATGAGTCAAGGTGAGCCCGGAGTCGAGCTGGACACATCGCTGGGGTACATGCTGAAGGCGGCCGCGAGCGCCCTGCACTCTGCCCTGGAGGCCGTGCTGAGGCCGCTCGGCATGACGATCACCCATTACGCCTGCCTGGAACTGCTCGCCCAGCGGCCGGGCCTGTCGAACTCCGAGCTTGCCCGCGGCGCCTTCGTCACCCGGCAGTCGATGAACGTGCTCCTGCAGGCCCTCGAACGCCAGGGGCTCGTCGTCCGCCCAGCACAGGCGCCCGTCGGCAGGGCCCTGCCGACCGAGCTGACCGCCCGCGGGCGCCGCCAGCTCAAGGTGGCCAGCGCCGCGGTTCGCCGCGTCGAGCAAGACATGCTCGCCAATCTGGATACCGGCGAGCAGGATCAGATGCGGCGCCTGCTCACCGCGTGCATCGCCGCACTGACCGAACCGCCCGCATCGGCGACGTAACTGCTCCGGAATTTCCGACTTTGCCGTGTCCCTGGCTGGCCGGCGCTTGCTCGTGTCGCATGGCCTTTGGTGTCGCGCCGGACACAACTGTGCTTACTCTCGCGGCGGCAGGGTAGCTGAGCGTGGTCGCAGCCAGGGCCGGGCCGCTTGAGCGGATCGCGGGCCGGTTCGCGCGGGCTGAGCCGCGGGCCCGGGCCCGGGGCCGCAGGTATGTGGCGTGGGCTGGTCGCGGGCCTGGAGCGCAAGAACGGGTGGACGCTAGCCGAGCACGCGGGAGAGGCGAGGTCGGGTCCATGAAGGATGCCGGGTACCAGTTCGTGACGGTCAGCGACCTGCTGACCGCAGCGCCGGTGTGATCGTGCGGGGACGGCAGGCGAACCGCCAGACGCGTGCGGCCCCCAGGCTTACCCGGCCTGCTGCCCGTCCGGTTGGCCGGTTATCTGGCTGGGCGGCGTCCCCGGTTCTCTATCGCCGGGATACGGCCGGCCTTGACCCCAGCGGCAAGCGCGTCGTAGTCGCGTGTCACCTGCTCGGCGTAACTGTCGGCGAACCGGGCGATGGCCTGGTCGAAAGAGGTTCCGCTGCCGAGGTAGCCGGAAATCATCGCAGCGTTGCCGGTCCGGGCGTGCGCCCGCGCCAGCGTCCGGCCGCACACCTCGGCGTAGCTCGAGAAGCCGCTCAGTGTCATCGCGTCGAGGTTGACCGAGCGTTTCATGTCCCGGAACTGCCGGACGTAATAGTCGTGGTCGCGATAGCTGGTCCACCCCAAGAACATGTCACTGGCCGCCTGCGTCAGCCGCTGGCCCACCACGACACGCTCTCCTTGATGGCCGAACTCGGACTTCCCGGCGTAGGGCGCGAGGACGGATTCCAGGGCTTCCTTGAGCTGCAGGAATATTGGCGAACGCAACTCGGTGTCGGTGAGCAGGCTCACGTAGCAGCGGGTACCTACACTGCCGACGCCCACGACCTTCCTAGCCGTGTCGAGGACCTGGTACCGCTGCAGTAGGGGCCGCCGGTCGGGCGGCAGCGACTCCGCGTATTCCTGGATCAGTGCCTCACCGTCGAACGTTTCCGGGTCGAGGTGACCGATCAGCGGCGGATCGTCGACGATCTTCAACGTTCCGTTGACCTGCTCGGTCAGCTTGGGAAGAACCCGCAGGCTGGTGCGCTGGCGGATCTTGCTAACTCGTAGCTGCTTTTTCAGTTCCTTGGCCCGCTCCTGCTCTGCGATAGCAAGCACCGCAGCGACGTCCACGCGGTCGTACCAGACATCCAGCGGCCCCATCGTCCCAAGCTCGGCCATCCGTTCTCGGTAGGCGCGGACGGCCCGCTGGACCACCTGCCCAGCTTCCGGGCCTTCGATTTGCAGGTCGCTGCCGGCCAGGACAATGCTCGCGGCCAGGCGCTTCACGTCCCACTCCCACGGCCCGGGCAGCGTCTCGTCGAAGTCGTTGACATCAAAGACCAGGTTCCGCTCAGGCGTGCCAAACACCCCGAAATTGCCTAGGTGGGCGTCACCGCAGGCCTGTATCCGCAGCCCGGTGGTGGGTGTTCGGGCGAGGTCGTCGGCCATAATCACGGCGGATCCGCGCAGAAAGGCGAATGGCGAGGTCAGCATCCTGCCGTAGCGGACTGGCACGAGATCGGGCAGCCGCAGGCGGTTGTTCTCTTCCAGCAGGTCAAGCGGATCGGGCCGGTCCGGGGGCGGATCCCAGACGCCATGGTCTGCACGCCGGACGTTCGCACGCAGCGCCCGCCCAGCGCGCCTGCGTTGCTCATAAGGCAGCCCGCTGGTCACCTGGTCTGTCTCCTTCTGCCGATCCCCGGGGGTAACCCTCCAGGCCTGTCGGTCAGAATCGTCGGCTATCTACGGTCACATCCGCCGGTCAGGTAGTTCTGCCGGGCGGTCGTGCACGGCCGGTGAACAGAGCCAAGCCGCGCTAGTCCGAGTAGTCGTCGGTGTCCCTGAGCGCCGCCGCCTGCTCAAAGACGGTGTCAATGGGCAGACCCTTGCAGTCGGCGTGCAGTCCAATGAACATGCCCGCGACGTCGTTCGATGAATCGCCAGGCTCGTTGGTGTTAGTCGTGGGTGTCAGTCTGGGCGCGCTCAAGTGTCAGCCTTCCGGTTGGTTCTGCCCTCTCGACCTCGTACCTTCCATCCATGCAGCGCTATCAGATCAGTTTGATTCAGCACAAATTTCACATTGACGGCTTTCCTGACGTCGTGAAGGTAATTTTCATTTTCTAGTCTTATTCCTAAACAACGGTTCGTGCGCGAGGCGTCGGGTCAGGCTGGCGCGGGCGACGCCCTCGCAGCCGCAACGCCGGCACCACTGATCGGGCGCCAGGACCCGGCAGGCCAGCACCGCGCGACCGGGCTCCAGACGCTGCCCGGTG
>Ga0335075_10018252_pt1 | contig 10401 bp, 6 predicted proteins | sample Lox_Sample_24_FD_206723 | JGI IMG/M metagenome (GOLD analysis project Ga0335075, IMG submission 206723) | Soil microbial communities from Loxahatchee National Wildlife Refuge, Florida, United States - Lox_Sample_2.4 | ecosystem: Environmental > Terrestrial > Soil > Wetlands | place: USA: Florida... | reverse complement strand
TTCTCTTTCGTGTCGTTCTAGGAGTCTTTCCTCTTAACTTGCCTGGGGTCTTAAAAACGTTTGTCACGTCCCTATGTATTGTTAGTAGAGCCTCTGGTACGTTTAAGACGAACCTACAGTTGAGTTGAAGAAAAGATCTCTGCCATGTGTTCATTCAACCATTCCATCTCATTTCGAACTGAGTATCCAAACTCCTCTGCTTCTTGTTCGACAAGCTCATCAGCCTGTTTCCTCTCCGATACAATCCATGGTGCTGAGCCAACGGGTAGTTTGGAACGTACAGCAGCCATACTGTCGAACCCAAACAAACCACGCGTTGTCGCGATCAAGAAGTGTTAGGGTGCGAATGAGGTCGTCACTGCGTTAGATACACTTTTGTATCATGACAATAAGCAAAATGAAAGCATTTTTCTCGAGAAGCAAAGAGCAATGTTGTGTTGACAGAAGATTGGAGCATCATAACTTTGAATGTTTAGACGCGCGAACGACACTTGAGCACGTGCCATCTTAAGCCTCAGGCAACAAATATCATTGCCAACAGTACGGTTACTAAGCAGCCTATGGAGGTATCGCTCCGGAAGTGATGATCACGTTATTAGGACTTTACACCTCCTGTTTCGACCTCTAAATGGATATAAATAGCCGCTCTCGTTCCTTCAGAGCTAGGAAAGTCATAAGACCTCGTTTCTATATCAATATCACGTTTGGTAGGCTCATAAAGGTGTTCAAATCGCTTCAATGGTACAAGTCAAGTCAAAACCACGCTAAGCCACTTTCGACAATCATCACTTCCGATACAAGAGCATGCTGAATACTCCGTACTTTGGCCAAAAGTCTCCTTGAATATCGTTTATTGATATTTAATTGGTTCTAGGGATAAAATTTGATACCAAGTTTCTTCAATCAATCCCGACATCGCACCGGTTTTAGTCCGTAGTGTATCGAGTTTGTCGGAAACAACTTAAAAAGGCCGGGAATACAACCGAGGCTTAGATTCATTGGATTGCTTGCGGTTGAAAGAAGTTGCTTCTTTCAATATAATATATCTTATACGAGTGATTTCATTTCATATCCGTTAACAGTTCAGCACTTCTACTTTTCTATCAAGTTAGAAAAATTATGTAAAGGCTTGCCATTACTACTTCAAATATCATCGGGCCATGGGTTCAAGAGTTGGATTATCAAGGCTTTTACGACCAATTACTTCTTCAAATCTTCAATATCTTCATCCCAGCTTCAATTTATCGAATACACGAGCATTCTCAAATTCAAGATGTCAACGGTTAATGGAAATGTCTGGCTTCACAGATACTCAGCTCTCAGTAAGAGAGGCTGTGTCTAAAATTTGTTCAAATTTCCCTGACGTTCGTAGTCCTCTCTAATCCTTAGGACTGTCTATACTGATTGTGAAACAGGACTACTGGATGGAACATGATCAAACTGGAGAATATCCTCATGGACTTCACGCTGCTCTGGCCAAAGATGGTTGGATAGGTATCGCACTTCCAGAAGAACAAGGAGGTGCAGGACTTGGAATCTCAGAAGCAACTATGATGCTTCATACGATTGCTGAAAGTGGAGCAGGTATGGCAGGCGCTCAATCATTACATGCCAACGTCTATGCCACCCAACCAGTTGCAAAGTTCGCCTCTCCTGAACTCCAAGCAAAGACTCTACCTGGCTTGATTGCTGGAGAATACAAGACATGCTTTGGCGTAACGGAACCGAATACGGGTCTCGACACTCTCAAGCTGAAGACTACAGCCAAACGTGATGGTGATGACTATCTGATCTCAGGGCAGAAGATTTGGATCACAAACGCACAAGTTGCTTCAAAGATGATCCTGCTCGCACGTACGACGCCACTCGAAGAAGTTACAAAACCAGCTGAAGGACTTTCACTCTTCTTCATCGACTTTGATAAGACTGATCCTGCCATCGACATCCGACAGATTAAGAAGTTGGGAGGTCGAGCTGTCGACGCAAACGAAATTTTCTTCGACAATTATCGTATCCCGGCGTCGACACTGATCGGAAATGAAGGACAAGGCTTCAAAATTGTATTGCACGGCATGAACGCCGAGAGGTGCTTGCTCGCCGGTGAAGCTCTGGGGTTGGGTTATGTAGCACTCAAGAGAGCAACGACCTACTCAAAGGAGCGTGTTGTATTCGGTAGACCGATCGGTAAGAACCAGGCCATTCAACATCCACTTGCCGACGCTTGGTGTCAACTTGAAGCTGCGAAGTTAGCCACCTATCATGCCGCCAGGCTCTACGACAAGAGCGCAAAAGACAATTCCATATCACAACATCAAGTAGGTGCCGCTTGCAATAGTGCCAAGTATCTCGCTGCCGAGGCTAGCTTTAAGGCTTGTGAAAGAGCTGTGATGACCCATGGTGGTATGGGCTACGCACAGGAATATCATGTCGAGAGGTACTTCAGAGAATGTCTAGTTCCACGCCTTGCACCAGTGAGTAGGGAGATGATCTTGAACTACGTTGGTGAAAAGGTACTTGGGCTACCTAGAAGTTATTAAGTTGGGAAGCAGAGTAAATCATCTGTATATCATTAGCAAATCTAGACGCATTCATACAACTCTCAAGTCTTCATAAAGTTCACCACCAAAAACATCTATCCCCATCGTGCTCGTTTCATATCTTTGTCTTCAAATCTTCATTCCCTAATTTCGCAGCAGCAGTCAAATCCTCCATGGTAAGCTCATCATCCGGTTTCCTAATCGGCCCTAATCTCCCTACGCGAAGTAGTCGGCCGATCATATCTTCATCACCCAAGTGGCTATTGTGTTCGAAGACTGGTGCCTCATCGAACGCCACCCTAGCAGCATCCACCATGATCCTCGCCGTCATACCAAACACTCGAAACCGTCTCATGGAGTCCTGGGCCAACTTGACAGCTCTACCCGGTGCGGGCAAGTCGCGATACGGTAGTGAAGAACTACCGACTGCAGGCGACGATGACACGGTTGGCGCCCAAGCTACGGTCTGACCGGTGATGGGTACGTAGAAGTTATGCATCCTCCAGCGTGACTCATGCCAGTCGGTCCACGTACCGTTATACCACTTCACGGGGAAGCTACTCGCCTCGGATCCAAACCCCCTGGCCGGTTCCGGTACGTACTCATCCGTGTCTTTGAGGAAGTTGTGGAAGGGTGCCGAGAAGACAGCCGCCACTTCTTTGGCATCGAGCCTCGGGATGAGTACTTCTTCTGCTGTTGGAATTCTCTTATCCGATGGCCAGTCAGGTCCAGGGTTAGCTGAAAGAAAAGCTACACATGGTCGTACACCCAACTCTGTTCTAGCAAGGTTGGCTGGTAGTTGACAAAGGTGTTCTATCCGAAAAGGTGGTGGGAATTTAGTATCCTCTAGTGGGAGTCCAATTTCTTCGAATGCTTCTCTTCTGGCCGTTTGAAAGGGTGTTTCCGACAATGCATCTGCTTTGCCTCCTGGAAGAGCAGCTTGACCAGCATCTAGTAGAGGATGTTAATCAACATATAATTTTCTAGATGCCGTACTTACATGATGATAAAGTTTTCGCACGCATAGTCAATACGACACGAAGTTCTCCCCTTACATCTGCGAACAATAGAATGAGGACAGCAGCTCGCCTTGTTAAAGGTAACGAGTAGTATTGCGTTGGAGGTGGAACATAAGAGCGGAGCCGCGTGATTGCCGCCTTTAGTGTATAGATAAGTTAGAGGCAGATTCCTAGTGTAGAGAGAGGATTTAGGAATCATTTGGAAGAAAATTAGCAACGAAGATTGCCTTTTTCGGTTACAATGCTGCATTATCCAATCTCTTACTCTTCTACCAACGATATCATCGAGTCACACTTCAAAAGTTGTCACTCAGTCTTCGATTTGTCTCTTAGTCTCAAACTATCATCAGAATATAGCGGAAATGAAATCAAAACATTCCATCCGTGCTATTCCAGTAGAATACTCCGTACTAAAGGCTGAGATAGCCAAGAATGAAAAACGATGGAAGGAAAATGTACGCACCATATGTTCAGGTTTCAACGTTGTCATTTTGTTATCTGACATTCTCTTGCTGGATTGAACTTGACATATTGATGAAGAAGGCTCGCAAAAAGGTGAGGTCGATAGATGTGGTTGGGGGACGAGGTTCGATGTGATGCATCCGAGGTCCAGGAGAGCGCGTATCTGCAGTTTGTCGCACTTTCTTCGGTCATGGGTGTGAAAGATTATAGCCCTCTTATTGGCCAAATACGATACACACTTCAAGCTTCAAATTCTCTTTCGCAATGACCATCAGCATATATTGATTAAGAAACACATTAAGACTTCGAATTAATTGAGTTCATGTCTTAATCATACAAGGGGGTTACTTTTGCCCAGAACTTCTTACTTCAGTAAAGAGGAATGAGTGACGTATCTAACGGTCCACCTCTTGTTCAAGAAATCATACATCACTTGATTACACCATAAAACGCCATGTGGAGAATCTTCCATCTAAGTTATGCACCAATTCTCTTTCATGTAAACACCTTCAGGAATCCCCAGATCCCAACGCCACATAGAACAGGAATGGTAAGGTTATCATCCCATCCAAACAAATCGATAGCCTCACTCGCACTCGCAATGAATCCTGACACGATGCTCATGGCTCCCAGAGCCAGACCGCCTGTGATAGTAGCTTGTTCTGCAGTCCAACCCAAGAGACCTCTAACTTGAGATGGCAAGGTCAATCGGTTTTGAAACATGAAGCTGTACTTTCCCGTATCATAGCCTTTGGATGCTCCCCAGTGTGGGCCTATCGCTCCCCAGAATACAACAGTGGTAGCAACTCCAACTGCTAACGCAGCAAGACTACCAGCAAGGCTCTTTCCTCGTCTTATGTGAGGTGTGTATCGTCCCCAAAGTCTTCCAAATGTGCTTGCTGCCGTGTCGCACCAGCTAAGGAGTAAGACGCTTAGGACGCCTATATCCTTTGGTAGCCATCTCAGTACGATCCATGAACCGAGAAGATACCAAATGACGCCATTCCAGCCGTCGACTTCTGATTCTCTCATCAAAGCACCAACGACTCGAATGTAGAGCTTATTCACGAACTGGAAGTGATGTCTGATGGCATCGAGTGACGCAAGCGGAATGAGGGAGGCTAGGAGGTAAGGGTGGATGTCGGTCGGCTGGTAGCCTTTGGCGTAGAAGTAGATTGCTACAAAACCAATCGAAACGTGAAGCACTTTTCGAGGTATCTCGTGACGGTGGATGAATGAGCGAAATTGTGTATGAATCGGTATTAGACCCAGCGGGCTTGGACTTCGACTGAGCTCTCGCCAGTAGTCATGCGAAAGCTTGGGAATAGAGAGATGGCCGGATGCGTCGCCGTTTGTGAGAGGCTCTGGTTTCTTCTTGACGAGTTTGGACGGTTGAGCCGAACTGGTAGTTGTGGAGTCCAGAGTCGTCAGAGGAGCGATTTTCGACTTCCGACTTTCCAACCGCGGACTTTTACTGCGAGGTCGAGCACGTTTCTCTGGATCTGAGCCTGAGCCTTCAGCATCATCACCAATGGAGTGAGATGAAGTGATGTGGGTGTGGCGCGAAAGAGATCTAGTGATAGGACCGAAGTATCCGTCTCTCGATGAAATCTCTGTGGGTGTTGGAGAAGGTGAGGTGACTCTTGGAGTCGCGGGAATGGGGTAGTGTGAGGAAGCCATGACGCACGCGACACCACCGGATGGTCAGGGCTGGCGTCGTTTGAGGGTAGATGTTGGATCTGAGGTTCGATATCGCCGCAGACGTCGCAGAGGTGGATCCGGACGAGAGTATACGGTTTGCTGACCGCTTCGCTTTAAAAGTTGCGGAATGCTAATGTCAGACTGCGGCTTCGCGTGGAAGAGAGGGGGTCGGAAGATGACTTTCTGGCCGATTCATCCGGCTTCGATGCATCTAGAGATTTCAATGCATGAGACGCTATCGCGGCTATAGGCGACTTGTGAGGGAGATTGCAAGCATAGGTGGAGAAGAAGAAAAAGGTCATGGACAGAAAATAAAGCGCATGGACCGACAGGAGTTTATTACGATGTCACACACGCAAGCAGGCAGGGCTGGCAGGGGAGGCTGTGAACGCCTCACTCGGCTGTAATTGGCCCGCTGCAAGTCTGGAAAAATGTCGAATTTTCAAGAACACCAAGCCACAAGCCACCTGCGTCTTGGAAGCCTGGCGATGAGCAGAGGATCTGCAAAAAGAACACAAAATTTTAAGAACAACGAAATGGTACACTTGGGTGAGTGTCGGCTTTAATGCTTCGCAGAGAGGTGGCTCTCTCGCGCCCTACTAGCGACACTCTACGTAGTTCCTTGGTGAATATGGCTCCAGCAGAAACAAAAACCGAAAACCGAGGAGCATCAAGAGCTTGGGATACCTTAACTCCAGCATTATCAGAATGGATTCTCGAGGCTATTTCCAGTATGGGTTTCACGCGGATGACGCCCGTACAAGCGAGTACGATCCCACTCTTCATCGGAAACAAAGACGTAGTCGTCGAAGCAGTCACTGGAAGTGGAAAGACTCTGGCATTCTTGATTCCAGTCATTGAGAAGCTTCTACGACTCGAAGAACCGATCAAAAAGCATCACGTTGGAGCCATCATTGTCTCTCCTACTCGGGAACTAGCATCACAGATTCATTCCGTCCTGATTCAACTCCTAGGTTTCCATGCCCCATCTGCTGCATTACTAAGACCATCAGATGACGAGGAAACTGTTCCTCAAGAGATCTCTCCTAAAACACTAAAAGTTGTTCCACAGCTACTCCTAGGAGGCTCGACATCGACGGCTCAAGATCTATCTACCTTTCTCAAGACATCTCCAAACCTTATCATTGCTACTCCTGGACGCCTCCTCGAGCTACTATCATCAAAACACGTCCATTGTCCTCAGTCATCCTTTGAAGTCTTGGTTCTAGATGAGGCTGATCGCCTACTTGATCTCGGTTTCAAAGACGACCTACAAAAGATTCTACAACGGTTACCGAAGCAGCGTAGAACTGGTCTCTTCAGTGCCAGCGTCAGTGAAGCTGTCGATCAACTTATTCGCGTAGGTCTACGGAACCCAGTACGTATCTCAGTCAAAGTGAAGTCTACTTCTGGTGCTCTCGAAAGGCGAACGCCTGCGAGTCTACAGCTTCGCTACATCTTAACGCCGCCAAGTCACAAACTACCGGCTCTCTGTCAACTACTCGAGAAACTACAATCGACTCCACAGAAGACCATTGTTTACATCGCAACGTGCTACGCCGTGGATTACTTCCAGCATGTCATCCCACCGCTGCTTCCAGCATTCACCATCGTCCCTTTGCACGGTAAACAGCCGCCGAACGTGCGTAGCCGGAACTTCACCAAGTTCAGCGACTCCCTAACTCCAACTCTACTCCTCACCACCGACGTCGCAGCGCGCGGCCTCGACATCCCGCAAGTGGACCTGGTGGTACAACTGGATCCGCCAACCGACCCAAAGGCATTCATCCACCGCTGCGGACGCGCCGGCCGCGCCGGCCGCAAAGGCCTCGCCGTCACGATGCTGGCGCCGGGCGGCGAGGAGGACTACCTGCACTTCCTGGCCGTGCGGCAGACGCCGGTGGAGGCGCTTACGGAGCCGGACATCGCCGTGGCGGCGGTGCACGCTGCGGACGCGACCGCGCGCATCCGTGACGCCGTGCGGCGCGACCGCGCGCTGCATGACGCCGCCCAACGCGGGTTCGTGAGCTGGGTGCGTGCGTACTCGAAACATCAGGCGAGCTCTATCTTCCGCGTTAAGGACTTGCCGTGGGAGGATTTGGGCCGCGCCTGGGGGCTGCTAAAGATGCCTGTTATGCCGGAATTGAAGAAGTGGGACGGTGATCGGTCGTTGGGGGTTGAGGTCGATTGGGAGACGTATGCTTACAAAGATAAGCAGAGAGAAAAGCATCGGAAGGAAGAGATGGAGAAAAGAAAAGAAGGTGGACCGCACATGGAGTTGAATGGTAAAGGGCTCAAGAAAGAGGGCAGTGAAGCGTGGAGCCAGAATAAAGAGATCAAAGCTACGAGGGAGCACAGGAGAGAGAAGCGCAAAGCAAAGAGAGAGCTGGAGCGGGAGGCAAAGATGACACCGAAGGAGATAAATGAGAAGATGAAGCTGCATAAGATGATTGAGGAAGTGAGACGTCAAACGGCAGCCCAAGATGATACATTCGAAGGCTTCGATGATTAAACCAGCGATACCCAATACCTCCTTATAGAATTGAAGGAGCTTTAAGAGTGTCTTAACTACGAAGAATACTCTGTCTTAAGTACTATATAGAATCCCAGCGCCATGCTAATGCAAAAATGAAGTCATATCAAGTCGTACTATCCCAAATGCTATGTGCTTACACCTTCTCCTGCTTTAGTGTCTCAAGCATACCTAATGTACTCCAAGAGGTCTGAGCAATCTCAACACTTTGTCTTACTTGCTCATGTAGTCTTGCGATCGTATGGTCAATCTCTGGACTTTGACCCATATTCTCTCCGTAGAGATCAAGTACCAGCATTGCGGTATCCGTAGTGAGACGTACATGCCTCGGGTCCTGAATTGCCTTGTTCAACCATTTGAGCAAAGGCATCAACATTTGTGCATTTCGGCCCTTTAACGCGGTTCGAAGTGCAGAACGATGGACGAGGGCCGTGAGAAGCGTGAGGATCTCAGTTCGTTCTCCCTTCTCTAGAACGATATCGAGCGCTTGTTCATATTGTCCTTTTCTCAGCGCTACCTCCCAAGGTGAGCCTTTTCGAATCTTGCCTCGTGCGTTACCATCAATGACGATATCGGCGCCTTCACCAGTGTAGTCTTTGCCTCGTAGTCGTTTCTCCCATCCTCGCCCTCTTTTCCGCTTGGCCAATGCTCGGTCATGCTCCTCAATCTTGCCGGCGATAAGGGCTTCCATCTCCTTTTCCTTTTCTCTATTCTTAGCCTTCGCTGCTCCACTTAAGCGCGTTCTGATGCTCAGCAAACCGCTTTGCATTCCCACACAGATATGTTTATCCTCTCTATCTGCACCTGAAGCGACAACATCCAGTGCCAGAATGGGACTAGGATACTTGAAGCCTGCAACTACACTCCAACTGTCCGTATCAAAGACCTTGACATGCCCATCAAGCGCACCACTAAGCAGTCTTCGTCCCTGACTAGCAAAAGCCAGACTCGTGACAGTCTTCTGATGATTCTTCAACACATGCAACGGTCTCGCCGCGACAAGATCCAACACAGCAATCTTCTCTCCCGCAGCAGCGAGCAGCGCCGTCCCCGCAGGCGTAGCCAGGACCTCCTCGACGGGATCTTTGAGGCGGAACTCCATGACCGTAGCACGCGCGCCGCCTCCCTCGCCGCCCGCACCGACGCGCGGATCCCAAAGCCGCACCGCGCGGTCGTACCCGCCAGAGACCATCAGAGCAGCGCCGTCGCCGACCCAACCGCCGCAGCGCACGTAGTCGGTGTGGCCGAAGCCCACCCACGTGCTCCGCTCCGCCGGCAGGTCCCACAGGCGTACGGAGCCGTCATCGCTGCAGCTCATCGCCGTTGTCGGCTCCGTCGGGTGCCATTTGGTCACCCACACTGGCTGGCGGTGCTCGCCAGACCAGGTTTTGAGGATCGCCCGTGAGGAGCTGTCGAAGGCTTGGATCGTGCCCGATTCAGAGCCTGCTAGCGCGAGGCGACCATCTCGACGCACTGTTGCGCCGTGGAAGGATGAGGTTGTGCGGGTGATGGTGCGGACGGGTTTGAGGGTGGTTGTAGAGAGTAATTGGAGTCTTGGGCCTGTGGTGATGGCGATGTACGACTGTGATTGTGCGAGTGAAGGCAATGAGGATGATGAAGGCAGGATCGAGGGTGAGTTTGAGGAAATGTGAGTTATGGGAGTGGATGTTGGAGTCGGGAGCAGCGTTTGCGAAGAGAATGTTGACCAATATTTCTGCTCGGGTGTGAGAGTTGAGACAGCTTTTGCGACTCTGAGTCGAGGGAGAGGTTTGATCTCTGTCGCCATTGCAAGAAATTGAAAGGCATGCGCTGGAAAGAAAGAAAGTGGTAGTAGAGAGAGCAGCAAATTGACTTTCGAAGTTTCTCTCGCAAATTTCGGCGGGAAGAACTTCGCGAGCGGAGCTATCTCCGATCCGCGTAAAACTTCCCACTGTGGACTTTTCATGCCACGAAGCCTTACCTATCAAACTCAATACCCATCTATCAGCGTATATACCTATAATACAATGCCCATCCCAAGGCAGAGCATCGCATAGCAGTCTTCCTCTACCAAGTACGGCCAAGTTTTAATGTCGAAGGTCGCATCGATTGGATTATCTTGGCTGCTTCTTAGGGTTCCTTACTTCATCAGACTTGATCCATCCCTAGA
>Ga0335075_10018251_pt1 | contig 10401 bp, 12 predicted proteins | sample Lox_Sample_24_FD_206723 | JGI IMG/M metagenome (GOLD analysis project Ga0335075, IMG submission 206723) | Soil microbial communities from Loxahatchee National Wildlife Refuge, Florida, United States - Lox_Sample_2.4 | ecosystem: Environmental > Terrestrial > Soil > Wetlands | place: USA... | reverse complement strand
GACGACGTCGTCGCATCCGTCCGCGCCGCGGCCGCCGACCTGCACCGTTACCCCGACCGCGACGCCGTGGCATTGCGCCGTGATCTGGCTGCCTATCTCAGCGTGCAGACCGGTGTGCACTTGGGGGCAGAAAACCTCTGGGCCGCAAATGGTTCCAACGAGATCCTGCAGCAGTTGCTGCAAGCCTTCGGCGGGCCGGGACGCAGCGCGATCGGATTCGTCCCGTCATATTCGATGCATCCGATCATCTCCGACGGCACCCACACCGAATGGATCCAGACGGTGCGCGCCGCGGACTTCAGCCTCGATGTCGAGGCCGCCGTCGCCGCAATCGCCGACCGTGCACCCGATGTGGTGTTCGTTGCCAGCCCCAATAACCCGTCGGGGCAAAGTGTTTCATTGCCGGACCTGCGGCGATTGCTGGATGCGACGCCGGGAATCCTAATCGTGGACGAAGCCTATGGCGAGTTCTCGTCGCAGCCCAGTGCGGTGGCGCTTGTCGCCGAGTATCCGACGAAGCTCATCGTGACCCGCACCATGAGCAAGGCGTTCGCCTTCGCCGGCGGCCGGCTGGGCTACCTGATCGCCACCCCGGCGGTGATCGACGCGATGCTGTTGGTGCGGCTGCCATACCACCTGTCCTCGATCACCCAGGCCGCCGCCCGGGCCGCTCTGCGGCATGCCGATGACACCTTGGGCAGCGTCGCGAGGCTTATCGCAGAGCGCGAGCGGGTGAGTACAGCGTTGAGCGCCATGGAATTTCGCGTTGTACCCAGCGATGCCAACTTCGTGTTGTTCGGGCAGTTCGCCGACGCGCCGACGGCCTGGCAGCACTACCTAGATGCCGGCGTGCTGATCCGCGACGTCGGCATCGCGGGTTACCTGCGCGTCACCACCGGACTAGCCGACGAGAACGACGTCTTCCTGCAGACCAGCGCCCAGATCGCCGCGACCGAATTGGCCCAGCCCCTAGGAGCGTCATGAGCCTGCAGCGCCACGCGCGCGTGGAACGTACCACCAAGGAGTGCGACATCGTCGTCGAACTCGATTTGGACGGCACCGGAGCGGTCCAAGTCGACACCGGAATCCCGTTCTACGACCACATGCTGACCGCACTGGGCAGCCACGCCAGCTTCGACCTGATGGTGCGCGCGAAGGGCGATGTCGACATCGAGGCCCATCACACCATCGAGGACACTGCGATTGTGCTCGGTCAGGCCCTCGGTCAGGCGCTCGGCGACAAAACCGGGATTCGACGGTTCGGCGACGCCTTCATCCCGATGGACGAGGCGCTCGCCCATGCCATAGTCGACGTGTCGGGTAGGCCCTACTGCGTGCACACTGGTGAGCCGGATCATCTGCGGCACTTCACTATTGCCGGTAATACCGTGCCCTACCACACGGTTGTCAACCGCCATGTGTTCGAGACGCTGGCCAACAATGCCCGCATCGCGCTGCATGTTCGCGTCCTCTATGGCCGTGACCCGCACCACATCACCGAGGCGCAGTACAAGGCCGTCGCCCGTGCGTTGCGTCACGCCGTCGAGCGTGACTCGCGGGTGTCGGGCGTGCCGTCCACCAAAGGGACCCTGTGAAAGCCAAATCCGTTGTGGTTTTGGACTATGGCTCAGGCAATCTGCGGTCTGCGCAGCGTGCGCTGCAGCGCGTCGGCGCCTCGGTGGACGTGACGTCGGACCTCGACGCCGCCACGGCTGCCGATGGATTGGTGGTGCCTGGCGTCGGCGCATTCGAGGCGTGCATGACCGGGCTGCGGGGAATCGGCGGCGAGCGGGTGATCGCCGAGCGAGTTGCCGACGGTCGACCGGTGCTGGGCGTGTGTGTCGGCATGCAGATCTTGTTCGCCCGCGGCGTCGAATTCGGAGTGGAGACCAGCGGTTGCGGGCAGTGGCCCGGCGCCGTGACCCGGTTGGACGCACCGGTGATTCCGCACATGGGCTGGAACGTGGTGGCGGCTGCGCCGGGCACCGCACTGTTCAAAGGGCTTGCCACCGATGCCCGGTTCTACTTCGTACACTCCTATGCGGCCCAGCGGTGGGACGGCTCAGCCGAGGCGCTGCTGACCTGGGCCACCCACGGGGTGCCGTTTTTGGCCGCCGTCGAGGACGGGCCGCTGGCCGCCACCCAGTTCCACCCGGAAAAGAGCGGGGACGCCGGGGCGGCGGTGTTGAGCAATTGGGTTGAGGGGTTATGAGTATCTCCGCGAAAGTGCATTGGGCGACGCAAACGCCGAGAAAGCGCGTCGCTAGTTGCACTCTCGCGGTACAGGAGGGGATGTGTTGATTTTGTTGCCCGCGGTCGACGTGGTCGAGGGTCGGGCGGTGCGCCTGGTGCAGGGCCGGGCCGGCAGCGAAACCGAGTACGGCTCAGCGTTGGACGCCGCGCTGGGCTGGCAACGCGACGGGGCCGACTGGGTTCACCTGGTCGACCTGGACGCCGCGTTCGGCCGCGGCTCCAACCGTGAACTGCTGGCCGAGGTGGTCGGCAAGCTCGACGTCCAGGTCGAGCTTTCCGGCGGTATCCGCGACGACGAGTCGCTGACGGCCGCGCTGGCGACCGGATGCGCTCGGGTCAATCTCGGCACGGCGGCGTTGGAGAACCCGCGGTGGTGTGCCGAGGTGATCGCCGAGCACGGCGACAAGGTCGCTGTCGGGTTGGACGTGCAAATCGTCGATGGCGATCACCGGCTGCGTGGCCGCGGCTGGGAGACCGACGGCGGCGATCTGTGGGACGTACTGCAACGGCTTGACAACGAAGGATGTTCGCGGTTCGTCGTTACCGATGTGACCAAGGACGGCACGTTGACCGGCCCCAACCTCGATCTGCTTGGCGCGGTCGCCGAATGCACCGACGCTCCGGTGATCGCTTCCGGCGGCGTGTCCAGCCTCGACGATCTGCGCGCCATCGCGACGCTGACCGGCAGCGGCGTCGAGGGCGCGATCGTGGGAAAGGCGCTGTACGCCGGACGATTCACTTTGCCGCAGGCACTGGCAGCGGTAGCAGGCTAGGGCTGCAATGGATCTCGACGCGCTGGTGGCCGAGGCGTCGGCGATCCTGGACGCCGCTGCTGAGCCGTTCATCGCAGGTCACCGCGCGGATTCAGCGGTCAGCAAGTGGGGCGACGACTTCGCGACCAAGGTCGATCTCGAGATTGAGCGCCAAGTCGTCGATGCGCTGTTGCAGGCCACCGGAATTCCCGTGCATGGCGAAGAGTTCGGCGGCGCCGAACTCGACTCGCCGTGGGTGTGGGTGCTGGATCCGATCGACGGGACGTTCAACTACGCTGCCGGGTCGCCGATGGCTGCGATTCTGCTGGGCCTGCTGCACGAGGGAGATCCCGTGGCGGGGCTGACCTGGTTGCCGTTCACCGGGGAGCGCTACGTCGCGGTCTCGGGCGGCCCGCTGATCAAAAACGGTGTACCACAACAGTCGTTGGCCAAGGTCAAGCTCGCGGATTCGGTGATCGGTGTCGGGACCTTCAACGCCGACTCACGTGGCCGTTTTCCGGGCCGATATCGGCTGGCGGTGCTCGAAGAACTCAGCCGGGTGTCGTCGCGGCTGCGGATGCATGGTGCCACCGGCATCGACCTTGCTTATGTTGCCGACGGAATTCTGGGCGGCGCAATCAGTTTCGGTGACCACGTGTGGGATCACGCTGCGGGCGTGGCGCTGGTCCGGGCCGCTGGTGGGGTCGTCACGAACCTGGCGGGCGAAGCGTGGACCCCCGATGCGCAGTCCGCGTTGGCCGCCGCCCCCGGTGTGCATGCCCAGATACTCGAGATCCTGCGCAGGGTAGGAACACCGGATGAGTACTGAAGCCTATTGCGGCACCAATCTCGCTGTGCGGGTGATTCCCTGCCTGGACGTCGACGACGGTCGGGTGGTCAAAGGCGTCAACTTCGAGAACCTGCGGGACGCAGGTGATCCGGTGGAACTCGCCGCCGCTTACGACGCCGAGGGCGCCGACGAGCTGACCTTTCTCGACGTGACCGCGTCGTCGTCGGGACGGGCGACCATGCTGGAGGTGGTGCGTCGCACTGCCGAGCAGGTGTTCATCCCGCTCACCGTGGGCGGCGGGGTGCGTACCGTCGCCGATGTCGACGTGTTGCTGCGGGCGGGAGCAGACAAGGTATCGATCAACACCGCCGCCATCGCGCGGCCCGAGTTGCTCGCCGAGATGGCCAACCAGTTCGGCTCGCAGTGCATCGTGTTGTCCGTCGACGCCCGCACCGTGCCGGCCGGCTCGGCATCCACACCTTCGAGTTGGGAGGTCACCACCCACGGTGGCCGGCGCGGCACCGGCATCGACGCCGTGGAATGGGCGGCCCAGGGGGCCCAGCTCGGAGTGGGGGAGATCCTGCTCAATTCGATGGATGCCGACGGTACTCAAGCCGGCTTCGACCTGGCGATGCTGCGGGCGGTTCGCGCGGCGGTGACGGTGCCGGTGATCGCCAGCGGCGGCGCGGGCGCGGCCGAACATTTCGCTCCCGCGGTTGCTGCCGGCGCTGATGCGGTGTTGGCCGCCAGTGTCTTTCACTTCCGCCAGTTGACGATCGGACAGGTGAAGGCGACCATGGCCGCAGCAGGGATCACCGTGCGATGACGCTGGATCCCGCTATCGCGGCGCGACTCAAGCGCAACGCCGACGGACTGTTCACCGCCGTCGTTCAGGAGCGCAGCACCGGCGACGTGCTGATGGTCGCCTGGATGGACGACGACGCGCTGGCCCGCACCTTGGAAACCCGCGAGGGGACCTACTTTTCGCGATCCCGCGGCGCGCAGTGGGTCAAGGGGGCGACTTCCGGCCACACCCAGCGCGTGCATTCGGTGCGTCTGGACTGCGACGGCGACGCGGTGCTGCTACTGGTCGACCAGGTGGGCGGCGCCTGCCACACCGGCGACCACAGCTGCTTCGACGCCGACGTGCTGCTGGAGCCAGACGGCGACTAAACGGCCGGGATTCGGTTGCTGTGCGAGTGCGACGACCGGCCGCCTTGCGGGCACCGAGTTTTGACGGCAACGTCAGCGGTCCGTTCCGATTACGCAGAACAGCGAGTTCTCGAACTGGCTGGCCGGATGTTCGGATGCAAACCAGGGCAGCTGCCGCTGCCGGCCGGTGGCCACCAGGTTATACCGGGTTATACTGCCACTATGAAGACAGCCATATCCCTTCCGGACGAGACGTTCGACCGTGTCGCTCAGCGTGCGAGTGACCTCGGCATGAGTCGATCCGAGTTCTTCACCCGAGCTGCGCAGCGCTATCTCGACGATTTAGATGCACAATCGTTGACCGGACAGATCGACAGTGCTCTGGAGCATCTCGACAGCAACGACGAGGCACAGGATGCCGCGGTAGCCGCGGGGCACCGCGTGGTGGGCGCCGTGGATGATGAATGGTGATCAGTCGCGCTGATATCTACTGGGCCGATCTAGGAACGCCGACCGGCAGCCGCCCCGCCCAGCAGGGCCCAGCGTTGGTCGTCCAATCTGATCCGTACAACGCGAGTCGTCTGGCCACGGTGCTCGCCGCGGTAATCACTTCCAACACGGCGCTGGCGACAATGCCTGGCAACGTGTTCTTGCCTTCGGCCGCAACGGGGCTCCCGCGCGACTCGGTTGTCAACGTCACGGCGCTTGTCACGCTGAGTAAGGCCGACCTGACCGACCGGGTCGGAGATGTCCCGCCGAGCCTGATGCGCGAGGTCGACCGTGGGCTTCGTCGCGTGCTCGACCTCTAATGACCGACGCGCAAGGAAAATGCGAACGTGGACCATTGGGCCGAGTGCGACCTGGCGTGGGAACTGGCTGATGCGATCAGCCCTCTGCTCGCCGAACGCGACTGTGACCGGCTTTATACCACCATCGGTGCAGGCGACTCATATGCCGCGATCGATACAGTGCTGCAAACCATGGCGCGACAGAGCTCGCCCGTACCTCCCGAGCTGACCGCCAAACTTACTAACTGGCTGCACGCGTATGCCCACAACGACACAACGCACCGCCTACGTGAACTGCTTGGTGTCATCAAAGCATTGCGCTGACGGCTCATTCCGAGAAACGAGATTGGGCCCCGCGTCTTGCATCACGCGAACCCGTATTGCTCGGTGGAGGCAGGGACGGTCGCGACGATCACACCGGCGCTACGGACTTCACCCGAGTTAAGCTCAGACCGGAGCGCCGCCGCGCCCTCGCCAACACAAAGGACTGCCGTGTCTGCTAGCGAAATCACGACGTCGGTGGCGCATCGCGATGAAATCACTGTGCTCAGCGTTGTCGGTGACATCGATGTGGCCTGCGCTCCGGAGTTAGAAGCGGTTATCGCCGCCGTGCTTGCCGAGGATCCTGTCGCGCTGATTGTCGACCTGTCCGAGGTGGCTTTTCTCGCCACCGCCGGCCTGAGGATCCTGGCGGCAACCTACGAGAAGATCACCCTCGCCGGGGGTCGGTTTGCAGTTGTAGCGGATAGTCCGGAAACCCGCAGGCCAATCCAGCTAACCGACCTGAACCAGCTCTTCTCGCTGTACCTAACGCTCCATGACGCGATAACGAGCCTGGGCAAACCCCAGGACAGCAGCACTCAATAAGTCGTCCCTCGCTCGGCCGCTTACCTGTTTTTGATCCCGAGACAAGATCCGATCCGCCTCATTTCGTTTCGGAAATGAGATAACACCGCGCCCCGCGAGGACTGACACTTTTTGCGAGGCAAAGGTTATCGAGGCACGCGGTGAGCGTGAACTAGCTGGCGGGCGATAACTCGCAATAGTTTCGCACCGATAACTTTCGTTGTGTTACTTGCGTTCGTCATCCGGTTCTTCGCAGGATGGGGCGGTACATCGACGATGCGAGCGGTGGGCATAGTGCTAGCGTTAGGCCCGTCGCTACGGCGCTTTCGGTGGCGGCTACTCGGCATTGACCACATACGCAAGCTGCCCATCGACGAGGTCAAGGTCGACCAGGACTTGATCGCCACGTGTCGGCAGACCCGCGCGCCGACGCCATCGTGCGAGCGGTTGCCGAGGGCGTGGGGAACGCCGAGATTGCCGCACGGTGGCGTAGCTGTGGATGCGAAGTGGCGCAAGGGATCTACTACAGCCCACCCATCACGGCTGCCACGATGATGGAATTGGTGGCATCGCCGGCGGCACGGTGGTTCAGCCGGCGCTCTCCAGGCCGTTGGCGGCCCCTACCGCCGCACGGGCCCACTCGTCATTGCGCACAGCGGGCGCGATCCGATCTTTTCGAATCAGCTCGGCGTTGATGCGAGTTCCGTTGATCCCGTCGGACATCGCGGCCGGCGGCCGAAACGCGAAGGTCCGGTTGGCGGTGGCGATCGCCAAGAGTCCATCCGTGTCACTGAATCCGTTGGCACGCATGGTTTCCTCGGCCCACCTGAACGGGGTGAGGCCGGAGAAATCGTTGACGTAAGCCACCCAGAGGTGGACGTTGTGCTGGTTGTAGAGCTTCGAGATCGCACCTTCCACCGCGATGCGGCCGGCGGGGGTCAAAACGCCTGACGGATCGGTGATATACCGGTTGAGTTGGACCGACGGCGGCGCCGCGGTGGCCCCGCTGCCCGGCTGGCTCGCGCCGGGGTTTGCGTCGCTGCTCGGCTGGTTCGTATCGATGGTCGCGCTGTTGCCTTGCTGGTTGGCGCGGTGACGCAGCAGCTCTACCCCCACGACTCCGGCCGTCACGAGCAGCAGCAGCGTGGCGACAGCGGATAGCAGCACCACCGGCCGCAATCCGCGGCGTTGCGGTGTCGGCTGTGCGGGCTGGTGCGGCGCGGTGAGACGGGCGGTGGGGGCCGCGGCGGCACGGCCGGCAGCCGTGCGTGCCGCACCAACGCCCGGGTGGCCGGTCAGCGCGGTAGCGAAATCCGAACAGCTTGGGTAGCGCTCACCGGGGTCTTTTGCCAGCACTTTGGCGATCGCCTCGGTCAATTCCGCGAGATCGGGCCGTTGCTCGCCGATCTGCGGGGGTGGCGCGGACAGGTGTTGGCTGATGACCACCGCCGCGTTGGAGTTCTGGTACGGCGCCGCGCCGGTCAGCAGCTGAAAAGCGGTGCATCCGAGCGCGTATTGGTCGGCCCGTCCGTCGATGTCGGAACCCATGAGTTGCTCGGGCGCCGAGTAGCCGGTAGTCCCGACCACCATATTGGTGGCGGTCAGGCCACTGATGTCACCGATCTGCCGGGCGATTCCGAAGTCGGCCAGCAGGATCCGTCGGGCCCGGGCATCGGCTTCGGTGAGCAAGATGTTGGCGGGCTTGACGTCTCGGTGCAGCAGTCCTCGTAGGTGGGCGTAATCGAGCGCGTCAGCGACGGCGCTGACGATTTCGAAAGCCTCGGCTTTCGGCATCCCGGACGGGTATCGGCTGCGCAGCAACTCGGCGGCATCGGTTCCCTCGACATAGTCCATCGACAGCCACAGCTGTCCCTCGAACTCGCCGCGATCGTGGATGCCGACAATGTGCGGATGCCACAGCTCCGCGGCGAGGTCTGCTTCGCGGCTGAATCTCTGCCGGTAGTCGTGATCCGAAGTCAGGGTGGCGGGTAACACCTTGAGGGCGTCTCGGCGGGGCAACCGCGGATGTTGGGCCAGGTAGACCTCGCCCATCCCGCCGGATCCCAACTGCCGCACGATGGTGTATCCGGCGAAGACATCTCCCGGGTTCAGCGGCATGCCAGCATGCTACAAAGGCGCGGCTTAGCCGCGGGCCCGTAATGTGTGCAACGCCTTGTCGGCGTGCGTGTCCATGCTTAGTTCGCTGGAGATCACATCGAGCACTTTTTGATCGGTGTCGATCACGAAGGTTGTGCGTCTGACCGGAAGTAACTTGCCCAACAGGCCTCGCTTGACGCCGAACTGGTTGGCGACGACGCCATCGGTGTCAGACAGCAACGGGTAGTCGAAACGCTGGGAGTCGGCGAACTTGGCTTGCTTTGCGACCGGATCGACGCTGATGCCGACCCGGCTGGCTCCGACGGCGGCGAATTCTCCAGCCAAGTCGCGGAAGTGGCAGGCCTCCTTGGTACAGCCGGGCGTCATCGCGGCCGGGTAGAAGAACAGCACCACGGGCCCATCGGACAGCAGGGCACTGAGCTTGCGCGGGGTGCCGGTCTGGTCGGGAAGCTCGAAGTCAGCCACGGTGTCACCGGTTTTCATGGCCCCCTACGCTACGCCGGGGGTCAATGCGGCATCACCGAAGTCGGCTTGGAAGATGGAAGCGTGCACGCCAACCTCGCCGCCGCCACCACCTCGCGGGATGATTTCCGCGCGCTGGCGGCCGAGCATCGTGTGGTGCCGGTAACCCGCAAAGTCCTGGCCGACGCCGAGACGCCGCTCTCCGCGTACCGAAAGCTGGCCGCCGACCGGCCCGGCACCTTCCTGCTGGAGTCGGCCGAGAACGGCCGATCCTGGTCGCGGTGGTCGTTCATCGGCGCCGGGGCGCCGTCGGCGCTGACGGTCCGTGACGGCGAGGCCGTGTGGCTCGGCGCCGTGCCGCAGGATGCGCCGACCGGTGGCGACCCGCTGCAGGCACTGCGTGCCACGTGCGAGTTGCTGGCCACGGCTCCGCCGCCCGGGCTGCCGCCGTTGTCGGGGGGCATGGTTGGTTTCTTCGCCTACGACCTGGTGCGGCGGCTGGAACGGCTGCCCGAGTTAACCGTCGACGACCTCAACCTGCCGGACATGTTGCTGCTGCTGGCCACCGACATGGCGGCGGTTGATCACCACGAGGGCACCATCACCTTGATCGCCAATGCGGTGAACTGGAACGGCACCGACGAGCGGGTCGACGAGGCCTACGACGACGCGATCGCGCGGCTGGACGTGATGACCGCCGCGCTGAGTCAGCCGCTGCCTTCGACGGTCGGCACGTTCACCCGACCCGAGCCGCGGCCCCGCGCGCAGCGCACCGTCGAAGAATACGGGGCGATCGTCGAGCATCTCGTCCATGAAATCGAGCGCGGCGAGGCGTTTCAGGTGGTGCCGTCGCAGCGTTTCGAGATGGACACCGAGGTCGAGCCGATCGACGTCTACCGGATGCTGCGGGTGTCCAATCCCAGCCCGTACATGTATCTGCTCCACGTTCCGAATGATGCTGGTGGAACAGCATTTTCGATTGTCGGATCCAGTCCCGAATCGTTGGTGACCGTGCAGGACCGGTGGGCGACGACGCATCCGATCGCCGGAACCAGGTGGCGGGGACAGACCGAAGAAGAGGACCAACTGCTGGAAAAGGAGTTGCTCCACGATGACAAGGAACTCGCCGAGCATCTGATGCTGGTCGATCTGGGCCGCAACGACCTTGGTCGGGTCTGTGTGCCGGGCACGGTGCGGGTCGAGGACTACAGCCACATCGAACGCTATAGCCACGTCATGC
>Ga0335075_10018248_pt1 | contig 10402 bp, 9 predicted proteins | sample Lox_Sample_24_FD_206723 | JGI IMG/M metagenome (GOLD analysis project Ga0335075, IMG submission 206723) | Soil microbial communities from Loxahatchee National Wildlife Refuge, Florida, United States - Lox_Sample_2.4 | ecosystem: Environmental > Terrestrial > Soil > Wetlands | place: USA: Florida... | reverse complement strand
GAAATCCGCATAGGATGGCCCAGCTCTCAAATACATCTTGGTGCTTTCCGAAATGTCGTCTATACCCGTCTACACGGGCTTCTGGCACGACTACACGCGAGACGGAGCCTACGGCTGGACGCTCACCCTCAACGTCAAGTGGAGCGCCCTCCTGGTCTCCGCGCTTTCGACCTTTGTCGCCATCGTCGCCGGCAGCTTTTGGTCGCTCCTCGCATTTGTGATCCACCAATGGCGTGCCCGGCCCGGCGAAGAAGACGGCGTTTACTTCCAGCAGCAGGTCGTCTACCGCAATCCCATGTCCACATGGGGCGCCATTGTCGAACTCTTCAAGATCTGGGGGGCGTGGAGGTCGCGCCGGCGGGGAAGGGCCGCGCCGCGGCGCCTGGTGCGAAGGTCATTCTTGTTCTTGCTCCCGCCGCTGGTCGTGGTTGCCGGCTTCACCGCGGCCGGAATCTTTGTGGGTGACGTGACTCGGCCGACGTATGAAGGCAACAACGTCAAGATCAAGCCGGTCAATTGTGGTATCGTGTCCTTCAACAACACCGTGTCACCGTATGAAATCCAGACACCGTGGCTGAAGTACGTCAACGACACTCTGGCGGCTCGAGCATACGCGAGAAGCTGCTACGGGTCAACGGCCACTCCGGCGGTGTGCGGCGAATATCCCAAGCAGAGCCTGCCGTACAATCAGGCCAATGTTACGTGTCCTTTCGGTGAAGACCCCACCGGCAAAAGCCTTTGCAGCGTTAATTTGGCGCTCAGTTTGGACTCTGGTCTGCTTGATACGAGCGATTACCTGGGAATCAACGTCCCGAAAAAAGATCGCCTTCTGTTCCGACGGAGTTCGACCTGCTCACCCATCAACGTGCTTGAATATGCCGAGTTGAACAATGCAACGGACTCCGCGGCCTTCCCGGTGTACGATTACTATCTGGGGCCGATCGACGGGCAAACAAACTTCACATTCGAGTACAATACACAACTTGCGCATGAAGATGCTGTTCCTTATCTGCTCACGTCAGTACACCTCTTCGATACCTGACGACATAGACTCATCGTGGGCTAACTCCGTCAGGTCACTTGACAGTACAGGAGGCTGGACTCCCATATTTCCGCTCCAAGTCAACAATGCGGACACTGCGCTCTTGCTTTTGACTTCGAATAGCGTGGAATACTTAACTTCCGTCGAGGACCCGTGGTTCAAAGCTACGACGACGCAAAATAATTCCGGTTCTGGCCCAATCAGCGAATTCTACAAGGCCGATTCATACGTTGGTGCAATGGCCTGTATGGATCAGTATCAGCTGTGCAATCCTTCAACATCGCCTTACTCGTGCACCATCTTGGGCGGCATCGAGGACATGTTCGAGGGGTATTCACAGATCAAGCTGAACCCGTATCAAACCGCCACCGCCCTCCGCCTTTTAGGCACCTTGGCCGCAAGCTCAACCTACAGTATCGTAAATTACCTCAGCGGATCGTGGCTTTTCGCCCAGGAACGCCTGATTGGAATAGTCAGCACATCTTTGCCGTCGAATCAGTGGCAGATCGAGTTCCAAGGCTGGTTCGAAACATCTTTGGCCAAAATCCAAGCCTTGACGGTCTCTTATCCCATGCAGCCCGCAAACTTGAAACCGTATGGGTGGGTCTCGCCTCCAGATGCCAAGGGCAGTCCCGTCGACAGAGCCGCCTACTCTCTCTGCTCAAATCAGCGGGTGCGAAACGTGGAATCTTATCAATCCTTTTCAGGGCTGGGACTCGTCATCATCGTTGTCCTTGGCAGCCTGATCATCATCCTCTCGCTGACGGTGGAAACATGTGTTGCCGAGCTGAGGAAACGAAGGAGGACACGCTATCATCCGGTCAACAGTGGGGAAATCGATGGCGGCGGTCACGATCACCGAGAGGTTGCGCGCATTGCTGACCGCATGCTGCAACTCCAGCGGATGGCACTCATGACTGCAAAACCTCAAACGAAATGGAAAGGAAGGATGAGCCAAGTTCCCTACACCGCAGACCCTGAGATGCTATTCCCACAGCCGGTGAGGGTGATTGAGGGGGATTTCCGGTATGGACGAGGCGGAGATACAGAGAGTGATGGCGTTGAATTGAAAGAGCAGGGTGAAAACTTCGGCGAAGAAGACCAGCAGCAACATGGCTCGTCGATGTTGTCGCAAGCTGAGGAGCAAGCCGAGGAAGAGGCTGCGACGGACCCTGGGAGCCGTCAGGAAGAAGACCCGAACGTGCCATTGATAACGGTAGAGGCTGACGAACAGGGTGCGGCGAACCCTGAGAGCCCTCAGGTGGAAAACCCGAACGTACTATTGATAACGGTAGAGGCTGATGAACGGGGTGAACCAAATATCGAAAATCATCCGTGACGAAAGGATACATAGCCCCATTAGTTCATCTTTCAGGCGACATTAAGACTATTGCAAACCTTAATTCATATTAACATTTATTAACGCATTCCACAATCGAGTGAACTAGTTTCTGACATCATCACTTTATTTCCTCCCCAACCTTGCGCGCTTAGGGCTGGAGTCAAACTTCGATTAAGAAATTTTATACTTTTCAATAGTTGGATAAAACAATCGTTAAGCATCAAGGTAATGTTTAATATCGGTGAGGGTAGTGCATTCTGGAGCAAAAGTCGGCGAGGTCAAGGGCTCCAACTTTAAAAATTTGCTCATAAAGTCAGTCCTCTGAATTATATAATCTTTGAACAGAGAGCAAATCAGTTCTTAGCACTTCTACACTAAACTAATTTCGTTGGCCGATGAGTCGGAACAATAATACTCAAATAACCGTTCTAGTCAAGAGTCCATACCCTTAATCTCCACCAGAGGATTCGTCATCGGCTGCATCGGCCACACTCGAGATAAGACGTTCGTGGAATGTTTTCATCCATACCGCTGTCAAGGGCCAATTTCGCTGTATCAATCGTCCATTGACTGCCTCGAGCTCTCGTCCAATTGCTTCCTGAAGCTGGTCTCCACCACGCGGATTTCCTCCCGATCTTAAGTAAACTTTCTTCAAATTTGGTAAATGCTGGTCCTTGCCTTCAACACAACCGGCAAACAACTCTCGCAAGTCATCGATGCTGTCCTGAAGATTGTGTCCCTGTATTCGAAATACTTCGACCGTGTCTGGAACCAAATCTACTAGACGAGGAACGGGCTTGCTATTCCGGCTCTTAAGCAAATCCAAATCTAGCTCAAGGCTTTTGAGAGAGCGAAACCCTTTCACGGAACGAACTTGAAGATCTATACGCAAGGGAGAGCCGTTGCAGATGGTAACAGAGAGCGATTCAAGCGTAGCCGCACACGGAGACTCCTCGATAGCACTCATAAATTCAGCGTAGTCCCAATCGGACCCGCATCCCTGCCACTTGACTTCGTGGCTGAATAAGAGATTCTTCAGGTTGCACATATGAGCAAGAAAAAGCTTCATTTCCGGGGCACCGACACAACAGCCGTACATTTCGACGGTTCGAAGGTTGATTCCAAACGTGTCATAGCGAGACTCAAATGGGTATCCGGTGTATTCATCCGTTGCAATGCCGCTACCGGCATAGAGACGTGTTACGGTTTTAATGGAAGCAAAAGGGGCCACTACCTGCAATTTCTCACGCTCATCGTAGCCGCAGACCTCGCTTGGGACCAATTCGAGCTGTTCGAGTCTTGAAAGCGGTGCATCGCTATTGGGTTGCTCATTGGCCTTGCGAACAATCAAGTCGAGGATACGCCATGCATCTTGGTACTCCGCGTCTGATGGTTTGCCAATGCTGCTCCATGCGCTAGGCAAAGCGAGGCCTTTTAGACTTGGTAGTAGAGTGAGCAGGAACAAGCTTGAACAGTAGTGTCTTTCGGTATCGTATAAGCCACGCTTAGCCAGGCCAACCATCTGACTGTACCAGCCCTGAGCATCCACACCTGCTTCTTGCAGAAACGATGAACCGAGAACAAGGCCTTTGACACCGACATCTTCCCTATCAAGTCGATTTCGCATCAATGCTATCTTTGCGTCGTCTTCAAGCGGGCGATCCTCGGTGAGATCCAAGAACTCGATCCAGCGGGCCACACATGGATACTCTGCAATGTATTCCAATAAATTCAAGCTGCTTTCACTCCAAGGCGTTTCAGCCTTCATCGGGTCTAGAGATCCGCCTTCGCTATCATCATCTCCTGGATCCTCTACATCCGGTTGGATTTGAATGAAGCGGAGTTTCCGTCGAAACCAATTATATTGCTCAAGCAACCCTCCATTTGCCGCTTGATACACTGATTTACACGACAAGACGAAGCTTTCGAAATCTGCAGGGATTGTTTCTTGAACAATCTGCTGCTGGACCTCCATTGGGAGATCAGGGAGATTGATCATGGTGGAGCTATCAAGAAGTAGAATCGATTTTATAGGACAATGAATAATATCTCACAGCACAATTTGCATACTGTAAGACGTGAGTGTGAGAAATTAAAAGTTGGTATTTTGAGTAAAGGGGAGCAAGGAGCGAGCAGGTAAGCGACGTCACGTGTCGCATAGGTATCGGAATACATTATGTGGGAAAAGTACTACTTTTACGGTATCGGGAAACGCCAGATTCTGCGGCAGAGTTACCGTCAACCTGCGTTGAGGCGCAAAGTTTTGTCAAGTTGAAGTTGAGGTCAAGCTTTCTTCGCCAGGCCAAGACCACTTTGTCCGCAACGCTAATAGTGGAAGCTGAGCCAACTTTCTCATCCAAAAGCATCATTGTTTCCCGATAGGAGGGGACAGGTCCTCAAATGAATATCTGTCCTCCGGGCTGAAGATTAGCTTGTCTTCAAGAGCATCACGGAGGTTTGGGACCACCAAGGCACAACTCTCAAGCAATGCTCGTTCATCAATTAAAGTCTTTTACTTTATCTGTCAATCGATTCGTACTTCGCATTGCATTCTTAGTATTTAGTTCCTTTCCCTTCCGTGCTTGAGTGTTTCCAATTTACGGCAACTTCCGATGACTCTACGGTCAAGCGTTCCAAGTCTCGACGGAATGACCCGAGCCTTGACATGACTCGACTTCATCATGCAAACTTTGTACCGTTTCCACGACAAAAGATGGCACAATTAACTTTTATTACGCCCAGCAAGGTTGCAAAGAGGCAAATCTCAACGGAACATGGACAAGTACGAGTCTGGATCCAAGGGAGATGGAAGAACGGGAAGCTTCCGACGACCTTTAACAAATGTAGCGACCAATGATCCAGATGAAGTTAAAATATTTCTGCTTCAAATTGTCAAGCATGAGCTCGAGCATGCCGGTTTTTATAAAATAAACTCTCACAGCGGCTCAAATCAAGTTGTGTTTGCTACTGTCCTTCTCTGCCGAGATTGGGTATTCCTTCAGTCTGTGTGAAACCTTTGAAGAGATCTGGGCTTCTTCTCGACCTAGAGATATGCTAGCACGGCCCACCAGACCATCTCGTGGACATCGAGACTTCTGCATCTTCAAAGCAAAGTTCTCTCGTTGCTGATTCGACTCCAGTCACAGAATCTAGGCTATGTCTTCCCTGTTTTATGTTGTCCACAAATCATATGTTTCATGTGACCGTTTTGTTTCTTCTTGCTATTGCTTGAAGCAGAGTAATGGACCGCTCATATACCTACTTAGCTGAAGTATCAACTTGATGAGTGTTCGAAAGGTACCCAGGGCTCCCAACTTCTTGAACATCTTAACTTCAAGCTGATTCTCGTTTATTGAAAGTCCTTGTCCATGAGTATCAATGACTCCCGTGCGACTTTCTCCCCATTTCTTCTTGCTTTCGTCCACCGTGATAGCCATCTGATCGATTTGTGACTTCTTCCAGTGTCAGCCTTTCCCGCGCCACAGAGTTTTGTGTGGAGAACTTCCCTCAACAGAAATAGAAGCAATGAAATCTAAAGCAGGCAATAGCTTCAACGCCAGTGATGTTACCGCCACGCGCCCTCACCACCAAGACAATGCCAACCACTACAACACTCCCGAAGCACCTAGCAAAGACTTGGCTCAGGTCTTATTGGCTTTAAACGTCCTTGCGAAAGATGTTCCAAGTACCGCCCGCTGATGTATAGAGAATTCTCCGACTTCCAACAACCCGCTTTAGCCCGCCGTGTCCACGTTTATAGTCAAAGTGACTCACAATTCAATATGTTGACATAACGACTGCTCCCACTTGATTCAAAGGAAAGAATATGTCGTGTCAGGTCTCCGGGTCTCCTTTGCATTCTTGGGGCTGTCGTAGCTGAGGTAAGCTCTTCGAAGTTATCGGATGAACGGACATTGGTTGGCGGATTTCATTTCATCTGGAAGAGGAAAGATTGAATATCAATCAGAGATCAGGAAAATTAAATCTTAAAATTCACTCACTAAATGCAAATCGTCGGTAATTGTGTTTAGATCAAAGACCCTTGGATCATTCTTTGCTTTCAACGAACAAAATTCACATCGAAAGGAAAGACCGTAGAAATTGACATTAGAAAATTTTGCTAAAACGCCGACAAAGTCTAAATGAACGGAAGAATTATTAACAAGGGTAAGTGTTCGTGATACATTCTTCGATCTACGCAGTGGGAAATCAGCATCACATTCATTCTATCAAACCGGCGGCAACGCTCCTCCCATCGGCCCTAAGCACAATCTTATTGGGCGCCTCCAGCGGCATTTCCTCATCCAACTCAATAACAACTCTTGCGGCCACGCCCGGCTGTATCACTTTAGGTCTCTTCTTCGCAACCTCACCGTCAGCTTTGTTGAGCGTAGCCACCAATCTGATGATTTTGCCCGGTGCATGCATCGGCCCTCGATGCACATCAACATACATGGGCATAATGTGCTCAAATGAAAGGATCTTCGCCGTGAACTCCTTCACATTCTTCAACGCATCCTTCTCGTGGCATATGATGTCGCCGTGCTTCAAGTGCAGCTCTCCGAGGGCAAGATTAAGCACCACGATCTGCCCTGCCACGGCCCAGTCCGCGGGCTGACCATCGGCATCAAGGGACTTGATGACGGCGGTTTCGCCGGAAGGGAGGATCTTGACCTTGTCACCCACTTGTAAGGAACCGGCGTCCACCTTTCCAGACACCGAGATTGGGTTGTTTGGACTGCTACTGAAGACCTCTGATATCGTCATTCGGAGCGGCTTCTCCAGCAATCGTTTCGTAGGTTCGGCATGATCGAGCTCCTGAATCAGCGTCGAACCTTTATACCACGGAGCCTTTGCCGAATCGACGGGCACTACGACGTTGTCTCCCGTTAAGCCGGCGCAAGGGACAAAGGACACGCTCTTGGAGGAGAAATTGGCAGAGGCAAGAAATGCCGTCATTTGTTGTTGAATCTCTTTGAATCGATCTTGCGACCATTCACACGCATCCATTTTGTTGACTGCGACAATAAGCCGCTGCACGCCCATGCTCCGTACCAGCATCGCATGTTCCTTCGTCTGACCGCGGAGACCAGCCTCGAAGCTGTTGGTGCTGGCGTCAATCACAAGGACGGCAAGGTCGGCTTGGCTGGCACCGGATATCATGTTCGGGATAAAATCCTGATGTCCCGGCGCATCAAGAATCGTGAATCTGGTCTTTTCCGTCTCAAAATACTTGGTGGCAATGTCAACCGTGACGCCGCGCTCGCGCTCATCCGATGTCGCGTCCATCACCCAAGCCAGCGCGAACGAACCCTTTCCGATTTTCTTCGAGTCTCGGCGCAGCTTATCGACCGTCTTTTCGTCCACGACGCGGAGATCGTAGAGCAGTCGGCCCATCAGAGTGCTCTTGCCGTGATCAACATGGCCAACCACGACGAAACTAACGGCATCCTTCATCTTCGCCTTGCCAAACTCCTCGACCACGTTCAAGTTTTTCGACTTGACCTTTGGAACGTCTTGCAAGCCTAGATTCGAGACGTCCTGAGCGAGTCCGTTCGGTGTTGGCGTGCTAGGCTTGCCCTTGCCATTAGACTTTGCGCCTGAGCATTGATCAGCGTCATTCATTTCATAAAGGTCAAGAAGCAAGCGAGCCTTTGCTTTGCGCTTGAAGAACAACGTCGTCGGGGCTAGGTCCGGCGAAAGGATTCATCTCGATAAAAGAAGGATTGTGTATGTAGGGTAGGGAAAAGGTGCCGCTCCACTGCTGTGTACGATTTGAACAGGACGCCTCCGTCATCAAGGTAGCGCTTGCCGTTGGTTGCTTGCATATAGCCTTTGCAAACATTGAAGGCAAGGCACGAATATTCGCTACCGGTATCGGCCTTTCTTCAGCGGTAGGCGGTGCTTTTTCCATCGGGTCAATTCCCGTGGGTGCATCCGCAGCCTGCTGGTTTTGCTCCTTCTGACGTGACGACATGAATTTTGTCCTTTTTACAGACCTCTCCGCGGGTTCTGCAGGCGCCAAAGGAGGCTCTTTATCCTTTTTGAGATTCAGTCGATCGAGCAGAGCAACCACACGATCTGATTGAGCGGATTCTGGGGTCGGCGTCTCCGTTCGCTTCTCTTCCCCCTTCTTCTTTCGCGCTGCAGCCAATGCCGCGAGCTTTGACGGTTTGGAAGCACCACCAAGAAGGCGACCCCGTGGATGCTCCGGCTCGAGGACCATGTTGCTGAGTCGAGAAGTCGGAATCTCATCGAGACGCCATGAAATGCCTCGAAAGTAATCAGATGCGGACAGCGGTTGCATGAAAGTGGCATAAATTTGGTGGCAGGATGGATCTGAGCAAAAAACCAAAAGTTAGATCTCCTATTATAACGGCTGAGATCTAACCATGCGCAAGCCAGCAGATACAACGGTGCATCTACATGTACCTTTTCCACGCAAACAGGCAGTGGAGCAACGAAGGGGAGGGGTCGGAAGAGGTTAAACTATAGCAAAAATATTAACACACCAATCAAATTGCCAGTCTGCGCCTTGGAAGCTGCGGCACTGGCTGCGTTATCGAACCGTGACGCTTGCTTCTGCTTGGTCTGTTTGGGTTGTGAGGCGAGCCTTTTGCGGTTCTTTAGATATGCAACAGATTTTCCGACATCGTAGTAGTAGTGCCACAGTGCATCTTGGATCTCCTTTTCCGATGCTGGAAAGTCTGCGCCCAACTCTTCCCTAACCGCGACAGTTCCCGCTTTCAGCTGTTCCTTGTCTTCTGGGGTGAGCTCCTCGTCATCGTAGTCATCGGCATAGTCGTGGTGCTCATCATAGTCGTAACTGATACCCTTGACTCTATGAATGGACATGTTTACAATTCTGGGTGGTTGAGGTGGTTGTGGACAGTGGGTAGTTGTGTGTGGCGAGAAGCATTCGAAACCAACTTGTCTGCGAGAGGTAGAGGAGGTGTTCGGGAGGTCTAAAAGAGTGAGGTGCTACCTTCCTTTATCGAGATTAGTCACAGAAAAGAAAACGTTCGTTTGTTTGAAGTGAAAGTGGACGTACCTTGGGTACTCGTGAGGTCAGAGCAAGTAGCCTTTTTTTTTTTGGGCATAATCTGTCGACTACGGTAGACGCGGGGCCGTGGGGCATTCACGGGTTGACTAGGCGCAAGGAAAAAGGCACAAGTCGTTGTTTGGTGTCTATCTTGACAGGTCCCGTGTGAGATTTCACATAGTGTCGTTATGTGAAACTCAATGGACATTCACTTTGCGAGGAAGAGAAACAAGAAAGATATTCCAAAATTTCGCTATATATGCCATGCAACGCTCCCACCAAAATGCCGCAGATATGCTGATATGCCATCTCATCCTATCCAAAATATTATACTACATGCAGCAATCCATGCGCCGTGGAATATTCAAAGGGCTAAGACTCCTCTTCTAATCCTACGAAGAAATCTGCAACATACTCCGCAAACTCGTTAAGAGTTTTCCATTCCTCCCGCTCCTGTTCCTTCCGCTTACTCTCTTTCAACCTCTCTTCCTCAAGTCGCCTAATATCCTCCTCACGCGTACATTGCTCTTTTATTGATGGTTTCTCCGCGCAAGCTGGACAATGATATATTGAACTGCAAAAGGCGCATTCACAGCGATGGGTTTCCGCTTGGCAGAACTGCAATCGAAGTGAGTCACAACACCATTGCATATGAATTGGGTTGGGCCAAAGCTTACCTCACAAACAAATACTCCGCATTCCGCGCACTCTTTCATACCAGCCGTGCATCGTCCTCTACAGTCACCCACTGGTCGCATCTGGGGGCAGAAGTAGTGACCGCAGCCCTTCCACTGAACAGGATGGTGGCCATTGCAAGGGAGGTTAAGACGTGCTGCTCCAGCTGCCGGAGATCCGAATCGTTCGTCTAGACCCGACAAGCTAACGGACCGCATGCGAGACGGTGATCGACCTGGTAAGAAACTTGCGCGCAAGTCGGCGATTGAAGCAGCCATGTCGATGTTCGGGTACGGGCTGT
>Ga0335075_10018247_pt1 | contig 10402 bp, 4 predicted proteins | sample Lox_Sample_24_FD_206723 | JGI IMG/M metagenome (GOLD analysis project Ga0335075, IMG submission 206723) | Soil microbial communities from Loxahatchee National Wildlife Refuge, Florida, United States - Lox_Sample_2.4 | ecosystem: Environmental > Terrestrial > Soil > Wetlands | place: USA: Florida... | reverse complement strand
CGGACGATGCAAAGGACGACGCTGACGAGTCCGATGAGCAGGACCGGGCCCCAGGCGTGGGAGACCTGCGCAGCGTGCACGATGGCGAAAAGCGCGGAGGTGATCGCGATGGAGAGCGGGATGCCGACAGCCCGAACAACGCCTTCACCGATCATGCGGCGGCGCTGCATCCAGCGAAAGATGTTGATGAGGCTGGGCAGCAGAAAGCCGCGAAAGGCGAGCTCCTCAGTGAGCGGGGCGAGGGTGATGCCGAAGGCCATCAGCACCCAGGCGCTGGCGGTGGAGGTCTGAATGTCGCGGAGGATGGGCGTGGTATGTGGAATGGGGACGAAGTTGCCGGCGATGGTGATGATGGCGCCGGTGGCGAGGCCGATGGCAGCGAGGCGGAAGAACCAGCGACTGGCGCTGACGCCATTCCAGCTGACGCCCTTAAAGAGCGAACGACCCCACCACAAGCCGAAGACGAGGATGGCCACGCCCCAGAGCTCGACGTACCAGACGGCCTGCGCGGCGATGGCCCAGGAGACGCTGTGGACCATGCGCGCCTGGAAGTTGCGGAGCGAGACGTGGCCGACCACCATGAGAGAAAGAAACGTAGTGAGAGCGCCGGTGATCAACGTGAAGCCGGCGAGAATGCCGAAGACAATGCTGTGGCCGATGTTGGGGAGCAGTCGCGGCGGCGGCGGCGGAGCGGGCGGCTGCATGGCGACCAGGGGCTCCTGCGCGGACGGCCAGGTGTAGAACGGCTCAGGCGGTTGAAGATCCGACGGCGGGGCGGCGAACGGCGCGACATCTTCAGGGTGCTGGCGCAGCGATGGCTGGCCGGGAGCGGAGGATTCGCCTGAGGGTTCATCTGCTGAAGGGCCGAATGCCGGGCGCTCGGGATTTGTGGGATTGTTCAGGGTCATTGCAGCGACTCTTTTTTGGATTTTGTCTTCAGCTGCGACTTTTTCGCGGAGTTGCGGCCGTTGCCGGGGGAAAGATCCGGCAGGTCGATTGTCGCGCCGCCGCCGGTTTCGGCGTAATAGCGGCGCAGATACTGGCCCGTCCAGGACTGGGCGACAGCGGCGAGCTGCTCGGGCGGCCCTTCGGCGACGACACGGCCGCCGCCTTCCCCGCCCTCGGGACCAAGGTCGATGAGCCAGTCGGCGTTGCGGATGACGTCGAGGTTGTGCTCGATGATGATGATGGTGTTGCCGAGGTCGGTGAGGCGGTGGAGGACCTCGAGGAGCTTGCGGACGTCGTCGAAGTGGAGGCCGGTGGTGGGCTCGTCGAGCAGGTAGAGGGTGCGGCCGGTCTGGCGCTTGGAGAGCTCGCGGGCCAGCTTCATGCGCTGGGCTTCGCCGCCGGAGAGCGTGGTGGCGGCCTGGCCGAGATGGATGTAGCCGAGGCCGACGTCGACCAGGGTTTGCAGTTTCTGGCGGGCCTGGGGGATGTCGCCGAGCACGGGGAGGGCGTCTTCGATGGTGAGGTCGAGGATATCGGCGATGGAATAGCCGTTGAATCTGACGGCGAGGGTTTCCTGATTGTAACGGCGACCGTTACACACTTCGCAGTGAACATAGACGTCGGGGAGGAAGCTCATTTCGATGCGGCGCTGCCCTTCCCCCTGGCAGGCTTCGCAGCGGCCGCCCTGGACGTTGAAGGAAAAGCGGCCCGGCTTGTAGCCGCGCTCGCGGGATTCCGGGAGCATGGCAAAGAGATCGCGGATGGCGGTGAAGACGCCGGTGTAGGTGGCGGGATTGGAGCGCGGGGTGCGGCCGATGGGCGACTGATCGATGCGGATGGCTTTGTCGAGATGCTCGAAGCCGCGGATGCGGGAGTATTCGCCGGGAGCTTCGCGGGAGCCGTAAAGCTCGCGAGCGAGGGCGCGGTAGAGGATGTCATTGACAAGCGTGCTTTTGCCGGAGCCGGAGACGCCGGTGACGACGGTCATGACGCCGAGTGGAAAGCGGACGGTGAGATTCCGGAGGTTGTGGCTGCGCGCGCCTTCGATGGCGATCCATTTGTCGGAGAGCGGGCGCGGGACGAGGCGGTGGAGGGTGGAGATTTCGCCGGAAAGATAGCGGCCGGTGATGGAAGCCGGCGTGCTCATGATGGCTGCGGGCGGACCTTCCGCGACGACCTGGCCGCCGAGGCGGCCGGCACCGGGACCGAGATCGACAACGTAGTCGGCGTGCCGGATGGTCTCCTCATCGTGCTCGACGACGAGGACGGTGTTGCCAAGGTCTCGGAGGTTTTCGAGGGCGTGGATGAGGCGCTGGTTGTCGCGCTGGTGCAGGCCGATGGATGGCTCGTCGAGAACGTAGAGGACGCCACGCAGGCGGGAGCCGATCTGGGTGGCGAGGCGAATGCGCTGGCCTTCTCCGCCGGAGAGCGTGGCGGCATTGCGCGCGAGCGAGAGGTAGCCGAGGCCGACGGCGTTGAGGAACTGGAGACGCTCGACCACTTCGCGGCGCAGACGCTCGGCGACGAGGGCTTCACGGGCGGTGAAGGGGATGGCCTGAGCTCGGGCGAGGGCGCGATCCATAGGCAGCGCGGTGAAGTCGGCGATGGACATGCCGTCGATCTGAACGGCGAGCGACTCGGGGCGGAGGCGGAGGCCATGGCAGGCCGGGCACTCGGAGGCGGACATATACTGCATCATCCATTCGCGGTAGGCGTCGGATTTGGCTTCGTCGAGGGAGTCGCGCAGGTAGGCGAGGATGCCGTGAAAGCCGGTACGCGGAGCTTCGGCCTGGCCGGGGCCGTGCAGGAGGAGATCCTGGTGCTTCTGGGAAAGCTGCTCGAACGGGCGCTTCAGATCGATTTTGTAGCGCTGGGCGGCGAGCTGGATGAGGCGCGTGAGGTACTGGGAGGCGGAGCCAGGGCCGAGGGCGCCGTCGAGCAGGGGGCGGGACCAGTCGGTGATGACCCTGGCGGAATCGAAATCGTAGATGCTGCCGAGGCCGTGACATTCGGGGCAGGCGCCGTAACCGCTGTTGAAGGAGAAGCTGCGGGGCTCAAGTCTGGGAACGTCGCGCCCGCAGTCGGGGCAGGCCATGCTGGAGGAATAGAGTTGATCGGCAGACTGACTCGAATTGGGGGCGGCGACGAGCACGAGGCCGTTGGCCATCTGAAGCGCGCGCTCGACGGATTCGGTGAGGGCCTTCTCGATGCCGGGCTTGAGAATGGCACGGTAGACGATGGCTTCGATGGTGTGGTTTTTGCGCTTGTCGAGGTTCAGGGATTCGGACAGATCGCGCACTTCGCCGTCGACGCGGGCGCGAAATCCCTGCTGGTCGAGCTTGTCGAGGAGGTCTTTGAATTCCCCCTTGCGGCCGCGGACCACGGGAGCGTAGATGATGACGCGCTCGCCCTGGCCGAGGGCGAGGATGCGCTCGACGATCTGCTCAGCGGACTGGCGGGAGATCTGGCGGCCGCAGTTGGGGCAATGCGGCACGCCGACCGAGGCGTAGAGGAGGCGGAGGTAGTCGTAGATCTCGGTGATGGTGCCGACGGTCGAGCGGGGGCTGCGGCTGGTGGTCTTCTGCTCGATGGAAATGGCGGGCGAAAGGCCTTCGATAGAGTCGACGTCGGGCCGCTCGATCTGATCGAGAAACTGACGGGCGTACGCGGAGAGGGTCTCGACATAGCGGCGCTGGCCCTCGGCGTAGATGGTGTCGAAGGCGAGCGAGGATTTGCCGGAGCCGGAGAGGCCGGTGACTACGGTGAGTGTGTTGCGTGGGATGCGGACGGCGATGTCGCGCAGATTATGCTGCCGGGCGCCGCGCACGGTGATGTGGGAGATGGCCATGAGTCAGGGAAAATGCGGTTGGTGGCCGGCAGCAGTACAACAAAAGTCGCAGGACTGCTGCAAGTGTCTGATGCAAAAGGGTACTAGGGGATTCAAAATGGAACTGAACCCTTACCGGTATCTTAGTCGGCAACAAAAATCACGGTCAATGCAGGAGCTTTTCTGCTAACAATAGCATCGTACGAGGGCGAAGCAGCAGGCAGCAGCACTCCGGCGGGGATTTCGCAGGGGTCGGCGGCGGGTTCGCCGGGAGATGGTTGAGGAATGCAGAACGCGGTGGACGTGCTGATGTTGATTTGTGCCACGCTGGCGGCGCTGGCCTTTGGAGTTCTGGCAGCCTATGGGGTGTGCCGCGGGGCTTTTGCGATCTTCCGGATTCACGCGCTGCAGGTGGCCGAGCGGGCGAAACCGCGAGTTGCTCGCGTATCGCAGCCGTAATTTCCACGATGAGGGGCGTGCGGGCGCCCATGAGTTCCCTTCTCTTTGCAGCTGTGCGTGGACATTGAGCCGCGCGGCGTCGTCCCTCCAGGACTCGGATTTCTTTTTGCGCGGTACCCAGCGCTGAAGCGTCGGGCTTTTTCTGCGCTCCGCCTCCTGCGCGTGGGCCCGCCGCGAAGTTTTCGCAGACTCTCCCTGATTGCTCATTCGCTGCGCAGGGCCTGGATTGGATCGACGTGTGCAGCGCGGCGTGCGGGAAGATAGCTGGCGGCAAGTCCGCAGGAGCCGAGCACCAGCAGGACAAGAAGAACGGTGGCAGCGTCCCATCCGCGAGCGCCATACAGGTAGGAGCGCATGATGCCGCCGGCGGCCCAGGCAACGACGAGGCCGATGGCGCCGCCGAGGGCGAGAAGAACGAGCGCATGGCGCAGGACCAGCCAGACGATATCGCTGCGCTCTGCGCCGAGAGCGATGCGCACGCCGAGCTCGCGGGTGCGCTGGCTGACGGAGTAGGCGAGCAGGCCGTAGATGCCGGCGACCGCGATGAGCAGGGCGGCGAGCGAGAAGATACCGAGAAGACGCGCGGCCATCGTCTGGCCACCCATGGAGTCATCGACGACCTGCTGCAGCGGTTCGAGGTCCTCGACAGCGGTTTCCGGGGCCAGTGCGTGGACATCGCGGCGGATGGTGTCCTCAATGAGGTTGGGAGCCATGCGGGCGCGGACGGCAAGGTCCATGTGGAAGGTGACGAGCATGGGATAGAAGGGGTCGATGGGCCGAAGCTGTTCGAGGTTGATGTCCATCTCCGGCATCGCGGGCTGACCGGCTGAGTCCTGCCGCACATCGGAGACAACACCGACAATAGTGCCCCACTGGCGCGGCTTCCCTGCGTCGCCGATCTCCAGCTGCTGGCCGACCGGGCTCTGGTGCGGAAACTGCGCTTTGGCGAGAGCCTGATTCACGAGGATGGCAATGGGCGCATCGGGGCCATCGAGGTCGCTGAAGAAGCGGCCGGCGAGCAGGCGGATGCCGAGGGCATGGAAATAGCCGTCGCTGGTGGCGCGGACCTCAGCGTGGACGGCCTGAGCAGGGGTGGGATTGGGCGTGCCCTTCACATGCAGCGTGTCGTCAAAATTGAAATTGGGGCTGAGCGGGCGCACCGAGGAGAATCCGGCGGCGACGACGCCGGGAATCCGGAGAAGCTTTTGCTCCAGCGGATCGTAGAACGTCTGGACCATGCTGGCGGAGTTGGCGCTGCCTTCGAAGGTCAACACCATGCCGTGGGTGGGGGGATAGAGGGCGGCGTTGACAACGTTCCCGGTGACAAAGCCGAGGTCGGCGCGACGAAGACTGAGCAGGGTGTGCATCATGAGGCCGGCGGCGATGAGCAGGGCCAGGGTGAGGGAAACTTCGGCGACCACGAGACCATCGCGCCAGAACGCCTGGCGGCGGCTGGTGCCGGCGGCGGCCGTGCCTTCACGCAGACCCTCCTGGGCGGGAACTCCGGAGGCATGCCAGGCGGGCGCGAGTCCAAAGAGCAGCGCCGACAGGCAGGCGGCGATCAGCAGGAACCCGAGGACGCCGAGGTTGATGTGGATGTCTTTCCCGTAGAGAACATTGTCGGAGAGATAGTGGCGCAGCACACGCAGGGAGAGAGCGGCAATGCCCAGGCCGAGGGCTGACCCGCCCAGAGCCAGGAGCAGGCTTTCCGTGAGGAACTGCTGTGTGATGCGGCGGCGGGGAGCGCCGAGAGCGCCGCGAATGGCGATTTCGCGGCGGCGTCCGTTGGTGCGGGTGAGCATGAGCCCGGCGACATTGGCGCAGGCGATGAGCCAGACGGCGAGGACGGACCAGTCGAGCGCGAAGAGCGCGCCGCGCGAATGCTGCGTGATTTTGGTGTGATAGTCGACGAGCTGAATGCGGTCGACACCCTCTTCCTTCGGGTGCTCGTGGACCAGCTGGGCATGAACCGCGTTCATCTCCGCCTGAGCCTGGGCGATGGTTACGCCGGGCCGGAGGAGCGCAATGGGCTCGAGCATCGAGTCGTCGCGGCCCTGCAGGCTCTTGTCATCGAGGTTGAGGGGACTGACGATTTCCTGGCCGTCGACGCCCATGGGGAAATAGATATGCGGCGGGAGGACGCCGATGACGGTGTACGGATCACCGTCGATGGGAACGGTGCGGCCGATGATGGAGGGGTCGCCATGAAAGTATTTCTTCCAGACCGAGTTGCTGAGAACGAGGACGCTGGTGCGGCCGGCTTTGTTGTCCTCCGGTGTGAAATCTCTACCGAGCTGGGGGTGAACGCCGAGGACCTGGAAGAGGTTCGAGGTCACCATCATTTCCGGAACGAGCTGGGGATTGTCGGTGCCGCCGAGGGTGGGAAGCTGAAAGGTGAGGGCGCCGATACCCGCGATGGAATGGCAGCGCGCGGCGTAATCCTGCAGGTCGGGCAGGGAAAATATGCCGCTGATATTGTTGCCGAAGCGCGGGATCTTCTGGATCGCGACCAGACGGCTCTGGTTGGGATACGGCAGCGGGCGCAGGATGACCTGCTCAACCACGGAGAACATAGCGGCGCAGACGCCGATGCCGAGTCCGAGCGTGACGATGGAGGTGAGAGCGAAGACCGGCGACTTGCGAAGCTGCCGGAGCGCGAAGCGGAGTTCCTGACCCCAGAGATTCACCCGGTTCTCCTGAAACGGCGATGGGCCATTGTAGAGCAACCATGCGCAGGCGGCGCGATGAGCGGCGGATAGGGCGGTTGCTTATCGGGGGAAAAGGAATTGGTGATACCGCTTGCCTCGGGGCGAGCGGCAAGGCAAGAATGACTTATCGCGCCCGTGAGTTGAGTCCCACAGCCGGGCGCTGGCGAATCACCCCCCCACAGACGCGGGGTTTCGCCACTTCCCTGTCGAAGAAATCAGGATGATCAGCGAGCGCGTCGAGCGTTTGCCGCTTGTGTTGTTGCAGCGCACCCTGGGGGTGCGCTGGCGCCGGGCCGTTGTGTGCATGCGGTAAGGCGAACAGGTTTTCCGACGTTGAATCCTCCCGAAAGCCCGTGACTATGTCTCCAGTCACGGGCCTCTTTTTGCGCTCTGCCCGCCAGGTACGGCGTTGCAGGCAGGGAGTTCGGCGCGAGGAGGGGTGTGCATTCCCACCCTGTTCGCGATGAAGCTGCGGACAAGGGTGGGGCACCCAGTCAGAATCAGAATTCGATGCTCAAAATAAAAACGCCCCGGCTGTGGACCGGGGCGTCTGTTGTTCTGTGTTGAGTGCCTGGTGTCCCAGTTCCCCTAGAACTGGTTCCAGAGGAACTGGTTATAGACCTCGTGGTGGAACTGGACCTCCTGCGGCTTGACGAAGGTGCCGAGGAGACGCGGGCAGCGGTCCGCCGAGGCCTGCTTCAGGTCCGCGTAGCGGCCCTTGACATCGGTACCCAGCAGCTTGGTGGTCCATGCGGCTTCGCGGAAGTTTTCGATGGCGGTGTAGATGTTATCGGGGAGATAGCGCTCCGCCTGGCGCAGGTTTTTGGTCTTCGAGGTTTCGCCTTCGATGCCGGTCTTGAAGACGGCGAGCATGACGAGGTAGGGGTTCGAATCCGGCGCGACGGAGCGGACCTCGACGCGCATGGAGCGCTCGTTGCCGATGGGGATGCGGATCATGGAGCCGCGGTCGACGGCCGAGGCTTTGATCTGGTTGGGCGCCTCGAAGTGTGGATCGAGACGGCGATAGGCGTTCACGCTGGAGTTGAGCATGAGGCAGATATCGTTGCCGTGGGTGAGGATGCGATCGAGGAACGCCCAGCCGGTGGCGGAGAGCTTTTCCTCGCCCTTCGGATCCCAGAAGAGATTCTTGCCGTCTTTGCTGATGGAGACGTTGGTGTGCATGCCGCTGCCGTTGACGCCGACGACCGGCTTGGGCAGGAAGGAGGCGGTCATGCCGAGACGCGTGGCCACCTGGCGGCAAACGAGCTTGTAGAGCTGGATCTGGTCGGCGGCGGCGACTACTTCGCCGTAGCCGTAGTTGATTTCGAACTGCGAGGGAGCGACTTCGGGGTGGTCCTTCTCGTTCTCGAAGCCCATGGCGCGCTGGACTTCGGCGACGGTATCGATGAAGGTGCGGAGCGGATCGCCGGGAAGCGAGTGGTAGTAGCCGCCGGTGTTGACGTAATCGAATTTGCCGGCGGTGCCGAAGTTGCGCTCGGCATCGACGCCGGCGAAGAGGAAGCCCTCGATTTCGTTGGCCGCGTTCAGGGTGTACTTGCTCTTCTCGAATTGTTCTTTGGCGAAGGTCTTGAGGAGGCCGCGGGTATCGCCGCCGTAGGGGGTGCCGTCCTTATCGATGACGTCACCGAAGACGAGGACTTTGCCGGCGCCGAAGATGTCGGCGGGCGCGTAATAGAAGGCGCTCCAGTCGATGCCGAGGCGGAGGTCGCTTTCTTTTTGTGCGGTGAAGCCGCGAATCGAGGAGCCATCGAAGGTGAGGTTCTCATAGGACTTGAGCAGGAACTTTTTGTCGTAGTCCAGCATGTGCAGGCGGCCTTCGAGATCGCAGAAGAGAACCGTGACCGCCTTGATGCCCTTCTCATCGGTGAGGTACTTCAACCGCTCCTCGCGGATTTTGCCCGCATCCACGCGCTTGCGCCGCTGTTCCTTGGCCTTCAGATTCAGCTCCTCCAGCTCCCCGTAACTCAGCGCCTGAAAACTCCGATATTCCGTCGACATGCGTCTCCTCGTCTTTGGTTTTGCTCCCGGACCTGCTCCACAATTTCAGGACCCGAGGCGGCCGGGACAACGAGGTGCCGGCGGCGCGCGGGGATCGCAGTGGGGAGCTTCCCTTTCAGGGTATCGCCCCGGATACGGGGATTCCCTGCAATAAAAATTAGTGATTGTGGAAATTGAGGACATTTATGGAGGGCGAGCGCAACAACAGCGCAACGCGCGGGGAGGGCCGTGGCCAGCCGATTGCCTACCCTGTCGCGTCGTTCTATGATTGGGGCCTTATCAAACTCCTCCGGAAATGAGACCCCTGCAATGAAGCCTATGGTACGTGCGCTGTGCGCACTGGCTGCGGTAACGCCGCTTGCTGTGGCGGCGGCGAACAATCCTTCTACGCCGGGACCGGCCTACCCGGTGGCGCATCGAGACGCAACGGTGGACACGTATTTCGGGGTTCAGGCCGCCGCGCCCTACCAGTGGATGGAGAACCTGACAAGCCCCGCGCTGCATGAGTGGGTCGATGCGGAGAACAAGGTGACAGAGGAATACCTGGCTGGGATCCCGGTGCGCGGCTGGATCGACCGTCGTTTGACGAAGCTGTGGAACTACCCGAAGGAGGAGACGCCGCGGCAGCTGAAGAACGGCATGCTGTTCTTCGGCAGAAATTCAGGACTGCAGAACCAGAGCGTCCTGTATGTGCAGCAATCGGCGGGGGCGCAGCCGCGGGTGTTGCTGGATCCGAACAAGCTGTCTCCGGACGGGTCCATCGCGCTGGCCGCTACCGAACCCTCGCCCGAGGGGAAGTACCTGGCCTATGCGCTTTCCAACGGCGGCTCGGACTGGCAGACAATTCACGTGCTGGATGTCAGGACCGGCAAGCCGCTGCCGGACATCGTGCGGTGGGTGAAGTTTTCGGGGATTTCGTGGACCCGCGACGGAAAGGGCTTCTACTACTCGCGGTATCCGCAGCCGCCGGGCGGAGAAAAGAGCATCAGCGAAGTGGTGGTGAACCAGAAGCTCTACTATCACACGCTGGGCACGGCCCAGTCGCAGGACAGGGTGATCTACGCGCGGCCGGACCTGCCCCAGGCGGCGATTGGTGGCATTGTGAGCGAGGATGGCCACTATCTTTACGTCTACATCCAGAACAATTCGATCTCGAACAACGAACTGTACTATGCGAAGCTCGGCGATGCGGAGAAGCCGAACCTGAGCGCGGAAATAGAACCGCTGTATACAAAGAACAATGCGATGTACTGGCCCATCGGCAACGAGGGCGGAACGCTCTACCTGCAGACCACGCTGGACGCGCCGCGAGGTCGGATCGTGGCAGCGAATTTCAGCGACCCCGATCCCGTGCACTGGAGAACTGTGGTGCCGCAGAGCGAGGGCGTGCTGGCGAATTCAGCGATGGCGGATGGAAAGATCCTTGTGGACTTCCAGAACG
>Ga0335075_10018246_pt1 | contig 10403 bp, 11 predicted proteins | sample Lox_Sample_24_FD_206723 | JGI IMG/M metagenome (GOLD analysis project Ga0335075, IMG submission 206723) | Soil microbial communities from Loxahatchee National Wildlife Refuge, Florida, United States - Lox_Sample_2.4 | ecosystem: Environmental > Terrestrial > Soil > Wetlands | place: USA... | reverse complement strand
CTTGTGGCGGGCCTTTGGCATGCTGAACTTTGCACACTTTCGCCTTCGCGTGCTGGATCGCTTCGGAGTGCCGGGTCGATGCTAATCAGCAAATGTGGCGGAGAGCCACCTTTGAAGAAACAGTGGTTATGCTTGTTTGAACCGTATTGCGGCTAAACGGGGAGCTTGTTGTTGGACAACCCCTAAGCTTGGTAGTTCGTTGCTTCCCTCCTTATTTGAGGAACTCAATCAAACTGAGGTTCAAGACGCTGGAGGCGGAATAAAGGGTCGCCTCCAGCGCGTTTTGCTGCTCTTGCAAACTGACGACGACTTGCGCCATGTCCGCGTCCTGAACGTTGCCGACTTGCTGTTGCGTCTGCAATTGCACGTTTTGAATCTGCGACGAGACCGCTTGCAGGTTTTGCAGGCTCGCCGACTGCTGGCCGACCACGTTGAGGACGCTGGTATTGGCGTTATCCAGCCCGGTCAGCGTCTGTTGAATCGCCGCTATCTGCGCAGTGGGCGACAGGTTGTTGACGTTGCTCAGATCGTTGCTAAGCGTTCCGAGGATTTGAAAGACATCGGGCGATTGAAAGACCTGGCTGCCGGCGTACAGCGTCTGCACTTGCTGCCCCTGGCCGATCGGCTCGCTCAGCGCCTGGGATGAGCCGTTGTAGACGACCTGCCCCTGGGCGTTGACCGTGAAAGGCGTCGTCGTGGACGAAGCGGTCCCACCGTAGAGATACTGGCCATTCTGCTGCGTGTTGGCCAGCTGTACCACCTCGTTGAGGATGGAATTGACCTGCTCCCCCATCGCCTGGTACGCCGACGGCGTATTGCCGCTGTTGCTGCCTTGCAGTCCCAGATCCTTCGCCTGCGTCAGAAGGTTGGAAACTTGCGTCAGCGTCGAGACGCTGCTGTTGAGCTTCGCCTGAGCGTCGGAGACGTTCGTCTGGTAGGTGTTCAACTGATTGATCTGGGCCTGGCCGGCCAGCACTTGCATCTCGCCGGCCGGATCGTCGGACGGCTGAAGAATGCGTTGGCCGGTCGAGACCTGCTGCTGCAAGATCGCCAGTTGATTGGTCTCTTGCTGAGCGTTGTAGATCGTGTCGGAGACGGTGATCTGAGGAGTTATGCGCATGGCTCGGTTATTGAAGGCTCGGCTGGACAGTGGTAAGCAACGATTGAATCGTGGCGTTGACGGTGCCGATGTACTCGGACGCCATCTGGTACTCCTGCTCGAAATTCATGAGATTAACCAGCTCTTCATTGGTATCGACTCCGGAAGCGCTCTGTTGCTGGGTTTGCAGCTGTTGTCCCAGGGCTTGCTGGCTGGTCTGCTGAGTGGTCAGCGACTGCACCTGGGTGGCCACGTTGCCGACGAGGGTATCGTAGCCCTGGCTGAGGGTCTGCGTGCCGTTGGCGTACACGAGCTGATTTTGCAGGTCGCCCAGGCGCGTGAAGTTGCTGTTATCGCCGGCTTCGCCGGTGCGCGAGCCGGCCAGCAAGCTCGGATTGTTCACCAGCGCCGGCTGCACGGCGAGGTCGGCGGCGTTGCTGCCGGTGAAGAACGTGCCCAGGCCCAGCGCCGACAAGATTCCGGAGCTGTCCGGTTGAGCGACGACGGGCGTCGAGAAGGTGTCGCCGTTGTTGACGGTGCCGGAAGCCATTTGCACCGTGACGCCGTTGGCCACGGTCAACGCCGTGCCTGGCGTGTAGCCCTGGCCAATGTTCAGCGTGGCGATGGAGCTGCCGCTGGAGTCGGTGACCTGCAAGGTGAGGTTCGACGACGTGCCGACGGCGCCGCTGCCGACCACCTGGAAGGTGTAGGTGTCGTTGCTTGAGCCGGTGTACTGTCCGCCAACTTGCGGCGTCGCCGTGCCGGTGTAATCGCTGGTGTTCGGCGACGACGGCATCTGCCCGGCGAAATCGAAGGCGTAACCCGGCGCGGCCTGTATTTGCAATAAGCCCGTTTGCGGATTGGTAGTCGCTTGAATGTTCGGCACGACGCTGAGGGCGGCAGCCACGTCGTTGAGGCTTTGCGTGGACGGATCGATGTTCACCGCCGTCTGCGTTTCGGCGCCGGTAGCCTGGTTGGTTACGTTGACGTAGAGCGTGCCCGCCTGTACCGGAAGGGCGAGTCCGGCCTGGTCCAGCGGCGCGTTGACGTTGGTGACGCCGCGCGTGCCTTGCAGCAACGTGGACGGGCCGGACAGGCCGATTCCCGTTGCCTGCACGTTGTCCACCTCCTGGGAAAAGGCGACGGCCAGATTGTTGAGCTGCGTCTGCACGTTTGGAAGCGACTGGTTGCGGACCGCCAGCAATCCTCCCACCTGCCCGCCGGACACCGTCAAGGGCGTGGACGAACCCGTCAGGCTCACTTGCCCCTGATCGCCGCTGCCGATCGAGTATTGCAGACTCTGGCTCTGGTTATCGATCACCAGCGGCACACCGCCGGCCATCACGTTAACCTGGCCTAGCGTGGAGGGGACCACCTGCACGTTGATGTCTCCGGCGAGCTGGTTGACCAGCTCGTCGCGTTGGTCCAGGAGATCGTTGGGCGAGCCGCCGCTGGCGCTGGCTTGCTGAATCTGGCCGTTGAGCTGGGCGATTTGCTGGGCCAGGGAATTGATGCTCGACACGTCGTTGCTCAGCTGCGTGTCGAGTCCGCTCTGGACCTGATCCAGAGAGGTGCTGAGCGAATTGAACGTCGAGGCGATGTTCTGGGCGTCGCCGATGACGACGCTTCTTTGCGTCGTGTCGCTGGGGTTGGTGGCCAGCTCGTTGACGTCGTTGAAGAACTGCTCCATGTCGGCGTTCAGCGAGCCGGACGACGGCGACAGATCGGTTTGCACCTGCTGCAAGGTGTTGAGCTGAGCGGTCGTGTCGGCGAGCGCGAACGTCTGATTCGTGAGGGCGGTTTCCAGCGGATTGTCGATCTGCCGCGTGATGCCGGAAACCTGCACGCCGCTGCCCAGCGAGATGTTGCCGATCTGCGTCGGTGTCGCCTCGGTCAGGTCCACGACCTGTTCATGGTATCCGGGCGTGTTGGCGTTGGCCAGGTTGTTGCCGACCGTGTTCATGGCGCTCTGGGCGGCGTCCAGCGCCGAGAGGCCGGCGGTGTAAAGGGACATGGCATCATACCCGTGCTTCGAGGAAGGAACCGTACACTCCGCCGCGCCGCTCGCCGTGCGGGCCATAGCGTTCGCTGATACGGGTGCCGGTCAGATTGGCGAACAGGCAAGCGAAGAAGCCGCGTGCGTAGCCGAGCAAGGCGGCGTTCTGCTGGCTGAGCTGCTCGGCCTCGCGGACCAGCTTGATCAGCCGGGCATGGTGCTGGAGCAGCTGGCCGCGCGCCGGCTCCGGCAGCGCCAGGGCGGCCGCGCGCAGCGTCGCCTCGCCGGGAGAGATGCCGAACAGCTCCGCCAGAATGTCCCGAAGACGCTCGCGCGCCGCAGCCATCTCCGTCGCGGCTCGCGCAATCTGTTTCTGACGGCTTTGCAGCGAGGGAAGGACATTCAGATTGCGTTGAAAAAAAGCCTCCCGCACTTGCCGCAACGACAGCAGCATGTCCGCGAGCAACGCTTCCTCGCGGGTCAGGTGGTCCTCGCAAAGCGCGAGGATCCGCGCCTCACGTTCGTGGAGCAGGGGTGGAATGGGGCGCTCCATGCGTGGCTTTCGGCTCCATCTGCTTGAGGAAGGCCTGGGCGAGTCCGATGCCTTTGCCCTGCGCCAGGTGCTGGGCCATAAACTGATCGAACATTCCGCCGTACACGTCGCTCTTGTCGTTGCCGAACAGCGAGCCAGGCTCAAGGGATTGCCGCATCTCCTTGAGGAGCATCGACAGAAAAACGCTCTCGAATCCCTGGGCGGCGTCTTTGAGCGACGGCTTGTGGTGTGCGTCGATCGTTGTTCCGGGCAGGCCAGGCGGGGCGCTCAATTGTGAACCAAAGCCGAGTGCCGGTCCAATCATTTCTCTACACCTCCCTGAATTGTCCGCTGTTATTTCCGTCGCGGAACGAACAATTGATGGATTCATGTCCGTTTCGTTTAGCCGCGACCCGCAGGGGAGCGCGTTTGCGTTTCGCGCGAAACGTAAACGCGCTCCCCTGCGGGTCGCGGCTAAACGAGGAATCCCAATCGTTAAATAATGACCAGCTCCGCCTGCAAGGCGCCCGCCTGCTTGATGGCCTGGAAAATCGAAATCAGATCGCGCGGCGACACTCCCAGGGCGTTGAGGGCGCGCGCCAGGTCGGCAACGGTGACGGTCTGCGGCGCGATGTACAGGTGCGCGGGCTGCTCGGCGACACCGATCTGTGTGCGCGGTACGGTGACGGTTCGTCCCTGGCTGAAGCCGTTGGGCTGCGACACCTGCGGCGCTTCGCGGGTGACGATGGCGAGGTTGCCGTGAGCAATGGCAACGGTGGCGATCTTGACGTTTTCGCCGGCCACGACGGTGCCGGTGCGCTCGTTGATGACGACGCGCGCCGGCGCATCGACCAGCACTTCGAGATTGCCCATGTCGCTGAGAAAGGACACCACGTGTGCCCGCATCGCGCACGGCACCTCGACTTCGACGGTGCCGGCGTCGAGCGGCAGCGCGTAGCCCGGCGCCCACTGATTGATGACAGCGGCAATGGACCGGGCTGTTCCGTAATCGGGGTTCTTGAGCAGCAGATGGACTCGGCCCTTGCACATCACCTCGCCGCGCGCCTCGTGTTCGACCATCCCTCCGCCGGGGATGCGGGCAACGGAAACGAAATTCTTCTGTGCGCTGGCCGCTGCCCCGCCGAAGACGAAGCCGCCAACCGACAACGGCCCTTGCCCGACGGCGTAGACGACGCCGTCCGCACCCTTCAGCGGCGTGAACAGCAGCGTGCCGCCCTGCAAGCTTTTGGCGTCGTCGAGAACGGACACGGTGACATCGATCCGGCTGCCGATGCGCGCGAACGGCCCAATCTCGGCTGTCACCATCACCGCCGAGATGTTCGGCGACTTGAAGGTGTTGTCGGTCAGCTGCTGCATGGCGATCTTGCTGTTGATGCACAGCCACTTCAACATCGAGACGGCGACTTGCTGCGTGAACCGGCTATTGCCGCCGGTGCCGTTGAGGCCGACGACCAGGCCGAAGCCGTATAGCTGGTTGCTTCGCGCTCCTTCCAGGTCGGTGATGTCCTTGATGCGCGCTCCTGCCGGCGCCTGCGCGGCGAGGGCGAGAAGGCAACCCAGGACGATGGATGCGCGGATCATGCGGCCCTCGATTGTCTTCTTGTTTAGCCGCGACGTTTATCGTTTCGCGCGAAACGTAAACGCGCTCCCCTGCGGGTCGCGGCTAAACAGGGTCAAAACGGCCAAACGCGGTTCAGAATGCGGCTGAACCAGCTCTGATTCGTGAAGAACGTCTCCACGCCGCGGCCGAGATACTGAATGTGGAGGTTGCCCACGAACGTCGAGGAAATGGTATTGTCGTATTGAATGTCCATGGGACGAATGACGCCGCAGAGGCGGAGCGTGCGTACTTCGCGGGTCACGACGCGCTGGCGGTAGCCCTCGATAACGAGGTTGCCGTTGGGCTGCACGGCGACAACCGTGCAGGTCACGGTATCGGTGAAGGTCTGGTTGATGTTGTAGACGGAATTGCCCTGAAAGGAGCGGTTGGCAGTAACGGAGTTGGTCGTTGCCGCTGTCGCGGTGCTCCCCGAGTTCTGGGTGGTGACCTGGGTGCTGCCACTGAGGCTGATTCCGCCGCCGTTCGCGGTGTTTCGGCTCAGGTTGCGCTGGTCCTGGTGTTGGATGTCGGTGCTCTCGGCGATAAGCACCGTTACGATATCGCCGGGCCGGCGGGCGACGTTGTCCACGTAAATAAAGGAGCTAAAGAAATTGTGCCGCTGCCAGATGGAGTCGGCGCTACTAAGCGCGGGCCAAAACACGCAAGCGGCCAGCACCAGGCCCAGGAGACGGCGAGTCATCGTGGCTCCTCTCAGTATTCCACTTCCACGGTCGAGCGATCGACGACTCGTCCCGTGACGGTGGCCTTGGAATCCAGATTGCGCACCTGAATGAGCTGTCCGACGCGGCCGCTCTGGAGGGCCTCGCCGCGCGTTTTGACTTGCAGCGGCCCGACCGCGGCGATCAGATGTACCAGATCGCTGGGATGGATGACGATCGCCGCGGGCGTGTCGGTTTCGACATCGTCCGGCTCGATCGGGTGTCCAGCGGACACCGGCCGCCGGGCGCGCCGGCCCATAAGACCGGCGGCCGCGACGGCGGCTCTCTGGGTGTTCTCCACGGCCAGGCGCTCCAGATGCATATTTTCCGGCCCGAACTCTTCGCCGAGGTCGATGCGGCGCAGAGCCACAGGGACCGGCTGGAGCTTCTTCACATCCAGGTAAACAATCACACCGTTGCGGCGCGCGCCGCGAACGTAGATGCCGACCTCGACGGCCACGCGGCATGGCGGCAGCACCGGCGAACGCACTTCGGCTTCGAGATGTATGTCGGCGCCGTCGGCCGACAACGGCGGCAAGCTCACTTTCTGGGCCAGCTCAATGCTCACGTCGTTGCTCTGGCCGGCAAGTTTTTCATGCAGGGTCTGCCGCGCGACGGCGGCGATCTTGGCATCCAGTCCCTCCCCTGCCGGGCGGCTCACGCGGACGTAGCGCGGTCCTTCCAGACGGTAGGCGCCGTGGGCAAGTCCCGCCAATTGCAGCCGAAAGCCGATCTGCTGCTGCGACACCAAAATCGGCTCGCTGGACAGAGGCAGCTCCGCTAGATCCAGGTGAGCAATGCGATCGTATTGCGGACCCTCGCACCGTTGCAGATCGGCAATGTCGCCGAGAGTCACCTTCGAGCCGGACACCGTCGCGGTCGCGCGGAGCTTGACAAGGATCGGCTCCGGCTCGGCGGCTGACGATGACAAGGTGACAAGGTGACAAGGTGACAAGGTGACAAGCACTACCAGCCATCGCGCCATCCAACAGTGTCTGGCCGATTTTTTCATGTGATTTTTCCTATTCACCTTGTCACCTTGTCACCGGATAAGGTTGGTGGTGAAAGACAGCATCTGGTCGGCGGTGGTAATGGCCTTGGTGTTGAACTCGTAGGCGCGCTGGGCGAGGATGAGGTTTACCATTTCGGCAACCACATCCACGTTGGAGCCTTCGAGATAACCCTGGCGGATCAGCCCCGCGCCATTTTGGCCCGCCGTCGTCTGGACGGGCGAGCCGGACGACATGGTTTGCGAATAGAGATTGCGGCCCTCGTTGTTGAGTCCGGACGGGTTCTGGAAGCGGACCAGCGTGAGCTGGCCGACCTGGGTCGGCGACGTACTACCGGGCGTCATCACCGACACGCTGCCGTCGGTGCCGACCGACACGGTCGTGGCGTTCTGGGGAATGTTGATCTGCGGATTGAGCAAGAAGCCGTCCGAGGTAACGAGGCTGCCGGTGTTGTTGATGGTGAAATTCCCGGCCCGCGTGTAGTAGATCATGCCGCTGGGCATCGTCACTTGAAAGAAGCCGTCGCCGTCGATGGCCAGGTCGTAGGGGTTCGAGGTACTGTTGAGCGTTCCCGTGGTGAACACTTTTTCGTTGGCGGAGATGGCCACGCCATGACCCAGCTGCAAGCCGTCGGGCAGCGGCATGCCCTGCTGCGCGATCGAGCCGGGCGTGCGGACGTTGGTATAAATCAGGTCCTGAAACTGCGTCAACATGCGCTTGAAGCCGGTCGTATTGACGTTGGCCAGGTTGTTGGAGCTGGTATCCAACTGGGTTTGCTGGGCGTTCATACCGGTGGCGGCGGTATAAAGGGCTTGGATCATGGGCCTTCTCCTTTTGCTCACATCTGACCGTTGATGCGCTGTTGCATGGCGTCGGACAGCGAGCGCAGGGACTTGGCGGCGGCTTCGTACTGCCGCATGCCGGCGATCATTTGCACCATCTCCTGAACGACCTGCACGTTGGAGCCTTCGCGATAGCCCTGACGGATCGAGCCGGTGAACGCTTGCGGCGCAACGTTCGTCGGCGCCTGGAACAGCGTCGTGCCGGCCCGCTCCAGCTGGCTGGGATCGGCGAATGAGGCGAGCTTGAGCTGGCCGATGGTCGTGTTTCCGGCCGTCACCGTGCCGTCCAGGCCGATGATGAGGTGGGCAGCGTCTTGTGGGATGGTCAGCGCTCCATCGGCGCCGCTGACCGGATAACCGCCTGGGCTGACCAGCTGGCTGTTGGCGTTGACCTGAAACTGTCCGTTGCGCGTGTACAGCGGACCGTTGGGTCCATCCAGGACGAAGAAGCCGTTGCCCTGGATGGCGCACTCCAGCGGATTGCCGGTGTGTTGGTAAGGGCCGGGTGCAAACACGGAAGCAATGCGGCTGACTTGCGAGCCGTGCAAGGGGTGGTCCTGTTCTTCACTCGCCGGCGCGTTCTGCGGCTTGACGAACGCTGAGAAGATCTGGCCCTGACGACGATAGCCCGGCACTGGCGCGTGCGCCAGGTTCTGGGCGAGAACGTCCTGATTTTGCAGCGCCCCACTCATCCCCGAGGCGGCGCTGTAATAGCCTTGAAGCATCGGTCCCTCGCTTTCTTCGGGACATGCTGGTTGTAACGTTCCCTCCTGTTATCGGAACAATACGCAGGCGGCAAACAGCAGGAATGGCAAGGATTCTTCCGCGAACGCGGTAAAGGAGGGGCTTTGTGCCGGCGGCGGCTCGACGTGAAATAAGCCTGTTGCACAAGCTGCTTGCGGCTTAGCGATTCCGCGCCTCCGCTAAGCCGCAAGCGGCCTCCCAGGGCAAAATAGCGGAAAAAACGGTCCTGCGAGGGACAATTGCTCAAAAGCCGCGGATTTTCCAAGATTATTCGATTGACAATCTTGCGCCTGCTTTCTACTCTCCCACATAATGCGTAGTCGTCTCTCACCCGAAACCAAGTTTTTACGAGGAGATCGATGGCCGACAATTCATCCAAGACCAAGGCGATGACCAAGTCCGCGGTCTACAACGAGCTGGCCACAAGCACGAATTTGTCGCGCAAGCAAGTGTCGGAAGTCTTCGACGCGCTGTCCAAGCTCATCAAGCGCGAGCTGGGCAAGAAAGGACCGGGCGTGTTCGCCATCCCCGGCCTGGTCAAGCTGACGCTGAAGCGCTACCCCGCCACCAAGGCCGGCAAGCGGCCCAATCCGTTCAAGCCCGGCGAGATGATGGACGTCAAGGCCAAGCCGGCCCGCAACAAAGTTCGGCCGCGCGCCCTGAAGGGACTCAACGAGATGGTCAAGTAAATCGTCTCTCGAAGAGCCAACGGACACGCCCCGTCCGAGCCTGAAGCGTAAGCGAAGAACACCACTTCGCTTACGCTTCAGGCTCGGACGGGTTTTGTTCCCCAGTCTTCAACAAGGAATTGCTGCCATGGTCAAACATCTGAGTACGCTCGTCGTTCTCGCCGCCGCTGTCTTGCCGGCCCTGGCTGCCGACAAATCGGCCGAGAAGATTCGCGTCATCCTCGTCGATGGCCAGAACAACCACAACTGGCGCGCCACGACGCCACTGATGAAGAAGGAGCTGGAGAGCTGCGGCCGCTTTTCCGTGGACGTGGCTACTGCTCCCGAAAAGCCGCGGCCTCCCCGCAAGCCCAAGCAATTCCAGAGCAAAGACGAGGAGGAGAAGTACCGGCTGGAGCTGGAGGTTTTCAAAATCAGAGACCCCCAATATCGAAAGACCCTGGCCCTATTTCACCCTGATCTGAGCCGGTATGATGTGCTCCTGAGCAACTACAATGGCGATCCCTGGCCGAAGGAATTCCAGAAAGAGCTGGAAGAACGTCTCCACGAGGGCAAGATCGGCCTGGTGATCGTTCACGCCGCCAACAACTCGTTTGGCAATTGGGCGGAGTATAACCGCATGATCGGCATGGGCTGGCGCGGCAACAATTTCGGTCCCCGGCTGACGCTCGACGAGAAGGGCAAGGAAGTGCGCGTGCCCAAGGGTAAGGGACCGGGCGCGGGGCACGGTGCCTATCATCCGTTTGTCATCACGCTGCGCGATACGGAGCATCCGATCACCCGCGGCATGCCGCGCGAGTGGATGCACGCCGGCGACGAGCTGTATCACGGCATGCGCGGCCCGATCGAGAACGTACATCTGCTGGCCACTGCCTACGACGACAAGTCGAAGGGCGGCACCGGCGAGCATGAGCCGATGATCTGGACCGTGACCTACGGCAAGGGTCGTGTCTTCCACACGCCGATGGGCCACGATGACCGCTCGATGCGCTGCCTGGGATTTGTTGGCACCCTCCAGCGCGGCACCGAGTGGGCGGCGACCGGCCGGGTCACGCTGTCGCTGCCCAAGGACTTCCCCACGGCGGACAAGACCAGCACCCTGCCGGCGAAGTAAGCCCCTGGTTAGCGACGCTTCGTAGAAGCGTCGCCTT
>Ga0335075_10018245_pt1 | contig 10404 bp, 13 predicted proteins | sample Lox_Sample_24_FD_206723 | JGI IMG/M metagenome (GOLD analysis project Ga0335075, IMG submission 206723) | Soil microbial communities from Loxahatchee National Wildlife Refuge, Florida, United States - Lox_Sample_2.4 | ecosystem: Environmental > Terrestrial > Soil > Wetlands | place: USA... | reverse complement strand
AGCCTGCGGAGCGCCTGGCAGTCGAGCAGTAACCGGAAGCCTAACGACGTAAGCCGAGGTCACGGAGGTAAACGGCGCACCACAGGACAAAGCATGTGCCGACCTGCTAGTGTCGCCTTTTCGCTTTCGCCCGTGGCCAGCATGTTCCGGTTTGGCCTGATAAATGGCGCCGGGATGCCGCACTGCGGTTGGCACCCGGCCTTCTCGGCGGCACGCACACCCAGCCGAACGGTTCACCTCCCGCACCGGCAGGCATCGTACGCGCAGCGAAACGGCTCACCTCCCCCGAACGCCGGGCGGACGACGACGCGCAGCGAAACGGCTCACCTCCCCGTGCGCCGGGTCGGCATCGCACACCGGCGGAACGGCTCACGTCCCGCACGCGGGCGGGCACCGCACGCGCAGCGAAACGGCTCACGGCGCAACGTGGTGAACGTCCCCCAGACGTTGCCTGGGTGACGGCGGCGGTGACGGCGAGCCGTCCCCTGCGGCAATTTCGGTCATCCCTTTTTAAGGCGACCACGTGCGCGCGGAAGATGGGCGCCTGGCCCGGCGCGCCGCGAGTAGGCGACTCCGATACACCACCGTAAGCTGCGCAAATCCGCCCGATGCGGTGCACAGTACCGCGACGCGTGGGACCGCAATTTTTGGTCACCGAGGTGGTTTCGGTCGGAGTGGCCCGGGTAGCGACCCGACTCTTGGAGAACGGGGGTGCAGCAGAGCGGCTGAGGCGGCCATCACCGGGCCGGTCGGCGTGCGCCCGCAGCACTCAGGAGAGGGGTCATCATGAAGGGCGGCACACAGGCAGCGCTCGTTCTCGGCGTCGGCTACGTGCTGGGCAGGCGGCACAAGCTGCGCACCGCAACGCTGCTTGCCGCGGCCGCAGCGACCGGCGGGCTGGGCAGCCTGGGCGGTTCCGCGCTACGGCGCGGAATCAAGATGCTGGGCTCCACCGAGGCTCTGAGCGGCCTGTCACCGCAGCTAGCCGACCTTGCCCAGACCATGCGCGGCGATCTTGTTGACGCGGGTAAGGCCGCGGCGGTCGCGGCGATGAACAACCGGATCGGTTCCCTCAGCGACACGCTGCACGAGCGCGCCGAATCGTTGCGGAACCCGGTTGGCGACGTGGCCGACGGCGCGGGCGCGGTGGCCGAAGGCGGCCGGGACGCGGCACACGAGGCAGGCCGGAGAGCCGGGGAGGGCGGTCGCGCAGCGCAGGAGGCGGGCGGCAGGGCCGCCGGCGCCGGGCGGCGGGCGGCACAGGAGGCAGGCCGGAGAGCCGGCGGGGCTGCCATACCGGGCGGCCCAGGCCGTCGCGTGGGCCGGCGGCCCGGGCCGGAGGAGGACGAGGACGCCGAGGACTCGGGCACCCGCGGGCAGGCCGGGCCGGACGACGACGGTGGCAGGCCGGTGCGCCGCGGGGACGCGCCGGCAGCGCGGCGCCGTCCGTCCCCGGCCAGGCGCGCCGGCGAGGACGACGCGGAGGACGACGAGGACGCTGGCGGCGAGGGAACCGGGGAGCCCGGCGACGCTGAGCAGCGCAGGCCACGGCCGGTGCGCCGGCCGCCGCAGGGCAGGCCGGTGGTCTCCCGGCCGAGGAGGTGATCGCGATGGCAAAAGACGACCGGACAGGCAGCGCGGAAGGCCCCATGGACCGGCTCAAGTCCGAGGCGCGCGGCCTGGTGGGCGCGCTCGGTGACCGGGCCCTGTCCTCCGTGAAGGAAAAGCTCGGGGACGCTACCGGCCGCCTGACCGACTACGTCGAAGGCGGCGCAGGCCCCGGCCTCATGGCGGCCGTGACCGGCGCCAAGGGCATGGCCGAGGGCAAGGGCCCGGTCCGGTCGATGCTGGGGGCGGGGATGAAGGCAGTCACCGAGAAACTGCGCGGCGGCGGCAAGAGCAGCGGCGGCAAGGGCAAGCTGAAGGTCATCAACATTATCGAGTCGATCGACGTGGGCGTGCCGATCCGGCTCGCCTACAACCAGTGGACGCAGTTCGCCGACTTCCCCAGCTTTACCAAGAAGGTCGAGGACGTTCAGCAGGCCGGTGAGGACCAGAAGCTCAACTGGCGCGCCCAGATCTTCCTCTCGCACCGGGACTGGGAAGCCACGATCCTGGAGCAGGTTCCCGACGACAAGATCATCTGGCGGTCGAAGGGGTCCAAAGGCCACGTCGACGGCGCCGTGACCTTCCACGAACTCGCGCCGAACATGACCCGGATCCTGCTGGTGCTTGAGTACCACCCGCAGGGGTTCTTCGAGCAGACCGCCAACGTCTGGCGGGCCCAGGGCCGGCGGGCGCGGCTGGAATTCAAGCACTTCCGGCGGCACGTCATGTCCCACACCCTGCTCCACCCCGAGGACATCGAAGGCTGGCGCGGCGTCATCCATGACGGCGAGGTGGTCAAGGACCACGAGACGGCCCTGAAAGAGGAGCAGCAGGCCCAAGAGGAAGGCGGCGAGCAAGACCGGGGCGCCGAGGACTACGGCGAAGACCGCGCCGAGGACGAATACGGCGCCGGCCGGCGCCGCGCCGACGACGCATACGGCGAAGACGAAGAGGGTGCCGAGGACTACTACGGCGAAGACGAAGACCGCGACGGCCAGGGCGAGGACGAATACGGCGAAGACGAGTACGCGTCCGACGAGCACGACCGCGCAGGCGCCCACGACCGGGAACGCGCAGGCGCCCACGACCGGGAAGAGGAAAGCCGTCCGGGCGGCTACGCGCGGGACGGCCGGGAGAACGCCAGGCGCCCCGGCCGGGCCAGCGGCCCATCCCGGCAGCCCGCGGGCGACCGGCGCCGGGCGGACAGGCCCCATCCGGACGGCCGTGACGAGCGCGCCGGCGACCGGGGGCAACGGCGGTCCCGCAGCGGCGCCGGGCAGAGAGGAGCGGACTGATGAGCACTGCGATGCAGCCTGGGGGCGCCAGCGGGGGCCGGCCATCGCCCGGCGGTCTCGCCGACGTCATCGACACGATCCTGGACAAGGGCCTGGTCATCGACGCCTACGTGCGGGTCTCCCTGGTCGGCATCGAGCTGCTGACCATCGACGCGCGCATCGTCGTCGCCAGCGTCGATACGTACCTGCGGTTTGCCGAGGCGGTCAACCGGCTGGACATATCCCAGGAGAAAGAGAGCCTGCCCGGCCTCGTCGGCAACATGCAGGAGGGCGGCGCCAAGCACAAGACCAAGGGAGCGCTCGAGGCGGCCGGCGACAAGATCCGCGATTTCGCCGACGATACCCGCGAGCGCGCCGGCGCCTCGCGTAACCGCGGACGGGGGGACTGAGATGACCGCGGCACCGACTTCGGAACGCGCCTGGTACGTCTACGGGATCCTGCCCGGGGACGTCGAGCTCGGCGGGGACGTCACCGGCGTGGGTGATCCGCCGGCGCCGGTGCGGGTGGTGCGCTCCGGCGGCCTGGCCGCGCTGGTCAGCCAGGTGGACCCGGCTAGCCCGCTCGGATCGCCCGAGGACCTCATGGCGCACCAGGAGATGCTCGACGCGAGCGCCGCCGAGGTGCCGGTCCTGCCCATGCGCTTCGGCGCGGTGCTGGCCAGCGAGGAGGCCGTGGCCACCGAGCTCCTGGACGCGCATCACGACGACTTCACCGCCGCCCTGCACGAACTTGAGGGGCGCGCCCAGTACGTCGTGAAGGGCCGCTACGCCGAGCCGGCGATCATGGAAGAAGTCCTGTCGGAAGACCAGGAAGCAGAACGCCTGCGCCGGGAGATCCGTGGCAAGGACCCGGACGCCACCCGCGGCGCGCGGATAAGGCTCGGCGAGATCGTCAACAACGCCATCTCGGCCAAGCGCGAGGCGGACACCCAGGCCTTGCTGGAGGCCATGGCGGATCACGGCATCGCAAGCGTCGTGCGCGAGCCCAGTCACGAACGCGACGCCGTCCACGTGGCGATTCTCGTCGGCGCCGACCAGGAGAAAGAAATGGAGAAGGCCATCGACGGCCTGGCGCGGCGCTGGGCCGGGCGCGTGGACGTCCACCTGCTGGGCCCCATGGCCGCTTACGACTTCGTGGGGGCGACGTGACATGGGATTGCTGACATTGCCTTTCCGGCTCCCCTTCCTGCCGCTCACCGCGGTGATCGCGCTCGGCGAGGTGCTCTACGACCAGGCCGAGCAGGAGCTGCACGACCCCGCTGCGGTCCGCAGGCAGCTTGAGGAAGCCGAGGACGCGCGCCTCTCGGGCCGCGCGTCTGACCAGGAGGTTGCCGAGGCCGAAGCCGAGGCCGTCGGCCGCCTCATCCGGCCCGGGCAGAAGCGGCGGTGAGCGCCATGGCCGGGCACAGCGACGGACTGTCCGCGGCCGAGGCGGCGCAGACAGGGCTGCGCGAGATCACCGAGCTCACCGGGAAAGAGCCGGAAGGAGTCACCGGCGTCGAGCCGACCGATGACGGATGGGCGGTGGGCGTAGAGGTCGTCGAGGACCGGCGGATCCCGTCGTCAGGCGACATGCTCGCGACCTACCAGGCCGACATCGACATGGACGGGCAGCTGCTGTCGTACCGGCGGGTCCGGCGTTACTCGCGCGGGCACGGGGACGGGGGCGAGCAATGAGATGACCTACGGCAACGTGGTGCAGCCGAGCTCCGGGCCGACGGCCTACGGATCGCGCACGGGCGGGTCACACGAGCCCGCGAACCTCGGGGACATCCTGGAACGCGTCCTGGACAAGGGCATCGTGATCGCCGGTGACATACAGGTGAACCTGCTCGACATCGAGCTGCTCACCATCAAGCTGCGGCTGGTCATCGCCTCGCTCGACACCGCGCGCGAGGTGGGGATCAACTGGTGGGAAACTGACCCCTGGCTGCACGCCGGTGCCGTCGGCGGATCCGGGGACCGCGAGCTCGAGCGGGAGAACCGCCGGCTCCGGGAACGGATCAGGGAACTCGAGCCGGGTGAGTACGGCGATGGCTGAGCGCAGCGGCGTATGGGTGTACGCGGTCGCCGAGAACGCGGCGGCGGACAGCGTCCGCGGGGTACGCGGTGTCGCCGACGGTCCGGTGCACACGGTAACCGTGTCGGGCCTGACGGCAATCGTGGAGGACGTGCCGCTCGACCGGTTCAGCGAGTCGGCCCTGCGCCGCAACCTCGAAGACCTCGCCTGGCTGGAGGCCGCTGCCAGGGCTCACCACCGCGTGATCGACGCGGCCGCGGGCGGCGGCCCGGTTGTGCCCATGCGGCTCGCCACCGTGTACTCCGGTGAGGCGGGCGTGCGTGCCGCGCTGGCCGATCGTGCCACGGACTTCCGCGGGGCGCTGAGCCGCATCGGCACCCAGCAGGAGTGGGGCGTCAAGGCCTACGCCGTTCCTCCGCGCGCGGCCGCACCACCCCCGGAGAACGCACCGCCAGGGCCGGCGGCAGCCGGGGCAGGAGCCGCGTACCTGCGGCGGCGGCGGGAGCAGATCTCCGGCCATGAGCAGGCGCGCCAGTCCGCGCTGGCGGCCGCGCGGACCGTCCACGCCGCGCTCAGCCGGCTCGCGGCACAGACCCGGCTGCACCCGCCGCAGGCGCCGCAGCTTTCCGGGAACTCCGATCAGATGCTCCTCAATGCCGCCTACCTCCTCGACGGCCGGCAGAGCGGGGAGCTCGCGGCCCTGGTTGCCGCCCTGGCCGAGCAGCATCCCGGCGTACGGCTGGAACTGACCGGCCCGTGGCCGCCCTACTCCTTCGCGGGCCTGGATGAGGGAAGGGAGGGCGCGCAGTGACCGTGCAGCGCCCGGAGCATGCAGTAGCCGCACAGCGCGGGGAGCGAGCACCGACCGCACGGCATGCATACGGGCCGCCGGCGGCGCGGGTGACGGCCGCTGGGCAAGAGCCCGCGCTGGGCACCGAGCGCATCGCGCTGGTGGACCTGCTTGACCGGGTCCTGGCGGGCGGCGTCGTCGTGGCCGGCGAGGTGACCTTGTCCATCGCGGACGTCGACATGGTGACGATCTCGCTCCGGGCACTCGTCACCTCCGTGAGCGCGCTGGCTGGGGCGCGCGCAGAAGCCGGGGAGCCGGGCCGGTGACCGCCGAGCAGGGTCTCCGGCGGAGGCACCACATCGACGCGGACCCGGAGTCGGTGGAGCGGGGCCTGGTCAGCCTGGTGCTGACCGTGGTGGAACTGCTGCGCCAGCTCATGGAGCGGCAGGCGCTGCGGCGGGTGGAGGACGGCTCGCTCACCGACGATCAGGTGGAGAACATCGGGCGCACGCTGATGGCCCTGGAAACCCGGATGGCCGAGCTCAGGGAGCACTTCGGGCTCTCCCCCGAGGACCTCAACCTCGACCTCGGCCCGCTCGGGCCGCTGCTGCCGTACGACTGACCCGCGCCTGACCGGATCGCGGGGTGACCCGGGTGGCCGTGTGGCCGTTCCGGCGGCGTTTCCATGATCTGGGTACCTGGGCAGCAAATAGCGCTGAGAATGAACCCAGATCAAGATGAGGGGCCGCTTGCCGCGGGCTACCGGCGGAACGCGCCGCGGATGTCCCTGCCCGCATCCCGCATCAGCTCGCCAGCCTGCCGGCTGGCGCCGCCGAGCCGCTGGCCGTGCCCCCTGACCCGGCGGGAGCGATCGCCGGTCGCGCGGCCGATGGTCACGTTGGCCCGCCCCTTTGCCATCCGCAGCCGGTTGCGCAGCTTGTTCACCATGCTCATCTCCGTGTTCCTTCCCGGGGAGGACGAGTGCGGTGCCACCTCACTTCCCCGGGACCCGCTGGGTATGCGCGCGGGGCTGCGACCGGGCCGCAGGCGCGGGGCCTAGAGTGAGCCTGCGGCCATCAACGGACGGGGAGTCATGGCGGGAACAGCGCTGCGCGAGCGGGTGGGCTGGCGCGCGGCCACGGTCAGCGCGGTGAGCGAAGAGACCGCGTCGGTCCGCACCATCGAGCTGCAGGCTCCCGGCTGGCCCGGGCACCGCGCCGGGCAGCACCTGGACCTGCGGCTCACCGCCGAGGACGGCTACCAGGCCGAGCGGTCCTACTCGATCGCCTCCGCGCCGGGCGAGCCGCTCGCTATCACGGTGGAGCGCCTGGACGACGGCGAGGTCTCCCCGTACCTGACCGAGGAGCTGCGGCCCGGCGACGAGCTGGAGGTACGCGGGCCGATCGGCGGCTACTTCGTCTGGGACGCCAGCGATGGCGGTGCGCCGCTGCTGCTGGTCGGCGGCGGATCGGGAGTGGTGCCGCTGCGGTCGATCCTGCGGTACCGGGAGCGCACCGGCGCCGCGGTCCCGGCGCGGTTGCTGTACTCGGCCCGCTCGCTGACCGACGTGATCTACCGCGACGAGCTTGACCGGCAGCACGACGGCGTGCAGGTGGTTTACACGCTGACCCGCAGTCACCCGCCGGGCTGGACGGGCCGCACCGGCCGGGTCGACGCGGCGCTGCTCGGCGAGGTGGCCTGGCCGGTGAGCCAGGAGCCGCTCACGTTCGTCTGCGGTCCCACCAGCTTCGTCGAGGCGGTTGCCGGGGCACTCGTCGGGCTCGGTTACCCGCCGCAGCGGATCAAGACCGAGCGCTTCGGCGCCACCGGGGGCTGACCCCGGCAGCGGAGATGGGCTGACCCCAGCCGCGGATACGCGGCGGGGCCAGCCCGGCTGTTCGCTCAGGCTGGCCCCGCGTGCGCGTCAGGCGGTGTGCCGGACGGTTACGTGCTGCGCTTCCAGGTGACGTTGAACCATTTACCGTTGCTGCTCAGCGCTCCCGGCTGGGCCTCGACGTTCCCCGAGGTGTCCACCATGGTGATCTCGTGATCGGTGAACGAGGAGATCACCCCGGACTTCGAGGTGGTCTTCACCGTCGCGCCGGACATGGTGAGCTTGCTGAAGTGGGAGAGCGGGTAGACGCCGGAGGTACCGCTCGGCGCCTCGGCGATCCACTCGGCGCTGGTGTTAGCGCACGAGCAGGTCGCGGTGGTGCTGAAGCTGTTCGCCGGGTGGGTGGAGTCGGTCACCTTGAGGGTGTAGCTGGTGCCGCTCCGGACCACCGACGCGCTGATGCTGTCACCGGGCTCCAGGGTCTCGCCGACCACCTGGATGTCGTTGCTGGGATACATCTCCCACCAGGTGAAGTAGTACGCGGCGCCCTCGTAGCACTCGATGAGCGTGCCGTCCTGCTCCACCGAGTCGCTGCTGTAGCCGTCGATCCCCACCCAGAAGGCGGCGAGCGACGTCGTCGAGGTGCAGCTAGCCGAAGGCTCGGTCCAATTGCCGGTCACGGTGCTGAAAGCCTTGCCGGTGTCGGCGTAGCCCGACCAGTTGGTGCTCTGCACCTGTGTCAGGGCCCTGACCTTTGCCGCGTGCCCGAACACCTGCTGGTCGACGCTGTGCTGGCCGATCTCGAGATGCTCGATCGCGGTGCGAGCGGCCGCGACAGCGCCGGCGCTCGGCGACGCACTAGCGGTGCTGGCACCTGCGGCCGGGCCGAGGGCCAAGGCCAGGCCGAGCGCTGGGACGCATGCCACTAATGCGGTGCCGATGAGCCGATGTGGACGACGATGCATAAGGTGTTGCCTCTCGCTTGCGCGGCTGCGGTTGGCCGCTCGTATACCGGATCGTAACTTTTGCCCCTCTTGATCGCCGAAGATTGGTCAAAAGCGGCGCAACATCGGCTGGCGCCGCGGCCGGGGCCGAATGAGTGGCCCATGGCCAGCCCGGATCGCTGGAGCGCCGCCCTATCCTCACCGCCGCCCAGGGGCCTTTCCGGGATGCCGGACGGCCTGTCGAGAGCACCGCCCGCGGGCCCGTGAAGGGCGCCGCCCGCGGCCTGTCGAGAGCGCCGCCCGCGGGCCTGTCCGCAACGCCGGCCGGGGCCTATGGCGCACCGAGCCAGCGCCTATAGTGCGGGGATATGTCGGGCGTCAGGCGTCAAATAGAATCGGCGCTGATTGCGATGTACGGAGTGAGCCGTTAACGCCGATGCTTTTGCCGATCTCCGGTACGACCGTGGAGCGAGGAGCGAGCGCCGCATGTCGATCGAGGAGATCGAGCGCGAGATTCACGATGCCTGCCTGCGTCTTGCCGAGTCGGCCGCCCTGATCCGGCACTGCCACGAGCACTACCTGGACAATCTCGCTGCACCGGCCAACCCGCTGCCGCCGCCCGCGTTCAATGGGTGGCATGCGGCGCCTGCGGCCGCCGATACAGAACATGAAACGGTGATTTCTGCGGCCGGAGAGGCGCACGACGAGGCCATAGCCGCCCTGCCCGGCACCATTCACGCGCTCAGCGCCGCCAATCCGTGGGCCCTTGCCGACTTCGGCGAGCCGGACTGGGACCACTATGCGCCGGACCTGAACGCGCCGTCGCCAACCGGGGTCCGGGTAGGGGTCATCCACGTGGCCCGGGACGGCGGCATGCCCCCCGTCCCAGCGGTCGCCCGGTTCACCGGGCACGGTCATCTGCTGATCGAGGCCCGCAGCGGTGCCGCCGCCCCGACCGCGCGCTCCCTGCTGCAGGCGCTGACGCTCCGGCTGGCCGTGGCCACCAGGCCCGGCACGATGCGGTTCGCCCTCGCCGACCCGCTGGGACAGGGTGAGCAGCTCAGCGGGTTCCTGCGGCTGCCGGCCGCACTCCGGGTCGGCACCGGGGTCGCGTCCAGCGCCACCGAGATCGAGGCGCTGCTGAAGACGCTCACCGACCACGTCGTCGAGGTGACCCAGACCCGGCTGACCAACGTCTACGGCTCGGTCGAGGCCTACAACGCGGCTACCACCGGGGTGTCGGTGCCGTACCACATCCTGGTGCTGACGGGTTTCCCCGGCGGGATCAGCGAGCACTCGGCCGACCTGCTGGCCCAGCTAGCCCGCAACGGCCCGCGGGCCGGCGTCTACATCCTCGCCACCGTCGAGCGCTGGCAGGAGCGCTCCCGCGGCCTGCACCTCGCCGCGCTGACCGCGACCGCGACGGACGTGCAGGTGAACGCCGGCGAGACTGTCATCTGGAACGATCCCGAGTTCGGCCAGTGGGCGGTCGAGCCGGACGTGATGCCGCCCGCGGCGACCGCCAACGCCTGGCTGGACGCCGTCGGCGCTGCCGTCAGCGCGGGATCGGCCGACCTGCCGTTCGACGGCATCGCGATCCCGCCGGCCGAGCGCTGGTCCGCCGACACCACCGACGGCCTCGACGCGCAGATCGGCGTCGACTCGAGGGGCGAGCCGCAGCACTTCGTGATGGGCTCCAGGGGGGTGCACAACGGCCTGGTCGGCGGCGACGTGCGGATGGGCAAGAGCAACCTGCTGCACGTGCTGATCACCCAGCTCGCGCTCAAGTACCCGCCCGAGGAGCTCGAGCTCTACCTGCTGGACTTCAAGGAAGTCGAGTTCGACATCTACCTGACCGAGCGGCTGCCGCACGCGCGGGCGATCGCGTCCCGCACCGACCGCGAGTTCGGGCT
>Ga0335075_10018244_pt1 | contig 10405 bp, 6 predicted proteins | sample Lox_Sample_24_FD_206723 | JGI IMG/M metagenome (GOLD analysis project Ga0335075, IMG submission 206723) | Soil microbial communities from Loxahatchee National Wildlife Refuge, Florida, United States - Lox_Sample_2.4 | ecosystem: Environmental > Terrestrial > Soil > Wetlands | place: USA: Florida... | reverse complement strand
TGACCCCGCGCCCCCAAAATAGAGGCCGCGCAGCCGGTTGGCGACGCCGCCGGCCGAATTGGTGATGATGCTGCCCGGGGTCGAATTGGTCGGGCCGGCGCCGGTCACGAAGATATATTGCGGGGCACCCGAATTGGCGTTGGCGAGATAGGCCGGGTTCTCGAAGCGCAGGAAGCCGATCGCATTCCAGTCGCGGTCGACCTGCAGAATGCCGTCGCGATGGGCGATCTCGCCGCTCACGACGATATGGCCGCGGCCACCCGCGAACGACATGCCGCCGGTGACATTGAACGAATAGTTGAAGCCGTCGCCACGCTCGGTGATCCCGGAATCGCCTTCGATCTTCAGGCCCTCAAAGCGGTTGTTGAGGATGAAGTTGACGACGCCCGCGACGGCGTCCGACCCGTAGGCCGCGGAGGCGCCGCCGCTCACGACTTCGACGCGCGAGATCAGCGCCTGCGGGATGGTGTTGACGTCGACCAGTCCGGTGATCGTCGAGCCGACCGAACGCCGGCCGTTGACCAGGACCAGCGTGCGGACCTCGCCCAGGTTGCGCAGATTCAGCGCGTTGATGCCTGCCTGCCCGCTCGAAATGTTGAGGCGCGAGTTGGAGGGGCGCGTCGAGCCGGCGAGCGACGGCAGCGTGTTGACGAAGTCGGCGATGTTATTCGACGGCGAGCCGTTTTCGATCTCGGTCTCGGTCAGCACCGTCAGCGGGGTCGGCGCCTGGAAGCCGTCACGAACGATGCGCGTGCCGGTGATGACGATTTCGCGATCCTGCGCATCGCTGGCCGCGGGTTCAGCCTGGGCGAGCGTTCCGGCCCCGCTCGCCGCGGGCTCGGGCGCCGCGGTCTGGGCCGATGCAGTGCCGGTCATTGCCAACGCAGCGAAGGCGGCTCCACAAAAAAGTCCTGTTTTCAAAGTCATAGAAGCGCGCATGCGTCAGATCCCCCTGTGCGGCAGCCAGAGGGCCATTAAGTAACAATAATGAGACGGATCGCCATAGTTTCTGTTGGCCCGTCCATAACCTCTCGCCATTGTGGCGAACGCCGGGCAGCATGCTATCCAGCCGCCAAGGCGGAGGCTCATCATCCGCCAGAGAGGGGATCGAATGGCGTCGCAGGCAGAAAGCTGGCCGGCGAGGTCGTGCCACAGGGCATCAGACGACAGGCGCTCTACGTGCTGCTCGGCTTCTCGGCCGGCCTGCCCTTCTACATGTTCTCGACGGTGCTTACGGCACGGCTCACAGAACATGGCGTCGCACTGACGATCATCGGCTTCTTCGCCTGGGTCCAGCTGCTACCAACGTTCAAATTCCTCTGGGCCCCCTTGCTCGATCGCTACGACGTGCCCGGCTTCAGCCGCTTCTGGGGGAAGCGGCGCGGTTGGATCATGCTCTCGCAACTCGGCATCTTCACCTCCATGATGGCGATGACGCTGACTGCTTCTGACGCGAGTCTGGCGCTCACGGCGCTATTCGCAGTGCTGCTGGCCTTCTGGACAACTACCCTTGAAGTTTCCGCGGACGCTTGGCGCATAGAACTCGCGCCCGTCCAAGAGGAGCAGGGGCCAATCGCGGCGGCGAACCTCTGGGGCTATCGGACGGCCATGGTTGCGGCCGGCAGCGGCGCGCTGCTCGTCGCCGATCAGCCGGGCTGGGGTTGGTCTGTGGCCTACCTCGTCATAGCTATCGCCGCCTTCCTCCCCTTTCCCCTGCTGGTCACGATGCGGGCGGACCCTGACCATCGCAGCAGCCGAGGTAGGGCACTTTTTGTCGGTCTCGGCACGAGCGCAGTCATCCTCCTCGCTACCGCGGCAGTCACCGCGGTCGTCGGCTGGCTGCTGCTGCATGCCGCGTCGGGCATTGGCATGAGCGGCCAGACGAATGTCACGCCTTTCGTCCTAATGGTCTGCATGGTGCCGTTCCTGATCATGGCAGCTGCGTTGCCTAAGATCCGCAAGCTCCCGCCGACGGCCGCCGCACGACGCTCGGTCGCGATCGGACCCTATGTCGATTTCTTTTGGCGTTACGGCTTCATGGCGCTGGCGCTGATGGCCTTCGTCTCGATCTACCGGATGGGAGACGTTCTGGCCCTAAACCTCTCCAAACCGATGATCCTCGGGCTCGGCTATACCAAAACCGAGATCGGCCGAGCCGACGGGGCGGTCGCGCTCGTGTCCAGCATCGTCGGCGTGGGCCTTGGCGGCTGGATGGCTGCCAAATGGCCGCTCGGGCGGACGCTGGCGATCGGCGCCTTCTTTGCCGCGCTCGGCAATTTCGGCTTCGTCTGGCTCGCCCGCCAGCCGGTCGACGGCATGGCCCTCTACATCGCCACCGCCGCCGACCAGTTCGGCAACGGCATGTCCGGCGCGATCTTCGTCGTCTATCTCTCGATGCTGGTGAACCCGCGCTATCCGGGCGCGCAATATGCCTTCCTGTCCGGCTTCGCCTTCCTGCTGCCTCGTTTGCTCTCCGGTGCAGGCGGCGGGATCGTCGAAAGCTGGAACCAGGCCGGCTATAGCGGCTTCGACCTGTTCTTCATCCTGTCGGGCGTGCTGAGCCTCGCGGCCCTGCTCTTCCTGCCGATCATCACGCGGGCCAAAGCGCGGCCCGCGGACGACGTCGAATGATCGAGGATGTAGCGGAACGGGCCTTCGCACCGGCTGCTCAGGCCGTCGCCGAGAGCCGCATTCCCGGCGCGACCCTCGGGCTGGTGGCGGCCGACGGCCAGCGGGCCGTGCGCCTTGCCGGCATGGCCGCTTTGGTACCGGAAGCCGAAGTGCTGGCGCAGGATCACTGGTTCGATCTCGCCTCGGTTTCCAAGGTCATCGCGACCACGACGATGGTCCTGAAGCTGGCCGAGGAAGGCCGGATCGATCTCGACCGGCCGCTGACCGACGCGATCCCGGACCTGCGCCAGTACGACGTCGCGAACGCGCCCGAACGCAGGCTGACTTTCCGCGACTGCCTCGCGCACCGGAGCTTCCTCCCGGCGGTCGAGCCCATCTACACTTATGGCGACGATCCGGATCGCCTGCGCGCCTTCGTGCTTCAGCGCGAGTGGCGTCACGGCCCGCCAGTCTATTCCGACATCAACTTCATCCTGCTCGGCATCGCGATCGAGCGGATTACCGGTGCGCCCTTGTCCGCATGGCCGCTCGGCCCGGGCCTGAGCTTCGGCCCGCCGCCGGGCCCCGCCGTAGCGACCGAAGCCTGTTCATGGCGCGGCCGCGTCATGAAGGGGGAGGTGCATGACGAAAATGCGTGGGCGCTGGGCGGCGCGCCGGGCCATGCGGGCCTGTTCGGGACTGTGGCGGGCGTGCTCGATTTCGCCGCGGGCCTGCTCGACGGCAGCGCCTCGCCTTTCCTGATCGACGCGATCCGCACGCCCGTTCACGAGCATCGCGCGTGCGGCTGGGAACGGCGTTTCGATGGCTGGCCGGGTGGCGATGCCTGCTCGGCCGAGACGATCGGCCATACCGGCTTCACCGGCACCGGCCTCTGGGTCGATTTCGAACGCGGCCTCGCCTGGACGCTGCTCACCAACCGCGTCCACCCGACGCGTCACCGCGAAACGGGCATCATGGACCTGCGCCGCGCGAGCGGCGATGCGGTGATCGCCGCCCGGGACGCCGCCTAGTTCGCCGCGGCGATCAGGGCGAGCGCCGCATCCATCGCCGGCGTTGCGCTTACATCGCCCGGCACGTCGTTCGCGTACATCGAGAAGATGAGGGTGCGGCCGCTGGCCCCGGTCATGTAGCCGGACAGGGCATTGGTCGCGTTGAGCGTGCCCGTCTTGGCGAACAGCCGCCCCTCCAGCGGCGTATCGCGGAACCGGCGGGAGAGCGTGCCATCCACGCCCGCCACCGGGAAGGTCGTACGCCACGCTTCGCCCCAGGGCTGCGCATGGGCCCAGCGCAGCAGGGACGCGACTGCGCGCGGCGACATCCGGTTGTAGGTCGACATTCCGGAGCCGTCCGACAGATCCCAGGCCGTGCGCGGCACGCCCGCGCGCTCCATCATCGCCGCGACCGCCGCGACGCCATCCTCGATCGAGCCGGAGCCTGAAACCAGACCGACACGGCGGATCATCAGCTCGGAATGGAGATTCTGGCTTTCCTTGTTGATGCGCGTGAGATTCTCGGTGAGCGGCGGCGGGGTCAGCCGCGCCAGCGCCTCTGTCTCGAGCGGGCGCGACACTGGATTGCCGTTGCGTTCGCGCGGATCATCGGCCTCGGGCGCGAACGGCCGGTGACGCGCCTCGGCGTCGCCAGTCACCCGGACGCCGCGTTCCTCGAGCAGCGCGCGCAGCCGCCAGGCCGCGAAATGCGCCGGATCGTCGATGCCGAGCCGCAGCGTTTCGGCCTCTTCGCCCGCCACGATCGTTCCGGTGAGGCGGACGACGCGGCTGTTCGGCATGCGGTGGAAACGCAGCTCGGCCTCGCCGCTTCCGACCGTCGTCGCGAGATTTTCCACCTCGTAATAAGGCAGCATGTCGAGCGTCGGGCGGGCGCCGACGGCGCCGGGCGCGATGCGGATCACGAGCTCATTGTCGTCCAGCGTGAGCGCGGAAATGGCGGTTCCGTAACGGGACTGGATGTTGTTCCAGCTCATCCCCGGGCTCCAGCGCTGGTCGGGGAAGAGCGTGTCGTCGCCGACGACGTTGCGCACCCGCCGCGTCCGCGCCGCCACTGCATCGGCCAAAGCCGCGAGACAGTTCGCCACGCAGTCCGACGCGCTCGACATACGCGCGTCGCCGCGCCCGGTCAGGATCACGTCGGGCACGCGGCCCGCGCTCGTATCGAGCCGCACCGATGCGCCGCCCGCCGCATCCGGCTGGTCCACCGCGCCCAGGGTCGCGAAGGCCGCCGCAGTCGTCAGCATCTTGGTGTTCGACGCCGGAATGAAGCGATTGTCCGGATTGATCGCGAACAGCTCGCGCCCGTCCTCGGTTGTGACGATCAGCCCGAAGCGCGTCCCCGGGGGCGCTGCTGCCAGGGCCGCCTCAACGCGTTGCTGGAGCGGCTGCTGAAAAGCCAGAGCCGGCGAGGCCGCATTGATCGCCAGTGCGAACGAGGCGGCAAGGAGCATGGGGCGCATGGATCGCATGTGCAGACCCTAAGGCACAGGCGCGGCGGAGCAAGCCGGCATCGCTCATTCAGAGCGTTGGCGCCGCTATAACGCAGGCGCATTTCACGCAGCCCCGAACTTGCGCCGATGATGCGCAGCCGTTTCAATCCCCGAATGACCTTCCGCACAATTGTCCGCCTGTGCCTCGCCGTGCTCGGCCTGTCGCTCGTCCAGCCGGCTTCGGCCCAGCCGCAGTCCGATCGTCTGGCCGAACTGCTCGCGCTTCCGGTGGCGAGCAATCTGACCGGCGCGCGCGACGTGCCGCTTTTCGCCTGGGTCGAGAATGCGGCCGGTGTGCGCAACATTCGCGTCGCCGCGCGCGGACAGGCGGCGCGGCAGCTCACGGCGTTCACCGCCGATGACGGGCAGCAGCTTTACGGCCTCGCCTTCAGCCCTGACGGCGCCAGCCTCGCCTTCGTCCGCGGCGGCGATGAGGAGTTTCCGGATCAGGAGGGCCTGCCCAATACCGGCGCGGCGCCGCTGACGCCGCAGCAGAAGCTGTTCATGGTGGCATCGGAAGGTGGCACGCCACTGGAGATCGGTCAGGGCCACTCGCCCGTCTTCTCACCTGACGGCGCACGCCTCGCCTTCACCCGGCGCGGCGAAATCTGGCTGTGGACGCGCGACGGCGAGGCGCGGCGGATCGCCCGGGTCGACGGCGATGTCGGCCGGCTAAGCTGGTCGCCCGACGGCACCCGTCTGCTCTTCTCCGAGGATCGCGGCGAGCACAGCTATGTCGCTTTGCTCGATGCCGACGGGCGGGAGCTTCGCTATCTCGATCCGGGACTCGGCCAGTCGATCGAGCCGGTCTTCTCACCCGACGGGCGCCGGATCGCCTTCATGCGCACCATGTCGCCGCCGACCGGCGCTCCGCCGAACAGCGGCGCCTGGTGGTCGATCCGCGTCGTCGATCTCGCGACTGGCGAAGCGCGCGCACTCTGGTCCGCGCCGCCGGGCCAGGGCGGCCGCTATGCCGGGACGCGCAGCCGCAATCTCTTCTGGAGCGCGAGCGGCCAGATCCTCTTCCCGTGGGAGCGCAGCGGCTGGCTCCATGTCTATGCGCTCGACGCGACGCGTGGCGGTGAACCGCGCGCGCTCACCAGCGGCGATTTCGAGGTCGAAACCTTCGTGCTCGATCGGGCGCGGGACGCCCTGCTCTACGCCGCCAATGCCGACGGCATCGACAGCCGCCACATCTGGCGACGCCCGCTCGGGGGCGGCGCGGCGCAGCGTCTCGGCGGCCGCGAGGGCATGCACTTCTTCCCCACGATCGGCGGCGGCGAGATCGCGGCGATCGCCACCAGCGTGTCGAATCCGGCGCATCCCGTCCTGCTCGGCGAGCGCGTTTCGCCTCTCGCCGAGGTCCCGGCGGCATCTGGGATGGTCACGCCCGAAGATGTCGTTTTCCGGGCCGCCGATGGACTGGAGGTCCGGGGCCAGCTCTTCCGCGCCCGCGGCGCCGGGCGGCATCCCGCGCTCGTCTTCATTCATGGCGGGCCACGGCGGCAGATGCTGCTCGGTTTTCATCCGTCGGGCTATTATTCGAAGACCTATGCGATGAATCAGCATCTGGCCTCGCTCGGCTACAATGTGCTGGCGGTGAACTATCGCGGCGGCACCGGCTACGGGCAGGCTTTTCGCGACGCACCGGAGACGGGCCGCGAAGGCGCATCGGAATATCGCGACATCCTCGCCGCCGGGCAGTGGCTGGCGGCCCGCAGCGACGTCGATCCCGCGCGGATCGGCCTGTGGGGGGGCAGCTGGGGCGGCTATCTGACCGCGCTCGGCCTTGCCCGCGACAGCGATCTCTTTGCAGCGGGCGTCGACCTGCACGGCGTCCATTCCATGCTCCGGCCGGTGGCAAACACGCTCTCGCCGGAGGCGCAGCTGCGCGCGCGGCAGCTGCAATGGGAGTCCTCGCCGCTCGGCGCGATCGAGCGCTGGCGCTCGCCGGTGCTGCTGATCCACGGCGACGACGACAAGAATGTCGATTTCTCGCAATCGCTGTTGCTGGCACGCGAACTGACGGCGCGTGGCATCCCCTATCGCGAGCTGGTCTTCCCGAACGAGCGCCACAGCTTCTTCCGCCACGAAAGCTGGCTGCGGGCGCTGAACGCGACCGGGGATTTCCTCGACCTCACCCTCTCGCGCCGGGAGCCCCTGCCATGAACTGGTTCAAGCTCGCCAGCGCCCTCTTCGCCCTGCTGTGCATCGGTGCGGCGCCGGATGGCGGGACGCTGATCCGCGGCGCCCGCGTGTTCGACGGCAGTGGCGCGCTCGCGGCGCCCGCCGACGTCCTGATCCAGGGCGACCGCATCGTGGCGGTCGGCGCTTCGCTGCGCGCGCCGCGCGGCGCGCGCATCGTCAATGCACGCGGCATGACCCTCATTCCAGGGCTGCACGATCTCCACACCCATTTGCGTGCGTCCGGCTTCTCGGCCCCCGAGGATCTCGGCAAGGCCTATGCCGGGCACCTCGTCCACGGCGTCACGACGGTCAACGATTTCTCGGTATCGGGCGAGATGCTGGCGCCGATCCGCGAGATGACCAGTCCGGGCACCACCAGCGCCGGCGCGTTGACCGCGCCGAACCTGATGCTCGCGATCCGCATCGGCGTGCCGCAGGGTCACGGCACCGAATATGGCTGGGGCGATGCCTTCACGCTTCAGGCGACGACGCCGCGCGCGGCAGACATCGCGATGCGCCGCGCCCTCGCCTACCGGCCGAACGTCATCAAGGTGTTCGCCGACGGCTGGCGCTACGGCCGCTCGCCCGACCTCGACAGCATGAACCTGCCGACGCTGCGCACCATCGTCGAACGCGCGCACGAGGCCAATATTCCGGTCATTACCCACACGGTGACGCTGGAGGGCGCGAAGATCGCCGCCGCTGCGGGCGTGGACGCGCTTGGTCACGGCATTGGCGATGCTCTGGTCGACGACGAGCTCATCGCTTTGATGCGGGCCAACGGCACCGCTTATGTGCCGACCATGGTGGTCTATGAGCCGCAGCAGGCGCGTGTCTTCTCGCCAGCGGAATTGCGGACCCTGCGGCGGCAGGAGCGCGAGCGCGAGGAGGCGCAGCGTGCCGAAACGCCCGAGCCGATCGCCGATTATGATGCGCGTCGCTGGGCGACCCTGCGCGAGAATCTGCGCCGGCTGAAGGCGGCCGGCATTCGCGTCGGCATCGGCACCGATGCCGGCATTGGCGGCGTCTATCAGGGCTCCTCCGCCGTGCGCGAGGTCCAGATCCTGGCGGAGCATGGCTTCACGCCGGCCGAAGCGCTCGCCGCCGCGACGAGCGTCAGCGCAGGGATTCTCCGGCAAAGCGCGGATCATGGCCGGATCGCCGCGGGCCAGCGCGCCGACCTCGTCCTCGTCGGCGGCCGGCCGGACGAGCGGACCGAAGATCTTTACGACGTCCGCCGGGTCTTCGTCGCAGGGCGCGAGATCGCCGTACCGCAGCTTCGCGCGCACATGGATTCGGACACGATCTCGCCGCTCCCGGTTCATGTCATGGCCGGGCCGATCGACACCGGCGCCCGATCGGACGGACGGACCGACCTCGACACGCTTCCGGTCGAGACGAACGAGGCCGGCATCGACCACAGCCATCTCCACCATGTCCGGTCGCCCGAGGGCCTGTTCCTCTATGCGCGCATGGGCGCCGCGCCGCAGCCTTTCGCCAATCTCGTGCTGCCGCTCACGCCGGGCGCCATCCAAATTGCGGATGCGCGGGGCTTTGCCGGCATCGCCTTCAATGCGCGTGGCACCGGCCGTTACATGCTCCTGCTAGAGAGCTACGGCACCGAATCGCGCGACATGTTCAGGACAAGCTTCGCCCCCGGCGAAACGATGCGCGAAGTGCGCATCCCCTTCAGCGAGCTCCGGAGTGCTGGCAGCGCGCCGCTCGACCTCGCGCGGCTGCGGTCGCTGATCTTCCGGCTGGAAGGGGAGCCCGGCGGCCAGGCCAGCCTGGAACTGGACGATGTCCGCTTCTACCGGGCGGACTGAACAGCGTCAGACGTAATGGGGTTCGCTGCGCTCGCGCAGCTCCTCATAATGGACGATCGCCGGCTCCGGCCCCAGCGGCACCGGCTGCCCGTCGCGAAACGCCCACTCGCCCCGGTCGCAATCCTGCGCAGCGACATAGCCGTTGATGTAGAATCGACGAAGATGATCGGCGCGATTCACGCCTGAGCCGTGGACGAGATAGGGGTTCCACAGGGCAAGATCGCCCGGATCGAGTTCGAGCTGGACGATGTCCGTGGCCGAGAGCCCGACACGCTCCAGCGCCACGTCCTGCATCGCGTTGCCGAGCACCTCGGTGTCCGTGTCGAGATCGAGATCGCCGAGCAGATGGCTGCGCGGCACGAAGCGCATGCCGCCGGATGCGGCCCCATGCGGATCGATCGCGAGGCCGGTCTGGACATAGGCCGTGCCGAGATTGCGGTAGCATTCGGCCGGGCGACGGAAACGCGAATCCTGGTGCCAGGCGAAGTCGCCAGGCGCGCCGGGCGCCTTCCAGTGAATCTGGTTGATGATCTGCTTGACGTCGCGCCCGATCAGCGGCTCGAGCAGCGCCGCGAAACGCGGATCGAGCCGGACCGCATCGAGCGCGGGGCGGTGATAGGCCGGCCATTGCACCATCTGCACACGCGGGCCGTCCGCGATCTTGTAGAAGAGATTGCCGTGCCGGAAGCTGCGGCCATGGGCGACGCCCTCGGCGTAGACACGATCGATCTCGGCACCGATCCCAGCGACTTCCTGCGCCGAGAAGAAACCGCGGACGATCGCATAACCGTCGCGGTGCCAGGCTTCGGGGTCGACCATCTTACGCATCGTTCGGAGACCTCAGGACTTCGTCGTCGAGTTCGTTTTCCCAGCGCGCGACCGTGGTCGCGACGGTAAGATTGGCACTGGCGCTCGGCACCGTGCGGGTCATGTCGAGCAGCCGGTCGAACGGCAGGACGAAACCGACCACCAGAGCGGTCTGTTCCGCCGGGACGCCGACGGACGAGAGTACCGCGGCCAGCATGAACAGGGACGCCGAAGGCACGGGCGCGGTGCCGAAGGCGGCCAACGCGCCGGTCATCAGCACCAGGCCGTAGGTCGTCGGTGTCATCGGCACGCCGAGCGCCTGCAGGCTGAACAGGCTCAGGAGGCCGACATACATGGCCGTCCCGTCCTTGCCGATGCTCGCGCCGAGCGGCAGCACGGTCGAATAGATCGGGCGGCCGATGCCCAGATTCTTCTCCGAGACGCGCATCGCGAC
>Ga0335075_10018243_pt1 | contig 10405 bp, 8 predicted proteins | sample Lox_Sample_24_FD_206723 | JGI IMG/M metagenome (GOLD analysis project Ga0335075, IMG submission 206723) | Soil microbial communities from Loxahatchee National Wildlife Refuge, Florida, United States - Lox_Sample_2.4 | ecosystem: Environmental > Terrestrial > Soil > Wetlands | place: USA: Florida... | reverse complement strand
GCATACATCATCGACCGCGCGGCGCTGCGCCACGCGAGCGTCACCGCGCTCGAAGGCCAGCTGCTCGCGCTCGGCGCCGTGCTCCTGGCGCGCGCGGCGGTGGGAGGCGGCTTCGAGCTCTCCGCCCAGCTCGGCGCCAGCCGCGCGATGTCCGAGCTGCGCGGGCGCCTCGCCCGGCGGCTGCTCGGCGCCGACGGAGCCGCCCCGGCCGGCGGGCCGGCGATCGCCGGCGCGGCGACGGGCGGGCCTGCGACGGGCGGGCCGGGCAGCGCCGGGCCGGCGGCCATCCGCACGGGCGAGCTCGCGGCTGCCGCCGTGCAGGGCGTGGACGGGCTGCGCGCGTACTTCGCCGGCTACGTGCCCCAGCTGGTGCTCGCGGCAGTCGTGCCGGCCGCCGTGCTCGCGTGGGCCGCGGCCGCGGATCCGATCGCGGCCGGCCTGCTCGCGCTGACCGTGCCGATCCTGATCGTGTTCATGGTGCTGATCGGCAAGGGCGCCCGCGCGCAGACGCAGCGGCGCTGGCAGGCGCTGTCGCTGCTCAGCTCGCACTTCCTGGACGTCGTGCGCGGGTTGCCCACGCTGCGCGCCCACCGCCGCGAGCGCGCCCAGGCCGGGATGCTCGCCGAGGTGGGCGAGCGCTACCGCAGCGAGACGATGGCCACGCTGCGAGTCGCGTTCCTGTCGGCGCTCGTGCTCGAGCTGTGCGCGATGATCGGCACGGCGCTCGCCGCCGCGACGATCGGCGTGCAGCTCGTCGACGGCGCGCTGTCGCTCACCGCCGGGCTGACCGTGCTGCTGCTCGCGCCCGAGCTCTACGGGCCGCTGCGCCAGATCGGCCAGCAGTTCCACGCCGCCGCCGACGGCACCGCAGCCGCGGCACGCATCTACGCGGTGCTCGACCAGCCGCCGGCGCTGCAAGCGCCGGCGTCCGTCGCCGCGCCGCGCCTCGCCACGTCTCGCGTCGCCACGCCACCCCACGCCGCGCCGCGCGTCGCCTCGCCGCGCCGCGCCGCGCCGGGCCTCGGCACGCCGCGCGTCCCTGACCCGGCGCGCGAGCCCGTGCGCCTGCGCGCCGTCGACTACGAGTACCCGCTGCGCCCAGGACGCGTGCTGGAGCGCATCGACCTGGAGCTCGCTGCGGGCGAGATCACTGCGCTCGTCGGGCGGAGCGGCGCGGGCAAGAGCACGATCGCAAGGCTCATCATGCGTCTGGCCGACCCCAGCGCGGGCGAGGTCAGTTGCGGCGGGGTCGATCTGCGCGCGATCGACGTCGAGCGCTGGCGGGCGCAGATCGCGTGGGTGCCCCAGCGCCCGCAGCTGTTCGCGGGCACGGTCGCCGAGAACATCCGCCTGGGCGCCGGCGACGCCGACGCCGAGCGGGTGCGCGAGGCCGCACGCGCCGCGGGCGCGTTGGCGTTCATCGAGGGACTTGCACAGGGTTTCGACACGCCGGTGGGCGAGGACGGCGTGCGGCTGTCGGCGGGACAGCGTCAGCGGATCGCGCTCGCGCGCGCGATCCTGCGCGACGCGCGGCTGCTGGTGTTCGACGAGCCGACCGCGCACCTCGACGAGACGGGCGCCGCGCGCATCGCCGAGCTGCTGCCGGCGCTTGCCGCGGGACGCACGGTGCTGCTGATCGTGCACCACCCGCAGCTCGCCGAGCACGCCCACCGCCTGGTGCGGATCGAGCACGGCCGGGCGCTTGAGACGCCCACGCCCGCGCCCGCAACGCCTGCAATGGCGGTGCTCGCGTGAGGGCGCTGCTGGAGGTGGGGCGCTTGCCGCGCGGCGAGCGCCGGCGCCTGGCGCTGGCGGTCGCGCTGTCCGCGGGGGCGACGGCCGCGGCGATCGGGCTGCTGGCGAGCTCCGGCTATCTGATCTCGCGCGCGGCACAGCGCCCGGAGATCCTCGAGCTGATGGTGGTGATCGTCGGCGTGCGCGCGTTCGGCCTCAGCCGCGCGACGCTGCGGTACGCCGAACGCCTGTGCTCGCACGACCTCGCGCTGCGCCAGCTGGCGCGGCTGCGCGTGCGCTTCTACGAGCGGCTGTGGCCGCTGGTGCCCGGTCAGCTGCGCCGCGGCGGCGGCGATCTGCTCGCGCGTTTCGTGGGCGACGTGGATGCGCTGTCGGACCTGTACCTGCGCGCGCTGATCCCCACGCTGGTGGCCGCGGCGGTGATCGCGGGCGCGAGCTTCGCCGCCTGGCTGATGCTGCCGCTCGCCGGCGTCGCGGTGCTCGCGTCGCTGACGCTCGCCGCGCTCACGCTGCCGTGGCTGAGCGCCACGCTGGCCGCGCGCGCCGACCGCCGCCAGGCGCGCGTGCGCGCGCGGCTGACGGGCGAGCTGGTGGAGAGCATCGATGGCGCGGACGAGCTGCGCATGCTGGGATGCACGCACGCGCGCATCCGGGCGCTGGCGGACAGCGACGCGGAGCTCTCGCGCCTGGCGCGCGTCGACGCGCTGGTGGCGGCGCTCGCGAGCACGCTCGGCAGCGTCCTCACCGGCGCGGGCCTGCTCGTGGTGCTCGTGGTCGGCATCGCCGCCGTGCATGCGGGCGTGCTCGCCGGCGTGCTGCTGGCGGCGCTCGCGTTCCTGGTGCTCGGTGCCTACGAGGCGATCGCGCCGCTGCCGGCAGCTGCGCGCAGCCTGCGCACGTGCGCCGCGTCCGCCGCGCGCGTGCACGAGATCTCGAGCTGCGAGCCTCCGGTCGTGGACCCGCCCGCGCCGGCGCGGCCGTCGGGCGCCGGCGAGCTGCGCGCACGGCAGCTCGGCTTTCGCTACGGGCCCGAGGAGCCGTGGCTGTTCGACGACTTCGAGCTGTCGCTGGCGGCGGGCGAGCGCGTCGCGCTCGTCGGGCCGAGCGGCGTGGGCAAGAGCACGCTGGGCGAGCTGCTCGTGCGCCTGCGCGAGGCGCAGCGGGGCCAAGTGACGCTCGACGGGATCGACGTGCGCGAGCTCGCCCAGGAGGATGTGCGCCGCGCCGTGCTGCTGTGCGGCCAGGACGCGCGGGTGTTCAACACGACGATCCGCGAGAACCTGCTGCTGGCCCGCCGTGACGCGGGCGAGGGGGAGGTCGAGCGCGCGCTTCAGTGCGTCGAGCTGGACGGCTGGGTGCGCGGCCTCCCGGACGGGCTGGAGACGATCGTGGGCGCCGACGGCGAGCTGATGTCCGGCGGGCAGCGTCAGCGCCTGGCGCTTGCGCGTGCGCTGCTGGCCGACGCCCGCTTCCTGGTTCTGGACGAGCCGACCGCGCATCTCGAGCCGCCGCTCGCCCGGCGGGTGATGGATCGCCTGCTGGGCGCGTGCGCGCACCGTGGGGTGCTGGTGATCACGCACGACAGCTCGCTGGCCGCGCGCTGCAGCAGGACCCTGCGTCTGGTAGAAAACGTGATTGAATGAGTGGGTTCGCGCGAGCACCGCGCGTCCGCAGATGGAGAGATCCAACCGGGGGCGGTCGGAGCGCACAGGACGCACGAGCCCTTGGTAGCTTTGGAAGGCCGGTATGGATCGAACTACACAGGGAATCCTCGGAGTCGCGCGCAGCGTCCTCGCGGATCTCGACCTCGACGTTGTGCTCGAACGTGTGCTCGACGCGGCCCAGGAGCTGACCGAAGCGCGCTACGCGGCCCTGGGGGTGCTCAGCGACTCAAAGACGGAGCTCGTGCGCTTCCTGACGAAGGGCATCGACGAGCAGGCACGCGCCACGATCGGGGCGCTGCCGCGCGGGCGTGGCGTGCTCGGCGCGCTGATCGAGCAGCCCGCGCCGCTGCGCATCGCCGACGTCGGCGAACACCCGCTGTCCTACGGATTCCCGCACGGGCACCCGCCGATGAAGACGTTCCTCGGCGTGCCGATCATCACCGACGGCGAGCCGTACGGCAACCTGTACCTGACTGAGAAGGCGAACGGCGAGCAGTTCAGCGAGGAGGACGAGCACGCGGTGACGGTGCTCGCCGAGTTCGCCGGGGTGGCGGTCGATCACGCGCGGCGCTTTACCGGCGCGAGCGAACGCCGCGACGAGCTCGAGCGGACGGTCGCGGCGCTGGAGGCGACCACGCAGATCGCGCGGGCCGTGGGCGGCGAGACCGACCTCGACGTGGTGCTCGAGCTGGTTGCCAAGCGCGGGCGTGCGCTGGTGTCGGCGCGCGCGCTGGTGATCGAGCTGAAGCAGGGCGAGGAGCTGGCGATCGCGGCGGCGGCGGGCGAGCTGCCCGCCGACCTGATCGCCAGGCGCATGCCCGCGGCGGACTCGGTTGCGGGCTATGTGATGCGCACGCGCACCGCCCAGCGCCTGGAGGAGCAGCTCAACCGCGCGCGCTTCGATGAGCACGGGCTCGGGCGCCTGGGCGTGCAGGCGGCCTGCGGGCTGGCCGTCCCGTTGATCTTCCGCGGCGAGACCTACGGCGTGCTGTTCGCGCTCGACCGTCTGCGCGACGGGCCGTCGTTCTCCGCCGAGGACGCGCGCCTGCTGGAATCGTTCGCGACCAGCGCCGCCACGGCGGTGGCCACCGCCCGTTCGGTCGCGTTGGAGCGCCAGCGCCACCGTCTGGCGGCGGCCGAGGGCGAGCGCCGGCGCTGGGCGCGCGAGCTGCACGACGAGACGCTGCAGAGCCTCAGCGCGCTGCGCATCGGCCTCTCGGCCGCGGCGCGCTCGGGGCGCCCGGAGGCGCTCGGCCAGGCGGTGGCCCAGGCGGTGGAGCAGCTGGAGGATGCGATCGCCAACCTGCGCGCGCTGATCACCGACCTACGCCCGGCGGCGCTGGACGAGCTCGGCGTGCAGGCCGCCGTGGAGGCGCTCGCCGAGCGCATCTCGCGGCACGGGATGGAGGTCGACGTGAGCATCGAGCTGGCCTACGAGCAGGGAAGGGCCCCAACGCGCCACGCCCCGGAGCTCGAGACGGCGCTCTACCGCATCGTCCAGGAGGCGCTGACGAACGCGGCCAAGCACGGTAACGCCGGGCGCGCGGTCGTGGAAATCAGCGAGCAGGATGGCTTCGTGCAGCTGGGCGTGCGCGACGACGGCGCGGGCTTCGACCCGCAGGCGCGCAGCGATGGCTTCGGCCTCGTCGGCATGCACGAGCGGGTCGCGCTGCTCGAAGGCGAGCTGGCGATCGATTCCGCCCCCGGCGCCGGCACCACGATCAGCGCCCGCATCCCCGAAACCCGCCGCGCTGAGAACGGCGAGGCCACCGCATTGACGGCGGCCCCGCACGCGACGCCGGCCAGCGCAGAGGCGTAGCGGCCCGCGCGCCCATGTGCCTGGCGATTCCCGCGCGCGTCGTGCAGATCGTCGATCACGCCGACGAGCTCGCGCAGGTGGACGTGGCGGGGGTGCGGCGCACGGTCAGCGTGGCGTTGCTGGGGCAGGAGCTCCTGGACGCGCTGATCGGCGAGTGGGTGCTCGTCCACGTCGGCTTCGCGCTGTCGCGAATCGACGAGCGCGAGGCGCACGCCACGCTCGAGCTGCTGCGTGAGATGGGTGATGAGTACGAGCGGACGCTGGCGGAGCTGAGGGAGGGCGTGAGCGCGTGAGCAGTGAGCGCAGCTGCATCACGTGCAGCGACGCGGCCGCGCCGATGCGCGTCGTGGAGGTCGAGCTCGCGCACGGCCTGGCGGTGTGCGTGGACGCGGACGGGCGCCGCCAGCAGGTGGACGTCGGCCTGCTGGATGCGGTGGCCCTTGGCGAGACGCTGCTGGTGCATGCGGGCACGGCGCTGGCGCGGGAGCCGGCGTGAGGTTCGCGCGCGAGCTGCGCGACGGCGCGCTCGCCCGCGCGCTCGCGTCCTCGCTGCCGGCGCTGGTTGCGCGGGGGCGCTCGTACAAGCTGATGGAGGTGTGTGGCGGGCATACGCACGCGATCTACCGCTATGGCATCGAGAGCCTGCTGCCGGATGGCGTGGAGCTAGTGCACGGGCCGGGCTGCCCGGTGTGTGTGCTGCCGATGGGGCGGGTGGACGACGCGATCGAGATCGCGCGGCGCCCCGGCGTGATCCTGACGTGCTTCGGGGACATGCTGCGCGTGCCGGGCTCGCGCGGCAGCCTGCTGGAGGCAAAGGCGCGCGGCGCGGATGTGCGCATGGTGTACTCGCCGCTGGACGCGCTGCGCATCGCCACGGAGAACCCGCAGCGCGAGGTCGTGTTCTTTGCGATCGGCTTTGAGACGACGGCGCCCTCGACGGCGCTGACGCTCAGGCGCGCCCGCGCGCAGCGGGTGCGAAACTTCTCGTGCGTGTGTAACCACGTGACGATCGAGCCGCCGCTGCGGGCGCTGCTGGACTCGCCGGAGCTGGAGCTCGACGGCTTCATCGGCCCCGGCCACGTGGCGACGGTGATCGGCGCGCGGCCGTTCGAGTTCATCCCGCGCGAGTACGGCAAGCCGGTGGTGATCTCGGGCTTTGAGCCGCTGGACGTGCTGCAGTCGATCGAGCTTTTGCTCGCGCAGCTGGCCGCCGGGCGCTGCGAGGTCGAGATCCAGTATCGCCGCGTGGTCGGCTGGGATGGCAACCAGCGCGCGCGCGAGGCGATGGCGGAGGTGTTCGCCACGCGCGAGCACTTCGAGTGGCGCGGGCTGGGCAGCATCCCCTACAGCGCGCTGCGCCTGTCGGACGCCTACGCGGAGCTGGACGCCGAGCGGCGCTTTGCGCTGGAGAGCGTGCAGGTGGCCGACCCGCGCGAGTGCCAGTGTGGGGAGGTGCTGAAGGGTGTGATCAAGCCGTGGGAGTGCCGCGTGTTCGGGACCGCGTGCACGCCCGAGCGCGCGATCGGCGCGTGCATGGTCTCGCCGGAGGGCGCGTGCGCGGCGTACTACAGCTACGGCCGCCACGTGCGCGACGGCGAGCCCACGACGACGACAGCTGTATAACGATGGCGCACGCGGCACGAAATCGAACAGAGCAGACCCCCGTGCTCCAGACACCCCAGTGCGAGAGCTGTATAACAATGGCGCACGCAGCGCAAGATCGAACAGAGCCTACGCCGGCGCTCACACCGTCTTTCCGCGACAGCTGTATAACGATGGCGCACGGCGCGGGCGGGAAGTCGTCGCGGTCGCTGATCGAGGGATTGCTGGTTCCTGCGCTGGCATCGTGTGAGGAGGGGCAGGACGACGTGCTCGCGCGGCTCGCGGATGCGGGCACGCTTACGTTGGACGAGGCGACGCTGGGCGCGCCGACGCTCAGCGGCCTGACGCTGGACGGGGCGACGCTGGGCGCGCCGACGCTCAGCGGCCTGACGCTGGACGGGGCGACGCTGGACGGACCGATGCAGGCCGGGCCGCCGCCGCTCACGCCGACGCTGGCGCTGAGCACGGACAGCTTTGTGGTCAGCCCGCTGCGCTTCCCGGGCGGCTCGATCGGCGAGCTGGCGGTGAACGGCACGGTGAACGACCTGGCGGTGTCGGGCGCGCGGGCGCTGGCGCTGACGCTGTCGCTGGTGCTGGAGGAGGGGCTTGACGCGGATGTGCTGCGCGCGGAGGTGCAGGCGATCGCGGACGCGGCGCGGCGCGCGGGCGTGCGGGTGATTGCGGGCGATACGAAGGTGGTGGAGCACGGCCACGCGGATGGCATGTACGTGTGCACGACGGGAGTTGGCGTGCTCGACCCGCGCGCGCGGCTGTCGCCGGCGGCGCTCGCGCCGGGCGACCGGGTGCTGGTGTCGGGTCCGATCGGCGCACATGGGATGGCGATCATGCTGGCGCGCGAGAGCTTCGCGCTGGACGCGCCGATCGTGTCGGACACGGGGCCTTTGTGGCGGGCGGTGGACGCGCTGCTGGGGGCGGCGGGCGCGGAGGTGCACTGCATGCGCGACGCGACGCGCGGCGGCGTGGCGTCGGTGCTCAACGAGCTGGCGCGCGCGTCGGGCGTGGCGGCGCTGGTCAATGAAGAGGACGTGCCGGTGGAGCCGGCGGTGGCGGCGGCGGCGGAGCTCTTGGGGATCGACCCGTTGTATGTGGCGAACGAGGGCCGGCTGGTGGCGTGCGTGGCGCCGGCGGCGGCGGAGCGGGCGCTTGAGGCCCTGCGCGCGGTGCCGGGCTGCGAGGGCGCGGCGGACATCGGCGAGGTGCAGGCGGAGCCGGCGGGGATGGTGCTGGTGGCGACGGCGTTCGGCGGGCGCCGGGTGATGGACCTGCTGGCGGGCGACCCGCTGCCGCGGATCTGCTGATGGCGCGACCAAGCGTGAGCGCCCGGTCTGCCGTATGCGCCCGGCGCCATGCGGACGCCCGGCGGAGCGGCTGATGCACGAGCTGGCACTGGCGCGGGCGATCATCGACGCGGCGCTCGCGCACGCGGGCGAAGGTCGGGTGCGCCGGGTGGACGTGACGGTGGGCGCGCTGCGCCAGGTTGTGCCGGACTCGCTGGCGTTCAACTTCGAGCTGCTCGCGCGCGGCACGCCCTGCGAGGGCGCGCGGCTGGCGCAGCGTGTGACGCCGGCGCGGCTGCGCTGCGAGTGCGGCCACGAGTGGGAGCTGGACGAGCCGTCGTTTCGCTGCCCGCGCTGCGGCTCTGGCAGCGCGCGGGTGATGGGCGGCGATGAGCTGCGCGTGGAGTCGATTGAGGTGGAGGAGGACCTGTGCACCGCACGAAGGTGAGGGTCGCGGCGGACGTGCTGGACGCGAACGACACGATCGCGCGCGCGAACCGCGCGGACTTCGACGAGGCGTGCGTGCGCGTGGTGAACCTGATGAGCGCGCCGGGCGCGGGCAAGACCTCGCTGCTGGAGCGCGTGCTGGCAGACGGGCTGCTGCGCGCACCGGGCGACGGCGATCTCTCGACGCGCACGCCGGGCGACGCGGACGAGCGGTCGGGCGCGATGGCGGACGAGCGGCCGGGCGCGATACGCGTGGGGGTGCTGGAGGGCGACGTGCAGGGGTCGCTGGACGCGGAGCGGATTGCGGCGCTGCACGTGCCGGTGACGCAGCTGAACACGGCGCGGGGCTTTGGCGGCGAGTGCCACCTGGACGCGAACATGGTGCGCTCGGCGCTGCCGGCGCTGGCGCTGGAGGAGATGGACCTGCTGGTGATCGAGAACGTCGGCAACCTGGTGTGCCCGGCGGAGTTCCGGGTGGGCGAGGATGCGCGCGCGATGATCGCGTCGGTGACGGAGGGCGAGGACAAGCCGCTGAAGTACCCGCTGATGTTCCGTGCGTGCGAGCTGGTGGTGGTGAACAAGCTCGACCTGCTACCCCACGTGGACTTCAGCGTGGAGGACTTTCTGGCGAACCTCGATCGCGTGCACCCGGGCGTGGCGCACATGCTGGTGAGCGCGCGCACGGGGGAGGGCGTGGGCGCGTTCGCCGAGTGGCTGGCTGGGGTCGCGCGGCGCGAGCCGCTGCCCGTGTGAGGCGACCGACGTGGCGGGCGTGACTGCGGGCGCGCACGAAGAGGCTTTAAAGGCGCGCACTCGCGTGCGCGTGAGCGTGGACGGCGTGGTGCAGGGCGTGGGCTTCCGTCCGTTCGTCAGTCGGCTGGCGGGCGAGCACGGGCTGGCTGGATGGGTGCGAAACGACGCGTGCGGCGTGACGTTGGAGGTGGAGGGCGAGCGGGCGGCGCTGGAGCTGTTCGTGGCGCAGCTGACCGAGCGCGCGCCGCCGTTGGCGGTCGTCGAGCGGGTGCGCCGGCGGCCGCTGGCGGCGACGGGCGAGCGCGAGTTCCGGATTGTGGCGAGCGCGGGCGCGGTGGCGAATGGGGCGTCGACGAGGCGACCGGCGGGCGGCGGCGCGCCGGACGTGGCGTCGCGCGATGCGGGCGAGAGCGCGAGCACGGCGCTGGTCTCACCGGATGTCGCGCCGTGCGAGGCGTGCATTGCCGAGCTGATGGACCCCCGCGATCGTCGCTACCGCTACCCGTTCATCAACTGCACCGACTGCGGTCCGCGCTTGACGATCATCCGCGCTGTCCCGTACGACCGCGCGCGCACGACGATGTCGGCGTTCGAGATGTGCGCGGACTGCCGTGCCGAGTACGAGGACCCGGCGAGCCGTCGCTTCCACGCCCAGCCGAACGCGTGCCCGGCGTGCGGGCCGAAGGCCCGTCTGATCGACCTGGGCGGGCGTGAGCTGGCGCCAGGCGCGGACGCGGTGGCCGCGGCGGCGGCTGCGTTGCTCGACGGCGGGATCGTGGCGGTGAAGGGCGCGGGCGGCTATCACCTGGCGTGCCGCGCGGATGACGAGCGCGCGGTCGCGGAGCTGCGCCGGCGAAAGCGCCGCGAGGAGAAGCCGTTCGCGCTGATGGCGCCCGACGTGACCGCGCTGCGCGAGCTGGTGGAGCTGTCCGCGGCGGAGCTGGAGCTGGTGGCGGGGCGCGAGCGCCCGATCGTGATCGCGCGCCGCCGCGCGGGGGCGCGTGTGGCGGCGGCGGTAGCCCCCGGCCTGCCGGATTTGGGCGTGATGCTGGCTTCGACGCCGCTTC
>Ga0335075_10018241_pt1 | contig 10406 bp, 10 predicted proteins | sample Lox_Sample_24_FD_206723 | JGI IMG/M metagenome (GOLD analysis project Ga0335075, IMG submission 206723) | Soil microbial communities from Loxahatchee National Wildlife Refuge, Florida, United States - Lox_Sample_2.4 | ecosystem: Environmental > Terrestrial > Soil > Wetlands | place: USA... | reverse complement strand
AGACGTGGCGGCAGTGCGTCGGGATCGATTTCGCTCGGCCAGGGCTGCGCATCCTCGGGATCGACCGAACCTCCGGGGAAGACGTAGACACCAGGCATAAAGCGCACGGTCAACGGCCGCCTGCCGACAAGGAGCTCGAGGTCCCTGCCCTCGCCGCGCAACAGGATCAGCGAAGCGGCATCGCGCGCCCGCACCGGCTTGGGATTTGTCGTAATCGGGTCAATGACATCGTTCATCGCGGCACTATGCGCAAAGTTGCGTTACGCTGCATGGGCTTTATTGGTGGCAGCACGATGACCGACACTTTGCTCTATCTGTCGAGCGCGGCGATCAACGAGATCGGGCTTGGCGCCGGCGCGCTGATCGACGCGGTCGAACGCGTCTTTGCCGCGCAGGCGGCGGGGGCGGCGCGACCCGGCCCAAAAGCCGTCGTGCCGGTCGCGACCGGGCATTCCTTCCACGCGATGCCCGGCACGGTGGCCGGCGAAGGCCTCGCCGGGATGAAGTTCTTTGGCGTCGTGCCCGACAACCCGGCACGCGGGCTGCCCAATGTCTGCTCGCTGGTCGTGCTGAGCGATATCGCCACAGGGCTGCCGGTATGCCTGATGGATGGCGGCTGGATCACCGGCGTGCGCACGGCGGCGATGACGGCTGTCGCCGCCAAACGGCTCGCGCCTGCGCAAAGCGCGACGGCCGCGTTTATCGGTTGCGGCGTCCAAGCAAGTTCGCATGCCCTGCTCTTGCGCGAGGTGCTGCCGAGGTTGCACCATGCGGCGGTGCTCGGCCGCAGCCCGGCGCGACGCGATGCGTTTGTGGAGGAATTGCGGGCGGCGGGATGGGAGGTGCGCCTCGCGGCCGATGCCACGGACGTGCTCGCCGGGGCCGATATCGTGGTCTCGACCGTGCCCGAATATGCCGGATTGACGGCTTTTCTCGATCCAGCGCTGCTGCCGAACCATGCCTTTGTCGGCGGGGTCGATCTCGGCCGCTCCTGGCTGCCGAAATACGGCGAGTTCGCGGTGGTCGCCACCGATGACATCGCGCAAAGCCGCGGCCTCGCCGCCGAAGGCCGGCTCAAATCGCCACCCGATTTCGCCGCCGATCTCGCCGCGCTGGCGAGCGGCGCTTACGCCGACCGGCCGCCGGGACGCGTGTTTTTTGTCTTTTCCGGCCACGTGCTCGGCGACCTCGCCGTCGCCGGCGCGCTTTATCGCCGCGCAGTCGAGCGCGGGATCGGGATCAAGCTGCCGCGATAAACCATCGCTCAGCGCTCGGAAATTTCACCACGGAGACACAGAGGAACACGGAGGTTTTCGTTTGTCGTCCCGGCGCAGGCCGGGACCCACTTTTCAGGGCCCGAGATGGTTGACAGGTGGGTCCCGGCCTTCGCCGGGACGACATTTTCTCCCCCTGTGTTCTCCGTATCTCCGTGGTGAGTACCCTTACGCGCTTTTCTCCGGCTCCGCGACCGCGGAGGACCATGGCGACATCGCGTCGGAGATGCCGTGGTTGGTGCCGTCATCACCGCGCAGCACCAGGTTCGGGCAAGCGAATTGCTGCGGCCATACGGTGTGCTCCACAACGCGGGCGCTGCGGCAGACATCGGAAAGCCGGTCGATCACCGCGTCGGGCAGGCGCCGGTCGATCGCCACACCATCCGGGCCGCTGACATCGACACGCGGCTGGTGTGCCGCCTCTTCCGGGCTCATGCCGAAATCGACGACAAAGCTCGCCAGCTGCAGCACCGCCGCAAGAATGCGCCGCCCGCCCGAGGCGCCAACGCCAAAACGCGGCCGCCCATCGCGCGCGACGACCACCGGGCACATATTGGTGAGCGCGCGCTTGCCGGGGCCGATCGAGTTGGGCAGCCCGGGCTCGGGATCGAACCACATCACGCCATTATTCATCAGAATGCCGGTCGACGGCAGCACATAGCGGCTGCCAAAGCTCGACAGCAGCGTCGTGGTCAACGCCGCGATGCCGCCCTCGCGGTCGACCGCGGTGATATGAGTGGTGCAGCTTTCCGCCGGCGGATCAACGTCGCCAAGCCCTTCGAGCCGCGTCGAATAGGCCTGCTGCATCGCCTCGACGACCGCCTCGAAATATGCCGCGTCGGGCCGCTTCGCAAAGCTCCTGCGTTCAAGCCGATCGAGCACGTCGGCGAGGGTCGGCGCGGCGCTGAGGCCGCGCGCCGCCTGGAACGTAAACCCGCGATAGGGGATGTCGAGCGTCGGCACGATGCGCGGCCGGCAATTCGCCAGATCCTCGACCGCGAGCACACCCCCCGCCGCCTTGGCGTCGGCGGCGATCGCGGCGGCGATGTCGCCGGTGTAGAGGTCTTCCGGCCCCTCGTCGCACAGCCGCGCCAGCGTATCGGCTAGCCGGCCCTGGATGAGGCTCGGCGGCGCACCGTTGGGCGGTGCAACCGGCGGCAGGCCGTCGGGCAGATAGATGCGGCGGCTTTCGTCATAACGCCGCAGATCGCTCGCCGCGCTCGCCACCTTGAGCGTCACATACCAGTCGACCGGCAGCCCTTCCTTGGCGAGCGCCACAGCCGGGGCGACAAGGTCGCGCCACGGCAACCGGCCGAACCGCTCCACCGCACGCGCATAACCGCGTACCGCGCTGGGGACCATGAACGACAATGGGCCGTGCATATTGCGGTCGTCGACGACGCGCGCCCAGGTGAAGAGCTCGGTGGCTGTCTCGTCGGTCAACGGAAACAGCGCCGGGTCGAGCCCGGCGGGCGCCACCGGCCCAAAATCGACGACCTCGGCGCGCGTGCCGCCCGCCGGATGCACGACCATAAAGCCGATGCCGCCAAGCCCGCTGTTCCACGGCTCGCGCACCGACAACGCAAAGGCGGTGGCGACTACCGCGTCGACCGCGGTACCGCCGGCGGCGAGGATCTCGGCGCCGATCTTGGCGGCGACACCATTCTGCGAGGCGACGATGCCGCCCTTGTGAGCGACCGCCGGCTTGCGAACGATCCAGTTCTGGGTCAAGGCGTCCATGTCAAAAGCCCCCGCACTATTGCATCGACTACTAGCGTCCTTCGAGACGCGTCCCACGGACGCTCCTCAGGATGACGAAGGCTTGTGGATGACATAAAGCAAACCCCTTGTCCTGAGGTGCGGAGCGAAGCGGAGCCGCGAAGGATGCACCAACCCCGCTCTCGCCTCACGTCACTTCGATCGAATCGACCCGGTTGCCGTAAAACGCATAATGCCCGGCGAGCTTGGTCGTCTCGTCATAGGGCGTCTCATAACCCCAGATGGCGTTTTCCGCGCTCTTGCCGCCGACGTTGATCGTCCAGTACGAGGCCGTGCCCTTGAATGGGCAATAGGTCGTGTGCTCGGTCTTGGTCATCAGGTCGAGCGCCATGTCCTTTGCCGGGATGTAATAGACCGGACCGTGACCGGTCTCCTCGACGCGCAGCGCGTTGGTGCTGTCGGCGATCACCTTGCCGCCAAACATGACGCGCACATGCGCTTTGTCGGGGTGAAGATCGACACGGTGCTCGGGTTTGCTGGTCCAACCGGGAGCGGGATTCGCCATCGAAAATCTCCTACTTGATGGTTTCGGAAGGCGGCGCCTTGTTCCAATTCGCGTCGCTCGGCTGCTTGTTGCAGCTAAATGACGCTACGCACGAATCATAGAATTGCGAGCCCTGCAGCGGTCCGCATTCCTTTTCGATGCGGTGCGCCCGGAACGCCGGGTTGGTGCAGGTCAGCTGCTGGTATTGCTGGCTGGCACGGACGTTCTGCTGCGGCGTCTCGTTGACCGGTGCAGGCGATTGCGCCAGCGCTGCCCCGGCACTTGCCATCAGCGCCAAGGCAAACATGACCGGTGCGTAACGCGTTACCATTGCTCGTTCCCCCTCATCTGCTGCGCTCCACCCGCGCCGTACTCCCCAAAAGATCGGGGCTCACCCGACCATCGTCAATCCGCCGCTGACGCTCAAAACCTGGCCGGTGATGTAATCCGAGCGCGGCCCGACAAAAAACAGCACCGCCTCGGCGATATCCTCGGCCTGGGCGATGCGGCGGAACGGGATCGCCCGGGTCAGGGCTTCGCGCATCCGTTCCGGCTGGCGATTGAACAGCGGCGTGTCGGTCGGGCCCGGGCAGACGCAATTGACATTGAGCTTATGCCGCGCCATCTCGCGCGCCAGCGACTTGGTGAAGGCGATCAGCCCGCCCTTCGCCGCGGCGTAAACCGTCTCGCCCATGCTGCCGACCCGGCCCGCATCGCTCGAAATGTTGACGATCTTCCCCGCCTGCGCGTCGATCATCGCCGGCAAGACCGCGCGGGTCAGCCGGATCGCGCCCATCAGATTGATCCCGATCAGCGATTCCCACATCTCGGGCGGGTTTTCCATAAACGGCTGGATGCGATCCCAACCAGCAGCGTTGACGAGGCCGTCGACACGCTCGACACGCTCATGGACCGCGGCGGCGAAAACCGCGATCGAGGCGTGATCGGCGAGATCGAGCTTGAGGAATTCGGCCCTGCCCTCGGATGCGGCGGCGGTCTCGGCGCCGCCCGCCTCATCGACATCGCCGATAAAGACGTAAGCGCCTTCGCGCGCCAGGAGCAGCGCCGTCGCCCGGCCGATACCCGACGCGCCGCCGGTGACGATGACGGTGCGACCCTGCATTTCGTTCATCCGCCCCACCCTTCGCGACTTGTTCCGCGCCGTGATGCTAGGACGCGGCGATAACGGCGTCGAGGCGCGCCGTAATCCGGGCTGCGGTGCGTCCTTCGAGACGGCTGCTTCGCAGCCTCCTCAGAATGACGTGCGTTCGGCGCCGCTTCCGCATTTCTTGTCCTGCGGCGGTTGCCACCACTCGCCGCCTCTGCCTAATTTGCGGACCGCGAAGAGGTCACAGGGGCGACGCGACGATGAAAGTGCTGGTGACAGGAGGCGCCGGATTTATCGGCTCGGCCGTGTGCCGGCTCTTTGTCGCCGAATTGCAGGCGAGCGTCCTCAATGTCGACAAGCTGACCTATGCGGCGAACCTCGCCTCGCTGCGGCCGATCGAAAACCATCCGAACTATCGCTTTGAGCAAGCCGATGTCTGCGATCGCGCGGCGATGACCCAGTTGGTGGCTGAGTTCATGCCGGACGCGGTGCTGCATCTCGCCGCCGAATCGCATGTCGATCGCTCGATCGACGGGCCCGGCGAGTTCATCCGCACCAACATCGACGGCACCTATGCGATGCTGGAGGCAGCGCTCGATTACTGGCGCAAGCTGCCGCCGGCGCGCGCCAAAAGCTTCCGCTTTCACCACGTCTCGACCGATGAGGTGTTCGGTTCGCTCGGCGCGCGCGGCAAGTTCACCGAAACCACCCGCTACAAGCCGAATTCACCCTATTCGGCGTCAAAGGCGGCGTCCGACCATCTGGTGCGCGCCTGGCACGAGACCTACGGGCTGCCGGCGGTCATCAGCAATTGCTCGAACAATTACGGGCCGTTCCACTTTCCGGAAAAACTGATCCCGCTCTGTATCCTCAAGGCGATGCACGGCGAGGCGATCCCGGTCTACGGCAAGGGCGACAATGTGCGCGACTGGCTCTATGTCGACGACCACGCCCGCGCGCTCTATACGATCATGACCAACGCCAAACCCGGCGCGAGTTACAACATCGGCTGCGACGGCGAGCGAAAGAACATTGATGTGGTCACGCAAATCTGCGCGCTGCTCGACGAGATGCTGCCGGATTCGCCGTATCGGCCACACGACAAGCTCATCACCTTTGTCACCGATCGGCCGGCGCACGACCAGCGCTATGCGATGGATGCGGCCAGGCTGCGCCGCGATCTCGGCTGGGTGCCGCAGGAGAATTTCGACACCGGCCTCAGGAAAACCGTGCGCTGGTATCTCGATAATCGCTGGTGGTGGGAGCCGATCTGGTACGGTCGCTACAGCGGCACGCGGCTCGGTGCCGCGCCGGCGGCGGCCGAGGGTTAGGATCGATGCCTCTTTTTCGTCACCCCGGCGAAGGCCGGGGCCCAGGGTTCAGCCGCAGGAGCGGCGGATGACTGGATTCCGGCCTTCGCCGGAATGACGAACTAAACTGGTTGAGCTTCTGAAGGGACGGAAACGATGAGCGGCTTTGCCTATGAAAATCTGTTCGCGAAAACCGTGCCGGCCCCGGCAGTGCGGTTTGCCGGCTATCCGAAATACAATTTTATCGGCGGACACAACGACCCGACGCTGATACCGATCGAAGGGCTGATCGACGCCACCGCGAGCGCGCTGCGCAAGGAAGGCTCAAAGCTCGCGATGTACACCGCGTCGCAAGGCAATCAGGGTCATCTCGGCCTGCGCGAATTCGTCAAATCGAAGGCGAAGCTGCGCGGCATCGACTGTTCGACCGACGATATCCTGATCACCGCCGGCTCGGGCCAAGGGATCGATCTGATCAACGCGGTGCTCTTGGAGCCCGGCGACACGGTGATCCTTGAGGAATTCTCTTATGGCGGCGCGATCAGCAAGCTGAAGCGCGAAGGCCAGAAGATCGTCGGCGCGCCGCTGGACGAAGACGGCATCAAGATCGATGCGCTCGCCAATATTCTCAAGGATTCGAAGAGCAAGGGTGTTACGCCAAAATACATCTACACGATCCCGACCATCCAGAACCCGACCGGGAGCATCATGCCGCTGGAGCGGCGGCAACAGCTGCTCAAGGTCGCGATCGAATACGGCGTGCCGATCTTTGAGGACGAATGCTACGCCGATCTGATCTGGGGCGGCACCAAGGCGCCACCGGCGATCTACTCGCTCGATCGTGATCACGTGATCCATATCGGCAGCTTTTCGAAGACGTTGTCCCCCGCCCTTCGCCTGGGCTACGCGATCGCCGATTGGGGCTTTATGAGCCGGATGATCGCCAGCCGCAGCGACAGCGGCTGCGGCGCGCTCGAGCAGATGGTCGTCGCCGAATATTTCTCGCAGAATTTTGGCGAGCATGTCGACGAGCTGTCGGAGACCCTGAAGGAAAAGCTCGACACGATGGTCGAGGCGCTGGAGCGCGAATTTGGCACGACGGTCGAGCCGTGGGTTCCGAAAGGCGGCATCTTTCTGTGGATGAAGCTGCCTGACGAGATCGACATCATGAAGCTCGTGAAACCCGCCGCGGATGCCGGGATCGCGCTCAACCCCGGCCCGGAATGGGCGATCGAGGGCGCCGACAGCAAATCGCGGCTGCGGCTGTGCTTTGCGCTGACCTCGAAGGAGGAAATCCGCGAAGGCGTCGCCGCGCTCGCCAAGGTCTGCTACGAGCAGACCGGCATCCCCGCGCAAAGCGGCAATATCCGGCGATAGCTGTGACCGGTTCTGTTCCACTTCCCCCTCCCCCGCAAGCGGGCGAGGGGTTGTCGGAGGATGCATGAGCATAGACAGCGTGCTGCGCGAGGCGGTCGACACCGGGAAGGTGCCGGGTGTCGTCGCGATGGCGACGACGGCGGACGGCGCGATCTATGAAGGCGCGTTTGGCGCGCGGCGGCTTGGCGATGGCCCGGCGATGACGCTGGACACCGTGTTCCGCATCGCCTCGATGACCAAGGCGATCACCTGCGTCGCCGCGATGCAGCTCGTCGAGCAAGGGAAGCTGTCGCTCGATGGCCCTCTGCCCGCGATCGATCCCGGGCTCTCGGCACCGCAAGTGCTCACCGGCTTTGATGCTGCCGGCAAGCCACAGCTGCGTCCGGCCACGCGGCCGATCACGCTAAGGCAGTTGATGACCCACACCGCCGGCTTCTGCTACACGCAGTGGAACGCCGAGCTGCTGCGGTATGTGACCGAAAGCGGCATGCCGCTCATGGCGACCGGCCAGTTCGCGGCGATGCGCCAGCCATTGATGTTCGAGCCCGGCGAACGCTGGGAATACGGCATCAACATCGACTGGATCGGCCGCCTGGTCGAGGAGGCCAGCGGGCAAAAGCTCGACGCCTATTTCGCCGAGCACATCACCGGACCGCTCGGGATGAAGGACACCGGTTTCAGCATCACGCCCGAGCAGCGCTCCCGTCAGGTCAGCGTGCACCAGCGCTCGCCGGATGGTGTGCTGACGCCGCAGCCCTTCGAACCGCTCTCGGTCAAGCGCGAATTCCTTGCCGGCGGGGGTGGTTTATATTCCACCGCAGGCGATTACCTGATCTTTCTTCAAATGCTGCTGAAAGCAGGCACACTCAACGGCCAGCAGATCATCAAGCCTGAAACGGTCGCGCGGATGGCCGAAAATCAGATCGGCAATCTGCCCGCCGGTGTGCTGAAAACGGCAAACCCGCCGCTCACCAACGACGTCGATTTCTTTCCGGGTCAAAGGGTGCGTTGGGGCCTCGGCTACATGCTGACCCTCGACCCCGGCCCCGATGGCCGCAGCCCTGGCAGCGTTACCTGGGCCGGCATCTACAACACCTATTACTGGCTCGACCCGGTAAAGCAGTTGGCGGGGGTGATCATGACCCAAATCCTTCCCTTTGCCGATCCGACGACGCTGGCGGTTTACGGCGGCTTTGAGCGAGGGGTTTATTCGACGGTCGGTGCGGCCTGAGCGCGGGTGGCTTTTGTGTTGTCGGTTTTTGGTCGGGTTTTCGGGTTGGGGTCGCTGGTCATGCTCGCGGCCTGTGTGCAGGCTTCGACGACGCCAGGCGGGCCGTCGTCCGATTTTATCGTGGTGAGCGACTTCGCGGTGCCGGATAGCGCGGTCCATCTCGACCCGAGCATGGGTTTCTCGCTCTATCGCGGCGAGGCGGGCGTGCCGAAAGAGCAGCGCGCCGCCTCGGTCGGACGCGCGGTCGCTTTTCTCGTGACCGATACGGTCGTCGACCAGTTGCGCGCGCGCGGCTACGACACGGTCAGCACCAGCAACCCCAACCCGTCGGACACCGGCCATCGCGCGCTGATCGTCAGCGGGACGCTGAGCACGATCGATGAGGGCCAACGCCGTCGCGTCGGCAATGAGCACAGCGCGGTCATCGGTCAGGTCAACATCAGGGCCGAACAACCGAACGGCGGAACCCAGAACGTGCAAAGCTTCGCGGTCGACTCGCGCAGCGCGCCGCCCGCGACTGCCAATAACGGCGCGACCAAACGCGAAACCGGCGTCGACGCCGATGCGACACGAGTCGGTGCCGAGATCGCCCGCGTCGTCGCCGAGATCGCCCGCCGCAACAATTGGTTGCCGGCGACGCGATAGCACCTACGATCCCGGCACGATTCCTTTCGGCAGGCTCTCGCAATAGCGCGCGATCTCGCCGGGCGTGGCAATCCACAGCGCGTCTTTGTGTTCCATGATGTGGCGGAGCGCGCGGCGGAATGCCCGCAGCCGGTACGGCTGGCCGATGATGAACGGGTGCAGTGCCACCGAATAGACCAGGGGGTATTTGCGCGATTGTTCGAGCATCTCGTCGAACTGGTCGATCATCATCGTTTCGAATTCCCGCGCCGTGTGGCGCCGGCCGATGAGGCTCGACATGTCGTTGAGCTCGACGGGATACGGCACGGTGAGGATCGGTCCGGCGCGCGTCGCCATCCAGATCGGCTGGTCATCGACCGGCCAGTCCATCACGTAGCGGTAGCCGGCCTCTTTCAATAGATCGAGGGTGACGCCGCTCTGCGACAGGCCCGGGCCGAGCCAGCCTTCCGGCGGTTTGCCGGAGAGGCGCGTCACGACCGCGGTCGCCTCGCCGATCAACCGCGCCTCGTCTTCTTCCCAGAGTTCGGCTTGGCGCTCGGAGTTGGTGCGGCCGTGCCCGACATATTCGTCGCCGCGCGCATTCATCCGCTCGACGATCGCCGGGCAGGCTTCGAGCACCGCCGAGTTCACATTATGCGCGCCAGGCAGGCCGAACTCGTCGAGCAGATCGAAATAATACCAAAGCCCGACCCGGTTGCCGTAATCGCGCCACGCGTAATTGCGCTGGTTTTGCGCCTGCCCTTCACCGGTCGAATCCGGGCCGACACCGGCGCGAAACGCGAAATGCTCGATATTGTTGCAGAAAAACACCGCGAGCCGCTTGCCTTCGGGCCAGTCATAGACCGGCCGCTTGTGGATCGGCACATAGTCGTAGCGGCTGTGCTGCGGCAGTTTCATCGCAGTTCCCCAGAAGTGCGTGTCATTGCGGGGCTGAGGAAGCCAGGACCCGAAACGAGGACTAACCCCACGGCGCCTCGGCCGCGGCGTTGCGGCCGGCGATGCGGCCAAAGGCCAGGCACTCGCCGATATTGCCGGTGCCCTGGTAGAGGTAGCTGTAGATCGAGCCCAATTCGCCGGCGCTATAGAGCCGCGGGATCGGCGAGCCGTCGGGGCGGACGATCTGCGCCTTTTCGTTGCGACGCGGGCCGCCCTGCGTGTTGAGCATCGAGGGCGACAGCTCGATCGCGTAATAGGGGCC
>Ga0335075_10018240_pt1 | contig 10406 bp, 9 predicted proteins | sample Lox_Sample_24_FD_206723 | JGI IMG/M metagenome (GOLD analysis project Ga0335075, IMG submission 206723) | Soil microbial communities from Loxahatchee National Wildlife Refuge, Florida, United States - Lox_Sample_2.4 | ecosystem: Environmental > Terrestrial > Soil > Wetlands | place: USA: Florida... | reverse complement strand
CAGACCTTCCCCGTGTGGATCGTGAATTTCGAGCAGAACAGCGGGCCGGTCTCGGTCGCCGCGTCATTGCTGGCCTTGTTCGTGACCTGGATTCTGCTGATGCTGATAGTGACAGTCGGCAGCCGCAGCGCCCGCCGCCGCGGCACCGGCCAGGTCCAGCTGTTCTCTGTGTCCACCCAGTCCGCCCGTCACACCATCGGAGAGCCCGAATGACCACGAACGCAACGGCAGGCACCACGGCCGGGGTTCTCGGCCGGACCGGTGACGGCGCGGGCGCGCCGGTAGTCCTGCGGTCCCTCAGCCGGTCGTTTGGCAACGTCCGGGCGCTCGACGGTCTGTCGCTCGACATCGCGCCCGGCGAGCTGGTCGCGCTCCTCGGGCCGTCCGGCTGCGGTAAGACCACCGCGCTGCGGATCGTGGCCGGCTTCGAGCTCGCCGACTCAGGCCTGGTCACGGTCGACGGCAAGGACATGTCACCGGTGCCTGCGGCCAAGCGCGACATGGGCATGGTGTTCCAGAGCTACAGTCTGTTCCCGAACATGACCGCCATCGAGAACGTGGGATTCGGCCTGCGCATGCGCAAGCACGCCTCGGCCCAGCGGGCGAAGCGCGCGGGTGAGCTGCTTGAGATGGTCGGCCTGTCGGCGCAGTCCCGGCAGTACCCGCACCAGCTGTCAGGCGGCCAGCAGCAGCGGGTCGCGCTGGCCAGGGCGCTGGCGATCGAGCCGCGGGTGCTGCTGCTTGACGAGCCGCTGTCGGCCCTGGACGCCAAGGTCAGGCTGCAGCTCCGGGAGCAGATCCGCACCTTGCAGCAGCGCCTGGGTACCACCACCCTGTTCGTCACCCACGACCAGGAGGAGGCCCTGTCGATGGCCGACCGCGTCGGCGTGATGAAGGACGGCAAGCTCGAGCAGATCGCCACCCCGAGCGAGCTGTACGCGCACCCGGCCACGACGTTTGTCGCTGAGTTCGTCGGCACGATGAACCGGATACCAGGCGACTACGAGGGCGGCGATCAGGTAAGCGTGCTCGGCTCGGCCGTGCCGATGCTCGGCGACCCGCCCGGTGTGACCGGCGAGGTCGATGTCCTGATCCGGCCCGAGGGCCTGACCATCGAGGCGGTACCAGGAGGGAACGGCATCGTGACCGACCGGACGTTCCTCGGCTCGTTCACGAGGGTCAGCGTCCGCCTTTCCGGCGACGTCGCGGTGAAGGTGGACAAGACGAGCACCGCCGCCGCCAGCCTCGTGCCGGGAACGTCGGTGCAGATCGGCGTGCCCGGCGACGAGCCCGTGCTCGTAGCGCCCCGTTCGTGAGCAGAGCAGCTCACTAGCAGCGGTGACGGGCCCAGCGGATATGGATGAGGAGCCGACCAGCACGGCGCGCCGCCGTCTGATTCCGGCCGGGGAAACAGACGGCGGATACCGCAGGCTCGTCCCGGACGAGGGCGAGCAGCACGCCTTCCGCGACGAGCTCGGCGGCGGCATCCTGCGCCCCGGCTGGCTGCGCTCCGCCGTCCCGCTCGCGGTGATGGCGCACCTGTCGGATACGCACGTGATGGATCATCAGTCGCCCGGCCGGGCCGAGTTGCTTGACCGCTACTCCGATCCCGATTCGGCCGTGCGCGCCGAGGTCGGGATCATCGGCACGTACCGGGCCCAGGAGCTGTTCACGTTCCAGGTCGCCGAGGCCATGGTGAGAGCGGTCAGGCAGACGAGCGCCGGGCCCGTGTCGGCCGCGCCGGTTGACTTCGCGATCGTGACCGGCGACGCCACCGACAACTGCCAGCGGAACGAGCTCAGCAGCTACATCTCCGTGCTCGACGGCGGCGAGGTTGTGCCCGACTCGGGTGACCTCGACCAGTACGAGGGCGTGGCCGGCCCCGAGGTCGAAGACGACCGGTACTGGCATCCGGAAGGCGGACCGCAGGACATTCCGCGGACCAAGTACGGGTTCCCCGAGGTGCCCGGCGTTCTGACCGCGGCGAGACTGCCGTTCATGGCAACCGGGATCGGGCTGCCCTGGTACGCGGTCTTCGGCAATCACGACAACCTGCTGCAAGGGACGATGGCCCCGGAGGGCTGGCTGCGCGAGTTCCCGCTCGGCGCCGTCAAGTACGTGACCCCGCCGGACGGCGTCGACGCGGGCGACGTCCTCCGCCACTTCGAGAGCGCCGACGGCGCGGCGCTGGCCGAGCTGGCCGGCAGTGCCCGGCTGGCGGTCACGCCCGACCCCGGCCGGGCCACGGTGACCAGGGCCGAGCATGTACGCGAGCACTTCCGCTCCGGCGGCAGGCCGCTCGGCCACGGCTACTCCAAGCAGAACGTGGCCGAGGGAACTGCCTATTACTCCTTTGATCACGGGCCCGTGCGCTGCCTGGTGCTTGACACCGTCAACCAGCACGGCGGCTGGCAGGGCTCGCTGGACGCCCGGCAGCTGCGCTGGCTGCAGGCGCAGCTGGCTGGCGCCATCACCCGTCCGGTGATCCTGTTCAGCCACCATCCGCTGGAGACCCTGGTGAACGACAGCCGGCCGCCGGGTGCCGGCCGGCGGGTACTGGCCGCCGAGCTCCGAGACGTCCTGCTGGCTCACCCGAACGTCGTGGCCTGGGTCAACGGGCACACGCACACGCACGCGGTCACCGCGGTCACCGACGGCAGCACCGGGTTCTGGCAGATCACGACGGCCTCGCACATCGACTGGCCCCAGCAGGCACGGCTCATCGAGTTGCTGGCCGTACCCGGCGGACTCGCCATCGCCTGCACGGTGATCGACACGGCGGCACCGGCGGCCTACCAGGGCACCGCCGACCCTGCCGACCTCGCGGCCCTGTCACGCGAGCTGGCCGCGAACGCCTGGCAGGTCCGCGAGCTGATCACGCCGGAAGGCGGGGCCGGGGCAGGCGCCGCGAGCGACCGCAACGTGATCCTCGCCGTCGAGTGGCCCCGCAGCCCCGCGCACGCTCCGCTACCGCGGCCCTGATCCGCACCACGGCCGGGCTAGCGCGGACTCCCGGCGCCAATGCCGAGCAGCTGCAGGAGCCCGGTCACCGAGTCGAGGATGTGCGGGGCACCCGCGGCGGCGAGGTCCTCCTCAGTGGCGGCGCCCGTCGTCACGCCGACCACCAGCCCGGCGCCTGCGCGCAGTCCCGACTCGACATCGCTCGGAGTGTCGCCCGCCACCAGCAACTCGCCGACGGCGCCGCCCCGCAGCCGCAGCAGCGCGGTCAGCGGCAAGTCAGGCCAAGGCCGGCCGCGGCCCGCGTCGGCCGGCGAGAGGGCCAGGTCGATCAGCGGCCGCCAGCCGAGTGCATCGAGCAGCGCGTCCCTGGTGACGGGCGCGAACCCGGTCGCCAGGCAGACTTTGATCCCGGCGGCACGGAGGGCGGCAATCGTCTCGACCGCGCCGGGCAGCGGGCTCACCATGCCCGCGCGCACCGATTCCGCGTAGCTGCTCTCGAACACGCTGTTCGCGCGCTGCGCCCGGTCTTCTGAACCGAGGATCCGCCGGAAGACCTCGATCTTGGACTGACCCATCGTCGTCCTGACGATCTCGTCGGCGTCGTCGTAGCCGGGCCCGCCGGGAACGATCCCCGACTCGGCCATCGCGGCTTCGAAGGCGGCCATCACGCTGCCGTCGTCGGCGACCGTGGTCCCGGCCATGTCCAGGCACGCAACTGTTATGTGGGGCATGTGCAGCTCTCCCGCGCTCATGGCCTGACCTCAAGAAGCTCGCCGTCCGAAGCGGCCCGGCCGAAGGTCTCCTCCGCGATCGCGGGCGCGCACGTCATGCCGCGCCCGCCTGGCCCCGTGACCAGTACGACGCCGGGCGCGACATCCGAGCGGTGGTACAGCTCACCGGTTGTCGCCTGGCTATAGACGCCCGCCCAGCGCCGCCGGGTCGGCGGGAGGGCCGTGCCCAGCAGCTCCTCGGCCCGCCCGCGCAGGTGTTCGTAGGCCGCCTCGTCGACGTCGAAAGCGAACGGCTCATCGTATTCGTGGGTATCGCCGATCGTGAGGCTACCGTCGAGCCGCTGCACCAGCAGCAGTTGCGCCGCCGCCGCGGCCGCCACCGGTTCCTGCGGCCCGAGCGCGGCTCGGCCGGCAAGATCGAATGCCGGGTAGTAGCGCAGCGAGTCCCCGTCGGCCACCGCCGTCCGCAGCTGCCCGCCGTACGGCGCGGTCTGCATCATCTGCAGTCGTACCCGGCGAACGCGCGGCGGCGTGTACCCGGCCAGGTGCGCGCCCGCCACGCCCGTGTGCGCGGCGCCGGTGCACAGCACAACCAGGTCGCCGCGGTGCCACTCCCCCGTGTGATCCCTGACTGCGTGCGGTGCGATCTCGACCGCCTCCCGGCCCGGCAGCCACGCGTAACGTCCGCCGTTGCGGGCGATGAGGTAATCGCGGAACGCGGCCGGGACCAGCCTCGGCTCGACTATGGCGTCGCGCCGGCACAAGAGCGCTCCGGCAAACAGCCCGCCGAGGGCCGGGTTGACCTCCCGCGCGGCGGCCGCGTCAAGCAGCTCGAAACCTCGCTCGGCTGCATCAGGTAGCTCCGCGGCCTCCTTAAGCAGCGCTAGCTCCGCGTCGTCGCTCGCCAGCGTGAGCGACCCATGCGGCCGAAAACCGGCCTCGGGAACCAGGCCCGCGAGCTCCTCCCAGCGCGTGCGGGCCCTCTGCGCCAGCGCCAGCTCGGCTCCGGGGTCTCGGCCGCTGACCCAGATCAGACCGAAGTTGCGCACGCTCGCCCCGCGGGCCGCTGGCTCCCGTTCCAGATGAACTACAGCCATGCCTCGCTCGCGCGCCTGCAACGCATGCATGACGCCGAGCACCCCGCCACCGACGATGACAACCTGGTCCACCAGGAGAGCTCCCTCCGCGTAATTTCAGCCTTCATCCAATCGCGGCCCGCTGACCAAACGGTGAACGGAACGCGTCGGGTCCTTCGCACAAGACTGTTCCGATTACTGACAAAGTACTGCTGCAAGCCGGCGCCCCGCTGTCCCGACGCCAGGCCCGCGCCAGCTAGGTCAGGGGCGAGGCGGAGCCGTGCTGTCGCGTAGGACGAGGCTGGTAGCAAGCTCCACGTGGTGCGCCTCCGCCGCCGTGGCTGACCCGCTCGACCGCAGCATCCGGAATGCGGTGGCGGCCATGGCGGCCAGCGGCTGCCTGACCGAGGTCAGCGGTGGCGCGGCCCAGGCGGCCACCGGCAGGTCGTCGAAGCCCACCACGCTCAGGTCCTCGGGCGCGCGCAGCCCCGCGTCGCGCAGCGCCTGGAGCACGCCGAACGCCTGCTGGTCGTTAGCAGTCACCACCGCGGTTGGCCTTTCGGCCAGCGCCAGCAGGCGAGTCGCCTGCCGCCGGCCGCCATCCAAGCTCCACTCGTCGTGACCGACAAGCCGCTCCGACACGTCCAGCCCGGCCTCGAGCATGGCCGAGCGATAACCGTCAAGCCGGGCCCGGCCCGCCCACAGGCGCGGAAGTCCGCCGATCGCAGCGATGCGGCGGTGGCCAAGCCCGATGAGATGGCGGGTGGCGGTCACGCCGCCCTGCCAGTTCGTGGCGCCGACCGACCTGATGTCAGGTGCCGGCTCCTCGCCAGGGTCGATGACCACGACCGGAATCCCGGCCGCCGAGAGCTGCTGCATTTCGGCGCCTCGGGGCAAGTGCACCAGGCTCAGCGCTCCGTGCGTGCCGCGCACGATCGCCAGTTCCAGCCAGCGGTCAAATTCCTCAGCCGAGCCGACCGGAGTGACGACAACGCTGTAGCCGGCTTCGGCGGCTGCCTCCACGGTGCCGTGGATCAGCTGCTCGGCCCAGGGACTGCGCTCCTCACCCTGGGAGAAAGCCTTCCCGAATCCAAGGAGCAGGTCCACGACGCCGAAGCCGAGTATGGAACCTGGCTGGTACCCCTGCCTCCGCAGCAGGAGGCCGATCCGCTCGCGGGTGGCCGGCGCAACGTCTGTCCGCCCGTTCAGCACCTTGGACACGGTTGACACCGACACCCCAGCTTCGGCCGCGATGCTCGTCAGCGTGCTGGTGCGAGGGACGGCTGGCGTGCCCTGCTCGGACAGCTCTCCCGGCTTCCTTGGCACGTGGCCTCCTTACCTCGGCACCGCCTGCGCGCCGTCTTTTCGAAAAGGTAGCAGGCCCGAAACTCAGTTGACAGTGCCGCGAGCAGCGAGCATGCTGGGAAGCTGTACCGCCAGTATTTCGAAAATATGCCGGGAGAGGCTATGTACGGGACCCATCTGATGCTGCGAGCGCTCGCGCCGGAGGACATGACCGCTGCTGAGCGGCGGGAGGCCAGCGAGCAGCTCGGCAAGGTCGCCGCCGCCCTCGCGCGAGGCAGGCGCCGTCTGGCCAGGCGAGCGCCGGGTGCGGCGGCGGCACGGACCGGGCCTGACCGCCAGCCGGCCTCGCTCGCCCGGATGAACACCGGCGCGGGCCAAGGCCAGTTTGAGCGGGAGTGCGCAGATGCGGGCGGCTACGCTCTGCACCGGCAGAGCCGGTGACTGGGTCGGATCGGCGGCCGCCGGCAGTGCCTGGCCTGGGCAAATGTAGAGTCCGTTAGCCTGGTCCGGTGAAGGCGCTGCTGCTGGAGAACATTCATCCTGACGCTGTCAGGCTGCTCGAGGACGCGGGCCTGGAGGTCATCAAGCAACGGTCCGCGCTCGGGGAGGCTGAGCTAGCCGCGACGCTGCCCGGCGTCGCGGTGCTTGGCATCCGGTCCAAGACCCAGATCAGCGCCAGCGTGCTGGCGCAGGCCCCGGACCTGCTCGCGGTCGGGGCGTTCTGCATCGGGACCGACCAGATCGACCTCGCCGCCGCGTCGGCCCTCGGCATCGCCGTCTTCAACGCGCCGTACTCGAATACGCGCAGCGTGGTCGAGCTGACCCTGGCCGAGATCATCGCGCTGACCCGCCGGCTCACGGAGAAGGACAGGGCCATGCACGCGGGCGTGTGGGACAAGTCGGCGACTGGTGCTCACGAGGTCCGCGGCCGCACGCTCGGGATCGTCGGATACGGCAACATCGGCGCTCAGCTCTCGGTCGTGGCCGAGGCGCTCGGGATGCGGGTCGTGTTCTACGACACCGCCGACAAGCTCGCCCTCGGCAACGCACGCCGGTGCGTCAGCCTGGACGAGCTTCTCGAGGTGTCCGATGTCGTCAGCCTGCACGTGGACGGCCGGCCCACGAACAGCTCGCTGTTCGGCGAGAAGGAATTCAGCCAGATGCGGCCGGGCGCCCTGTTCCTGAACCTGTGCCGGGGCTTCGTGATCGACCATGAGGCCCTGCGCCGTTATCTGCAGTCCGGCCACCTGGCCGGCGCGGCCGTGGACGTATTCCTTGAGGAGCCGAAGTCGGCCGGCGAGCCGTTCGTGTCGGTCCTGCGCGAGTTGCCGAACGTCATCCTCACTCCGCACATCGGCGGCTCGACGGAGGAGGCACAGGCCGACATCGGCGCATTCGTCGGTGCGAAGCTTGCCGATTTCGTCGCCGACGGTGCCAGCTCGCTGTCGGTGAACCTGCCGCAGCTGGCCCTGCCGCCGGCCACGGGCTCGCACCGCCTGGCCCACATTCACAGCAACGTGCCCGGCGTGATGGCGGAGATCAACTCCGTACTCGCGGAGCATGGCGTCAACGTGGAGGCTCAGTTGCTCGGCACGCGCGGCGATCTCGGCTACGCCCTGACTGACATCGGCGTCGACTATCCGGACGAGGTCATCGGTCAGCTGCAGGCCATGAGCCAGACCGTGCGGCTGCGGGTCTTGTCTTGACACTTGAGGCTGCGCTCCGCTCGGCTGTCGGCCCTGAGCACGTGCTCCTCGATCGGGACCTGCGCGCCTCGTACGAAACAGACTGGACGGGCCGGTTCAGCGGCAACTCGCGGGCCGTGGTGCGACCGGCATCAACGGCCGAGGTAGCGCGCGTTCTGGGCGAATGCTCAGGCGCGCGAGTCCCGGTGGTCGTCCAGGGCGGCAACACCGGCTTGGTGGGCGGCGGCGTCCCGCCTGCTGAGAGTGGCGGCACTCCGCCGGTCGTGTTGGTTACCACCCGCCTGGCCGGACTGGCCGACGTTACCGTGGCGGCCCGTCAGATAACCGCGGGCGCCGGGGTGACGCTGGCGGCCCTGATCGCCCGCGCGCGCGCGGCCGGCCTGGACTTCGGAGTCGACCTCGCGGCGCGTGACTCGGCCACAGTGGGCGGGATGGTCGCCACCAACGCCGGCGGTATCCGTGTGCTCAGGTACGGCAGCATGCGCGAGCAGGTCACTGGCGTCGAAGCGGTGCTCGCCGACGGACGGATAGTGTCGCGGCTCGACGCTCCGGCCAAAGACAGCACCGGATACGACATCGGGCATCTGCTGGCGGGATCTGAAGGGACGCTTGCCGTCATCACCCGGCTCAGGCTGCGGCTGGTGCCGGCCGAACGCCAGCGGGCCGTCGCGTTCATCGCCGTTGCCGGAACCGCCGACGCCATCGAGGTGCTCGCCGCGCTCCAGGCCCGGCTGCCCGGTCTGTGTGCCGCGGAGCTGTCGTTTGCCGCTGGCGTCGAGCTTGTCGCTCGCCATCTCGGCGTGCGGCCTCCGCTCGAGGGGACCGGCGATGCGTACCTGCTCGTGGAGGTGGCAGGCCAGGCTGATCCGCTGGACGACACGCTGGCCGTGCTGCAAACGTGCCCGCAGGTGCTCGACGCGACCGTGGCCACGTCGGCGAGTGACCGGGCCCAGTTGTGGGCGCTGCGCGAAGGCCACACAGAGACAATCAACGCACTCGGCGTCCCGGTGAAGCTAGACGTGTCGGTACCCATGACCCGGCTGGCTGAGCTGGTCGACCGGTTGCCTGACGCGGTCGCCGACGCGGCACCCGCAGCTCTCCTGCTGATCTTCGGTCATCTGGCCGAGGCAAACCTGCACGTCAACGTGCTGCGGGCGGACGACTCCGAGAAGGTCACCGTCGCGGTCTTGTCGCTGGTCGCGCACCTGGGCGGCTCGATCAGCTCCGAGCACGGCGTGGGGCGGGCCAAAGCGCAGTGGCTCGGCCTATCCAGAAGCGAGACCGAGATCGAGGTCATGCGCTCGGTTAAGGCGGCCTTTGATCCGCTCGGCCTGCTCAACCCTGGTGTGCTCCTGCCGGCGACACCATGACCCGAGCCGCGTAGGCGGAGGGCTCGCAGGACTTTCTTCGCGCGGCTCTGTGACAATCGGCTTGGACGAGTCGCCACCAGAGCGGAATCGCGGTGAACAAGACCCTGCGCGTCAGTGCGTGCGCCGCGAGCCTGCTCACGCTCAGCCTGGCAGCGTGCTCACACGGCTCGGCCCGGCCCAGCGCCGCGACCATGGGCCCGGCCGCAAGCACCCGGTCGCCGACTCAGGCCGCGGCGCCCGCAGCGGTCGTCCCGGTACGCGTCGTGACCGGCGTCATCTCCGCTACCTGCGTCGCGGGCGTCTACGACAAGACTCAGAATGAGTTCAGCGCGCTCAGCGGACTCGCGGCCGGAAGCGACATCGCGCCTGGCGACGTGGTCGCCGAGGCCTATCAGCTGAGCCTGTCCGACACCTCGCCGTCGGTGACGGCCACGGTGGCCGGGTTCCAGGTGGCGTTCTACGCCGGCGGGCGGCGGCTAGGCTCGCAGACCGCGAAGCTCAGCTCGCCTTCGCACATCCCCGCGGGAAAGTCGGTGTCGTGGACCGAATACCCGTGGGCCACGTCGTCGTGGGGAAACGGTCCTTCAATCGGTCCGTTCGCGGAAGGAACAGAGGGCGACGTCGACTCGGCCGCGACCTGCCGCCTGGTGCGACTTTCCCCATGAGCGAACCGGTCAGCCCGCCTGCCACATTCGGGACATGGCCTACGCTTTGCTTTTGAGGTCCCTGCCGGCACCGCCGGCGCCGCTCACCTGACGGAGGCAAGCGTGGCCCACGTGCTTGGCATCGACATCGGCGGTAGCGGCATGAAGGCAGCACCCGTCGACACCGATACCGGCGAACTGCTCACGGAGCGGCAGAAATTGGAGACACCGCGTCCAGCCACTCCCGATGCCATGGTCCCGGTTGTAGCCGACCTGGTGAAGTCATGCGGTTGGTCGGGCAAGGCCGGCATAACGTTCCCTGGGGTCGTGCATAGCGGTGTCATCAGGACCGCGGCCAACCTTGACCCGAGCTGGATCGGGACCGACGGGGTCAAGGTGTTCGGAAAGGCAACCGGCCTGGACGTGACGATCCTGAACGACGCCGACGCCGCCGGAGTCGCCGAGATGAAGTTCGGCGCGGGAAAAGACGAGCGGGGAACGGTTCTCATGCTCACGCTCGGCACCGGCATCGGCAGCGCCCTGTTCATTGACGGCATCCTGGTGCCGAATACCGAGTTCGGCCACATCGAACTTCATGGCAAGGACGCCGAGA
>Ga0335075_10018239_pt1 | contig 10407 bp, 4 predicted proteins | sample Lox_Sample_24_FD_206723 | JGI IMG/M metagenome (GOLD analysis project Ga0335075, IMG submission 206723) | Soil microbial communities from Loxahatchee National Wildlife Refuge, Florida, United States - Lox_Sample_2.4 | ecosystem: Environmental > Terrestrial > Soil > Wetlands | place: USA: Florida... | reverse complement strand
GCGCGGTCGTCGAATCCGACCGCTTTGTGCGTCACTTCCGACGGCACGTCTTCGCCGGCGAGCTGGTTCTGCTCCAGCAAACCGAGCAGGCCGAGCAGCGGGATCGCTACCCAATCCGGCCGGTTGTTGAACTCGTAGTCGAGCTCGTACAGACACTTGTCGAGCAGATAGAAGTCGAGCAGTGCCGAGGTGTGGTCGTCGCGCTCGGGCACCAGCGTGCCGTGGCTCGCGTGCTGAAGGTAGGAGTTGACGAAAGCCGCGCCCATCCACGCCGACCAGAGCCGGGCGAACGGTTGCAGCTGCTCGGCATCGCTCGGCCGCACGAGGCCGGTGCGCAGCACCGAGAGCGCAGCGTAGTCGAGCGAACGCAGCATCGACGCGACATCGCGCAGGGCCGAATACTTGAAGCGGCGCTCGGCGAGCGTACGCCCAGGCTCCCCCTCGAAGTCGATGATGATGAAATCCTTGCCCGTGAACAGCACCTGGCCGAGATGGTAGTCGCCGTGGATGCGGATGCGAACCAAATCCATCTTGGTCTCGACCAGGCGGCGCAGCACCGCGTCAAACTCGCCCTGGCGCCGCACGATCTCGTCGGCCACCGCGCGCTCGCGCTCGGCGAAGATGTCGCGCTGCTTGCGCAGCGCGCCGATCGCACGCTTGAGGCGCGTACGCGTCGACTCGTAGAGCGAGCGCTGGTACATCGTGTTGAACGCCTCGGGACGGAACGCCGGGTCGTCCTGCTCGGCCAGCGCGCGGTGCAGCTCGGCCGTGCGCTGCCCGAGCAACCGGATCTGCTGCGGGTAGGCGTCCGCCAGCTCCGCAAACCCAGCCGGCATGGGCGAGCGCGACTTGTCGAGCAGCGTGCCACCCAGCAGCGCCTGGGGATGCAGGGAGGGCGGCCCATCGTGCGGGCCCTGCGCGTTCCGCGGCAGGCTCAGGCAGCGTTCGTAGAAGCGCTCGAGCGCCCCCTTCGTGAGCTCCCAGGCGTCGCCTTGGTGCGGCACGAAGCGGTGCAACGTGGCGAGCGTGGCCGGCTCTTGCTTGCCCGACTGGTACTCGAGCACGCCGAGCAGCGACGGCGCATGGGGGAAATCTTCACGCGCGGTGAGCACGCGGCTGATCTCGAGCTCCGGGTTCGTGCCGTTGTCGAGCTTGCGGAACAGCTTGCAGATGTACTCGTTGCCGAACACGAGGCTGGTGTTCGACTGCTCCGCCGACGACACGTGCGCGCGCAGCTCGCCGTCGGGGCGGCTCTGGCGCAGCGCCTTCTCGGGCGACGAGCGCAGCGTGCCGAACGAACCGACGAGCTCCTTCTTCCTCGACAGCAGATCGAGCAACTGCCCCGAGAAGCTCTTGCCGTAGGCGGCGTCGTACAAGCTGCTCGGCGGGCTGCCGGGGCGCTCGAGGCGAGCCACGATGGCATGACCGGACTGCTGCTCGATCTCCTTCAGCGCGTCGCCCGTGGCGTAGGCGAGCGGGAGCAGATACGTCTCCGGGTCGCCCTCGCGGAAGTCGACCCGCACGAACACGATCAACGCGGCGTCGTCACCCTTGCCGAGGGCGATGGCATCCTTCACGTTGACGGACACGATCGAACGCGCCTTGCTGCGGAACCAGCGCCGGTGGCGCATGAAGATCGAGAGAGCCTGCTCGAGCTCGTGCCGCAGCGGCTTCGAGCGCCAGAGCTCTTCGATGTCAAACGGTCCATCGGAGGGAAAAAGACTGGCCGGGAGTGGGATCGTCGGCTGTGACACGGCGTTTACCTCCGAAATGGCTAGGGGTTCGAGCGCGAACCAATAAAAATTGTGAGGCCCGAGGGTGAGGAACAGGGGCTGATCGCCGAGCGTGGGGAACGCTTGCCGCCCGAACAGCTCGACCGGCGAGAGGCCCGCATATTCTTTTAGGTCGAGCTCGACGTATTGGGCCGCGCGCGACAGGTTGGCGACGCACAGGATGCGCTGGTTGTTGTAGCGACGGACGAAGGCGAGCACCTTGGCGTTGTCGGGGTGGAGGATCTGCACGTCCCCCCGCCCGAGCACCTGATGCGTCTTGCGCAGATCGATCAGGCGCTTCATCCACCACAGCAGCGACTCGGGGTTGTTCTCGTTGGCCTCCACGTTGGTGGCCTCGTAGTGGTACTCCGGGTCGGTGATGACGGGGAAGTAGAGCTGCTGAGGGTTGGCGCGCGAGAACCCGGCGTTGCGGTCGCTGCTCCACTGCATGGGCGTGCGCACGCCGTTGCGGTCGCCGAGGTAGATGTTGTCCCCCATCCCAATCTCGTCGCCATAATAGAGCACTGGCGTGCCCGGCAGCGAGAACAAGAGCGAGTTCAACAGCTCGACCTTTCGCCGCATGCGCAGCAGCGGCGCAAGGCGGCGCCGGATGCCGAGGTTGATGCGCGCGCGCGGGTCATCTGCGTAGACGCGGTACATGTAGTCGCGGTCTTCGTCCGTCACCATCTCGAGCGTGAGCTCGTCGTGGTTACGCAAGAACGTCGCCCACTGGCACGTCTCCGGGATGGCCGGCGTCTGCTCCAGGATGTCTCGGATCGGGAAGCTGTCTTCCAGCTGCACCGCCATGAAGATGCGCGGCATCAGCGGGAAGTGGAAGTTCATGTGGCACTCGTCGCCCTTGCCGAAGTAGGCGGCCGCGTCTTCCGGCCACTGGTTGGCCTCGGCCAGCAGCATGCGCCCGCTGTACTTCGAGTCGATGTAGGCGCGCAGCTTCTTCAAGAACACGTGCGTCTCGGGCAGGTTCTCGCAGTTCGAGCCCTCGCGCTCGAACAGGTAGGGCACGGCGTCGAGCCGCATGCCGTCCACGCCGAGCCCGAGCCAGAAGTCGACGACCTTGAACAGCGCGTCGTGCACGGCCGGGTTGTCGAAGTTCAGGTCGGGCTGGTGCGAATAGAAGCGGTGCCAGTAATAGGCTTGCGCCACCGGGTCCCAGCTCCAGTTCGACGTCTCGAAGTCCTTGAAGATGATGCGCGCCTCTTCATACTTCTTCGAGGTGTCGCTCCAGACATAGAAGTCGCGCAGCCGGCTGCCGGGCGGCGCACGGCGCGCCCGCTGGAACCAGGAGTGCTCGTTCGACGTGTGGTTGACGACGAGCTCCGTGATCACGCGCAGGCCGAGGCTGTGCGCCTTGCGCAGGAAGCGCCGGAAGTCCTTGAGCGTGCCGTACGCCGGGTTGATGTCGAAGTACTCGGCGATGTCGTAGCCGTCGTCGCGCAGCGGCGACGGGTAGAACGGCAAGAGCCAGAGCGCTGTCACCCCGAGGCCCTTCAAGTATTCGAGCTTCTCGGTGAGGCCGGCAAAATCGCCGATCCCGTCTGCGTTCGAGTCGCAGAATGCGCGAACGTGCAGCTCGTAGATGACGGCGTCCTTGTACCAGAGCGGATCGTTGTCGAGCACGGCGGCGTCCTTCATGGCGGCGTCTTTCATGGCCTCCCTCAGACGAAATAGTCAAAATCGTGTTCACTGCGCGCGCGGCGGCGCAGCCGGAAAATGTGAGCGGGCGCAGCGCCCGGCTCGAGACGAACGTACAGCCGGCGACCCTCCGAGAAATAGCGCGAGTCGCTCAGCAGGTCGTGCAGCTGCACGGGTTGTTGTTGGTGGTGCGCAGGCTGTTGGGCAGACGTCGCCGCATGCGTCGCGGCCCCCGGCGGGCGAGCCAGCAGATCGGGCAGATCGAGATCGACCCAGCCCACCTGCGCATGGTGCACGTCCATGTTAGCGATCACGAGCACGCTGTTCTCCCCGTCGGGGTCGCGCTTGCTGAAGCACAACAAGAGCTCGTTGTCGCAGGGGTGGAAGGTGACGAGATTGTGCTGCAGCGCCGCGTTCTCCTTTCGGATCTGGTTGATGCGCGCCATCAGCGCGCGCAGGCTATCCTGGCGCTGGATATCCCACGAGCGCAGCTCGTACTTCTCGTTGTCGACGTACTCTTCGACGCCCGCGCGCGGCTGGTTTTCCATCAACTCGTAGACGGGCCCATACACGCCGTAGTTGCTCGACAGCGTGGCCGCGAGCACCAGGCGCAGCGCAAACGCGGAGCGCCCGGCGTGCTGCAGGTGCTCCGGCAAGATGTCGGGCGTGTTGGGCCAGAAGTTGGGCCGAAAGAAGTCGCTCACGGGTGGCGTCGTGATCTCGCGCACGTATTCGGCGAGCTCGCGCCCGGTGTGGCGCCAGGTGAAGTACGTGTACGACTGGGTGAACCCCGCCTTCGCCAGGGAGTACATCAGTTTCGGCCGCGTGAAGGCCTCGGCCAGAAATAGCGTGTCGGGCTCGCGTGCGGTGAGCTCGGCGATGCACCAGCGCCAGAACGGCAGCGACTTGGTGTGCGGGTTGTCGACGCGGAAGATGCGCACGCCGCGCGCCATCCAGAACTCGAAGATGCTCTTCAGCTCGAGCCAAAGGCCTTGCCAGTCCTCGCACTCGAAGTCGAAGGGGTAGATGTCCTGATATTTCTTGGGCGGATTCTCCGCGTACTGGATGGTGCCGTCCGGGCGTCGCTTGAACCACTCGGGGTGCTCTTTGACATAGGGGTGGTCGGGCGTCACCTGCAGCGCCACGTCGAGCGCCAGCTCGAGCCCATGGCGCGACGCCTGGGCGCGGAACTCGTCGAAGTCGTCGAGCGTGCCCAGCTCGGGATGGATGCTCTTGTGGCCGCCCTCTTCGCTGCCGATCGCCCACGGGCTGCCCACGTCGTCGGGGCCCGCGCTCGGCTGGTTGTTCTTGCCTTTGCGGAAGGTGTGACCGATCGGGTGGATCGGCGGCAGGTACAGCACGTCGAAGCCCATCGCGGCGATGTACGGCAGCCGCTCCGCGGCGGTGGCGAAGGTGCCGTGCTTGCCGCGTTCGCCGGTCGAGCGCGGGAACATCTCGTACCAGGCGCTGAAGCGTGCGCGCTCGCGGTCGACCCACAGCGCAAGCCAGCTCGGCGAGAGGCTGGCGTGGCTGGTGTCGGGGTGACGCGCCATCAGCGCAGCGAGCTCCGGGCTGGTCGCACGCACCGAACGCTCGTGCGCCGGCGCCGAGCGATCGCCGAGCGCAAACGCTGCCGATTGCAACGCCGCTCGATCGTCACCGGTCGCGCGAGCGGCCGCGGAGGCCACCAGCTCGGCGCCGACCAGCAGATCGATCGCCACCTCCTGCCCGGCCTCGACCTTGCGCGCGAGCCCGCGGCGGAAGCTCGCAAAGTGATCCACCCAGGCGCGGATCGAGTATTGCCAACGCCCGACGGCATCGGGCACGAAGCTCGCCGCGAACCGGTCATTGCCGAGCGGCTCGAGGGGGATCGCGCGATCGAAGGGTTGCGCCCCGGCGGGGCGCACCTCCCCCTGCGCCGCCGGGCGGCGCAGCAACAATTCGCCCGCCACCGCGTCGTGACCATCCGAGATCAGATCGGCGCTGATCGTGACGCGTTCGCGCACGATGCGCTTTGCCGCATAGCCGCCGTCGATCGACGGCTCGACCGCATCGATGATGACCCGGCTGCGCCCGTCGTGCGGCAATCGCTGCCCCCCGTCGCCGCGCTCCGAGTGCCCTCTCTCCTCGCCGAATGTGGCCTCTCCGAATGAAGCTCGAGCTCGCGTCATCACATCACCTCCCGACCCCTCTGCTGTCTGACAGCGTCATGCGACGCGAGGTCGCGACGTCGAGGGCCGTGGGGACAATCGCCCCGGTGCGCTCTCGGTCGACCAAGCTGGACAGGGCGGGCAAAAGTGTCTCGTACCCGCTCGGCATCCGCGGCCTCGAGACAGCACTCTGTCTGCGCTCGCCTGTTTGGTCGTTTCAGTGCGACACCCATGATATCGCACGACACTGCAATCGACGTGCCCGAACCGCGGGTCACATCGACGGCTGTTTCACTCGGCGAGCTCGAGCACGACGCCTTCGTCCGCGGCGAGCCGACCATCGAAGAAAGCAGCGCCAGCTCGCGAATGGGGCCCGGTGTGGGTCGACACCAGCACCCGCGCACCGTCGAGCTCGCGCAGCGACAGCACCTCGGCCTGGCTGCCCAAGTTCAATAGCACCGCGTCGCGCGACGCCCCGTGGGTGCGCCAGTACCCGAGTACGCGCGGCCCCGCATCGAGCGCTGCGTAGCTGCCGATGCTGAGCGACGGGCGAGCGCGCCGCAGGGCGAGCAGCGTTCGACACAGCGACAGCATCGAACCCGGGTCATCTCGTTGCTGCTCGACGTTGTTGCGCTCGAAGTCTGCCGCGATCGGCAGCCAGGGGCGTGCGCTGGAGAAGCCGGCGTGCGCCGCGCTCGACCACTGCATTGGCGTGCGCTCCGGATCGCGACCGAGGCCAAGCCCTGGCACGTTCTTCTCGTACGGGTCCTGCACGGCCTCGGCCGGGATCGGCACGTCCGTCATCGGCAGCTCGTCGCCGTAGTACAGGGTGGGCGTCCCGCGCAGCGTGCACAGCAGCATCGCGGCGATGCGAGCCTGTGCCGGGCCCACGCGGCTCGCGATGCGCGAGCGGTCGTGGTTGCCGAGCACCCAGTTGGGCCACGCTCCCGGCGGCAGCGAGGCCTCATACTCCGAGATCACGGCAGACAGCGCGGCCACCTCCCAGCGCGTGCCGATCAGGTGGAAGTTGAACGGCAGGTGAAAGCAGTCGAGCGCCTTGCCATAGTACGCCATCAAGCGATCGAAGGGCAGCCAGGCTTCGCCGATCAACACGCGATCGCCGTACGAGTCGAGCAACGCTCGCATCTCGCGCGCCACGTCCTGTACCTCGGGCAGGTCTGTCGTGTACTGGCGAATCACCCGTCGGCGCGGCGACATCCCCTCGCGGAAATCGGGGTTGGGGGGGTTGTCACGCAGCGCCTCGTCCTTGAACAGGTGATGGATGGCGTCGACGCGGAACCCGTCCACGCCGCGGTCGAGCCAGAAGCGCAGCGACGAGTACATCGCCTGGCGCACGCGCGGGTTGCGCCAGTTGAGGTCGGGCTGCTCCTTCAAGAAGGCGTGGTAGTAGTACTGGCCCGTCGCCGCATCGAGCTGCCACGCCGAGCCGCCAAACTCGGACAACCAGTTGCTGGGGGGGCCGCCGTCGGGCGCCGGATCGCGCCAGATGTACCAGTCGCGCTTGTCGCTGTCGCGCGAGCGCCGCGACTCGCGAAACCACGGATGCTGATCGGAGCTGTGGTTGGGGATGAAATCCAAGATCACGCGCAGCCCGAGGCGGTGCGCCTCCGCGAGCAAGGCGTCGAACGCCGCGAGCGTGCCGAAGCGCGGGTCGACCCCCTCGTAGTCGACGACGTCGTAGCCGAAGTCGGCCATCGGCGAGGGATAGAACGGCGAGATCCAGACGGCGTCGACGCCGAGCCACGCCAGGTAGTCGAGCCGCGAGCGGATGCCATCGAGGTCGCCCCGACCGTCGCCGTTCGAGTCGGCAAACGACAGCGGGTACACCTGGTAGACGACGCCGCGCTGCCACCAGGCGGCGTGGGTGAGAGCGGGTGCGTTCGGCGTCGAGTGTCCCATCATGCCACCGAACGTGACAGGCCTGGTCGCTCGGATCAACGTGCGAAGCCGCCCACCTCAGCCAGTGGGCCAGGGCTTGCATCGAGCCGTGAACTCGAATAGCGCTGGCGCGGTGGAGGCGCGAAGCGAAGCGGCACCGTCTTCTACGCCGCTGTTCCTCGGCAGAAGGCTGCCGCCGTGGGCTTCGCGCGAAGCCGTCGGACAGTGGCTCACGCCGCCGCGCCAAAAGATCGGGCTCGAGATGGCAGGCTGGCTGCTGCTGCTCGTGGCGCTGTATTGGCTGCAGGGCGACGCCGCCCTCGCCAACCTCAAATACACGCTGCAGCCCTCGCGCTTGAACGGCGACGCTCAGCAGCAGATCTACCCCTTCTATCGCTACCTCGATCCGAACGCGTTCGGGAGCGATTACATCGCCGAGTATTACCTCGCGAGCTACCCGCTCGGCTACAAGAGCCTGTACCTCATCGGCACCTGGTTCGACGTCGATCCGGCGGCGCTCAGCCGCTCGCTGCCGCACCTGATGTGGCTGTGCACGGTGCTCGCGCTCGGCGCCGCGGCGCGCGCGCTCGGCGGCAAGCTCGGTGCATTCTGCGCGATGGCGCTGGCGCTCGGCAGCGATCTCTACCTGAGCCGCATCCAAGGCGGCTTGCCGCGCAGCTTCGGTTTCCCGATCGTGGCCCTCGCGCTCGCGGGCCTTGCCTATGCGCGGGTGCGGCTGTGCATCGCGGCGGTGTGGCTCGGCGCTCTGTTCTATCCCGTCGCCGGCGTGCTCTCGGGGCTCAGCCTGGCGGGGTTATTGTTGTTGCCCGAGCGCACGGGCTGCTCCGTGAGCGGGTACTCCTGGCAGCGGCGCCTGTACACGCTCGGCGGCACCGCGCTGGTGGCGGTCGCCCTGTTGCTGCCGAGCGCCATCGGCACCAGCCGCTACGGCAAGGTGGTGCGCCCGAGCGACGTCACCGAGTACCCCGAGGCGGGCCCGGGCGGTCGCTACAGCTCCGAAAGCCGCGCGCCGTTCCCAGGCTTCTTGCCGAGCGTTCCCGCTCCCGCCGAGTCGGCGTTGTTCGGCGGGCCCCAGCCGTGGTCTCCGGCGGCACGCGCCTGGCTGCTCGGAAACAGGAAGCCCGAGCAGCGCTGGAGCTCGGAGCACTACCGCCAGACGATCCTCGGCATCTTCGTGATCGGGCTCGCCGGCGCGCTCGGGCTCGTCTTGCGCGAGCCCGCGGCGCGACGGGTCGCGCTGCTCGGCGTCGCTGCGGGCGTCGGCTACACGCTGTCGCGCTTCGTCGTCCCCTATGCCTATCTGCCCGAGCGCTACGCCGCCTACACGGTGCCGCTGCTCGCGACGCTGGTCGCCAGCACCGGTGTTGCGGGCTTCTTCGGCAAGGCGTTCGCCGCGGGCTGGCGGCGCTGGGTGAGATGGGCTGCCATCGGCGGCGCTGGCGCGCTCGTCCTCGCGCTGCTCGCGGGGCGCGTCTCGGGCAACGTCGGCCTGACGGTGAACCTGCGGCTCGATCAGCCGCTGTACGACGCCGTCGCCAAGCTGCCGCCCAACAGCCTGGTGGCGGGCTGGCCCCGCGGCATCATGAACGCCGTCGCCTACGCCAGCCGGCGTCCGACGTTGCTCACGCACGAGGTGCACCAGGCGTTTCACACGGGCTACATCGAAGAGATGCGGCGCCGCATGCAGGGCATCATCGACGCCTACTTCGCGACGAGCCCGGAGCCGATCCTGCGCCTCGAGCGCGACTTCGGCGTCACCCACCTGTTGATCCAGCGCTCGCACTTCGGCAAGCGCCCGCCCAAGTACTTCCGCCCCTTCGGCGATCCGATCAAGACGGCGATCGACGCGGGCAAGGGCCGCTACCTGCTGCCGAAACTCGCCGCCAGCGCGGCGGTCTTCAGCCGTGGCGACTACGTTTTGATCGACCTCTCGAAGGTCGCCGCCTCAGCGAGCGCCGGCAGCCCCGGGCCCTGACGGCGTCGCCGGCTCGGAGCTGGCGTGGCGCGCGGGCAGCGACTTGATCCACTGCTCGAGCAGCCGCGTGTATTTCTCGTCGACGCGGCGCCGCCCGATCGGCGGCATGCGCAGCGACGTCTCTTCGGCGGTGCTGCGCGAGTACATCGCCGAGCGCTCGACGTCGCCCGGCACAATCACCCGCTCGCCCTCCACCCGCTCGCCGTTCTCCAGCGCTCCGTCGATGATGCCCTGCTTGTCGAGCGGCGTCGACCAGCGCGCGTCCCAGTTGGCGCGAATGTGCGGCCCCGCGCCGTGGCACATCGCGCAGTTGGCTGCCCAGTACGAGCGCAGCCGCTCTTCGACGCTGCTCGACTCGTCGTCGAGCGACGCGAGCTTCGGGGCCTTGGCGGCGGACGAGTCGCTGAGCTGGAAGTCGATCACCCCGCGTCGCGACCAATCCACGAGGGGGTTGTCCCAGAACCAGCTGCGCACGCCCGTGACGGGATGGTTCAGCTGCTCCGTGCGCACGCCGAGCACGCTGCCCGACTCGTCGTTGTGGCACGTCATGCAGTCGAACGGGCCCGGGTACACGTAACGCTGCTTGCGCACCTGGCCGTCGACGCCCGTGATCTCGAGCTCCTCTTCCGCGCGCTGCAGCACCACTTCGGCGTCGGTGCCCTCGGCGTTCCAGCGGTAGGTGATGCCGTAGTAGTCCTTGTCGCGCGCGGCGACCAGGAAGCGCGTCTCGAGCGGCCGCGTCTCTTCCGGACGCCGCTCGTCGAGCGCCATGGCAAAGTGTTTGATGAACACCGTGCCCTCGGGGAAGCGCCAGGGCGCCCAGGCATCGAAGTGAGCCTGGCCTTTCGGCAGCGACAGCCAGCGATGCTTTGTCGCGCCGTCGCTCCAGAGCGGGTTCTGCACCTCGTAACCGAGCAGGCCTTTGCGCGGCGTGCCG
>Ga0335075_10018238_pt1 | contig 10407 bp, 16 predicted proteins | sample Lox_Sample_24_FD_206723 | JGI IMG/M metagenome (GOLD analysis project Ga0335075, IMG submission 206723) | Soil microbial communities from Loxahatchee National Wildlife Refuge, Florida, United States - Lox_Sample_2.4 | ecosystem: Environmental > Terrestrial > Soil > Wetlands | place: USA... | reverse complement strand
GGGTATGGTTGGCGGGGAAATCAGTCAAGTACTGTAATTGGAGAATTTCTGCAATTGACCTTGACCTCGATAGGAGATTCCGAGTAACGCCATCGTATTGCCATTGCTATCCATGTTCGACCACTGCGGGGGATTGCCTATACTATCGTCGTCATCATTGAGGCGTATATACCTTACCTGGATCACGGGGGCCTTGGTTTCCGGCCAGGGCTAATCCCGCGTAAATATGAAATTGTCCTCGGTAGCTTTTTAGCCCCGGCTATAGCATGGGCATGCATAAAGCGCCCCGAGGTACGCGATCAAAACTGTAGTCCTACGAAGTATTTCTACTTCACTCTTTGCAAGCATCTTGAAGTTCGATGGTAAGGTATCCAAGATACATTGCAGGCGAAAACATTTATGGGGCCATCGACTTAGTTAACCGACTGCGCAATGAGTTGTTACGAATCACCCGCGTGGGTTCCAAAACTGATTGGTGAGGCTTATGGTGGGATTACTGATCTCTGTTGCAGTGCTGACATACATTCTGGTTGCTAGAACCCCCAGACACGATATCAATCCAACAATTTATGCAAGATGAGTCCTATGGTCGGATGCCATTCAAGGATGCGAAAGACCCTTTCACCTGTGGCATATCGGGACGGACCTTCAATTATGTGCAGCAGGTTGAACGGACCGATGCCTTGGCGAGAGCTTTATCCCAGGAGCTGGGCTGGACGGTCAATGGAGGCACTGAGTGGGATAAAGTAATAGGTGTCTTTGCTTTCAATACTGTAAGGCCACTCTCTCCGGTGCCACAGACGGTATCTCATACTGACTCTTCGATTTCAGGTTGACTATATGACTCTGGCATATGCTGTGCATCGCTTGAATGGAATACTCACTCCTGCCAATGCCGTATATTCAGCGCCAGAACTCGAATATCAGCTTAAATCCGCTGGGGCTAAAGCACTCTTTACCTGCATCCCTCTTCTAGGAACGTCTTTACAAGCAGCCAAAGCTGTCGGCATACCGAACAGGCATGTCTACATCCTGGAAATCCCAAAGGAGATGACGGATGGAAAGAGCGTGCCTTTCAGATCTGTAGACGACCTTATTGTCAAGGGGCGGAAGCTCACAAAACTCGAACCGCTGAGATGGACGAAGGGTCAGGGTGCTAGACAAACAGCCTTTTTGTGCTACTCAAGCGGCACGTCTGGCTTGCCGGTAGGTATTACGCCACTTTAATTACAGACGATTGCTGAGCTTTTACTTTTAGAAAGGGGTCATGATTTCCCACCGGAACGTGATTTCAAATGTTTTACAAATAGGTACATTCGAGTCGATTGATCGGATCGCCCATAGCCGGAACGGTAAACCCCGCATAGACGTAGTGCTAGGCCTGCTCCCTCAGTCCCACATATATGGTCTTGTAGTGATTTGTGCTGCGGCGACGTATCGCGGTGGTACGTTGTCCTTGAAAGAGTTCTGGATGTGGTTCAATCTGTGCTTCTTTCATGCTTACGATAGTTTTACAATATAGACCAGGTGATTGTTTTGCCGAGGTTTGAAATGGTCTCATTTCTTGAATCAATCCAAAAGTAAGTGACATCCCTTTTAAATGGAACCATAAAGTCCTGACATTCGCTCCAGGTTCAAAATTAACAGCTTGGTCCTGGTAGGCACATCACCTTTCTCAATAAATTAAGCCATCTATTGATTCATCAGGTTCCTCCGATCATTATAGGAATGAAAAATAACGAAAAGCTGCTGAAAAAGTTTGATCTAAGTAGTGTGAAATCTGTCTACACAGGTGCAGCGCCTTTGGGAGCTGAAGTTGCAGAAGCTCTTCAAGCACAATACCCAAGTTGGAAGATACGTCAGGGTTATGGTAAGTTCGGCCGAGCAATCCTAAACTGCGATAATATCTTCCTACTAACATGCTCTCAGGCCTGACAGAAACGAGCACGGTAATTTGCTCAACTGCCGAGAGCGACATATGCTTTGGGACTTGTGGCTCCGTAAGATTTCTTCTTATATCTACATGAGTTCTGCTAATGGCATAAAAAAAGATATTGCCAGGCATAAAGGTGAAACTGCTATCACCCGAAGGGGTTGAGATTAATGGCTATAACCAGCCGGGCGAGCTTGTTGTTCAGTCACCCTCTGTTGTTCTTGGCTATCTCAACAATGAAAAGGCAAACAAAGAAACCTTCATAGAAGATACAGATGGAAGAGGTAGGTGGATGAGAACCGGAGATGAAGCGGAGATTCGAAAGGCACCTTCAGGCAATGAGCACGTCGTGATTACAGATCGCATCAAGGAGCTGATTAAGGTAAAGGTAAGGAAAAAATCAATACACTATAGAGAGCAATTCTGACCCAGTACTACATAGGGCCTTCAGGTGGCTCCCGCTGAGCTGGAAGCTCATCTCCTCACACATCCGGCAGTCGCCGATTGTGCCGTGATCGCAGTCCCTGATGACAAGGCAGGGGAAGTGCCCAAAGCGTTCATAGTCAAATCGTCATCCATAGGCCTCGAAGATAGCGATAAAATGGTTGCTGGAGAAATTGCAAAGCATGTGGAAGGGCATAAGGCGAGGCATAAATGGCTAAACGGCGGCGTGGAGTTTGTTGATGTCATTCCTAAAAGCCCCAGCGGGAAAATCTTGCGGAGACTGCTTCGAGAAAGGGAGAAGGCTAAGATGAAGAAGCAAGGAGCAAGGCTGTGACCTAGCACTATGGAAGGTGGATTGAGCGAATATTTGAATCATGCCTCGTGTTTTGTATCTACCTGTGTCTTAGTTCCTAAGAATAAACGCCATGATGTTATTGCTACCTTACCTTTGTTAGCTATTGTCTTGCACTGTGTCGTGTTGTTGCTGACCAATAATCCGACATGTTTGGCTTCGATCCAGCAAGGCTGCAGAAAACATTATTGTAATCGGGTTCAGTGGCGTCATTCGCGGCTTGATAAGCAAAAGTTATCTTCAAACATTTTATAGAAGCTCATGGCGACACAACTTTAGGATCTACTTCCTATTGATTATTGTTACAGGAAAACCTTGTCTCAAAGTTGCAATTGCATGCCTGTATCACTCAGCACAAGCTTTTCTCAAACATTCGAAGCTCTCCACAATGTCTTCCTCACATCATCCAGTTGAAGATGATGACTTCGACGGAGAAGAGGCAGTGATGCTTGACCCAGACGAAGCTGCAGAGGAGATTCCCGAAGATATGGATGCTACTATGGACTCGGGAGACGAAGACGAGATACAAGAAGAAATTCAACTCCAGAACGACTCTGCCGCGCACTTCGACCTTCACAAAGACAGTATCTTCGCCATTGCGCAACACCCACTGTATCCCAACATCGTCGCCACGGGCGGCAGCGAAGGCGAAGATGCAGGTGGTATGGGGTATATCTTTGACTCAACACCTCCACAACGACCGGTACTTCCTGCCTCATACCAAAGCGCACCGAACGAGCCTAATGAGCGAAAATCTCTAGATGCTTTGTTTACGTTAGAAGGCCATACCGACTCTATAAACGCTTTAGTATTCACACTTCCGAAAGGCGAGTTCCTCGTATCAGGTGGTCTCGATGGCAAACTACGAGCCTATGTCTCGAAATCAGCACAAGCCAGATCATGGCAGTTTCTAGCTGAGGTGCAAGAAGTGGAGGAGATAAATTGGCTGAGTGCATGTCCGCACCCTTCATATGGGAATACAATAGCATTGGGAGCAAATAATGGCTCGGTATGGGTCTACACGATAGACTCTTCTGCCAAGGACGATCCATTACAAATTGTGCAGTCATACTTTTTGCATATTGGACCATGCACAGCTGGAGCCTGGACGCCTGATGGGAAAATGCTAGCTACAGTTTCCGAGGACGGAAGTCTCTACGTACTGGATGTTTTCGGTGAAGCAGCCGCCGCGGGCGTGGGAGGAGGCCAAGCAGTGGTCAGCCTAACAGCGCAAGACCAGCGTTTCGCTGTTGAAGGCGGTCTCTATAGCGTCGCCGTTTCACCAACGGGTGCCTTCCTCGTGGTTGGGGGTGCCGGCGGCGCCATCAAAGTCATCGGACTTCCACGCCTCAACGCTGATGCAACTGCACCAAAAGCAAAAGCGGGTAAGAAAACTCCGGCCGCATCTGCAACAGGCCAAGCTGGACAAATCCTTGCAGACCTGCATGCCCAAAGTGACGGCATTGAAACGCTCGCCTTTGCCCCTCCCCCTCTGACTCTCCTTGCGGCAGGCAGTGTCGATGGGAGTATTGCGCTCTACGACTCCGCCCACCGCTTCGCCGTCCGGCGGCATATCAAAGAAGCCCACGATGACTACAGCGTTGTAAAGGTGGAGTTCGTGAGTGCGAGCCCTGCGAGCACAGCAACCTCTGGAGCCGGCACATCTGAGGGCTGGATTCTCACGAGTTGTGGCATGGACGGTGTAGTACGACGCTGGGACACGAGGGGGGGGACTGCGATGGCGAATTCAGGCTTCATTCGCGAATGGAAAGGCCCCCGGGGAGAAGGAGAAGGAGGGGGCGTTTTGGGGTTCGTGCAAGGGGGAGGTAGGATAGTTACTGCAGGGGATGATGGTGTGGCTCTTGTGTTTGAGGTGGCGTCTGCTTAGAGGGAATAGGGGAATACAGGAACTGAGGGTACGAGTAATGATGTTATAGACAAAAGGATTAAAGGCAGCACGATGTCTCATTCTTTGAAGCGTTCATCTCTCAAACAGCGTATGACCACCAGACAACTCCAAAAACACACTAGAGGAATCCATGAAAGCCATTCCTTCCGCATTCGAATGGTGAGACCCTCTTCAGGTATGCGGGCCGAGCAAGCTACCGCTACTAGTGGCTTGCGAAGTCTAAAGATGGAGAAGGCGGACTTGCCTTTCCAAAGTTAAGGGAGAATGAATGTCTCAAAGGGGTCTCGTACATCGGGTTAGAGTTCAGGCAGAGATTGGAGGAGTAAGGAATGTCCTCTCGAGTGACCTCTACCTACTTAGTGTGACCTTGGATAGCGTTACTTGGACCTGGTCTTCAAGGGGGTTTACTGCAAGCAGAACCGACGGATAGCAGTGGCTTCATATTGAGGAAAGACATGTAGATGCAGTTAAATTGACTCGCAGAGCCAGAATGAAGTCATTATATGCGTTGTGAATAGAATGAGAAGTCGAGAAGGTGACAACTTCGAGGCTGAATGGGAAGGGCAAACAGGTTACCAATTGGAATCACCAACTGCACAAGCGACGTCCCGGGCCCTCTTTTTAGGAGATGGGTCACGAGCAGATATCTCTTTGAAGTTCCATACGAAGCTGCAAACCCCTAATTAGGCAGGAGGGCAAGAACCTTACATACAACCAGCACGCAAATGCATGCGCCAAGGCGCTTTAACGTAAAACATAGCGGATGGCAACACTTGACAGTTCTTGGAAAGGAAGGAACAGGCTTCCTTTGTTCTGATCAAGCGCCCTAGGCTTAACCCTTTTGTAACCGAGGCCGAGGACCTCTGGTTCTTTGTATCATGTATGCTGATATGACGGCCCAGAAGCGCTCTCGACAGGTTTGAGTCCTTCCTTATCTGTCTCTGGGAGTGAAGATATTCTATTCGTGGAGAAAGTACCGCGAAAGAATCCATGGCCAACTTACAGACGATGTCGTCAGATAGATGTCGCAGATCCTGATTCTCATCGCCTTGCCAAGCTGCGGACAACTTCACGTCGAACTTATGGGAAGGCCATCAAGCATCACATCCCATCGCAGAGCCTTCGCATGTTCCAGGATATCGGAGCCGCGGTGATGAAGAATGATAAGAGGACGGCCGATGGAAGCCAAGCCCATTTTGTATAGGCCTCCCTCCTCCTAGGTGTAGGGGTGTCGATAATATCATATCATCATGAACCTGCCATTGGTCTACATCATACGTCAAATTAGCAGCAAGTCGTTTATTACCGTGATGACTATGTAACTCTAGGCTTCATCTGTTACTTCGTCCGTTGTTGGAGTTGGTGGGAAGAGAGCCGAAGCGCAGGGCAACAAAGCTTCTAGAAGGAAAGAAGCCCGGTAGGGATGGCTAGGCTGAAACTGGAAGCACGATCGAAGCTTCTAATCGCATGAATTTTGGCCTTCCACATCTAATTTCCTCTCTATGTCTGCCCCTCCCTGCACCTTGGCGTCGCCATAGCCGTCTGATGGCCCATCCGTATTTCATATTGTGTCTCACACAACGGACTGCGCATAATCGTCCCGCCACAGCATTGCCGAGCCGAGCTACAATTCTTGGTACCTTCCCAGTTGTTCTCCCTATCTCCGCTCGCAGGACTGTGTCATGCTATTTGCTGCTATTCTAAGAGGAAACTAGAAGTCGAGTCTCCTTTTGATTAGTGGTGCTCTCTCGTTGCGGATCAATCCATCAACTTATACGTATTGAACACGAGCAGTACAGTCGACCGGATCAATAAGTGCCGTCGGCATTTCTTCTTCGGGATCAATCAGGACCGAGAACGAAAGGGGAGGAGAAATTAAGCTTACAGTGGTTACCTTATTGTGGCTGCCGGGGGCTTCAGTGGCTGACGGGAAATTGTACTGCAGCTCGTCCTTGTACCCCGAGGCTATTTTGACCTTCAATCTGGGCTTGGCTATGGCTATAACTGCCCATAGCTATACCACATCCCGTAAACCAGCCTTGTTAGGAAGGTGTACTATTGTCCTCTCGCCACAACGGTCCTTGTGTACCGTAATGGTAGGCATAATGGTAGCGATAACTGTTCTTGTCTATCTTGCGGTCGTGCGCCTAAACTCCACCCATGTGGGTACAATCTGTATTACCTTTCATGGACTTGCCGATCGATAGTCCTATCTGGCGGCAGTTTCTTTGTCCGAGAATATATGATCCTGTCCTGCCCTCCTTCCTCCCTTTCCCCTCTCTCTTTCATTCCTTCGTCTCTCTTTTTGGATTGGGTAAGCATCAGTTCACTTGTCCGCCAATTGACTCGACGAGGTACCTTTTACCATCAAAGATATGGTATTCGGCTTCCGTAAGAGGGGCGATGCCCCAGAAGGCATGACCGTGACGGAAGTGGGGCGTGATAGTGACGACAAGAGCTCCGAGGGCAAGAATGGAGCTACTGCTACCAGCACCGCTATTGACGCCGGTGAGGCCGCAGACGCGGCAAGGAACCTTAAGGCGTTCAAGCAATTCCATGCCCTCGACGCCAACCTGCCCATTGATGAGCTTGACGTTGTGGAAAATGCTCTACAGGTCGGGGATGCTGAGAAAGAGGTCGCAATTGAACGTGCCCTTGAAGACAACTCGCCCTATCCTGAGGTATGTACCGCTCCTGCAACCACTACTTTGCACCACCCTTTATGACTTACGCCATGGCAGGTGCGCGCATCCGTCAGAAACTATGACGAGGACTTGCCATGCAACACTATTCGTGCTTGGACCATTGGCTTGATCCTGACCACCGTTGGAAGCGGCATTAATATGCTCTTCTCGTTACGGAATCCCTCCATATACGTCACCACCTTCGTGATCCAGCTTGTCGCCTATCCTATCGGCCTAGGCTGGGATCTCGTCATGCCAGATCACGAGTTCAACACCTTTGGCTTGAGGTGGAATCTCAAGCCCGGAAAGTTCAACATGAAGGAACACACCATCATTGGTTTGTCTGCCTTTCCGAGCCAGGACTACGTCCGCTAACTTAGCCTAGTCGTCATGGCCAATGCCGCATACGGCAATGGAGCTGCTTACTCTTTTGATACCCTTGTAGCACAATCGGTCTGGTACAACCAGGACTTAGGTTGGTGGTTTGCTATCCTTTATACAGTCACCACTCAAATGATTGGCTACGGTCTTGCCGGTATTTCTCGAAGATGGCTCGTTTGGCCGGCAGCCATGATTTGGCCCCAAGACCTGGTCAACACATCTCTCTTCTATGCTCTGCATGACCATTCTCCCTCTGATCCCGCACTTACGAATGGATGGAAGATCTCCAGGTATCGCTTCTTCTTGTATCTTTGCCTTGGCGCCTTCATCTGGTACTGGTTCCCTGGCTGGATCTTTACCGGCCTTTCATTCTTCGGCTGGATCACTTGGATTGCACCAAATAATGTACTTGTCAATCAGCTCTTCGGTCCCATTACTGGTCTCGGATTGTTCCCCCTTACCTTTGATTGGACTGTAATTATTGGATACATCAGTAACCCAATTATTCCACCTTGGTTTGCTACGGCCAACACCATGATCGGTCTATTCATTTTCATGATTGTGACTACTCTTGGCGTACACTACACTGGCGCTTGGTATTCTGATTACTTGCCAATGTCGACCGGAGGATCTTTTGACAATACTGGTGCTGTAAGATATCCATCTTCCACGATTGATCATGCATCTGCTAAGAACTAGCTAGAAATACAACGTAAGCCTGATCTTAGATGAAAACCTCATCTTCGACCAAGCGAAATATGAAGCCTACTCCCCCCTGTTCCTATCAACCACTTTTGCACTCTGCTACGGCATTTCCTTTGCAACTGTGACCTCGGTCGTTGTCCACACCTACCTGTACCACGGCACCGAGATCGTGCAGAGGTATAAGATGGCACGAAACCAGGAGGATGATATCCACATGAGGCTCATGAAGAAGTATCGTGATGCTCCTGATTGGTGGTACCTGGCCATGTTCCTCACCATGGTAAGTAAACCTATGCCAGCCGGCTTGGGCAAGTCCACTTATCTGTCACTAGGTTGCTCTGTCGTTCATTACAATTCTTGTTTGGGATACCAACTTCCTTTGGTGGTCTTTGATTGTCTGCCTCGTCATCCCCTTGTTCTGGATGGTTCCCATCGGAATGGTTCAGGCAATGACTAACATCGCCATTGGTTTGAACGTCATTACTGAGTTCATTGTCGGTTACATGACCCCAGGCCGTCCTTTAGCGATGATGATGTTCAAGACCTACGGTTATATGACCATGTATCAAGGTTTGAGTTTCGTTCAGGATCTGAAGCTCGGTCACTACAGTAAGTTTATCAGTTGATCGCTATGGATTTAAATTGACATTTGATAGTGAAAATCCCACCTCGGACCATGTTTGCGTCACAAACAGTCGCCACCTTATGGTCTAGTATCGTTCAAGTTGCCGTAATGAAATGGGCCTTGGCAACGATTCAAGACATCTGCACTCCTAACCAACCTAACAATTACACCTGCCCCAACGGCCAAGTCTTCTTCACAGCCAGCATCATCTGGGGCGCCATCGGCCCCGCGCGCATGTTCTCTCCCGGCTCCGTCTACTCCTCTGTAATGTGGTTCTTCCTAATCGGCGCCATCCTCCCCGTCTTCACCTGGCTTGCCGCCCGCCGCTGGCCTAAATCCTCTGCCCGCTACTTCATGATCCCAGTCATGTTCGGCGGCATCGGCCTTATCCCGCCCGCAGGCGTCTACAACTACCTCTGCTGGGGCATCGTTGGATTCGCGTTTCAGTACTATATTCGGAGGAAGTACTTCGGCTGGTTCAAGCAGTACAACTACGTCACGGCCGCTGCTCTCGATACTGGCTTGATCCTTAGCACGATTGTCATCTTCTTTACTCTGCAGCTGACGCTTCAGACCCCGCCGCAGTGGTATGGTAATATTGATGTCAGTAATACGCTGGATGCGATGGGGAAGGCGGTTAAGTCCCATGTTGCGCCGGGAGAGATATTCGGCCCGACGGAGTGGCACTGATATTCGTTGGTGCAGTGCTGAGACAGGGTATTAAGAGGGTAACGCCTGAAAGACTCTTAAAGCCTAATATTTAGTGGACAGAATATACTAGATAATCTCGGGCTTTTCATTTGTGGGGTCATGATTGCTTGCTTGCTTGGATGTGCTGTAAATCTAGTCTAAGCAGTAAATGAATAAGCTTAAGTAGACTTTACTGGGAGTAGCAGCCGACCCTGGTCCGAACCTTAACGGGACAAGAAGACACATAGATGGTCACTCGAGCCTAGGGCCTCGACTACTAAACTGGTAACCAGACAGAGCAATCTTTATATTTCTACATAGTTAGCGGTAGAAGATCCTCCAAAATGGCACAGCATCGGAGTAGCTTCACCCGATTTGTATGGTATATGGTTGATGATCCAAGCTGGCGCATACTAGAGTCGATGGCATCCAGCTCCGTGGAATTAGCTAAACTCCATCGAACTGAATGTGAGGTAGGAGAGGAAGTCCTGCTCCATGATACGCAAAAAGTTGCCAGCCTTACCTGTGGCAGACACAAAGAACGTTGAATCCAAGAGCCAATAGTTGGGGTTTTCCCCGCTTTTTATGCAGATATCTCTGCCTTTAGTAATCTCCTGTGTTATTTCATCTGATTCCAAGCCTGTCATTCATCGGTAGATGGTGTGATGCAAGCTTTGGGCTATT
>Ga0335075_10018236_pt1 | contig 10407 bp, 11 predicted proteins | sample Lox_Sample_24_FD_206723 | JGI IMG/M metagenome (GOLD analysis project Ga0335075, IMG submission 206723) | Soil microbial communities from Loxahatchee National Wildlife Refuge, Florida, United States - Lox_Sample_2.4 | ecosystem: Environmental > Terrestrial > Soil > Wetlands | place: USA... | reverse complement strand
TTTCGCGGCGGCCGCGACTTCCCTTATGCCTGCGTCTCGGCTGTCGGCCGCGTATCGAGGATCTGCTGGGCAATCTGGCCGGCCGGCTGCTCGACGGTCTTGTCCAGTTCGACGAATAGGGACTCTGCCTTCGCGGCCGGCCAATCGGCGGGCAGGTGCTCGAAGGGCAGTCGCGGGTCGGCTCGGATCACCTGCAGCCAGTCGCAGGCCAGCAGCAGCTGGACCGCGAGCGGGTCGCCGCGACGGGCCGGCATGTCCGGATTCTGCCATCGCTGGAGGAAGCCGCGGTAGCGCGCCGCGACGGCGTCCAGGTCCCAGTTCTCCTGCATCATTTTCGCGATGTCCATGCCGGGGACGGTCTGCGCGTGGAAGGCCCTGACGCGTGATTCGAGCCCGAGGCTGGCAACGAGGTCGGTGACCTCGACCCGGCCCGGGGCAATCCACAGCCCGTTGAACAGCGGCCCGAAGCCGGCCCAGGTCAGCTGAGAACGCAGTTCGTGGCGCTGGCGCTGCCAGGACTCTGGCAGGGAGAACCCGAGCAGAGTCCAGTATCCGTCCCAGTCCCGGTTGACCGCCCCTGAGCGCCAGATCCGGTCCTCGCCGTCGTGCAAGATCCGCTCCGCCTGCCCGGTCAGGCCGAAATACATGGCCCGGCCGTGCCGTTGGCGGATAAGCATTCCGCGGTTAACCATGCGGGCCAGCGTTGAGCGCGCGGCGTGCTCGCCGACCCCGGCCCGCGCGAAGACCTCGATGACGCTCGACGCGGACACCACGACCCGCCGGCCGAGCAGATAACGGCCGAGGAGGTTCAGCATCAGCGTCTGCGGGCGGACGATACCGTCCTCACCGGCGGCATGGCCGGCCGCGGCACCCCCCGGCTTAGCCGGCGCCGTCTCCTGTCGCGCCACCGCTGGCCTCCCCGGCGTTCTTCCATCACTCTGGCCGTCACGATACCCGACTGCACGTCACAGGCCCGGTGACCTATATTCGGCGAATTATTGACCGCTGCATGAATTCTGCCTATCGTTTCCGGCACGGGGCAAGGCTGTCCGTCACCCTCGTGAGGAGCACACTCATATGCGCAAGCGCAAGCTGAGAACCATGTCTCTAGCGTCCGCATTCATCCTGACCTGCGCCGGGGCGATCGGCGCGCAGGCGGCGTCCGCGTCCGCGGCCACGACGACCAGCTACAGCGGCACGCTGGCCGACAGCGCGCAGTGGATTGCCCAGGTCCCGGCCGACTGGAACGGCACAGTGCTGCTCTATAGCCACGGCTTCGGCCCGCTCACGGCACAAGATGCGCCATCGGCGGGCAGCGCCTCGCAACTGCTCGCCCAGGGTTATGCGCTGGTCGGCTCGTCCTATGACGTCAACGGCTCCTGGTGGGCGCTGGACACGGCCGTGGCCGATCAGTTCGGCTCACTCGGCGCGTTCCTCGGCGCCAGCGGCCTGCACCCGCGGCGCACCATCGCGGTGGGCACGTCCATGGGCGGGCTGATCAACTCCCTGATCGACCAGGAGTCGTCCGGCCGCGTGCAGGGCGCGGTCACCTTCTGCGGGCTGGTGGCCGGCGGCGTGGATCTCAACAACTACCAGCTCAACGCCGAGTACGCGATGACCGAGCTGCTGGCGGGCGCCGCTGGCGTGCAGATCCGCGACTACGCCTCGATGGCGGCGGGCAGCGCGGCGGGGACGCAGCTGAGTGATGCGGTCTCCTCCGCCCAGTCCACGGCGGCCGGCCGGGCCCGGATCGCGCTCAGCGCGGCGCTGCTCAACGAAACGGACTGGACCACCGGGCAAGCCCCGCCCGCCGCGCGCGATTACGCGGGCCAGGAGCTGCAGGAGGAGGAGATGCTCACCAGCGGCCAGCTGGCGTTCATCGAATCGGGCCGGTACATGATCTCGCTCGCCGAGGGCGGGGACAGCGGCTACAACATCGGCGTCCACTACGGTGCCCTGATCCGCGAATCTCCGTACTACACGCAGATCAAGGCCCTGTACAAGGCCGCGGGCCTGAACCTGGACGCCGACATCGCGACCCTCGACCGGCACGAAAGCTACGCGCCTGAGGGCAATTCGCTGGCCCGCACCCAGGCGACCTCCGTCAACACAGGCCGGCTCCAGGTCCCGGAGCTGGACGTGCACACGGTCTCGGACCAGCTGGCCCCGGTGCAGTTCGAAGCCACCTACGCGCAGCGGGTCGCGCTGGCAGGCAGCTCGGCGCTGCTGCGGCAGGTGTACGTCAACGCGATCGGCCACTGCAACTTCACCGATGCCGACATGGTGGCCGCCATCGACGCCATGAGCACTGTCGTCGCCGAGGGCCACTGGACCTCCGGTGTCACCGTCGCCGCCCTTAACCAGGCCGCGGACGCCCTCCCCTCCACGCTCGGCGGCGGCAACTTCCGGAAAGACCACCCGACGCCCCTGCTCGTACAAAACGGGCTGGACCGGTAGCAGGCCCGCCGGATACCGGCATACGCCCCGCCCCGCATGCCGGTGGCGCCGCGGACGCGCGGCGCCTTATCAACAAGCCGATTCGCGGTCCCGGTTTTCCCAGTAGAAGCCGACGACCGTCTTCTCCACTAGGCGAAGGTACCGGTGCACCGAGTTCTGGCTATCCGGCTGCACCCGGTGCTGTTCGATGATGCCACCGTCTACTCCGTCCCACACCGCCCACCAGATCGCCGGCGGGACGCACTCGGGGTCGAACTCGATGCGTAGGTCGATGTTATCCACCCGGCGCATGACCGCCCTGCGATACTGGCGCTGCTCCGCGGTCACGTCGCCCCGAGAGTGGAAGGTGGTGGCGTATTCCAGGGAAAGCGTCTCCCCTGCATACAGCGTCCTCGCGAGCGGAATGCGGAGCACGTACGGGCCGTCCTTGACCTGGCTGCCGGAGCCTACGGGCGCCTCGCATCCGTGGCCAACCCGCAGTGTGAGCGCCGAAGTGTCGTAGATGTACGGGATGCTGTCCAGTCCATCGCGGAGCGCCTCGATCACCTGTATGGTCCGGACCCCGCCAACCCGTCCGTCGGCTCGGACGAAGGCGTGGTCGTGCAGCGAGACCGTTTGGTGGCCTGGAGGGCCGAGCAAGGCGGCGACCTTATCCGCAGTGTCCGGGCGGATCGCGCGGGTGCCCGTGAGCATGCGCACTCGAGGGGACCCCTCCCACAGCCGCCACAGCTGATCCTGCTCGGCGTCGGGTAGCGCGAAGGCGTCTATGAACAGTTCAAGGGTGGCCCTGCTGAGCAGCCTGCCGGACAGCGCGCGCGCAGCCGTGTCCTTCAGCTGGCGGGGCAGCAAGTCGCCGTCCTTATGCCGCCTCGGATACTGCCACAGATGCCGGGCGAGTACCTCCGCCACGGCGAGCTGGTTGACCTGGCCTTGCCGGATGCGCTCAGCGTACTGCTCCCAGGTGCGCCGCGGCCGTCCGGGCCGCAGCAGGAGTTCGCGCAGGTACTCCGCAGTGGCCTGCCGGGCCAGGCCATCAGGGGCAGAGTGCATGGGATCGAGGCTGTAGCTAGCCATAGGCGCCTCTCGGTGGTTCGAGTCGGACGGTGCGAAATAAGTGCGACATTTAGTCGCTATGGTATGGCCCGCTGGTCCCGTCGAGGGGGTGGGATCAACAGACGGAAATCGGCTAGATGATCACGGGCGCTGCGCTGGCTGCTGCCGAGGCCGCCGACGTCCGCGCAGTGCCCGCTCGGGTGCAGGCTGACCCCGAGGGGAGTCGCCATGGATCGCCGGATCCCGCTCGCGGCCGGGCTGGCCTGGAGGTTCCCGCGTCGCTGAACTTGCCCCTTGTGGGCGTTCCCCCCGACCGGTATGGTGACCGCTACGCGGCGGTACCGCGCCACACGGTGCCCCCGTCCGCGGCTGGCTGATCGTCGCCCGGCTACCCCCCCGGCTGAGCGGCAGTGAGCTGCGGTACCGTCGCGCTCACCGGGAATTCATGTCGGGGAAAGGGCTTGGGCCGCCCAAGTACATCCGAGTCGCATGGATGATTTGCGACTCTGCTGCACCAAGCTTACGGCTTGGCTCCCACACGGTGGCTCCCGCGCAACGCGGCAGCAACTCAATGTAGCTGCTGACCTGCTGTTTCCGGGTGGAGCTGAGGGGATTTGAACCCCTGACCCCCTCGATGCGAACGAGGTGCGCTACCGGACTGCGCTACAGCCCCGAGAACCTGAGCTAGCGTAGCAAACTTTGCCGCCTGCTCGTGCCACGGAGGTTAGTCGCCGACGGCGCGGAGCCGCTGCATCGGGTACTCGTCGCGGTAGTCCTCGTCGGATCCTTCCGAGGTGGTGTACTTCCCCGCCAGGCCCGGTGCGAAGTCGCGGCCCGCGTCCTCGTAGCGCGCGGGAGCCGGCGGCGCGACGGGAGGGGCCGGAGCCGCCGGAGCCGCCGGGGCAGCAGCAGCCGCCGCGACCCGCTCCGCGGCCCGCTCGCGGGCGCGGGCCTGCGCCCTGGCACGGGCGCGCGCCGCTTCTTCCTCGTGCTGGATCCGCTCCGCGTCGGCGTGCGACGCCTCGCGGAGCAGCAGCAGGTATCCGAGCAGCATGATCGTCGGCGGGATGAGGACCCACAGTGCTGCGAGCTTGAGCAGGGCCAGCGCGACGGCGGCCACCTCGAGGATCGTGAGCATGCCCAGCAGGCGGCGGCGGGCCGCGACCATGCGGCGCCGCGATTGGTCGGGCGGGAGCGGCGGCGGGACGCGGCGCTCGGCCTCCGGTGCGGGAACTTCCGCTGGCTCGGGGTCAGCCTCGGCTTCGACGGGCACGTTGGCGCGGACGGTCTCCGTGTAACGAGCACGCTCGGGACTCACCGGCTCGGCTGTCTTGAGCTCGCCGGCGTCCTCGGTCTCCTCGTCGAGGACGACCTCGCCGCGCACCACGTCCTCGGAAACCGGCGGGTCTGCGGGGTGGCTCGCGGCGCGCGCCGAGTCCCGGCGCAGCCACCGGGGGATGAGCACGCACGCCCAGATGACGACGATCGCAACGTAAAGGATCGCGCTGCTCACCTGGCTCGTGCCTCCCTTCGTTCGTCGCGGCGCCTGGGTTGCGTACGTGACGCAGCGTAAAGGCACCGACGTTGGATAACGAGGATCCGCGCGGCGTGTCGCGAAGATCAACGGCAATGTGCCGTTATGCCCCCGACCGTGACGACGGTGACAGCGAGCCGCGCCAGCGCGGCAGCATCCCGGTCGGCACTTCCTCGGCGGTGATCGCGTAGCAGATGTGGTCGCGCCAGGCGCCGTTGATGTGCAGCTGCCGGACGCGGATGCCCTCCTCGCGGAAGCCGAGCTTCTCGACGACTCGCCGCGACGCGGTGTTCTCCGGCCGGATCGACGCTTCGAGCCGGTGGATGCCGACGACGCGGAAGCAATGATCCACGGCCATCGCCAGGGCCGTCGGGATGATTCCCTTGCCGGCGTACGCCTCGTCGATCCAGTAGCCGATCTGGCCGGACCGCGACGACCCCCAGACGATCGAGCCGACGGTGAGCTGCCCGGCGAACTGGCCGCCGTACGTTACGACCCAGGGCAGTGCCTGACCCTGGCGCGCCTCGTGCCGCATGGTGCGCACCATGCCGACGTACGGCCCGATCGACGAGCGGTGCAGCGGCGTTTCCGGGTTGGACGGTTCCCAGGGGCGAAGCCACGAGGCGTTGCGGACCCGGATCTCGCGCCAGGTGCGCGCGTCGGAAACTCGCACTGGCCGCAGTACGACTGGCGCCTCAAGCAGGTCAGGCTCGGTGATGGTGGCCGGCCACCCACGGATTCGTCCCACGGTTGTCTATCATTCCCCTGAGCGACACTTATGGCATGTGATCTAAGCGTAGGTTCCCGGCCCTACGCAATTTCCGCGGGACTCTCCGCGTCCCCGCCCGACGGCGGGTCCGTCCGCGCGTGGTCACCGCCACGGATCTGGTCCACCGCGTGCAGGAGTATCGGCCGCAGCACATTCATGCCGTCCCGTACTCCGCCCGACGAGCCAGGCAGGTTGACGATCAGCGTCCGCGACGCGACTCCGGCCAGCCCGCGGGACAGGATCGCCGAAGGCACCCCGGCCGCCGCCCCGGCGGACCGCAGCGCCTCGGCGATGCCGGGGATCTCCCAGTCGAGCACTCGCCGGGTCATCTCCGGCGTCTGGTCGGTCGGCGTCAGCCCGGTTCCCCCGGTGGTGATCGCCACGTCGTATCCCGCGGTGACCGAGTCCCGCAGCACCTGCTCCACCGCGTCGCCGTCCGGTATCACCAGCGGCCCGTCCACCACGTCGCATCCGGCCTGCCGGAGCAGTTCCACCAGCACCGGCCCGGAACGGTCCTCGTACACCCCCGCGGCCGCCCGGTTCGACACGGTGATCGCCAGCGCCCGGATCATGAGCGCCGCCAGGATCCGGACTTGCCGCCGTCCTTGGCTTCCAGCCGGACGTCGGTGATCACCGCGCCCTTGTCGACGGACTTGATCATGTCGATCAGCGTCAGCGCGGCGACGCTCACCGCGGTCAGCGCTTCCATCTCGACCCCGGTCCTGTCGGCGGTCCGCACTTCCGCGCTGATCGCCACGCCAGCGTCCTCGACGGTCAGGTCGACGGCGACGCCGTGCAGCCCGAGCGGATGGCACAGCGGGATCAGGTCGGGGGTCCGTTTCGCGCCCTGGATGCCGGCGATCCGCGCGACCGCGATCGCGTCCCCCTTGGGCACCCGGCCGTCGCGCAGCGCCGCCACCGCCGCGGGTGTCAGCAGCACCCGTCCCGACGCCCGCGCGGTGCGAACCGTCACGTCCTTGGCCGACACGTCAACCATGCGGGCCCGTCCCGCCTCGTCGAGGTGGGTGAGCCGCGTCGCGGGAGCAGCATCGCTCATGGGAGAAGACTACGCGGGAGCAACCAACTGCACCCCACAGGCTGGTCAGCCCGGAACCGGCAAACTCCGCCGCGTGATCCGCGCCTGACCGCACTGGCCGCCGGATGAATGTGACAGCGAGCCGGTAATAGGCGGCTGAATGTCACATTCATCCGGGCGTGCCGCGCCATCCGGGGCGGGCACAGGCACCCGAGGCGGGCACGGCTCAGGGGAGTACCAGCACCTCGACCGTCTCGCCCGCGGGGAGCTGCCGGTCCGCCTCGGGCACCACGATCAGGGCGTTGGCCCTGCCGAGCGCCGCTATCTGGTGCGAGCCCTGCCCGGACAGCGGCGTCACAGATCCGCCAGAGTCGTCCAGCACGCCGCGCAGGTAAGACCGACGGCCGCCGGGCGACCGCACGGGACCCGTCAGCGTCGCCCGCGATGACCGCAACGCCAGGTCGCCGGCGCCCTGCAAGGCCGCGAGAGCGGGCCGGACGAACAGCTGGAACGACACGTAGGCGCTCACCGGGTTACCTGGCAGCGTGAAGATCGGCACCCGCTTCGCGCCGACGCCGATCGTGCCGAACCCCTGCGGCATCCCCGGCTGCATCGCCACCTTCCGGAACGTCACGGTGCCCAGCCGCGCAAGCGCCGCCTTCACCACGTCGTGCTCGCCGCCCATGCTGACCCCGCCGGTGGTGATCAGCAGATCGGCGGCATCGAGCTGCGACTCGAGGACGGGCAGCACACCGGACGGGTCGTCAGGCACGCCGGAGCGCCGGTCGGCGACCGCCCCCGCCTCGCGCGCGGCGGCTGCCAGCATGTAACTGTTGGAATCCCAGATTTGCCCGGGCAGCAGCGGGGTGCCCGGCTCGGTCAGCTCATCGCCCGTCGACAGCACGACGACCCGCGGCCTCGGCCGGACGCTGACCAGGCGACGGCCCGCCGACGCGGCCACGGCGATCTGCATCGGCCGCAGCCGCACCCCGGCGGACAGCAGCGTCTCGCCTTCGGTGGCGTCGCCGCCCGCGTACCGCACCGCGTTTCCTGGCTCGACCGGCCGGTAGACCTGGACCCGGCCGTCGCCGCCGTCGGTCCACTCCACCTGCACGACGGCGTCGGCGCCGTCCGGCATCCGCGCGCCGGTCATGATCTTGCTGGCGGTCCCGGGTGAAATCCGGTAGGCGCCGGTGTCGCCAGCCGCGATCTCGCTGGTGACTTGGAGAGTCGTGGGCGTACGTTCTGAAGAGGAGGTTGTGTCTTTCGACAGGACGGCGTAGCCGTCCATGCCCGAGTTATCAAAAGACGGCAGCGAGATCGCCGCCGTCACGTCCTCCGCGAGCACGCAGCCCTCGGCGTCGGCGAGTGCCATGCTCACCGGGGGCAGCGGGCTGATGGCCGCCAGGATGTCCGACTGGTGCCGCTCGACGGGGGTGAACGGTCCGTCGTGTCCGTGATCCGCCGTCACTGCAGCCCGTCGAGGTACTTGCGCAGCCACGGGACGAACTCGCTGGCCAGGTCGGCCCGCTCGGCGGCGAACATCACCATGGTGCGCAGGTAGTCCAGCTTGTTCCCGGTGTCGTACCGCCGCCCCTTGAACAGCACGCCGCGCAGCTCGCCCTTGCCGGCCAGCACCTTGAGCGCGTCGGTGAGCTGGATCTCCCCGCCGCGGCCCGGCGGCGTCTCGCGCAGGATGTCGAATACCGCGGGGTCGCAGACGTACCGGCCGATCACGATCCACCGGCTGGGCGCCGACCCGGGAACCGGCTTCTCCACCAGGTCCGTGATCATGGCCACGTCGCTTTCGTCCGTCGGCGTGATCGCGGCGCAGCCGTAGAGGGAGACCTCCTCGGGGTCGACTTCCATCAGCGCCACCACGCTGCCGCCGAAGCGGTTGCGCACGTCGATCATCCTCGTCAGCAGCGGGTCGCGCGCGTCGATGAGGTCGTCGCCGAGCAGCACGGCGAACGGGTCGCTGCCGACGTGCTGTGCCGCGCAGAGCACGGCGTGGCCGAGGCCCCTGGGGTCCCCTTGCCGGACGTAATGCATGGTGGCGAGGTCGCTGGACTCGCGGACCATCGCGAGCTTGTCCCAGTCCTCCTTGGCGGCGAGGGCCTCCTCAAGTTCGTACGCGCGGTCGAAGTGGTCCTCGATCGAGCGCTTGCTGCGCCCTGTGATGAGCAAGACATCGGTGAGGCCTGCCGATACGGCTTCCTCCACGACATACTGAATCGCAGGCTTGTCGACGACAGGCAGCATTTCCTTGGGCGTGGCCTTCGTCGCCGGCAGGAACCGGGTGCCAAGCCCTGCGGCTGGCACCACGGCTTTGGTGACTGCTGGCGTCCTGGCATTGCCGGTATCGACCATGCGTCAAGCCTAGTGACTTCTCGGGAGCGACGTGCACGACATCGACAAGGCGACCCTGCGCCGGCGGCAGGTGGCTGCCCGCACTGCGATGCCAAGTTCGATTCGAAACGTAAGCAGCCGTCTCATCAGGGATCACGTGCTCGAAATGCCTGAGGTGACGTCGGCGGGAACGATCGCCGCCTACTATTCGGTCGGCACCGAGCCTGATACCCGTGGTCTGGTGTTCGCGCTGTGGAAGCGGGGCAGTTACGTGGTGCTGCCCGTGCTGCTGCCGGACGGCGATCTGGACTGGGCGTCGTACGAGGGACCCGAGTCGCTGGCGCCCGGGCCGCGCGGCGTGCTGCAGCCGGTGGAGCCGACGCGGGGGACTGGCACGGTCGCGCGGGCGGATGTGGTCCTGGTCCCGGCGCTGGCCGTGGACGTGCGGGGCCGGCGGCTCGGGCGGGGTGGCGGGTCGTACGACAGGGCGCTGGCCAGGGTGGGACCCCAGGTGCCGACGATCGCGCTGCTGTACGACTCCGAGCTGCTGCCTTCGGTGCCGGCGGAAGAGCATGACCAGGCGGTTCGCGCGGTGGCCAGGCCCGAGCAGGGGATCACGTGGCTGCCCGCTTGAGGAATCAGCGGACCCCGTGCAGGGTTATCCTTAGCAGTCTGCTAGCGCGAGTGCTAATCTAGCGAACCGAGTTGGCTCCCCCGGGAGGATCCGTGCCCACTTACCAGTACGTTTGCACCGAGTGCGGTGGTCAGATCGAGGCGGTGCAAAAGTTCACCGATGACCCGCTGACCGTCCATGACGCGTGTGGCGGCAGGCTGCGCAAGGTCTTCTCGCCGGTGGGCATCGTGTTCAAGGGGTCGGGCTTCTACCGGACCGACAGCCGTAAGGGGTCTTCTGCCACGGTGAACGGCTCGTCGGCGAAGGAGTCGAAGGACTCCAAGGATTCGAAGGACTCTTCGAGCGGCTCCACGTCGGACTCTTCCTCTTCCTCTTCCTCTTCCTCGTCCTCGGGCAGCGGCGAGAAGTCCTCCTCTACTTCTACCTCGTCTTCTTCCAAGGGTTCTTCCGGCGAGAAGGTCGCCTGACGGTCATGGCCGCGGTCGCTGACATCGGGGTCATCGGGGGTTCTGGCTTCTACGAGTTCCTGACCGACGCCGAGGAGGTGAAGGTCGCGACCCCGTACGGCGACCCGA
>Ga0335075_10018235_pt1 | contig 10407 bp, 10 predicted proteins | sample Lox_Sample_24_FD_206723 | JGI IMG/M metagenome (GOLD analysis project Ga0335075, IMG submission 206723) | Soil microbial communities from Loxahatchee National Wildlife Refuge, Florida, United States - Lox_Sample_2.4 | ecosystem: Environmental > Terrestrial > Soil > Wetlands | place: USA... | reverse complement strand
AGCGTCAGGCGCGCGCGCCGCGGTGCAGTAGCCGTGGAATTCGCCCTAACGTTTCTCCCAATCCTGTACTTGTTCGCGGGAGTCACCGACCTGGGCATCGCCTATTATCGAGAAATCGGGCTCTCCAACGCGGTCGCGGCCGCCGCGGCGTACGCCCAGGCGACCGATTACAGCACCGTAACAGTGGCGGGGAGCAGCGAGACCCCGACTGCGTCAACCGTCACTGCGGCAAACGTCGAAACAGTGCTGCAGGACGCCGCGGCGCAGTCGATGCCCGGCGTGACCGTGACTCCATCGGCGGCCTGCTACAGCTTCCCGGTCAATACGACGACGTTTACTTCCAACAGTACCGATGCGGTGCCGTGCAACGGCAGCTCGTGCGTCACAAGCGCGACGACGATCAAATACGTAGAGATCGGGCTCTCCACTACCTACTATCCACTTTTTCCTTCGTTGAGCAGAGTGGGAACGGAGGGTTCACAGCCGCTCAGCAAGATCGCCTGGGTTCCGTTGGGATGCTGAAAGCCGGGCGCACCGTCGGAAGGCTCCTGGCCGAGCGCCGGGCGACAGCCGCCTTGGAACTTGCCCTTGTCTCGGTGCCGTTGCTCGGGGTGTCGCTCGGGGCGATCGACCTGGGCCTGATCCTGTGGACCCAGAGTGCGTTGCAAGGCGTGGCGGCTGACGCCGCACGCTGTGGCGCGGTCAAGGGAACCGCGTGTTCCAACTCCAATACGATCTCGAGCTTCGTCCGGACCGAAGCGGCGAACTGGGTCCTTGGCTCTCTGCTGTCGAGCACGAGCAGTCCGCTGACGGTCAATGTCAGCAACAGCACGACGAGTAACGCGACTTGTCCGGCAATCAGCGTTACGAGTGCCACTTTCGAGACGGTGCAGATCGAGACGTCCTTCTTTGCCAACAATTTGCTGCCGCCGCCGTTCGGCATCGGCAGCTATACGATTGACGTTTGCGCATCCTTTGCGATTCCGCCTTCGTCATAAGGCTGGCGTCATAAGTGGGCGTCATAAGGTGGGCGTCATAAGGTGGGCGTCATAAGGTGGGCGTCATAAGTTGGGCGTCATAAGTTGGGCGTCATAATGCGGGTGCAGGCCGGGGGAACGCCGAAGGACGAGCGGCTTGTGGCTGGTCGGGCTCGCGGCCAGTGGTCAGGGCTGACACCGAAGCCCGCCTATGCTACCCGCCCTGGCTATGTCCGAGTCCGATGACCCGCCGCTGATTGCCGTGCTGAACGGCCCGAACATGAACATGCTCGGCCTGCGCCAGCCGCATCTCTACGGCCGCGCGACGCTCGACGACGTGGAGCAGCTCTGCGCGGAGACGGCGGAGCGGCTGGGGCTCGCGATCGATTTCCGCCAGACCAACGGCGAGGGCGAGCTGGTGTCCTGGGTGCAGGAATGCCGCGGCCGCGCTGCCGGCATCATCATCAATCCCGCGGGCTACACCACGACTTCTATCGCGCTGATGGACGCCTTGCTCGCCAGCGAGCTGCCGGTGATCGAGGTGCACGTGACCAACATCCACCGCCGCGAGGAATTCCGCCAGCACTCCTACGTTTCCAAGGCCGCGGTGGGGGTGATCGCCGGGCTCGGCATCAGCGGCTACGCGCTGGCGCTGCAAGCGATGGCGGAGATTGTGGCGGAAACCCAAGGCACCGGCGCATGACGCGCATTCCGTTCGATCCCGACGCGATCCGCATGCTGGCGGCGGTGCTGACCGAAACCGGGCTGACCGAGATCGAAATCGCCGAGAAGGACAGCCGCATTCGCGTGGTTCGCGGTGGCGGCACGCCCCTCGCCGCGGTAACCGCTATGCCGTTACCGGCTGCGTCCGCGCTATCTGGATCGGCTGCAGTTGCTGCCTCCGCCGAGGCTGAACTTGCCGCGCATCCCGGCGCGGTGACGAGTCCCATGGTCGGCGTGGCGTATCTGCTGCCGGAACCTGGGTCGCCGCCCTTCGTGACGGTTGGCCAGACGGTCACCGCCGGGCAGACGCTGTTGCTGATCGAAGCGATGAAGACCTTCAACCAGATCAAGGCACCGAAGGCCGGGACCGTGGCGCGCGTGCTGGTGGCGAACGGCGCACCGGTCGAGTACGGCGAAGTGCTGATGATCCTGGAATAGTGCGCGAGTCTTGTTCCAGAAGATCCTCATTGCCAATCGTGGCGAGATCGCGCTGCGCATCCAGCGTGCCTGCCGCGAGTTGGGGATTCCCACCGTCGCGGTGCACTCCACCGCCGACTCCGAGGCGATGCATGTCCGCCTGGCAGAGGAGAGCGTGTGCATCGGGCCGCCGCCGGCGAAGGACAGCTATCTGAACATTCCGGCGATCCTGTCCGCCGCCAGCATCACGGGGGCCGATGCGATCCATCCGGGGTACGGGTTTCTGTCGGAGAATGCGCGGTTCGTGGAAATGGTGGACGCGCACGGGCTGACCTTCATCGGCCCATCCGCGGCGCATATTGCGATGATGGGCGACAAGGTGGCGGCAAAGGCGGCGATGGCGTCGCTGGGCGTGCCGCTGGTGCCGGGGTCGGATGGGGTGGTGCCCGACATTGCCACGGCGCGGAAGGTTGCGGGCGAGGTCGGGTATCCGGTGCTGGTGAAGGCGGTCGCGGGTGGCGGCGGGCGCGGCATGAAGGTGGCGCGCGATGCGGCGTCGCTGGAGGAAGCGTTCAGCGTGGCGCGCACCGAGGCGCGCAACGCGTTCGGCAACGATGCAGTGTATCTGGAGAAGTACCTGGACCGGCCACGCCATATCGAGTTGCAGGTGATGGCGGATGGGCACGGCAACGTGGTGCATTTCGGCGAGCGCGATTGCAGCTTGCAGCGCCGGCACCAGAAGCTGCTGGAAGAGGCCGGGTCGCCGGCGATCTCGGCGGCGGAGCGCGATGCGCTGGGGGCGCGGGCGACGGCGGCGCTGCGGCAGCTTGGGTACCGCAATGCGGGGACGCTGGAGTTTCTGTACCAGGACGGCGACTTCGCGTTCATTGAAATGAACACGCGGCTTCAGGTGGAGCACCCGGTCACCGAAATGGTGTGCGGCATCGACCTGGTGCGCGAGCAAATCCGCATCGCCGCGGGCGCGCCGCTGGGGTACGCGCAGGGGGAGATCAAGTTCTCGGGCCATGCCATCGAGTGCCGGATCACTGCCGAGGATCCCGACACGTTCATGCCGACGCCGGGGCGCGTGACGGTATTCCATGCGCCGGGCGGGCTGGGCGTGCGGGTGGATTCGGCGCTGTATGCGGGCTACGTGGTGCCGCCGTATTACGACAGCATGGTGGCGAAGCTGATCGTGCACGCGCCGACGCGGATCGATGCGATCAACCGCCTGCGCCGGGCGCTGGGGGAGTTCGCGATCGTCGGGATTCAAACGACGGTGCCGCTGCATCAGCGGATCGTGGATGATCCGGCGTTCCAGGCGGGGGATTATACGATCCACTGGCTGGAGAAGTTTGTGGCGCGGTAGCGGACCGGCCGTGGCGTCCCAGTGATTTTCGCTGTAGCTTGGCGGAAGGAGGGCAGCTCATGGCGACGGCCGAGCTACTTCAAAGGGTTTGGACGGCCGAGGAATTCCTTGCCACGGACCAGCATGAGTTCGGCGATGCCTGGCGCTACGAGCTGGTCGACGGCGTGATCGTCGCGCATGCCGCGCCAAGCCCGAATCATGGTGCCATCGTTTTGGGATTGAGCACGACGCTGGGCAAGCGCATGCGAGGTCGCCTCGATGGGTGCCGGCCTGAGACGGGCAGCGGCGCAGCGCCATCGCGAAGGCAGCGCAACACTGCGCGGATTCCTGACGCGATGATCCGCTGTGGCGAGAACCCGCGCGTTGTGTTCGAAGTGGTTTCGCCTTCTGAAATGCGGCATTGGCGGGCGCGCGATCGCCGGCGGCTCGATTTTCAGTCGGTTGAAGGGGTGCGCGAGATCGTCGAGATTTATCAAGACGAATACGCCGTGCACGTTTATCGGTTAGCTGCCGACGGGTCCTGGGACTTCGAGGCGATCGGCGGAGAGGACGCTATTGTGCATCTTCCCAGCGTTGAAATTGAATTGCCGCTGGCGGAAATCTATGAATTCGCGCGGCCGACCGAGAGATTTGACGGCGAGGAGAGCGCCAACGCTTAGCGCATCTGTCATTCTGCCGCAGTCTCAAATCGCCACCCGCACCCCCAGCTCCACCACCCGGTCCGACGGGATACGGAAGAACTCGGTGGCCGGCACGGCATTGCGCGCCATCACCAGGAATAGCCATAGCCGCCACCAGGGCAGCTTCGGCACCATTGCCGGCACCAGCACCTCGCGGCCGAGGAAATAGCTTGCCTGCATCGGATCGAACGGAATCCGCCCCTGCAGTTCCTCCAGCGTGCTTGGAATGTTCGGGCTCTCCATGAAACCGTACCGCGCGATCACGCGGTAAATCCCGGGCGCCAGTTCGGCGACATCCGCCCGCCGGTCCGGCGTCACTTCCGGTTCATCCACGGTCTGCACCGTCACGAACAACACCTGTTGGTGCAGCACCTTGTTGTGCTTCAAGTTGTGCAGCAGCGACGTGGGTACGTAATCCGGCTGGCTGGTCAGGAACACCGCCAGCCCCGGCACGCGGATGGTGCGGGACTGCGGCAGCCGTGCCAGGAACAAGGCCAGCGGCATGCTGTCCTGCTGCCAGCGCGCGAGCAGCAGGTCGCGCCCTCGCTTCCAGGAGGTCATCAGCGCGGTCAGCGCCACGCCGAGCACCAGCGGCACCCAGCCGCCTTCGACCACTTTCAGCGTGTTGGCGGCAAAGAACGTGATGTCGATCAGGAAGAAGCCGCCGAACACCGCCACCGTCGCCGTGCGCGACCAGCCGAATTGCCGGCGGAACACGACGGTTGCCAGCACCGCGGTGCACATGAATGTGCCGGTCACCGCGATGCCATAGGCCGAGGCCAGGTTGTCGCTGGACTTGAACGCCAGCACCAGGATCACCACGCCCACCGCCAGGAAGGTGTTCACCTGCGGCATATAGATCTGGCCTTGCTCGTGCGTGGAGGTATGCCGCACCGTCATTCGCGGCAGCAGGCCAAGCTGCACGCATTGCCGGGTCATGGAAAAGGCGCCGGAGATCACAGCCTGGCTGGCGATCACCGTTGCCATCGTCGCCAGCACGACCATCGGTAATCGGACCGGTTCCGGTACGAGCAGGAAGAACGGGTTGTCCAGAGCCTTGGGGTGAACGATCAGCAACGCTCCCTGGCCGAAATAGTTCAGTACCAGGCAGGGCAGCACGAAGTAAGTCCAGCTTATGCGGATCGGCCTGGCGCCGAAATGGCCCATATCGGCGTACAGCGCCTCGGCGCCCGTCACGCACAGCACGACCGCGCCCAGCACGATGAAGGCGAGCGCCTTGTATTGCAGCACCAAGGCCAGCGCGTAGCTTGGCGATATCGCCAGCATAACGAACGGATGATGCACAATCTCCTTCAAGCCCAGCGCGCCGATCGCGACGAACCACACCGCCATCACCGGTCCGAAGACGCGTCCGACGCTGGCGGTGCCGCGCCATTGCAGCGCGAACAATGCGACGATCACGGCCAGGCTGATCGGCAGCACAAAGGCTTGTAGTGCGGGGGCGGAGACTTCCAGGCCCTCGACGGCGGACAGCACCGAGATGGCCGGCGTGATCACGCCGTCGCCAAAGAACAGGCAGGCGCCGGCGATGCCGACCAGGCCGAGGATGCTGCGCATCGCGGTGCCGACCGAGACGCGCTGCGCCAGGGCCATCAGCGCCAGGATGCCGCCCTCGCCACGGTTGTCGGCGCGCATGACCAGCGTGACGTATTTGACCGTCACGATCAGGATCAGCGACCAAAAGAACAGGGAAAGGATTCCCAGGACCTCGACGCTGCTGATACGGATGCCGGCGAAGAACCCGAGGCTGGCCTTCATTGCGTATAGCGGGCTGGTGCCGATGTCGCCGTAGACCACGCCGAGCACGGCGAGCAATACGCCGAAACGCGGGATCGCACGCCGGGTCGTGGCGGCGGCAACCGTTTCACTCATGCCCGCTTCCCTGGCGGGCGAAGGATGGGACGGACGCTCACCAAGCTGCTACCTGACGGCCATGCGTACGGCCCCGGCGCGGGGCCGCGGACGCATACGCTGTCGTCTGGGGTGAGACAAGCGCGGGCGCGGTCAATCCTTACCGTGGTGGGCGTTGCCGTCGTGAGCGGGGGCGCTGTTGAGCTGGATCCAGTTCTGGGTGCCGATGCGGGACAGCAGGTCGAGCTGGGTCTCGATGAAGTCGATATGGTCCTCCTCGTCGCGGAGGATGTGGGAGAACAGATCGCGGGTGGGGAAATCGCGGACGCTTTCGCAATAGGGGATGGCCTCGCGGAGGTCGGCGACGGCCTTGTCTTCCTGCTTTTTGTCGGCGCGCAGGACTTCCTCCGGGGTCTGGCCGATCAGGACCGCGTTCAGGCGCTGGACGTTGGGCAGGCCTTCGAGGAACAGGATGCGCTTGATGAGCCAGTCGGCGTGGCGCATCTCCTCGATCGATTCGTCGTATTCGCGCTTGCCCAGGTGCGTGACGCCCCAGTTGTCCAGCATGCGGGCGTGCAGGAAATACTGGTTGATGGCGGTGAGTTCGTTGGTGAGGACCGTGTTGAGGTACTCGATCACCTTCGGATCGCCCTGCATTGTCGGTCTCCTGATAGGCTTCGCTGCGGCGAGTCGTCTCGCCTGCGGAAGTGCGATGTTAGCCGGGCGGTGCGGTGGTTTCCAGGCGGGGTTCGACGATTGCCGCTGATGGCCCGGGTCGGCTGCTGTCGCGGGGCAGGTCTGGTGTGGTTGTCCGGGGGGATGGCGCCGGGGGCGCCGGGACAGAACCGGGGTTCCGGCGGAGGCGTGCGTGGACCGGCTTGCCGGTATTTCGACTGTCGAAATTTGTCCCGCCCGCGGTGTGGGGGAATATCTATTGGTATCAGACGGTTACGCCACATCATGCACGACGGAGCGCGTGTTCACGCGTGATATTTGGCGGCACCTGTCCAGGGACATACTGTTGCTTGGCATGCTATGTGGCGCCATTGCCGCCAACACCGACGGGCCGCCGCGGCACATCCCGGACCCAGCCTAGTAAGCGTGCCCGATAGCGTGCAAAATCGGTGGCACTTACCGGGCCAATTGATACCGTCAGAAGGTGCGCATTGTCGTCTCTCTTGAGGTGATGTTTTGACGGCGGACGATCGACGGCATCATCTGCTTGTAGCCGGTACTGGACGCGCAGGGACCAGCGCGCTGGTTCGCTATCTGACAGGCCTTGGCCTCGAAACACACATCTCCCAACACGGCGACGCTGTTCACTGGGACGATGCCGCCCAGGCCGGCCTGGAAGACATTCTATTGTCCAAGGTCACGCCCAATCTGCCATACGTCGTCAAGTCGCCGTGGTCGTACCAGTTCGTCCAGGAGATACTCGATGACCCGGCGATCCAGCTCGATGGGGTGATCGTACCGATCCGCGACCTTGCAGAGTCGGCGGCAAGCCGCGTGACAAGAGAATTGCAGGCCTTGCACCAGGGCTCGCCGTGGATGACACAGGTCACCACCTGGGAGCACTGGGGAGCAACCCCCGGCGGGATCGTCTTCAGTCTCAACCCGATCGACCAGGCACGATTGCTTGCCGTCGGCTTCCACCGATTGCTCGAGCGCCTGGTTCAGGCCGACATTCCGATCGTGCTCGTCGCGTTTCCCCGGCTCGCGACGGATCCCGACTATCTGCACCGCAAGCTGGCTCCTCTGCTGCCAGCCGATATTCCAGTCGCGCAGGCGCGCGCAGTTCACGCAGCAACATTCAAACTCGAGAACGTCAGGGTCGAACGCGAATTGAACAGCGAAGATGAGCTCCCGCCCGTTATGGACAGGATGCAAGGGCCAAGTATGCAGGTCCTGGACAATGCGGCTTTGAAACGGGAGCTGAGCCGCCTCCGCGATCAGTTGAGCGAGGTGACGGCGCAACACGAAGCACTCATCCAGGAAGGCGATTCGCTGCGTGACCGGCTTGCCGGCGAGATCAATCTGCTCCAAAGCCAATTGAACGAAGCAGAAACGCAATGTACTGCTCTCGAGCAAGCGCAGGATACATTGCGCGATCAGCTCGAGAGCCAGGCGGCGCGGATTGCGGAAGCGGAGGCGAGCCGCACTGTGGCGGAGAGCGAACGCGGCCTGCTGCGCGATCAACTTCAACGCCTGCACGAAGAAACGGCCTTGCTGAGAGAGGAGGTCCGCGCCCTTCGGGCGAGCCGGTCGTGGCGTTTCACGCAGCCTATGCGTGCGCTGGGAGCTGTTGTCCGGCGTGGTTTGCGCCTGCGCCCTGCCAGGCGAGAGCCTGACACGGTTTGACGGTTCTCATTGCTCGGCGGAGCGTTTCCATGGAACGATTCCTATCGGGCAGGGCCTGGACCTGGCCACAGGACTCGTGCGGCGACCGGACGATAAGGTGCGGTTTCAAGAAATCGAGGGACTAGTCGGCGGCCAGCAGTTCCGGCCGCAGATCGTTGGCGGCGGTTTCGTTGACGATACGCCGGACGGTCGTGGAGCATGTGCCGCACTGCACGGTGCAGCCACAGGCGCGATAGACCTCGCTGGGACGCGTGGCGCCCGCCAGGGTGGCCGCGCGAACGTGGCGGTCGGTCAGCGCGTTGCACAGGCAGACGTACATGGGCGGGGCGCAGCCTTCGATGGTCGTCGGAAACCAGAGCAAGGTTACCATGGCCGGGGCGTGATTGCAAATCATTTGCAACTGGCGCGGGACGCATGGCGCGTCGGCGCGGGACGCATGGCCCCGAGGCGGCGTCAGCCGCCGGCAGCGTCGGCGCCAGCCTTCCGCAGGCGAGGGCCCAGTTCGATGGTGTCGATCTCGCCGTTCCAGAAATCCAGCAGAGCGGCTTCGTTCAGGCCGATCTACGCCGCGACTTGCTCGAAATCCGCGGCGGGAAGCTGGCCTCGCAATGGCCGCGGCTGCGGTCTGATCCGCACGACCGCCGTGTTCGAGACGTCCATCCGCGGACCGTGGGCCAGGCAGACCTTGACGCGGGCATCATGCCGCGCCCGCCCCCGCGGGCTGACCCACACCGTCATTGGCAGACCGGTCGTGCGCGGGAACAGGTTTGCAATCCGGAACAGATCGGGGGGTGGCAATTGCGGGGTCGCGTCGGCCCTAGCGCTTCTCGCAACCGTTGTCCGCCGGCCAAGGGCCATATCGCACCTGTGTCGGCTGCTGGGCCGCTACTCTACAGCCTGTTTCGTCCACACCGGCGGATCGACTGCGCCGACCTGGCCGGTGATGCGGCCATATGCCTCCGGGCGCCGGTGCTTGTCGAATGCGAAGATCGTGGTGCGGCCGAGCGTGCACATGTCCAGGTTGCAGTCCGCCGTGATCAGCTCGTCGTCCCAGCTTGCCGCCATGGCGATGATCTCGCCTTGCGGATTGACGATGATGGAGTGGCCGAACAATTCGCAGCCGTCCTCGACGCCCGCCTTGGCGGTGGCGACGGCGAAGCAGGCGTTCTGGTAGCAGCCGGCCTGGATCGAGAGATGCGAGTGGAAGACGCGCAGATGATGCGCCTCGAAGCCGCCGGCCTCCATGTTCAGGCTGGGCGTGTTGTAGCCCAGCATCACCAGTTCCACGCTTTGCAGACCCAGCACGCGCCAGGCTTCGGGCCAGCGGCGATCGTTGCAGATCATCATGCCCATGTTGATGCCGGGCAGGCCGCCCATCGGCGCGCGGATCACCGGGAAGCCGAGATTGCCGACCTCGAAATAGCGCTTCTCCAGGTGCTGCACTTTGCGTTGCGGCGCGTATTCCGCGTGACCGGGCAGGTGCACCTTGCGGTATTTCAGCAGGATGTCGCCGTCCGGGTTCACCAGGATCGAGGTGTTGAACCGGCGGGTGCGGAGGCGGCCGGTTTCATCAGGTTCGGTGGCGAGTTCCGCATAGCCGAGATGGAAGCCGATGCCGTATTGCTTTGCCGCAACGAACAGGGGCGCGGTGTCGTTCGATGGCATGACGGTTTCGAACCAGCGGTCGGCTTCCGCGATGTCGGCGTGGTAGTGGCGCGGGAAGAAGGTGGTCAGGGCCAGTTCGGGGAACACCACCAGTTCGACGCCGCGCCTGGACGCATGTTCCAGCAGGCGGATCATGCGTTGTACGGCGACGCTGCGTGGTTCCGACTTCTGGATCGGGCCAAGCTGCGCGGCGGCGACGGTGATGATGCGTTGGCTCACTGGACGGGCATCCATTTCAAGATCGGTTCGAGATCGACGGTGACTTCATGACGCCTGCCGTCGGGCGTCAACTCCGAGGTGTAGTGCACCGCGCCGGGCAGTGGCGTGCCGGGCGGCAGGGCAT
>Ga0335075_10018233_pt1 | contig 10410 bp, 6 predicted proteins | sample Lox_Sample_24_FD_206723 | JGI IMG/M metagenome (GOLD analysis project Ga0335075, IMG submission 206723) | Soil microbial communities from Loxahatchee National Wildlife Refuge, Florida, United States - Lox_Sample_2.4 | ecosystem: Environmental > Terrestrial > Soil > Wetlands | place: USA: Florida... | reverse complement strand
CCGCGTCGTCGAAACCGGCGACGGCGACGTCCCGGGGGCAGAGACGACCGTGCTCGCGCAGTGCCTCGATCGCGCCGAGCGCGGTGTGGTCGTTCACCGCCAACAGCGCGTCGAAGGCGAGCCCGCTGCCGATCAGCTCGGCCGCCGCTCGCCGCCCGCCCGAGACCGCGAAGTCGCCATGACGTTCGAGGCGCGGATCGAGCGAGATGCCGTGTCGCGCCAGCGCTTCGCGCACTCCGTTCGCGCGCTCGCGCGACTCGTGATGGTCGGGAGGGCCCGAAATGTGAGCGAACCGCCGGCAACCGTGCACCAGCACCAGGTGCTCCGCCGTCTGCGCTGCCGCGCGAGCGTTGTCGATCGAGATCGAAGGAATGCCCGTGATCGCTTGGCCGACGGCACACATCGGAGCCACGCCCCGCTGCGCCAAGGTCCGCAGCACACCCGCGAGCGGCGTGAACGACTCGATGAGCCCGGCCGCAAGGACGACGCCGTCGACGCGGCTCTCGTCGATGAGGCGGAAGAGGCGGTGCTGGTCGGCAGAATGCGTCCAGTTGTTGCGCCCCGCGTAGACCCAGAGATCGATGTCACGCTCGGCACAGGCACGCTCCATGCCGAGGCGCAACGCGCCCTGATAGTCATCTCTCAGGCTCGCATTGCACGTCAACAATGCCAAGACCTTGCGCGGCGGCATACCGGGTACCGATGCGAACTATCGAGTCGCAGCCGAAAGGGGGAAACTTCTCGCTCAGCGGGCGCTACCGAGCCCGACGCGCAGCGACGCCAGGGCGAAGGCCGCGCGCGCCGCTACTCCGCATGTACGGCGTCTCGGACCGGCTCTAAACGCCGTTGCGTCGGGGTGTGGAGGGCAGAGTATCATCGCCTGTATGTCCAGCGTCGAGACCTCGGTAGAGAAGAGTCCCAGACCTTTGCCCGCTTTGGATGTGGCCTGGGCGCGTGAGCAATTTCCTTCGCTCGGGCTACGTGTAGGTTCGCGCCCGGTCGCCTTCTTCGACAATCCCGCCGGCACCCAGGTGCCGCGCCAGGTCGAGCAGGCGGTGAGCGACTATTTCGCGCGGGCCAACGCCAACGTGCACGGCCCGTTCCTCACCAGCCAGCGCACGGACGCGCTGGTGGCGCGCGCCCGGCTGCTGTGCGCGGCGTTCCTCGGTGGCTCGTCGCCGGACGAGATCGTCTTCGGGCCGAACATGACGACGCTCACGCACGCCTTCAGTCACTCCATCGCGCGTACGCTGCGCGCGGGGGACGAGGTCATCGTGAGCGATCTCGATCACGACGCCAATATCAGCCCTTGGCTCGATCTCGAAGAGCGGGGCATCGTCGTTCGGCGCATTCCCATCTCGGTCGAGCAGGGGCGACTCGATCTCGATGCTTTCGAGCGGCTGCTCGGCGAGCGTACTCGGCTCGTCGCCGTGGGGTATGCCTCGAACGCGCTCGGCACGGTGAACGACGTGCGGCGCATCGCCGAGCGAGCTCACGCCGCCGGCGCGCGCGTGTGGGTCGATGCGGTGCACCTGGCGCCGCATCGTCCGATCGACGTGCGCGCGCTGGGCGTCGATTACCTGGTCTGCTCCGCGTACAAGTTCTTCGGGCCTCACGTCGGTGTGCTGTGGGCCGATCGCGCTCTGCTCGATGCGCTGCCCGCGCGCCGCATCCGTCCCGCGCCCAGCACGGCGCCGGACAAGTTCGAGTCCGGCACGAAGAACCACGAAGGTCTGGCCCCCAGCACGACGCTGCGCCGTTGGCGCAAGCCCAGACGCTCGAGAGTGCGCGACCGCTGCTGGCGAGCGCGATGGAGGCCATCGCGGCGTACGAAGCGGAGCTGTCGCGGCAGCTGGCGGCCGGCCTTGGCGCCGTGCGCGGCCTGCGCATCCACGGCCCGATGCACACGGACGAGATCGCGGGCCGCGTGCCCACCTTCGGCTTCACGCTGCCGGGACGCGACAATCTGCGCGTGGCCGAGCAGCTCGGCGAACGCGGCCTGTTCGTCTGGGCGGGGCATCACTACGCGCTCACGTTGATGGATCGTCTGGGCCTGGGCCCCGCCGGCGTGGTTCGAGTGGGAGCGGTGCACTACAACACGGTCGCAGAGGTGGATCGCCTGCTGCAGGCCATCGCCGAGCTCGCGCGCTGACGGATCCGCGCGCGACTATCGGATCCGCCCGCGGTCGCGAGTTCTGCGCGGCCCCACGATTGTGCTTGTCAGGCTCGAGCGCTCGAGGAACCGTGGCCGCGGAGAGCAACATGGCAGCGTCAAACGAGCGAGCGGAGCTCAGGGTGAAGCATCTCGGCAAGGGCGCGCGCAGGGCGAGCGCGCTGCTGGCGGCGGCCCTCCTGGTGTCGGATCTGGCCGGCTGCCAGCCGCCGCCGCGGCCTCCAGCGCCACCCGAGCCGAGCGGCGAGCGCGCTCCGACGGCGCCGGTGCACTTTGTCGGCCGCGCCGGCTCGGGCGTCAGCAGCTCCGAGAGCGGCTTGGACGATCGCCTGGGCAGCATCAAGGCCCGGCTCGAGGCGCTCTCCGCCAACCTGATGACGTTCTGGAAGGCGCACGGGCCCGACACGCAGTACGGCGGCATCCACGGCTTCATCGATCGTCGCGGCGAGCCCAAGGCCGACGCGCCCAAGGGGCTCGTGCAGCAGACGCGCCATCTCTGGTCGTACAGCACGTGGTACGCGCGGCGCGAGAAGACGCCAGAGGTCAAAGCCACCGCCGACAGCATCTACACCTTCTTGGTCGACCACTTCCTGGATCGAAAGGACGGCGAGTTCGTCTACACGGTGAGCCGCGACGGCACCAAAGTGGTCGACCCGAAGAAGCAGCTCTACGCCGAGAGCTTCGCCATCTTCGCGCTGGCCACTTATGCCCAGGTGTTCGACGTCCCCGACGCGGGCAAGAAGGCGCTCGCCTGCTTCCAGTCGATCGATCGCCGCGCGCACGACGCCGAATATCTCGGCTACGATCAAACGAACGACCCGGGCTGGCTCGCGCCGGGCGCGCAGAAGGACACCAACACGCACATCCACCTGCTGGAGGCGTTCACCGCTCTCTACCGGCAGAGCAAAGACGCCATGGTCAAGGCGCGCCTGGAAGAGATGGTGAAGGTGGTGGCGACGCTCATCGTTCAGCCCTCCAACTACGCGCACAAAGAGTTCTATCGAGACTGGCGCGTGCACGAGAAGCCGATCGTCAGCTACGGCCACGATCTAGAGACGGCGTGGCTCTTGATGGACGCGCTCGACGCGCTCGGCACGCCTCTCGAGCCGCAGGTGGGCCAGGTGGCGCTCGCGATGGGCAAGCACTCCGCACAGCTCGGGTTCGATCGCGAGAAGGGCGGCTACTTCGAGGAGGGCATCCCCGGCGGGGCGCCCAACAAGCTCGAGAAGATCTGGTGGATCCAGGCCGAAGCGCTGCCCGGATTGTGGTGGCTGTACCGGCTCGCCAACGACACGAGCTATCTCGACGAGCTCGAGAGCACGCTCGCCTGGATCGAGACGCATCAGGTCGATCGCGAGTACGGCGAATGGTTCTGGGGCATCACCCCGGACGGCAACATCGGTCCGCGCGGCGATCACAAGGGCGAAGAGTGGAAGGCGCAGTACCACGCGCTGCGAGCCACGCTCTTCACCTCCGACTGGATCGGCGAAGCGCTGTCCAAACCGACCTCGTCCGCTCGCGCTGAGCCGTAACCGCCTGCCGCGCCGGCAACCGGTTGCATCTCGACGTGCATGGCGAGACAGCGTCACGGCACGGATTCGATCGCCCGGCGGTAACGCTCCCGGCGCTGCTGGTCGCGCAGAATTTCGTACGCCTCGTCGAGCACCTCGAGGATCGTGTCGAGATCGTCTCGCAGATCCAGCGTGCTCTGGCGCAGCGTCTCGGCCGGATCGAACTGGCGGCGTAGCTCCACATACGAACGGCGGATGTCGTAGCCAGTCGCCGCGCGCGGCACGCCGAGCAGCGCGAAGTAGTCGCCTTCGTCCACCAGCGCGCGCCGGGCCTGGATCTTGGCGCGCAGCGCCTCGTCGTCGATCGCGTCGGGCACCTTGGCGGGGCGCGCTCGCGCGGAGCGCGCCGGGCGGCGAGGCTCGGGCGTCGTCGGCTCGAGCACCTCGAGCACGCCGAGCGCGTACAGCACGCACGGCAGCATCGGCTCGTCCTCGGCCTCCTGCAGCAGCTCCGCGAGCTCGACCTGCCCGGCTCGTTGCACCAGCCCGAGCAGGTGCGGAGAGAGTGCGCACTCGGCGAGCAGCGCGTTCGCCGGACCCTTGGCGAACACGACGCGGTCGTTGCCGAGGAAGGCCAGCGCCTGCGCGGGCGGCACGACGCGTTGGATGACCTCCACCAGCACCTCCGCACCCGTGGCGCCCCCGAACACGGCAGGCTCGGCCGCGAGCCGCTCGGGCACGGGGTGCTCCATCTGCACTGCACCGCGCTCGATCAGCAACAGCTGCGAGAGCACCCACTCCGCGTGTGCACGCAGCACCGGCCACAGCTCGTTCTGCTCGAGCAGCCCGCGCGCGATCAGCGCCGCGCCCGCGTGCCGACCGAACGCGGGGATGCGATGCTCGATCTGCGCGGCCGTGTCGCTGCCGAGATCGCCGCGTTGCGAGAGGAATGACACCAGCGATTCGCCGTGTACCGCCGACGCCGAGATCACCACGTCGCCGTCCTTGAACACGACACGGCGCAGCCCTTGATCGACCTCGAACGCGAGGCAGCCCGTGAAGCGCTGCCGCACGGCACGGCCGATCACGAGGGCGGGAGCTCCGCGCACGAGCGCGCCGGGCAGCTCGATGTGAGGTTCGGACGAGGCGTGTTCGCTGGGCGCTGCGACGCTCGACGGCGGACCGAGATCGTCCGAGCCGAGCGTGCCAGGGCTCTGGCTCTCGCTCGGCACCGGCTCGGGCGGCGCCGACGTGGGCAAGCCGTGCGGCGGCGCCGGGGTCGAGGGGCGCCGCTCGGCGGGTCGCGCGTCGGCGGCCCGGGGCCGCGCTGCGGGCGGCGTGGTCGAGGGCGGCTCGGGCGCTTGCGTCGGTTGTGCGTCGCGGTCGTCGGCGGGATCGTCGGGGCGCAGGGCAACGTCACGGGTGGCGCCGAGCGTCGGCGGCGCGCCCGCGTTGCCAGCGGCAGTGACGGGGTTCTGCGAGCCGCTGGTCTGCTCCGACTCCGGGCTCGGCGCGTGCGAGCCCGTGTCATCGTCGAGCGAACTGCGCCATAGACTGGGGGGCACCGTCGAATCGCCAGGAGGCAACGGCGAGCGCGGACCGAGCTCGGCGCCGAGCGGCGAGGGCGGAGGGCCATCGTCCACCGAAGGCTCCGGGATCGCGTTGTCCGGATCGTCATCGAGCGCCTCGGCGAGCGCCTCCCACACGTCATCGGGCAGGCGCGTGCCGGCGCCGTTCGGCGGCGTCGACGCGACCGGCTCGTTCTGGATCGCCATCTGCGCCTGCACGCGGCGCTCGGCCTCGGCGAGCAGCGTCTCGAGCTCGGGGCTCACCACCGAGTGCTCGAGCGCGGGAGGACCGAGCTTCTGGGACGGCGGCGCCGCGACCTCGTCGCCGGGCGCTGGCGGCGGGCTCGACGTCGGGTGCGACGAGGAGGACGGATCGGGCGCCGCTGGCGCTGGCGGCGCGAGGCGAGGAGCACGGCTCGAGCGCGTCTTCAGCGGCGAATACGAGAGCTCGGCGCCGCTCTGCGGAGCACGGTTCGAAGGCCGCGGCTGCCGCAACGCGCCCAGGATCTCTTCGCTGATGCTCTGGATGTCGAGCGGCCGCGGGTAGCGCTGGCGCGCCAGCGCGAGCAGCTCGCGCTGGGGCTCCGACGGCTCGTTGCGCGGGCTGCCGAGCGTCACCAGGCCAGGCTTCGGTTCCGTCGGGCTCGCCCAGAACGTCTCGAGCTTCGCGAGCGCGCCGTCACTCGCCAGGTCGCAGATCACGAAGTCGGCGCTCGCGTCGGAAGCGTCGCTCGTTCCATCCTGCAACGTCGTGACGCGCGCGCCCGCCGCCGCCAGACGTTGCGCCAGCGCGTTCAGCTCGATCGAACGGCCGCTCACCACTACGACGAGGTCGCGCGACGCGGCAGCATCGTCAGGGTGCACGGACTTCATCACGTTCATCGCGAGCGCGCGCGACTAGACCCGGTCTCGACCACCGGGCTCGGTGCCGCCCTTCACGAGTCGCCGAGCGATCCATTCTCCGAGCGCGGGCCAGAGCGGCGCCGAAACGATCGAGATCAGGATAAAAAGTGAAACAAACCACTCCCCGCGATTTAAATCGAACATGTGCCTCAGAACCGATGCTGCCGGATTATGGCGTACTCACAAACGGCATGAATGATGGAAAATGAGGCGGGTCAGCGCCGAGCACCCCTCGACGTGGTGATCGGGATGGGGGGCAATCTCGGCGAGCCTCGCGAGACGCTGCGTGTCGCACTGCTCGAGCTCGGGCGGCTGGGGCCGCTGGCGGGCGTTTCGGCACTCTATCGGACACTGCCGGTCGGTGGGCCACCGCAACCAGATTTTCTCAATGCTGCCGCGCGCTTGGCCTTCGATGGTTCGCCTGAAGCCTTATTGGAGGAGGCGCTGCGCATCGAGCGCCTCGCCGGGCGCGAACGGCGCGAGCGTTGGGGGCCACGCACGCTGGACTTAGATATCTTGTGGATCCGTGGGGTGACGGTCAGCGCCCCGGGGCTCGTCGTTCCACACCCCCGCCTGCGCGAGCGCGCCTTCGCGCTGCGCCCGCTCATCGATGTGGCGCCCGACGCCGTAGACCCGGCGGATGGCGCGTCTTACGCCGGCGTGCTCGCTGGTTTGAACGAGGAAGGAATCGACCGCCTCGGTACCGATTGGGCCGAAGGAGTCGACGGGCAAGCGACCCGGGGTATGGACAGGCCTTGCTCGTGATGGTACGAGCCGCGCCATCCGCGACGGAGTGCGCGTTCTTTGTTGGCAGCGGGCCAGGGGCACCCTGGGCTGCGTGACTTCTCGACGACGGGGCTTCTCGGAGGCCAGTCGGGCCAAGATTCGACCAGGGCTGAGATGACTTTCGACTTCGACCTGACCTTCGTGTTGATGATGGTGGTCTTCGCCACGCTGATCGTGGTGCTCAATCCACTGTTGTTCCAGCCCGTCTTGCGCGTGTTCGAAGAGCGCGAGCGGCGCACCGAGGGCGCGCGCGACAGCGCCCGGGCGATGCAGGAGGAGGCCGGTGAGCTCTTGAGCCGTTACGAGAAAGAGCTCGCCAAGGTGCACGAGGTCGCCCGCCAAGAGCGCGACCGCGAACCGGATCGTGGAAGAGGGCCGGCAGCGCATCGACCGCGAGCGACGGCAGATCGAATTTGCGCTCGGGCGCGAGTCCGAGCGCCTGGCGCGAAACGTTGCCGAAGCGGTCCTCGGAAGGAGCCTACACTGATGCAAGCCTCCGAGCACGAGCGCTCCGAGCACGCCGACCCGCATGCTCCTGGCAGCCAACCGGCGCACGGCGCCGATCACGCAACCGTGAAACACGGCGCGGCCGCTCACGGCTCTGGGCACGCCGCACCGGGCCACGGCGAAGGCGGTCACGCCGCCGGCGGCCACGGCGAGCACCACCAGGAGTTCAACTGGGTCCACGGCATGGTGGGCGTCAAGGACGGCGTCGAGCCGAGCCTGCTCTGGCGCACCTCCGACATGCCGACGCCGTTCGCCGCCGTGCTGCTGAACACGGCGCTCTTGTTCGGGCTGCTCTTCAAGGTCGGGCGTGCGCCCGTCGCGAAGGGCCTGGCCGATCGCCGCCAGCGCATCATGCGTGGCATCGAAGAGGCGACGGCGATGAAGGACGAGGCCAAGCGCCAGCTCGACGCCTATCGCAGCAAGCTCGACAATCTGGACGCCGAGATCGAGCGCGTGAAGCGCGAGATGCGCGACGCAGCCGAGACCGAGCGGCAGCGCATCCTCGCCGACGCGGCGGCTCGTCGCAGCCGCCTCGAGCAGGAAGCGCGCGTGCTCGTCGAGCAGGAGCTGAAGGCCGTTCGCGAAGAGCTGACGCGCGAGACGGCGCGCGCGGCGCTGCGCTCGGCACGCGAGTTGCTCGCGACCAATACCTCCACGGACGACCATCGCCGGCTGTGCGAAGAATATCTCGAAACCTTGCGGCCCCAACCCCACCGCGGATCGACGCGGCCGGGCGAGTGAGCAAGGACGGAGCCTGAAACGTGAGTAGTGGCGCTGCGGCAGAACGCTATGCGAGAGCCATCTTCGAGCTGGGCTCGGAGAGCGGCCAGCTCGATCGGTTGACCCAGGAGATCTCGGAGTTCGCGGCCTCGTTCCGCGAGCTCCCGACGCTGCGTCGGGCGCTCGAGAACCCGGTGCTGGAAGAGCCGCTGCGCGAGCGCGTGCTGCGCCAGGTGGCGCGCCACTCGCAGTTCAGCCCGCTCGCGACGAACGCTCTCTTGGTGCTGCTCAAGCGCCGCCGCCTGGGCGATCTGCCGGTCATCGCCAAGCGTCTGCGCACGCTCGCCGATGAGAAAAACGGGCTCGTGCGCGCCAAGATCGTGTCGGCGGGCAGCCTGCCCCAATCGTACTTCAAGCAGCTCGAGCAGCGTCTCGAGAGCGTCGTCGGCAAGCGCATCATCGTCGAGCACGAAGAAGACCCGAGCCTGATCGGCGGCGTCCTGGTGCGCGTCGGTGACAACACGTTCGACGGCAGCATTCGCGGCCGCCTCGAAGAGCTCGAACGTCGCCTGCTGGCGACGGCCTGAGCTCCGAGCAACGGACGGGGGACTCGGTCAGCGTTCAAACGCAGCCTAAAATCAAATCGGCCGAACCAGCGTGTCGGTCAGCAGTCGGTCGATAACCACGGAGCAGATATGCAACTCAGCGCGGACGAGATCTCACAGATCATCAAGTCGCAGATCCAGAACTTCGACAGTGCCACCCTGGTCAAGGAGACGGGCACCGTTCTGTCGACGGGCGACGGTATCGCGCGTCTGTACGGGCTCGAGGGTGCCATGGCAGGCGAGCTGGTGCAGTTCTCGAGCGGCGTGTTCGGCCTGGTGCTCAACCTGGAAGACGACAACGTCGGCGTGGCGCTGCTCGGCGACCCGTCCGCGGTTCGCGAGGGCGACTCGGTCAAGCGCACCGGCGAGATCGCGAGCGTGCCGGTGGGCAACGCGCTGCTCGGGCGCGTGGTGAACACCCTCGGGCAGCCGATCGACGGCAAGGGTCCGATCGAAGCGAGCGCTCACCGCCGCATCGAGATCAAGGCGCCGGGCATCCTCGATCGTCAGCCCGTGAAAGAGCCGATGCAGACGGGCATCAAGGCGATCGACTCGATGATCCCGATCGGTCGTGGCCAGCGCGAGCTCATCATCGGCGACCGTCAGACCGGCAAGACGGCGATCGCGATCGACACCATCCTGAACCAGAAGAACACCGGCGTCCGCTGCGTGTACGTCGGCATCGGGCAGAAGGCGTCCACCATCGCGCAGGTGGTCGAGGTGCTGCGTCAGAACGGCGCGCTCGACTACACCATCGTCGTGGCCGCGACCGCGACCGAAGCCGCCCCGCTGCAGTTCCTCGCGCCGTACACCGGCGTGACGATGGCCGAGTTCTTCCGCGACCGCGGCGAGCACGCCCTCTGCATCTACGACGACCTGTCCAAGCAGGCCGTCGCCTATCGCCAGATGTCGCTGCTCCTGCGCCGCCCGCCGGGGCGCGAGGCGTACCCGGGCGACGTGTTCTACGTGCACTCACGCCTGCTCGAGCGCGCTGCCAAGATGGCCGAGCGCTGGTTCGTCGTGCCGAAGGGCACCAAGGTCCCCGCGGGCGACCACGACTTCCGCGGCGTCGACGGCCAGGTCTACCTGCGCGACGACGGCAAGGAAGCCGCGGAGAAGGCCCTCCACGCCCACAAGGACCACGCCTCGCTCGAGCTCGCGAAAGATCCGTTCTCCGGCGGCTCGCTCACGGCGCTGCCGATCGTCGAGACCCAGGCCGGCGACGTGTCGGCATACATCCCGACGAACGTGATCTCGATCACCGACGGCCAGATGTTCCTCGAGAGCGATCTGTTCTTCTCGGGCATTCGCCCGGCGATCAACGTCGGCATCTCGGTGAGCCGCGTGGGCGGCAACGCGCAGACGAAGGCGATGAAGAAGATCGCCGGCACCCTGCGGCTCGATCTCGCGCAGTACCGCGAGATGGCCGCCTTCGCTCAGTTCGCGAGCGATCTCGACGCTTCGACCCGTCGTCAGCTCGAACGCGGCCAGCGGCTGGTCGAGCTGCTCAAGCAGGGGCAATACGTCCCGATGCCCGTCGAGCGCCAGATCTTGAGCATCTTCGCGGGCACGAACGGTTACCTGGATACGGTCCCCGTCGAGGCGGTGCGCGAGTACGAGCAGGAGCTGCTGCGCTT
>Ga0335075_10018232_pt1 | contig 10410 bp, 10 predicted proteins | sample Lox_Sample_24_FD_206723 | JGI IMG/M metagenome (GOLD analysis project Ga0335075, IMG submission 206723) | Soil microbial communities from Loxahatchee National Wildlife Refuge, Florida, United States - Lox_Sample_2.4 | ecosystem: Environmental > Terrestrial > Soil > Wetlands | place: USA... | reverse complement strand
GAGCTATCCCGAGCGCAGAACTCTTGTGATCTTCGGAGTATTGGTTGAGGGCTTTCTCACGCATTCGTCCGGCAATTGCGCAGACAAGCACGCCGGCTATCACTACCCCAACCCCGCCGAGCACGCCGCGACCCTCGAAGGTCTGGAGCCGCTCAGGGTGCAAGCGGATCAGCGGTATGAGCGTACCGACAGCGGCTGAGGTTCCAAGTACGAGTGAGAAGGTGAGCGCAATGCCGATCGAATCCACGGCGAGGCCGAAGAACACCTGCGCCACACCCCATCCCGCTCCGAAAAGAACAACGGCCAGCAGAACGCCGGGAGCGGCGGACGAATAGATCTCTCCGAGGTGAGGCACCGTGGTGATCGTGATGATCGGCGGCAGAGCCAGCAAGGCCCAGATGGTCCACGCGAGCCAGGTGTTTTCCCAGGCCCAGCGTGAGGTGTATTTCATCGGGAGAGTGAAGCTGGCATTCATGATGCTGGCCAGCACAAGAATCGTTAGTCCCAGGACAGCGTTGCTCATTCTGCGTTCTGTCTCTCTGTAAGGAAGTGCAAAATCCCATCGGCGGCAATGACAACGGAGTCAGTTCTGTCGTCATTGGTCAGGATCACGCCCTCGTCTGAAATAGCGATTGTGTCGACCTCTCGCAGACCACGCGGAAGTCGTGCGGCGCATATGGCGTAGCGGGCATATACTTTGTCTCCCGCAGGAAGGCTGCGTGAGACTGGTGAATCGAACAGCGTGCCCATTGCATGAATTGCTTCGCGGCCAACGGGCATGGGAGTGGTCCCGAACTCCATGCTTCTCACCCTGGAATTGCCATTCCAAGGCGCCGTTCGGCGCGCGCAGTTCTCTTCCCACATCGCGATCCACGGAAATTCTTCTCTGCGGAAGCAATACACTAGCGCGAAACCAGCTCGTGGATTCAATGCCGCAAAGTGGGCCACGGTTGAACTTTCGGCAACATGAGCCGCCGCCATGAATCCTTTGCCTTCATGCTGGAATGGCAGACGCAGGTCCGTCGTTCCACCGCTGAGTGTCAGAGCACATGGCCACGCGAAGTCCACACTGTCGGGCAGGACCGGCCTGCCCTCATACCCATCCGGCCAGGTTCTGCAGCGGTCGACAGATGCTCTGAGAAAACTATTCTCCGCCGAGAGCAGTGGAGGTCCCAGACTCACATGCTGAACCCAATGCACTTCGCGAGCGTCCGGGCCGGTATTCGTCAGGCATTCTTCGACAAAAAGAACGCTTTGCCCCAGCTCTGCTCGGATTGTTCTCGAGAACTCCAATTGCGAAACCGGCAATTTAACGTGCATCGAGCAACCATGGTCCGCAGGCACCAGTTCCCACATCCTCGCCGATGCCTCTCCATGCAACGGGATACCGCGGACAGCGTCCTCTGACGATGGAGGACCAAAGATATCCAGGCAAAGGGTATGTCCTGTGTATCCGGCAAGAAACGGTCCTATCGGTGCGCCTCCGTAGAGTTCCCGGAGTCGAGTGAATTCCACAGAGTCAGGGTCAGCTGTCACCCAGGGAGATTCGCACAGTAGATTCGGTGACGGAGGATCTGCATCCGTGATGCGAAGGTCCGCGATATGGCCGCCTCCCGCAAGCACAGTCATCTGGAGGCTGCCATTATTCAGCATCAGGGCCCTGCGGTTCTTCCATCGAATAAATTCAGCCTGCATGATGAAAGGTTTTCCGGCTCTCGCACACATTCCATTTCATTGCTTGGCTACCGATCCGGTTCCGTCTTCCTGAAAGGCCACTCCGCCGGCAGGCACAAGCATTCCGCCATCGATGGTGAGCGCTGCGCCGGTGATGAAGGATGCCCAGTCGCTGGCCAGAAAAGCAATCGCACGCGCGATCTCAATCGGCTGGCCGATTCTTCCCAGCGGATGCGCGTGGCGGCAGCCCGCGAGCACGGCTGCAGGGTCTGGAGCGAGACTGGCTGCCCATTGCAGCATCGGTGTGTCGACCGCGCCCGGCAGCACACAGTTGGCCCGGATATTGCGGCCGGCAAAATCAAGCGCAACCGAGCGGGTGAAGCCGAGCAGCGCGTGCTTCGCCGTTACATACGCCGCAGAATTTGCAATGGCGGCGACGCTCTGAACAGACCCGACAATCACAATAGAACCGCCGTTTGCCGCGATCATGTGCGGCAAAGAAGAGCGCACCGTATAAAAGCAGCCATCGGCATGAATGCGCAAGGTTTCATGCCAGGTATCCACGCTGGTGGAAATCGCGTCTCCATAGCGCTGGATTCCGGCGCAATGCACCGCTACGGGAAGTGCTCCGTGATGCCTTGCTGCAGCATCTATCGCGCCCCGCACACTCTCGAGCTCGGCTACATCGCATGCATGGTAGCTGACAGTATGGCCCAGACCGTTCAGGCGTTCCATCAAGGCGACTCCATGGCTCTCATCGCGATCAAGGACTGCCACCCGCGCGCCAAGTTCGGAAAGCAGCTCAACTGTGGCTGCACCAATACCCATCGCACCGCCCGTGACGACCGCCACTTTTCCTGCAAAACTGATCCCCATGCTTACTCCCCCTTTGCCTCATGCACGGACTGCGTCTCGAGACGAAGCGTAACAATCCCATACGCTGGAATTGTGAGATGAATCCCGTCAGCAGATACGGGAAGCTCCTTCGATTTTTGCTCCAGGGCATTGCACAACCACGCATGGTGAATTCTGAGATAGCTGCCGCCAACCGCAACATCCTCTGATTTTCCCGCAGTTTCTTCCAGCCGCAGAATGCTTCCATCTCCGTCCTCTGCAAGTTTCCAGGTTGTCGCCACAACCGAATCAGGAGCGACATGAAGAAAACTCGCGGATGCGTCGTGTAATGTGTGCGGAGCCGGACTCGATCCTACATGGTCAGATTCAAGCGGAGTCATCGCCACCCACCCAAGCCGTGTCAATTGCTGCGCGTCAAATCCCTTCGTGCTGACAATTCTGTAGCGGAAGAGGTAGTCGCCGCCTTGCGACGAGGCATAGTTGGTATCCCAGTAGTTCGACATGATCCAGGAAAAGATAGCGCCGCTCTGCGGATGGAACTCGGAGGGCCACGCACCGCGGACAATGTCTCCGAAGGAGACGATGGGTGCATCCAGTGGAATCACGGCCGCTGTGGCGCCATCGCTTGTCATCGCCGCCCAGTGATTTATGGAATACCACTCACGGCTGCCGCCTATGAGTTCATCGCGCGCAGGATCGATCCAGCCATTCTGTGATTCGTAACCGAACTTCGGATGTTCTCCCGCAAATGGAAAGGCAAAATATGCCGCTTCCTTACTCTGCGTCGCCGTCTTCTGAAGACGGTACGTCAGCTCAATGCCCTTTTCGGATATAGGCAATGTAATCTCGAGCTGAACATCCGGCGTATTCGGCGCACTCGCAGTCATGACGGCCGTCATTCCCTCTGCGTTTCTGATAATGCTAACGAGCTTTCCATGCAAAGCCTCCTTCGCATCCAGTTTCGGCAGACGCTGCGCCGCCCCGTAGCGATACAGGCTGTTCCAGGGCATGTCATCGGCGCCTTGAACGTAGACATAAGAGCCAAAAGCAAACGGGCTCTTACTTTCTACGAGCTCTCTTTGAAGCTGCTTATCGTAAATGCTGCGAACGGCCCCGTGTTCCGGGTCGAGGATGATCCGGTAATACTTGTTTTCCAGCACGGGATTTGTTGATGCAGGAAGCGAATCGCGCACGGCCGCGCTGAAAGCGGTTGCCGGAGCAATCATGAACGCGCGGTATCCCATCGCGGGGAGATTTTCCGCCCAGAATCGGACGCGGTTTGTCGGACCACCGAAGCCCGGAAGGGGTGTACCAGCCTCGCGACGCAGAATCACTTGCCTCACCGGTTGCCGGGTCTTGGCATCAACAATCACCTGCCCATCGTGCAAATCTGTATCGACCCAGCCACTGCGATCCCAGCTCAGTGAATTGAAGACCAGAATCGAGTCGTGGTCCACGTTGATTAACGATTCCAGTTGCGCCCAGCTTCGCTCCACGGTCTTCGTGATGTCGTTCGCTGCAATCACGCTTTCCAGGTCTTTCTGTTCAAGCTGGCGCACGGATTCATCACCCTCCGGCTGGGTGGTGGCACCTGCGGAAGTCCAGGTGTGCTCGTTAAACAGCAGCATGTTTTCCCATGCTTCATGGATATTCGCGGCATTCGGCCTAAGTTCCGGATCAAGCAGCGCAGGCAGCACGCTCATCTTTTCGGCAGTCAGAATGCGTTGCTGGCTTCTGCGAAAGATGGCTACGTGTCTCGCGTGTGAGGTCAGGCCATCTTCCCAGTACGGGCCGAAATCTCCCCGGTAGACCTTGAGCTGATCGCCGAACTGTTTTTCCAGCGACGCCATCGCATCTTCGAATGTGGTGAATACCATCTTTGGATACACGTATTCACCTGCCCATTCTTCCGGCAGATTCACCTGCGCGCGGCTGAGCGGGGTATTTTCCAGCTGGCTCCCGTAGATAATGACCGAGTTCGCCGTGTAGTCCGGCCGCGTGTAGGCCTGCAGAAAGACGGGAGTCGCGTCTTCGACCGCTGGCAGCGTTGGCGGAGTGCCATACATCGAAGATAACTGCAGATAGGCGCGCGAGTACCACATCATGACCCGCCCACCGTCGGGCCCTTCCCAATAGAACGGGGATTTCTCATTCCAGCGGCCAAGCAGCATGACCGGAGCGCGCCACGAATTGCTGCCCGCTGCCAGATATTTCACTCCTGCGCCATGCAACACTGACGCGTACGACCAGCTATAAGAAGGCACGTCCGTGATATTCGCCGCGCCGATTGGAAGACTGTACTTCTCGGCCAAGTCATGGCTGTAGTAAAGCGAACGGATCAAATCCTCCAGCGATGCGGTGCCAGTAAGCTCATTGGCAAACTGCACAGGAATGACAATCTGTCCGGCCCGAACTGCTGCAAGGAACTGCTTCCTGCGTTCATTTGAGCGACCTTCAAGGTATTGCTGAGCGACCCAACTTCCGTCCAGATTCCATCGGAAGCCCGGTTTCTGCTTTAGAAGATCAAGCACTCCATCCACACTTTGCGATTGCAGCTCTGCAACCTTGGGGGCGTAGTCGGTAAAGCCAATGTCAAGGTGTTCATGCGGGACGATATCCAGCGTCCACTTCTTCGCAGCTTGGAACTTCTCCTGAAACGAATGGCCAGCGACGATAAGCGTAGCCTGTATCTCGCCCTGCCATTCAGGCACAGCAAAGCGCAGATGCGTCTCGCCGAACTCCCCTGCAAAATTGAGCGGCTGAGTAAGCCGCTTGCCATTGATGGCAAGGATCGCATCTCCGCCCGGTGGAGCTCCGGCATTAACGTCCAAGTAGGCGTCAACCATTTCCTGCAATCCTGCAGACGACGTCTTGTAGAAGATGGTTGGAGCAATCGAGGCACGAATCGAGCCTGAGACATACGGCGCGTGCTCGTCTTTGCTAAAGGCCAGTGCGTCGTAGACGATGCCGCTCTGTCCAGGCGCGATGTTGCCCATCGACTCTTGCGATGTTGCCGGTGTGTCGATCGCGGTGAGAACGAAGGTATTCGTTCCTCTCTTCAACCATTGAGTGGGAATATCGATCGTTTTTTCATCGCGCGAGGTTTGAGGCACGAATGTGCCTTCCCAGTCTCCGGCGCCAAAGTCGAGCCGTGGATGAAAGTAAAAGACACCCTTGTGCCCGTTTACGCTAATCTGAAGCGCAGACAGGCTCGGCGTCTCATATAGCATGGAGATGCGAAGCTGATAGAGTCCCTGGGGCTCATCCGGCAGCGTAAAAACAACCGAAAATGGATGCAGACGCCCGCCGGCGATGGCGTTGGCCGGTCCTGGCTGGAAACGTGGCCAGTCTGCTTCACCACTCTTGCCAATTGTGTAGATCACATGGATCGAGGATCGCTGTAATCGATACCCTGGCTGCGAAACTCCTGAGAGGAATCGTCAAATTTGCCGATCTGCCAAAGGACATGCTGCTGCGAATATGCAGGCATAATCAGGCCGCACATCATTAGAAACATGGCAATGCCGCCGCGGCCGATCACCGATTCACGCACCCGGCCAATTCGTAGCTGACACAGTATCCTGTCCCTTTTCGTTCACCGACCCGGTCCGGCCACATCACAGGCCCACAGTGTCTGTTCATCATCAAAGACCAAGCCCTCCGGATGATCGAGGCCGTCGACAAAAACGATAAAGGCCTCCTTGGAAAGCAGCGACTCGTTTGGGGACTGAGGAGTTGTCATTTTCGCTGCTTGATTAGACCTCAAATGATCGTAAGAGCGAATTATATGATCTACTGTGGGAAAATAAGTCACAAATAGTGATGCTTCACTTTCTGTATACAGTATGCCAAACTTAGCAAACTTGAAAGAGCGATTGTCTTTTCTTGCCAAGGCAAGGCGGACTCTGGAGGGGAATGACTGACTGGAGCACAGATGATGAGCTCTTTGCGCTTGGAGAACGCGAACTGTTCAGCTGCGTCCTGGGTGACATCATGGACACGCTCCATCTCTACCACCAGTTTCTCCGTCCTCAAATCAGGCCGATCACAAATGATGCCATGGTGATAGGACGCGCCATGCCTGTTCTCTGCGGAGACGTCTTCGAGGAGTCATCGTCAGACTCCGCGAATAGACTTATGGCGCAACCCTTCGGTCTGATGCTGGAAGCGCTTGATGACCTGCGGAAAAACGAGGTCTACATCTGCACGGGATCTTCTCCACGAAACGCTAATTGGGGAGAAATGATGGCGACACGCGCCAACATGCTCGGAGCGAGAGGCGCCGTACTGGACGGCTATTACCGGGACACAAAGGGGCTGATGAGGATGAAATTTCCCACCTTCGGCTATGGTTCGTACGGTCAGGACTCAGGCCCCCGCTATAAAGTGCACGATTTCCGAGTCCCGATCGAGATAGGCGCAGTCCGGATTCACCCTGGCGATATCATTTTTGGCGACATCGATGGTGTATGTGTCGTTCCCCAGGAGGCAGAGCGGGAGGTTTTCGCCAAGGCCCTCGAAAAAGCCCGCTACGAGAAGCTCGTCAAGAAGGCTCTCGCATCCTAGGGTCTGTTCTCGCAATCGTGTGGTCTGGCTGAATATTCAGGGCACCTGAGTAGGCAGCAAGCGGGCTGATGGAAGCGATGGTCATACCCTTCAGAAACTCGCGCCGATCCATGTATTACTCCTTTGCATACTGTATACATTTTAGGAAACACAATATAGCCTCGAGCAGATCGCAAGCGCTCTGCTCTGTTACTGCTGCCGCTGCGAAAGAAGGACCTGAGTATGTGCCAGGCTGGAATAACGTTCCGGGTTCGTATAACGGTGGCGCAGGTGCTTCATAATTGCGGCCTCCGGACTCATCTCTGATTTGCCCAGAATCACATCCAGAAGATCGCGGTGATGACGTAATGGCCAATGAAGTGAGCTGTGGGCTGTCATATAAGCAAGCGCCTGATGGGAGAAGAGAACTGTCACCAGGGAGTTCAGCGTTTTCTCAAGGTATGGATTTCCTGTTGCGGACCAGACGCTCCGATGAAACTCGAGATCCAGTTTTGACGCATCGAAATCAGACTCGGTGTTTGTGCTTTCCATCTTTTCTACCAGTGATTCCAAGCGTTTCTCGAAGCTGGGAGTCAGATTGGCACGACACAGCTTGATGGCCTCAGCCTCAAGTACAATCCGCAGGCTGTTGATTCTCTGAACATCCTCCTCGCTGAGCATGACAACAAACATGCCGCGGCGTGGGTGGTTCATCACCAGTCCCTGTTCCTGCAACTGAAGCAAAGCTTCGCGCACGGGAATTCTGCTCACTCCGAATTGCTGCGCAAGATGGGTTTCATTGAGTCTTTCACCGGGTTTAAAAACGGCGGTCAGAATTGCGTTACGAATTCGTTCGACGACATGCGTCTTTAAAGTGGCCCTGGGCAGTTCAGAAAGCTGAGGTGTGGGCGGCATTTCGTTGTAGGACTTCTTTCAATCGACCCGATTCGACGCCTACAGTATACAGTCCTTGAAGCCAAATTTAGGGAAAGTTCAAGGCACGCCGTTGACGTTCGATGCCAATTTATGGACTGCCCGACAGCACTTCCTTAATCCTGCGGTCGCTTAGCTCTGTCACGGTGTCCGTGGTCTGTGTTTGTAGCTGCCGATAGAGTCCTTGCGCTTCCTGCCGCTTGCCAACCGAGAAATAGGCCCGGGCCAGGTTATACGTAGCGCTCCGCATGGTTGGATCAATCTTGTGGGCAATTTCCAGATCCGCGACTGCTCTCCGCGGATTCCCTTCAGCCAGGAGCAGCTTCCCGCGCAGTGTTCGGGCAGGTACAGAATTCCCGTCGATCCGGATTGCCTCATCCAGTTGGGTAATAGCCTCATCGGGTTTCGTCGGGTCGAGCTTCAGCAGGCATTCGGCCAGCAGATAGTGCAAGTCCGAACTCGTAACCCCCGCCTTTATTGCGTTTCTCAGATCAGCCGCTGCGGTTGCGTAGTTGTTTAACTTGTAGTCGGTCAAGGCCAGAAAGAAGCGGGGGTCCGCCTTCTCGGGCGAAATTTTCGCGGCGCTTCCAAAGTCGCTGCGCGCATCATTTAGCTGCCCCAGCAAGGTCTCCGTTGCGCCGCGAACGATAAATGTCGGTCGGCCACCAAGACCCTCACGACCGCACAGGAAAAGCATGAGCTGAATCCTGACTGCGCAAATCTTCTAGCCGTATCGTATGCGAAGCTTGGTCAATATCAGGATGCTTATCTGATTCTTCGTGCGCAGCTTCAAGAGCATCCGCAAGATTTGTTCTCGTATCTGAACCTGATAACGTTGTTGACCCGATGCCGGCCAGTTTGCCGAGGCGCAGAAGGTCGCGACAGAGTGCGTCACTGTTTTTCCGCACAATAGTCCCCCAGTTCGAATTCGCCGAGTGCGACGGCGTAGGCATGGGTCAATGGGTCGGGCACATCCACATCGACTCGAGCAAAGATCTTCAGTGCAGTTTTGAAGTCATGCATCTTGCCGTAAGACCAGCCAATATTGAAGGTCTCGAGCTGGGTGAGATTTGGGCATTGTTCCGCATTCTGCAGCAGAAGTTTCGCCTCTGCCTCCTGATGTTGCTTCAATAGGCCATCGATACGGTGCAGAGTGTTCCGAACATCGCAACTGTTGCCACTTTTCTGCCCTCTCGCTCCACTGACGGCGAAGAGGAGAAGCGTGAGTGCAACGCCGGCCCGGAAAATCATCCAGCAACGGCGCGGCTTCAAGTAGCACATCTCTGTTCTACGTCGCGTGGAACTGCGTCTTAGCAACAATTCCCTTGCCTTCCTGCACGGTAATCAGTTGATCGGCATCGATCGCTTTCAAGCGCTCGACCTGACCGCTGGGCCAGAAAATATCCAAATCCACCCGCTGCGATGTGCCCAGCCCAAAGTGAAGCCGGGGATCGTTTGCAGAAAGATAACTGGACTGGCTCGCGAGGCTCTGAACGTTGCTCTTTCCGTCATAGTGAGCGATAACCCGCGCCCCGATTGCGCTTCGATTCGATTTTGTGCCGATGAGCTTCACTTTGGTCCAGTGATGTTGGCCTTTTATATCGTTCCGCAGCAACGAAGGCGGTTCATTCATATTGACGATAAGAATGTCGAGATCGCCATCGTTATCGAAATCTCCAAAGGCACAACCCCGGCTGGAATGAGGAGTCATTACTCCGGGCCCCGCCTGCTGGCCGATTTCCTCGAATGTGCCATCGCCTAAGTTTCTGAACAACAGCCTTCGGCTCTTGTTTGGATACTGGGGAAGCTTCTTCTCTATCTCGGGATAGACGCTCCCACTCACGAGAAAGATGTCGGGATATCCATCATTGTCCAGATCCACCATACCTGTTCCCCAACTCGTGTAACGCGACTCTACCCCGATCCGGCTGGTCCGTGTCGCATCCTGGAAATTTGCGTGACCATCATTTCGATATAGATCGCTGGTGTCGTCTGAAAAGTTGGTCTTGAAGAGATCCAGGTGCCCATCCAGATTGAAGTCTCCTACTGCCACTCCCATGCCAGCTTGCTCCGCACCATCGTCGCTCAGGGCGACACCGCGAAAGAGCCCTTCTTCTCTGAACGTCCCATCGTGATTGTTCATATATAGGAGGCTTGGAGTGGAATCGCAGGCGACGTAAATGTCCTGCCACCCATCTTCGTCAAAATCCGCAGCGACGACTGTCATCCCGTAGGCGCGCGGCGGCCCGTCGATCCCGGCCTGTTTGGTTACATCAGTAAATGAACCGTCACCGTTGTTCCGATAGAGCACATGCGCTCCCGGAAAGCCTGGGGTGAGGCCCCGCGGCCCGCAGTTCACAGGATTGCCCTTCCAGTTACAGTTCAGATCATTGGCCGGAGTCG
>Ga0335075_10018230_pt1 | contig 10410 bp, 10 predicted proteins | sample Lox_Sample_24_FD_206723 | JGI IMG/M metagenome (GOLD analysis project Ga0335075, IMG submission 206723) | Soil microbial communities from Loxahatchee National Wildlife Refuge, Florida, United States - Lox_Sample_2.4 | ecosystem: Environmental > Terrestrial > Soil > Wetlands | place: USA... | reverse complement strand
CTGCTCGAGCGCCGCTTCATAGGGACGCGGATTGATCAGGAACAGCGGCTGCCTCTTGGCAACTTCATCGCCCTGCTTGAAATAGATGGCCTCAATCCGGCCATTGACCCGCGGCGTTATATTTACCGTATCGACCGACTGAACCGTGCCGAGCGCCGGCACGATCGCTGGAACATTCTGTTGCCTGACCGGCGCCGCCTTGACCGGAACCGCGGCCGCGACCGGCGCCGGCGGAGCGGAAGCGAACCGGCTCTTGAAGAGCTCCCACCCCGCAACTCCCAGCACCACGCCGATAGCGAGAAAGAGAGCGATCGCTTTCACCCAGCGCAACGATCCGCTTCCTTACGCATTCATTTCTTCTTTCGGCCAACAGCATATGGGAACGGAAGTTCTGAACGACCAGCCAGACGCAGGACTGGGCTTGCACAGCGGCCGTTGGCCCATTCTCTGCCGACGCCGATCGATCAAGGCAAATTCCAACAACCAACGACCGAGATCGCGGGCGCAGTGTCCGGTTCACTTGCCATCACCGGCATGACGGCGACGAATATTACGGTGGCCAAGGAGAAAGATTATGGTGCGACGCGATCGCCGGCCGGGAACTCGACCGCAGAGAGCGCATCGGCCAGGCGATGCCGAGCGCTGCCGGGCCTGAGCGGCTTTGGTTGGGCCGCGTCCGGCACCCAGCCGGTCAGAAAGAGGATTTCGAAAGTCGCTGGGATGCGGCCGTCGCCGAGACCGTAACGCTCGCGATAGATCGCCGCCGCGCGCGCCAGGGTAGCGCGCCGCAAAACCGAATGTCGGCGCAGCGAGAGTGCATTGGTCTCGCCCATGCCTCTGAGATCGCGCATTAGCGCCAGCATATCGGGGTAGGTCACGATGATCGTGTCGAGGTCGGCAACCGGCATCGCGAAGCCGGCGCGCTGGAGCAGTGCTGCGGCATCTGCAACCTCGGCGGTCGGCGACACTCGCGCGCTCACACCGCCTTCCTCGGCGAGTTCCGCCTCGAACAGCGCCGTGCGCAACTCCGCAAGGGTGGCGCCGCCGAGCATCGCCGCCAGCAGGAGCCCGTCCGGCTTTAGGGTGCGGCGCAGCTGGATCAATGTACCCGGTAGGTCTGCAACCCAATGCAGGGCCAGAGTGCTGATCGCAAGATCGAAGCAATTGTCGCTGAACGGGAGCAGTTCGGGGTCGGCGCACACCGCGGGAAGATGATCACGAGACAGGAACGCGACCGCCGGATCAACGGCGATGACGCGTTCGACCGCCGGTCGTGAAACCAGCCCGCGCGACAGAGCCCCGCAATGCACACCCAAATCCAGTATTGTTCGAAACGGGCGGCGCACGTGATCCAGTCGATCAAGCAGGCGGCCGGCGGTTTCAACATGCAGAAAATCGACGACGCCTTGACGAGCCGCTCGCTCGCGGTGGCGCCGCCATGCGCGTCGATCGAATAGCACCGTCGGATCGGATTCGCCGGGGGGCATCGGGACCTCTTTGCGGTGGCGGCTTGACGCCGGCCCATAGCCCGTTCATGTGTCATTGGTGCCTGCGGCGACAACCCTCAATGTCCTAAAGCAATTGCGTCAGTTAGGACGCGGCCTCGTCGATGTCGTGTTGCCGCCGCGCTGCATCGCGTGCGGTAACATCGTCGAGGAGCCCGACACGCTCTGTGGGAGTTGCTGGGGCGGCATCACGTTCTTCGCGCCGCCATGGTGCGGCGGGTGCGGCTTACCGTTCCCGCATCCGATGGGTGAAAACGCGGTCTGTGCCGATTGTGCTCGCGCGGGGCGGGCGTGGGACCGGGCGCGGGCGGTTTTGCGATACGACAAGAACAGCCGGGCTCTGGTTCTGGGATTGAAGCACGCCGACCGTACCGATATCGCGAGTGCCTTTGGCCGATGGATGCTGCGTGCCGGCAGCGAGGTGCTGGCCGACGCCGAGCTCCTGGCCCCGGTTCCGCTGCACTGGTCGCGACTATTCCAACGTCGCTACAATCAGGCAGCGTTGCTGGCGAATGCGATCCATCTCGCAGGGGGTCCGCCAGCCGCGGTCGATTGCCTGGTCCGGCACCGCAGAACCCCTTCGCAGGGTCATCTTGGCCCGCTCGCACGCGAGCGCAATGTGCGCAGCGCGTTTGCGGTGCGGCGCGCGGCGGAGGTGACCGGAAGACGATTAGTGATTATCGACGATGTGATGACCACCGGGGCTACGGTCGATGAATGTGCGCGGGTTCTGAAGCGCGCCGGCGCAGCATCGGTCGGCGTGTTGACCCTGGCGCGAGCGTTGCGGATCGGCGCATAATCGGTTTGGCAGCGAGCTTGGCGGCAAGGAGCGTGGGTATGGCTGAGGTAGAGATGTACTCTACAATGTTCTGTCCGTATTGCGGGCGGGCTCGCGCGTTGCTGCGCAACAAGGGGGTCGCGTTTGTCGAGGTCGATATCGGCGAGGAGCCCGAGCGCCGCGCCGAGATGATCCAACGCGCCGGCGGCCGGACGACGGTGCCGCAAATCTTTATCGGCGGCGAGCATATCGGCGGCTGTGATGACCTCGTGGCGCTCGATCGCGCCGGCAAACTCGATCCGAAGCTGGGGATCGAGCGATGACCGCCGCCTTTACCGCCGCATGTATTCAATTCACCGCAGCCAGAGACTATCAACCTAATATCGAGGTGGTATCGGACCTGATCCGCCGCGCGCGCGATGATGGCGCCGATTTTGTTCTGACGCCGGAGAATACCGGATTCATCGAGCCGATCGGCAGGCTGCGCCGCGAGAAGGCGCAGGACGAGGCGAACCATCCGGCGCTGAGCGCCTTGCGCGAGGTCGCGCGTGACACCGGAGCGTGGCTGCTGATCGGTTCTCTGGCCGTCGAGATCTCCCGCGAACCCGGCATACCGGAAGGCGAGCGCCGGCTGGCCAACCGGTCATATTTAATCGATGGCAGCGGCGGGATTGCTGCTCGCTACGACAAGATCCACATGTTCGACGTCGACCTCGCCGAGGGCGAAAGCTATCGGGAAAGCAATGCCTTCCGCCCCGGCGAACGCACCGTGCTCGCCGACACGCCATGGGGCGTGCTCGGCATGACGGTATGCTATGATCTGCGCTTCCCACAGCTTTATCGTGCACTTGCCCAGGCCGGTGCAGAGTTTCTGGCGATCCCGTCATCATTCACGGTGCCGACCGGCCGCGCCCACTGGCATGTCTTGCTGCGGTCGCGCGCGATCGAGAACGGATGCTTTGTGTTTGCTCCCGCTCAATGGGGGGAGCATGCCGAAAACCGGCGAACTTTCGGACATTCTCTGATTGTCGACCCTTGGGGCAAGGTGCTGGCTGACGGCGGCGAGGGGATTGGCATAGTCAGCGCACGGGTCGATCCGGCACGGGTGGCCGAAGCGCGGCGGATGGTCCCGTCGCTTAATCACGACCGCAGGTTTTCACCGCCTGCACCAGACCGGCGCCTCGCGGCCGAATAGGATCAGTCCCGCTGCTCCGGCGGCCCGGGCGGCAGGCGGGTCACGGGTCCGGTTGTCGCGGCGATGCGCTGGATGACGGCCGGACGCGGGACGGTTACCTCACCTTGCTCGAAGGCGACAACGCTCAGCGCACCAAATGCCTCGAGCAACTCGCCTGGGCGAAGCAGAAACGCTGGATTGTCGGGCCGGCCGAGACGCTCGTTGCCGTGGGCGAAGGTCTCGTAGATCACAACGCCGCCCGGAGCAAGCGCACGGCTGATTGCCGGAAGAAGTGGGCGGTGCAAGTAATTTGTCACGACGATGCCATCATAACCGCCGCCGAGCGCCCAGGGCGCACCAGTTTCAAGATCGGTCTCGATGATCTCGCACCCCGGTCCGGCCAACCGGCGCAGCGCGGTGATGTCGCGATCGACGGCACGCACTCCGAACCCCCTGTCGTGAAGCAGCCGGACATGCCGGCCGGCACCGGCGGCGAGGTCGAGAACCAGTCCGCCGGGTTTGATCAGCGGCAAGAACCGCGCGACCCAGGTCGAGGGAGGTGATGCCACAGCGGCCGATCCCGATGTTGCGCCATCATCAGCGGAGAATTGATAGAGGCGTTGATTTGAGTATAAAATCACGGTCAAGGAGAGTGAGATGATCTTGTTCAGGTTGCGTTGTGCTCAGGACCACGAATTCGAAGCATGGTTTCGCGATGGCGAAGGCTTTGAGGCGCAGCATGCGGCAGGCGAAATTTCCTGTCCATTGTGCGGCGATGCGTCGGTTGAAAAGGCGGTGATGGCGCCGCGCCTGGGGCGGGGTCGCGAGGTGGCGCCTGCTGCCGCGTTTGCCGAGATGCGCAAAGCGCTGATCGAGATGCGCCGTCAGATCGAGCACAATTGTGATTACGTCGGCCCGCGTTTTGCCGAAGAGGCACGCCGGATCCATTACGGCGAAGTTGACCCGCGCGGCATCTATGGCGAGGCGACCGATGCCGAATCGCGCGAATTGGCCGACGAAGGGGTCAAATTTGGCCAAATCCCGTGGATCCCGGCAAGCGACGGCTGAGCTGCCCTGTCGCGACTCATTTCGCCGCGAGAACGAGGTAGTTGACATCAACGTCCCGCGACAAAACCCATTCGCCCGAACCCAGATCATAGATGAGCCCGGTAATCTCGATTGGGCGCAGCCGGTTGCGCCGCAAGCCGAGGATCAGTTCCGAGGGGCGGACGAATTTGCGCCAATCATGTGTACCCCGGGGTAGCCAGGCCAGAATGAATTCGGCACCGATGATCGCGAGCGCAAAGGACCGCGCGGTGCGGTTCAGGGTGGCGAGGATTGCGGCACCTCCAGGAGCGACGAGACGAGCAAGGGCTGTCAGGAAGGCGTCGCGATCAGCGACGTGCTCGATGACCTCCAGCGCCAGGACAACGTCGAAGCGCTCACCGCGATCGGCGATTGCTTCGGGGGCAGCAAGGCGATAGTCAATATCGAGGCTGCTCATGCCGGCGTGCTCGCGGGCAGCGGCGATGGCGTCGCCGCTGGCATCGATGCCGGTCACGGCAAATCCGAGCCGGGACATGGGCTCAGCCACAAGGCCGCCGCCGCAGCCGATGTCAATCAGGCGCAGGCCGGTAAATGGGCGAAGCAGATTGGGATCTCGTTGGAAGTGATGCGACAGTCGAGAGCGAATAAAGCCGAGCCTGGTGCGGTTGAGCCGATGCAGTGCGGCAAAACTGCCATCGGGGCGCCACCAGCCAGCAGCTTGCGCTGCGAACCTGCCGATCTCGCCTAGATCGATCGTGCCAGACGTCGCATCCAACGCATGTTTCCCCTGATTATTGTAGCGATAGTCGAGAGTATGTAATGGCTCCAGATGCCCGGCAACTCTCCTGTCGCGGACTAAAACCGATATGACGCGGCTCGTTCAAAAGTTCGGCGGCACCTCGCTCGCTGATCTCGAGCGGATAAGGACGGTCGCGCGGCGCGTCGCTGATGAGGTCGAATGCGGTCATCAGGTGGCGGTTGTCGTCTCGGCAATGGCGGGGGTAACGGACCGTCTGGTCGGTTGGACGCGCGAGACCAGCCAATTGCATGACGCACGCGAATACGACGTCGTCGTCTCCTCCGGGGAGCAGGTCACCGCCGGCTTGTTGGCATTGGCGCTGCAGAATCTCGGAATCGAGGCGCGCTCGTGGCTCGGTTGGCAGCTCCCGGTCCGCACTGACGACGTCCATGGCAGAGCACGCATCCAGTCGATCGAGGTTGCCGAGCTGGATCGACAGCTTGCGCTTGGGCAGGTCGCGGTGATTGCCGGTTTCCAGGGCCTGGGTGCGGATGAGCGGATCACAACGCTGGGCCGCGGCGGCTCCGACACCTCGGCCGTCGCGCTCGCCGCCGCAATTCACGCCGAGAGGTGCGACATCTTCACCGATGTCGATGGAGTCTATACCACTGACCCGCGGATCGTAGCGAAAGCACGCAAGCTCGACAAGATCACCTATGAAGAAATGTTGGAGATGGCGTCCCAGGGTGCAAAAGTACTCCAGACGCGCTCGGTCGAACTGGCGATGAACTATCGTGTCAGAGTTCAAGTATTGTCGAGCTTTGTTGACAGCCCCGGCACTCTCGTGGTCGACGAGGACGAGATCGTGGAACAACAAGTGGTAAGCGGCATCGCCTATAGCCGAGACGAGGCGAAGATAACGGTGCAGAAGGTGCCGGATCGGCCGGGGGTGGCCGCAGCTATTTTCGGCCCGCTCGCGGCGAACGCAATCAATGTCGATATGATCGTACAAAATGTGTCTGAGGACGGCCGCGCCGATTTGACGTTTACGGTGGCGCTCGCGGATCTCGACCGGGCGGTTTCGGTCTTGGAAGACAAGAGAGAATTACTCGGTTTCACCGCGCTGAAACCGGATTCGAACGTGGTCAAGATTTCGGTAATCGGTGTCGGCATGCGGAGCCATGCCGGCATCGCGCAACAGATGTTCCAAACCCTATTCGAAAAAGGGATTAACATCCAGGTGATCTCAACTTCCGAGATCAAGGTCAGTGTCCTGATTGCTGCTGAATACACCGAACTGGCTCTGCGGGCGCTGCACACCGCGTACGGGCTTGACGCTGAAGGATGATGACAGCTGTTCACGTCTCGGTCGGATTAGCGGCGAACCCTGGAGACGTTGAGCGGCAACCGAGCGCTGTGATCGACCGTTGTCGCGCCGAATTCGACCGCTTGTCGGCGCGCGGGCGCGCGTTGCTCGGCGGCGAACTCGCGATAATGGGCGGTGCTATGACCTGGGTTTCGGAACGAAACCTGGTTTCAGCAATCTCTAATGCAGGCGGTTTCGGCGTCATCGCTTCCGGATCGCTATCGCCGGAGTCGCTGTCCGCCGAAATTGCTGCCGTCAAATCCCTGACAACCCGGCCATTCGGGGTGAACCTGATTACCCTGCATCCACGCCTTGACGAACTGATCGAGGTCTGCGCCGAGCATCGCGTCGGTCATGTCGTGCTGGCGGGCGGATTGCCGAGCGTGGCGGCAATGCGCCGCATCCGGGAGAACGGGGCACGGGTTTTGTGCTTTGCCTCGGCTCTCGGCTTCGCTCGCAAATTGGTGCGAATGGGAGCAGACGCGATTGTGATCGAAGGCAGCGAGGCGGGTGGTCATATCGGCCCGGTCTCGACCGGGGTGTTGGCTCAGGAAATTCTACCGCATCTGACCGAGATACCGGTCTTTGTCGCCGGCGGCATCGGGCGCGGCGAGGCAATTCTGGCTTATCTCGAAATGGGCGCCGCCGGGGTTCAGCTCGGAACCCGCTTTGTCTGCGCCAGGCAATCGATTGCCCACCCTCGGTTCAAGCAAGCCTTCATCCGCGCGTCAGCGCGCGATGCGATCCCCTCAACGCAGCTCGATCCGCGGTTTCCGGTCATTCCGGTTCGGGCGCTGGCCAATCCCGCTACCGAACGCTTTCTGGCGCGGCAGCGCGAGATCATCGAACGGTTCGCGAGCGGAGAATTATCTCAAAAAGCGGCTCAACTTGAAATTGAACATTTCTGGGCCGGCGCCTTGCGGCGAGCCGTCATCGAAGGTGACATCGAATCGGGATCGCTGATGGCGGGTCAAAGCGTCGGCTTTGTCACCCGAGAACAGACAGTGGCAGAAATACTGGCGGAGCTGGTCGACCAGGCGGTCGGGGTACTCGCTTTACGGGCCGGCCGGAAGCACGATCGATGCATTTCTTAGGGTCCTCGCCCGGGGAGCGGGACAGATCGGGATGAGCGAGGCTCCAGGTGTCGTTAGTGGCACCCGCCGGCTACTGCGCCGGCTCCGAGATACGATGGCCGGGTCCGGCACGGCACAGCAACGACTCGATCGCATTGTTCGCATCGTGGCTACGGAAATGATCGCCGAGGTCTGCTCGGTCTACATTACGCGCGCAGGTGAGGTCCTCGAGCTTTTCGCCACCGAGGGGTTGCGCGCCGAGGCGGTGCATCGCACTCGGCTGAGGGTCGGCGAAGGCCTGGTCGGATTGGTTGCTGCTACGGCGCGGTCGCTGGCTATTACCGACGCGCGATCGCATCCCGGCTTTGCCTATCGACCGGAAACTGGAGAGGAGATTTATAGCTCGTTGATGGGCGTGCCGATCTTACGCGGCGGCCGGGTTCTTGGCGTGCTCGTGATCCAAAATGCCACGAGGCGGCAATATGCCGAGGACGAAATCGAGATCTTGCAGACGATTGCGATGATTGTCGCGGAGCTGGTTGCCGGCGGCGAACTCGTCAGTTCCCGGGAAATCGCCGAGAGCCGCACCGCGAGCATGCTCCCGGTCAGGTTGGACGGCATGCGGCTCAATCCGGGGTTGGCAGTAGGGCCGGCGGTATTGCATCAGCGGCGGATCCAGATCCGCCGGATTGTGGCCGAAGACGTTACCGCCGAAATCGAGCGCTTGCGGGAAGCCGTGGTGGCGATGCGCGATGCGATCGATCAGCTGGTCGCGGCCGGTGGCGGGCTCGGCGCCGGCGAACACCGCGACATTCTCGAAACATACCGCATGTTCGCCGCGGACCGCGGCTGGGTTGCGCGTATCGCGGACGCTATCCGCAGTGGTCTGACTGCGGAGGCAGCGGTGCAAAAAATCCGGGAAGAGACGAGTCAGCGGATGCTGCAGGCGAGCGACCCCTATTTGCGCGAGCGGCTCGTCGATCTCGAGGATCTCGCCAACCGTCTCCAGCGTCACCTCGCAGAACGTCTGCCGGACACCTTGCTGGCCGAACTCACTCCGGGGTTTGTTCTCGTCGCCCGGACCTTGGGACCAGCCGAATTGATGGATTATTCGCATCGCGAAATCCTGGGTTTGGTGCTGGAGGAAGGATCGCCCACCGCCCACGTAGCGATTGTCGCGCGCGCCCTGGACATCCCGGTGATCGGTCGGGTGCAGAACGCAACCAACCGTATCGAGCCGGCTGATCTCGTCATCGTCGATGCCGATCACGGACAGGTCTTGATTCGACCGAGTGAGGATATCAGGCAATCCGCCGCGGCGGCGGTCGAGGCGCGAACGCGCCGGCGGGCGCTTTATGAGGGCCTGCGCGCCGCGCCAGCTGTCACCCGCGATGGCGTCGTTATCAAGCTGATGCTGAATGCCGGTTTGCTGATCGATCTGGCACATTTGGCCTCCACCGGCGCCGATGGTGTTGGGCTGTTTCGCACTGAATTGCCGTTAATGGTGCGGGACACATTTCCGGCGGTCGATGATCAAACCGAATTTTATCGTCGCGTATTCGAGCAGGCAGGCGATCGCCCGGTGGTTTTTCGGACACTCGACATCGGTGGCGACAAACTCCTGCCGTACTTGCCGCACGCCGCCGAAGACAATCCGACCATGGGATGGCGGGCGATCCGGATCGGGCTCGACCGGCCAGCGATGTTGCGCGAACAGCTGCGCGCGCTGATCCGAGCCGCCGAGGGTCGCCATTTGCACGTACAGTTTCCGATGATTGCCGAGTTGCCCGAATTCGAACGCGCGCGCGCCTTTGTTGATCTGGAGCTGGCGCGTGCCGCCGAGGAGGGGCGGACGCTTCCGGCATCGGTGCAGATCGGCGTGATGCTTGAAGTGCCGGCATTATTGTGGCAGTTGCCCGATCTTTGTCGGCGGGTCGATTTTCTCTCCGTCGGGGCAAATGATCTGCTCCAGTTTCTGTTTGCCTGCGACCGGGGCAACCCGCGGATGGCGGATCGCTACGACCCGCTGTCGGCGCCAATCCTGAAGCTGTTGCGCGAGATCGTTGTCCAGACGAGCCTGGCCTCGATACCGTTGAGCATGTGCGGCGAGATGGCCGGGAACCCGATCGAAGCGATGGTCCTGATCGCTCTCGGATTTCGCAGTTTGTCAATGGCCGGAACCGCGATCGGCCCGGTCAAGACCATGATTCGCAGCCTCGATGCGGCCGCAGTCGCTGATTACGTCGAAGAGATCGGGGCGCGGCCAGACCATTCCCTCAAATCCAAATTCGCGGCATACGCGCGCGACCATCTGATAGCCTTATAGTTAAGGCCGGATTGAACAGGGTGGATTTTAGACGGCCCCAATCGGCGGTTGACGAACCAAGCAGCCATCGGGAATGTTCACGGACCAACACGATCGCGGGGTCCTGGTTGCGGGGTTCTGGTTCTTGGACGGCGGCACTGATGGTCCAAATCCAGGGTTGCAAAAACGGGCTGCGAAAATGGCATTGTTCCATCGGATCAAATCTTCCTTGGCTGACAACGAAGCGGAGACAACAGGTTCACGCTCCTTCGAATTGCAGTCGGTCGGAGACACGTTGCGGCAGCAGCGGCTTGCGCTCGGCATCGATATTAGCGAGGCGGCCGCGGCGCTGAAGATTAGACCTGCATATCTGGCAGCGATCGAAGAGGGATGTCCCGATCAGCTCCCCGGGGCGACCTATGC
>Ga0335075_10018229_pt1 | contig 10410 bp, 8 predicted proteins | sample Lox_Sample_24_FD_206723 | JGI IMG/M metagenome (GOLD analysis project Ga0335075, IMG submission 206723) | Soil microbial communities from Loxahatchee National Wildlife Refuge, Florida, United States - Lox_Sample_2.4 | ecosystem: Environmental > Terrestrial > Soil > Wetlands | place: USA: Florida... | reverse complement strand
AAGTACGCGGTCAGCACCGCGACGACGATCAGGCCGAGCAGGTTGTTGACCAGCACCGTGCCCAGCATCGCGGTCAGGAGTCCCGAGTAGATCGGGTGGCGGACGAACCGGTAGGGGCCGGACGTGACAAGTTCCGGCTCGGCCCGCTGCGTCATCGGCATGCCCCAGTTCCGGCCGAGGTGCAGGCGAGCCCAGACCGCGATCGCGATACCGCTGGCGAACAGCACCGCCCCGATGACCGCCAAGATGACGCTGTGCACAGCCAGTCCGCCGCCGCGGAAGGCGTCGGCGATCACGATCACCGCGACCACGCTCACGCCGGTCAGCCGGTTTCGCCACCCGCCCCTGACGCTCGCCTTGCTGGTGGAGGCGGACACGAGCCAGTAGATCCAGAACACAATCCAGGCGACGCCGACGGCGAGTTTGAGCCCTTGCATGCTGCTCCTCCGATTCGCTCCAACCCAGAGCTGCTTGACTGGACATCGCTCACCGTAACCCCAGGCCCGCCCGCCGTCATCAGCTCCTGGGTTGACCGGCATAGGCCCGCGGGTTGATTTCTGCCGGTCCAGTTGAGTCAGCCGTGCCTCAGGGCGACCAGCCTGGCAAGGTCGTGGATGATCCTCCGGGCCGCCGGGGGACTAAGAACCTCGATATGGTCGCTGAACTGGAGCAGTTGCCGGACCGCGTCCAGTTCGTCGTAGCCGACGGTAATCGTCACGTGGGCGTCCCGGCCGGCCGGGCTGACGGACAGCAGCCGGGAACCGAGGATCCGGCGAGCGAGGTCGACGCGGTCAGCGTCGAGCAGCGCGGTGACGGTCACCCGATGACGTGATTCCAGTGCCCGGCTCAATTCCCCGGCCACGTCGGACAGGGCCGCACCCTTACGGAGACGGCGCGGCTCGTCCAGTACCTCCCAGTCTTCCAGGCGCGTGAGCGCGAACATCCGCGGGCGGGCATCGGCATCGGCTATCAGGTACCAGCGATCGGCGCGCAGCAGGAGACCATACGGATCCACGCTTCTCCACCGCGCCGCGGCTTTCCCGCTGCGTCGGTAGCGGATGCGGAGACGCCGCCCGCGGCGCAGGTCCTGCGCCAGCGTGGCAAGGCCGGCCGGGTCACCGGAGGCTGAGAACCAGGCGCGGTTGTCGATCGTCACGACCTCAGACAACGGCAGCGGGGGGTCGGCGCTCGCCTTGGGCGGCGGCCTTCGCGGGACGAGCTTGCCCAGGGCAGAGCGCGCGGCCGCCTCCGCCCCGAGTTGACGGGCCCGGTCGACGTCCAGCCCTACCGTCCGCAGCACGTCGGCCTCGGAGGTGGTGAGCTTGGCCAGGTCGACCTGGTCGCCCGGGAGCAGGCTGATCCCGCCGTACTTGCCGCGCCCGGTGAACACCGGAATGCCCGCGCCGACCAGCGCCTGGACATCGCGCAGGACGGTCCTGACCGAGACGCCGAGCTCCTGCGCGAGTTCCTCGGCCGTCGCGCGGCGACGAGACTGCAGCGTCGCCAGCAGCTCGATCAGCCGTTGCGGTCGACTCATGTCCCCATTCTCAGCCCGAACATGACAGATCTTGTCATGTTCGCATGCCAGGGTGATGACATCAGACGGCCCCGGCCGTTCCTGCGGAAGGAGAGCGAGATGCCAGCACCCAACCTGTTCCTGATCTACGTCACCGACGTGAGCCGGGCGACGGACTTCTACCGCGACCTGTTCGAGATCGAGCCGCTCATGACGACACCGCGCTATGTTCCGTTCGAGGTGGCGCCGGGCGTGCTGTTCGCGCTCTGGAGCGGCCGCAGCGACCAGGTCACGACGCAGCTCCCGCGCTGCTCCGAAGTCGGGCTGATGGTCCCGCGATCCACTGCCGTCGTCGACGAGATCTACGCGAGCTGGGTGGGCAAAGGCGTGCGGGTGGTCGAAGAACCCCACGACGAGGTCTTCGGCCGCACCTTCGTGGTCACTGACCCCGACGGGAACCTCATTCGCGTCTCGCCGATCGACTGAGCCGGGGGGCGAAACGTCAGCTATCGCTGCGAGCTGCGGCTAACCAGCCTTGACTCGGGCAGAAAAGTCCGGTTAGCGTGGCGGTTGCCCTGGTCCTCATGGCCCGGGGTGGTGGGTAGCGCAGCGAAGTCCGGTGAGATCCCGGCACTGTCCCGCAACGGTAAAGCCCCAACCTCGGGGATGAGTCCGGTCGCCTGGCTGCCCGTCGGCGATAACCGGTCCTCGGAGGAAGGGCGGTTCGCGCGCGGCCGCCCGCGGCTTCCGCAAGAACTCTCTTCGTCCCCTGAATCCTCAGGAGATGAACCATGCGATCCCACCAGGGCGGCGCGCGCCGGCTAAGCGCGCGCATCCGCAAGGCCCGCACCGAGCTGACGGGCGGTGAATGGGGCCGTCTCGCGCTGATGTACCTGTTCATCCTGGCCATCAACGCGGCCGGCTGGATCATCTACGTCGGCTACGTGATGCCGCACCACTTCGACTACCTGGGGGAGGGCGGCAGCAGGGGGCTTGGAGTCGGGCTCGGGGTCGCCATCACGGCGTGGTTCCTCGGCTTCCGGCACGCCTTCGACGCCGACCACATTTCCTGCATCGACAACACCACTCGCAAGCTGATGGCGGACGGCAAGCGGCCCCTCGGGACCGGGTTCTTCTTCTCCTTCGGCCACTCCACGGTCGTGGTGGCGGTCGGCGTCGGCATCACGATCGCCGCGCGGGCCGTCTTCGGCGCGGTGGTGGACCCGAACTCCGCCTACGAGACGGCCGGCGGCACCATCGGGACCACGCTGTCGGCCTGCTTCCTGTACCTGATCGCGGTGCTGAACCTGATCGTGCTGGCCGGCATCTTCAAGGTCTTCCGGGAGATGCGCAACGGCTCCTACGACGAGGAGGAGCTGGAAGCCCAGCTCCAGGCGCGCGGGCTGATGTACCGATTCTTCGGCCGGTTCATGAGGTCGATCAACCACACCTGGCAGCTGTACTTCGTCGGCCTCGTGTTCGGCATCGGCTTCGACACCACCACCGAGGTGCTGCTGCTGGCGGCGACCGCCTACGCCGCGATCCAGGGGCTGCCGTACTATGCGGTGCTCGCGCTGCCGCTGCTGTTCTCCGGCGGCATGATGCTGTTCGACACCCTCGACGGCACGTTCATGAACTTCGCTTACGGCTGGGCGTTCGCCAAGCCGGTCCGCAAGGTCTACTACAACCTCGTCATCACCGGCCTGTCGATCGGCGCGGCGTTCATTATCGGCACGATCGAGATCCTCGGCATCGTGACCACCGAGGCCCACCTGCACGGGGCCTTCTGGGACTCGATGGCCAACTTCAACATCAACGTCGCCGGGTTCTGCATCGCCGGGCTGTTCGTCCTGGTCTGGGCGGTCGCGCTGATCTACTGGCGGGTGGGGAACGTCGAGGACCGCTGGAGCGCTAACGTCCCCGTGGCCGCCGCGTCCTCCTCGGCGGCATCTGAGCCGGCATCTGGGCCGGCCGCGGAGGCGGCGTCCGAGGCGGCGCCCGAGCCGGCATCTGAGCCGGCATCCGAACGGTAGCCGCGGACGATTGGCTACCGCCCGTTAACGCGGGCGGTGGCCGATCGTGCCCGAATCGCCGTCAGCAGCAGCTGCGCAGCCAGGCAGGCGCCAACTCCCTCGCCCGACCGCAGCCGCAGCTGCAGCAGCGGCTCCAGGCCGAGCTCCCCCAGGACGGCGGCGTGGGCGAGCTCGCGGCTGCGCTGGCCGGCCACCAGCGCGCTCTGCGCGGCCGGCTCGAGCCGGACCGCGAGCAGCGCCGCAACCGAGGTGACAAGGCCGTCAAGCACGACCGGAACGCGGCCCTCGGCGGCCGCGAGGGTGACCCCGGTCAGCAGCGCGACCTCCGGGCCGCCGAGGGCAGCCATCAGGACGCGCGGCTCGCGCAGGCCGTCACCATGGGTCGTGCGGGCGCGGCCGAGGGCGCGGCCGACGACATCGCGCTTGCGTTGCATCATCGCCGCGTCGGCGCTGGCGCCGAGGCCGACGGCGTCCTCGGGGGAGAGGTCGAGCAGCGCGCAGCTCAACGCGGCGGCGACGGTGGTGTTGCCGATGCCGACCTCGCCCAGGCAGATAAGACCATCGCCGGTCAGACGGCGTCCCAGCTCCTCGCCCTGCGCGATGAGGCGGTCCACGTCGGCCAGGCGCATCCCGTCGGCCTCGACGAGATCGCCGGCCGGACCCGCCGGGCGCGCCTCGACCGCGGCCACCCGCAGCCCGGCCTGCCGCGCGGTCGCCGCCCCGAGGGAGACCCCGTCCCTGGCGGCGGCGAGGACATCAGCGGTCACCGAGGGACGGAAGGCCGAGATCCCATGCCGGGCGACCGGGTGGTCGGCCGCCGCGACGATGAGCGTCCCGCCCGTCGGCGGCGCCGGGCTGAGCGCGAGCACCCGGTTGACCGCGGCGTCAAGGACGCCGAGCGAGCCGGGAACGGTCAGCCGGTCGTCCCCGGTGTCCCGCCCGGCGACGACCGCCCCCTGATCCGGACCCGCCAGATGCGAGACAGGCCGCGACGGTTCGCCGCCCGAGGGCCACCGTTCGGAGATGACCACCTCGTCCAGCGGCAGCCGTTGCGACCAGCCGTGCCGTTCGAGTCCCGGATCGGGGGGCCGCTCGTCCGGCCAGCCGAGGCAGAGCCAGCCGAGGGTTTCCACGCCAGCCGGCAGGTTCAGCAGGGCGGCCAGGTCGGCGGGCTGGAAGAGCGTCACCCAGCCGAGGCCGAGGCCGGCCGCGCGGGCGGCCAGCCACATGTTCTCGATCGCGCAGGCGCAGCTCCACAGGTCGGCGTCGGCGAAGCTGGCCCGCCCGAGCACCCCGGCCGCGGGCGCCCGCCGGTCGCAGGCGACGACCACGCCGACCGGGGCCTCCCGGATCCCGTCGAGCTGCAGGTCAAGCAGCCGCGCGCGGCGGTCGGCGGTGAACAGCGCGGCCTGGCGAAGCCGCTCGCGGTCCGCGAGCAGCGCCGCCTGGTCACGGGTCGGCTGCTCGCTGATCACGATGAACCGCCACGGTTGGGAGTGGCCGACGGAGGGCGCCTGGTGGCCGGCCGTCAGCACCGCGCGGAGCAGCTCAGGCGGTACCGGATCGGGCCGGTAGCGGCGGACGTCGCGCCGCGCGGCGAGCACCGCGTAGAGGGCGGCGACCGTCGGTTCGCCCAGCGACCAGCCGGCCGGGTCGGCCGACCGGTCAGCGGCCGACGTCGGATCGCCGACGATCGGAACCGGGCGCGGCCACGTCCTGGCGTCCCGCTCGTTCATCGCAGCGCCACCCCGATCAGCGTGACCGCGGTCGCCGCCTCGATCAGCGCGCCGAACACGTCGCCGGTGACCCCGCCCAGGCGCCGGACGACGTGCAGCCGGAACAGGTGCGCGGCGGCCAGCGCGATGATCTGGGGCACCAGGATCCAGCCGACCGGGATGGACAGGGCGACGGCGACGGCGGCGCCCAGGCCGAGCACGCCCGCGGTCCACCCGACGGCCGCGGCAACGGGCACGTGGTTGGCGACGATGCTCCCGAAGCCCGACTCGCGGGCCGACCCGACCCCGCGGACGGCCGCGTGCACCGCGGCGACCCGCCCGGTGGCGGCGGCGATCGCCAGCACGCCGACCGGCGTCCACGGCCCGCCCGGCAGGGAGCCGAGCGCGGCGACGTCGGCCCCGACCACGAAGATCAGGACGACGACGCCGAACGGGCCGATGTCGGATTGCCTCATGATCTCCAGCGCGCGGGCGGCGGGGGCGCCGCTGCCGAGGCCGTCGGCGGTGTCGGCCAGCCCGTCGAGGTGCAGGCACCGGGTGAGCAGCGCTAGCGATGCGACGGCAAGCACGACGCCGAGCAGGTCCGCGTGCGGCGACCATTCGCTGATGGCCGCGGCGGGCAGCGCGGCCGCCGCGCCGGCGACGGCGCCGACGGCCGGCAGCCACAGCAGCGCGCCGGCGCCTTCACCCGGCTGCAGGTCGACCGGTACCCGGACCGGGACGATGGTGAACATGCTGATGGACCGGGCCAGTCGCGGGTTCATCGCAGCCGCCGCGGTATCCCGGCGGTGACGAGCCATACCTCGTCGGCCGTCGCCGCCAGCCGCTGGTTGAGCTCGCCCAGCGTGTCCCGGAACCGGCGACCCGACGCCGTCGGGGGGACGACGCCGCTGCCAACCTCGTCGCTGACTGCCGCCACCGTGACCGAGGTTGCCGTCCAGGCGTCGACCAGCCTGTCAAGCGCGTCGGCCAGCCGCTCGTCCGCGTCCTGCGGCGGCTCCGGCGACCAGCAGCCGCAGTCGTCCATGACCTGGGCGACCCAGGTGGTGACGCTGTCGATCAGCAGCGCGCCGTCCTCCGCCTGGTGGATCAGCTTGGCTGGGTCGGGCGTCTCGGCCGTTGCCCACGCCGTCGGGCGCCGCCGGCGGTGGCGTTCGATCCGCTCGGTCCACTCCGCGTCGGCGGGGTCGCCCTGACCGGTGGCCACGTACGTCACCGGCTCCTCGCCCGCAAGGAGACGCTCAGCATGCCGCGATTTTCCCGACCGGCTGCCGCCGAGCACAAGGACCCGCCGGCCGGGCGAGCGCGCGCCGCGGGTGATGATCACGGTCGCCGGGTTGCGGAGGCCGGCGTCGGCCACGGCGGCCGGCAGGTCACCGAGGCGCGCTCGGACCACCCGCTGCGAGGGCAGACTGGCGTCGGCGATGCAGGCGGCGGCTGCCTCGGGGCCGATTCCCTCCCTGATCAGCCGGGCGACGATGGCCGGCAGGTGGCGCATGCCCATGAGGATGACCAGGTTGGTGCCCGAGCGGCTCAACGCCGACCAGTCGATCCGGCCGGCCGGGTCGTCCGGGTCGAGGTGGCCGGAGACGACGCTGAATCCGGGCGCGCCTTCGGTGTTGGTCAGCGGCACTCCGGCCAGCACCGGGGCGGCGGTGGCGCTGGTGACGCCGGGCACGACCTCAACCGGGAGGCCGGCGTCGGTGCAGGACCGCACCTCCTGGGCGCCGTGGGCGAAGACGAACGGGTCGCCGCCCTTGAGCCGGACGACGGTCTTCCCGGCCCGGGCTCGGTCGATCATCAGCGCGACGATCTGGTCGTAGGTCAGGGTGCGCCGTCCCGGTGATCGCGCGGCGTCGATGACCTCGACCCCGGGTCCCAGCCGGCCGAGCAGGCCGGCCGGCGCGAGCCGGTCGTGGATGACGACGTCCGCCGCGAGCAGCCGGTCGAGCCCGCGGACCGTGATCAGGTCGTCGGCCCCGGGCCCGCCGCCGACGAGCACGACGCGCCCGGTCGCGGCGCCGGCCGCGTCAGCCATCGGTGATCACCTCGCCGAGCGCGGCGCTGAAGCGGTCGGAGGTCTCGGTGTCCCGCACGGCGACGCGGATCCAGCCCGGCCGCAGGCCGGGGAAGGTCTCGCCGCGCCGGACCGCGAACCCGCGGGCGTGCAGGCGGGTCCTGATGTCGGCGACGCCGGTGTCCAGCAGCGCGAACGACGCCGAGGCGCCCGGGACGACCCGCACGCCGTCGATGCAGGCAAGCCCGGCGAGCAGATAGGACCGCGCGTCGGCGAGCCCGCGCGCCCAGGCCTCGACCTCACGGGCGGCGGCGTCGGTGGCGGTGGCGACGCACGCCGTCAGCGCGGGCGCGGAGACCGGCCATGGCGGTTGCGCGGTCACCAGCAGCCGGACAAGGGGCGGGGCGGCGAGCAGGTAGCCGACCCGCAGCCCGGCCAGCGCCCACGTCTTGGTAAGGCTCCTGATCACGACCAGGCCGTCAAGGTCGGCGGTTGCCGCGGCCGACTGCGGCTCGCCCGGCAGGCAGTCGGCGAAGGCCTCGTCGACCACGACCGTCCGCCCCGGTCGCACCAGGCGCAGCAGCGCATCGCGCGGGTGAGCGACCGACGTCGGGTTGGTCGGGTTGCCGACGAAGACCAGGTCGGCGTCGGCCGGGATCAGCGCCGGGTCGAGCGTGAACGGAAACGGCAGGATCACCCGGTCGACCTGGTGCCCGGCGGCCCGCAGGGCCGCCTCCGGCTCGGTGAACTGCGGGTGCACGACGACCGCGTGCCGTGGCCGCAGCACCCGGGCGAGCAGCACGAACGCCTCGGCCGCACCCGCGGTGAGCAGCACCTCCTCGGCCGCGCGGCGGTGCCGGGCCGCGATCGCCGCGACCGCCGCACGCTGGTCGGGGTACGCGGCGAGATCCGTCTCGCGGATCCGGGCCGCGAGCCAGGCCGGCGTCCCCGACGATCGGACGTTGACCGCCAGGTCGACCAGGCCAGGGACGAGGTCGGCATCGCCGTGATGCGCCAGGTCGGCCAGCGTGACGTCGGCAGCGCCCCCGGTGGCAGCGCCCGTGGCGGCAGCGCCTCCCGTGGCAGCGGTGGCAGCGCCCCTGGCCGCAGCGCCGCCGGTACCGGCGCCACTGGCCGCGCCGGCCGCATGCCCGGTGTCCGCGGCGCCCGCCGGAGAAGCGATGCGCTCGGCGGTCACGTCCGTGCCGCCCGTCGCGAGCCCGCCGCGGCCGCGACGAGCCGGCCCGCGGCCGCCGGAACGCCGGCCCAGTGCACGTGCAGGTAGGACGCGAGCAGCGAATCGCTCGCCCAGCCGTGCTCGCTGCCGTCGTTCAGCCGCCATGCCGCGTTGGATCCGTGCGCGGGAACGCTGACCGTGCGGTGGAACTCGTGCGCCCGGACCACCGTCCCGGCCGGGGCCAGCGGACTTGAGGCCAGGGCGACCGCCTCCCGGTAGCCGAGGGTCAGCTTCCCCGTCATCGTCGCGGCGGCCGGCAGCACGCCGCACTGCGGGCTGCCGTCGAGCTCGCGGCCGAGCCAGAGCAGGCCCGCGCACTCGGCGATGACCGGCATCCCCGCGGCCACCCGGTCCCTGACCTCGGCCCGCAATCCGGCGTTGGCCCCGAGTTCCGCGGCGTAGAGCTCGGGGAAGCCGCCCCCGACCACCAGCGCGTCCGTCCCGCCCGGGAGCGTCTCCGCCGTGATCGGGTCGAACTCCGTCACCTCGGCCCCGGCCGCCGCCAGCAGCTCGGCGTGCTCGGCGTAACCGAAGGTGAAGGCGGGCCCGGCGGCGATGGCAACCCGCACCGGGGCGCCGTCAGCGTCGCCAGGACGGTCCGCGCCGCCACCGTGGTCAGCGCCGTCACCAGGAGCAGCGGGCCCGGCCGGCAAGGCGGGACCGCCGGCGCCGCCGCGATCCGCAGCCGACCAGGGCAGCGCCGTCAGCGGCGGCGCCGACCGGGCGATCGCGGTCAGCCGCTCGAGGTCAACGTGGCCCGCGATCAGTTCCCGCAGCGGCGGCAGCCAGTCCCGGACCTCGGCCCGGCGCTCGGCGGCCGGCACCAGGCCGAGGTGACGCGATGGGGTGCGCAGGATCGCCTCGGCCGGCAGCGCGCCGAGCACCGGGATCCCGCCGTCGGCCAGCGACTCCCGCAGGATCTGCTCATGCCGGGCAGAAGACACCTGGTTGAGCACGACCCCGGCGATCCGCACGGCGGGATCGAAGCTGGCGAAACCGTGCACCGTGGCGGCGATCGAGCGGCCGGCGCCGCTCGCGGTGACGACCAGGACGATCGGCGCGTCAAGCAGCCGGGCCACGTGCGCGGTGCTGGCGAAGTCGCCGCGGCCCGCCGCGCCGTCGAACAGGCCCATGACCCCCTCGACGATCGCGATGTCGGCGCCGCGGGCCCCGTGCAGGAACAGCGGCGCGATCCGCTCCTCGCCGACCAGCCACGGGTCGAGGTTGCGGCCGGGCCGGCCGGTCGCCGCCGCGTGGTAACTCGGATCGATGTAGTCGGGGCCGACCTTGTGCGCCGAGATCCGCAGCCCGGCCGCCCGCAGCGCGGCCATCAGCCCGGTCGCCACCGTCGTCTTGCCGTCTCCCGAGCGGGTGGCGGCGACCACGATCCTGGGCTGGCTCACCATTCGATGCCGGCCTGTCCCTTGCGCCCGACGTCCATCGGGTGCCTGACCTTGGTCATCTCGGTGACGAGGTCGGCCGCGGCGATCAGGTCGGGGTGGGCGCGCCGGCCGGTGATGACGACATGCTGCGTCCCCGGGCGCGCCGCCAGCGTCGCCACGACCTCGGTCACGTCAAGCGTGCCGTTGGCGACCGGGTAGGTGAACTCGTCCAGGATCAGCAGCCGGTACTGCTCGCTGGCCAGGTCGACCTTCACCTGCTCCCAGCCCGCGCGGGCGGCCCGCTCGTGGTCCTCGGGCTGGGTGCGCAGCCAGGACCATCCTTCGCCCATCTTGTGCCAGGTGACCGGGCCGCCCTGCCCGGTGCTCGCGTGCACGGCGGCGAGCGCCTTGAGCGCCTCTTCCTCGCCGGACTTCCACTTGGGGCTCTTGGTGAACTGGAACACCCCGATCGGCCAGCCCGCCGCCCAG
>Ga0335075_10018228_pt1 | contig 10410 bp, 7 predicted proteins | sample Lox_Sample_24_FD_206723 | JGI IMG/M metagenome (GOLD analysis project Ga0335075, IMG submission 206723) | Soil microbial communities from Loxahatchee National Wildlife Refuge, Florida, United States - Lox_Sample_2.4 | ecosystem: Environmental > Terrestrial > Soil > Wetlands | place: USA: Florida... | reverse complement strand
CAGCGACGGCCTTATTCTTGCTGCCGGGCAGCGGCGTCAGCTCCCTCCAGGTATGCGTAGGTGCCGAGTGCTGAGCTGCTCTCCTTACCCATTTGAATTGTGGGAGGATGTCCCGTTGTAGGAACCACCTGGTGACTGCCTTGAGGCCTTTCTGCGTGGTGAGGAGTTCGACGTAGTCCGTCGTACCCGCCTCTAGCTGCCGTTCCGGCCGCCCTTGGTGGTTGTTCGGGCACAAGACTACTACGTGCTTCGGGGTTTGCCTTGCTGCTCCGCATGAGCATGCTGGTTGTGCGTCAGGGACTCCCACCCTCGCTAGGAAGGCATTCAGGCCTATCACCTCTGTTCGCAGGTCAGGGATCAAGAGAAACGGGCATAAGATGACAGGTACTAGTAGTAAGAAAGGTCTCGTTTGAGACGGGCGCAATTACGTGCTTTTCCAGCAAAGTAAAAGGCTTAGATTAACTATCCAAATCTACGGAAAGAAAGGAGGGGAAGGCGTAGTACCCATCATAAATACGGGGAAAAGTGATCGACAGTGATGAAGTCATAACGCGATGAAGTTGTGACATAACGCAAATAAGTCGTGACGAATGAAATCATTAGCCTTAAGTGTCCTGAGGCATAAAACAGGCTCAGCCTGTCACATTGTTATTCGTTACTGCTAGTCACTTGATGATAACATGAGATAACCGAAGAACCAAAACTCATACTCAGTCTGGTTCTCCCATGATCGCCTTGATCGCAGTGATCGCTGCCTCTTGGCAGCCTTGTCCTACGATTCCTGCGATCATGTCGCACGGCAGGCATAGGCTCTTCGAGCCTAAGGACACAACTGCCTTAATAATCAATGGCCCCGCGCCTCATGTATTTAGATTTAGACTTGGCTTCTCCCACAGAAGCACAAACAAGACAACTGAGAACTCATTCACCCACAGAGAAGATCCTACATCGAGAGAATTACTCTACCACATTACCTGCCCATTTTTATCTATTCCCACGACGTTTCGCTCAACAGCCCTACTGCCGTGCGGCAGATCATCCTCTTGGCGCACGTGCGGTTTGCCGTACATGACCTTGTGCCGCTATCCTACTCACTGTTATCTTGCGCCACAACCGTAAACCTCTGCTTTCCCGCCTATAACCTTTTGCCCTTGCATTTGGTCCCGTAACAATATTAAATCGATAACAAGATACTTCGACACGATAGCGATGGCGGACCTCGAAGACGCTATCGGAGTCGCACGGAAAGGTGTCAATGCGACTCCAGAAAACCATCCCGACCGGGCAGGATATTTAAACAGTCTCGGAGTTGCACTCGGGGACAGATACTCGAGAACAGGATCGATAGCTGACCTCGAGGAAGCTATTCGAGTCGGGGGAGAAGCTGTCGATGCCACTCCAGAAGACCATCCAGACCGGGCAGAACGGTTAAACAACCTTGGAATTCGACTCGGAGAGAGATATTCGAGAACAGGAGCGATAACCGATCTTGAAGAGACTATCCGACTTGTGCGGGAAGCCATCGATGCGACACCAGAAGACCATCTAGACCGGGCCCTTTATCTAAACAACCTTGGAATTGGACTGGGAGACAGATACATGAGAATAGGAGCAATAACGGACCTCGATGAGGCTATTCGAGTCACACAGGAAGCGGTCGATGCAACACCAGAAGATCACCCAGACCGAGCAGGGTGGTTAAATAACCTTGGACTTCGACTCGGAGACAGATACTTGAGAACAGGAACGATGGCCGACCTCGAAGAAGCTATTCGAATTGGACGGGAAGCTGTCAATATGGTACCAGAAAACCACCTAGATCGAGCCCTATATTTAAATAGTCTTGGAATTCGACTAGGAGACAGATACACTAGAACAGGATCGACAGCCGACCTCGAAGACGCTATCCGAGTCGCACGCGAAGCCATTAATGCGACACCAGAAGACCATCCAGACCGGGCTATGTATTTACACAACCTTGGCCTTGGACTCGGAGACAGATACTCGAGAACAGGAACGATAGCAGACCTAGAAGAGGCCATTCGCGTGGCACGGGAAACTGTTGATACGACTCCAGAAGACCATCCAGACCGAGCCATGTATTTAGACAACCTTGGGAATCGACTGGGAGATAGATACTTAGAAACAGGAGCGACGGCCGATCTCGAAGAAGCCATCCGGGTTATACAGGAAGCGGTCGATACAACACCAGAAGACCATCCAGACCGGGCAGGGCGGTTAAACAATCTTGGAGTTCGACTTGGAGAGAGATATTCAAGAACAAAAGAGAAAACTGACCTCGAAAACACCATCCAAGTTATACGGGAAGCCGTCGATACGACACCAGAAGACCACCCAGACCGGGCTATGTATTTAAATAATCTTGGAGTTCAACTGGGACACAGATACTCGAGAATAGGAGCGGTAGCAGACCTAGAAGAAGCCATTTGTGTGGCACGGGAAGCCGTCGATGCGACACCAGAGGACCATCCACACCTAGCTATGCATTTAAACAGCCTTGGAAATCGACTCGGTGATAGATACTCGAGAACAGGAGCGATGGCCGACCTCGACGAAGCCATCCGAGTGGTAAGAGAGGCTATCGATATGATGCCAGAGGAACATTTAAACCGGGGAGTGTATTTAAACAACCTTGGAGTCCGACTAGGAGACAGATACTTGAGAACAGGAATGATGGCTGACCTAGAAGACGCCATCCGAATCGCACAGGAAACGGTCGACGTAACGTCAGAGGATCATCCAAATCGGGCAATGTTTTTACACAACCTTGGAAGTGGACTCGGTTATAGATACTCGAGAACAGGAGCGATAGCCGACCTCGACGAAGCCACCCGAGTCGTACGAGAAGCTGTTGATACGACGCCAAAAGATCACCCAGACCGGGCCATATATTTAGATAGTCTTGGAATTTGGCTAGGAGAGAGATATTCGAGAACAGGATCAACGGCCGACCTCGAGGACGCTATCCGAGTCGCAAGGGAAGCAGTCGATGTAATGCCAGAGGACTATCCAGATCGGGCAGGGTTGTTAAGTAACCTTGAGCTTCGACTAGAAAACAGATACTCGACGACAGGTTCGATAGCCGACCTCGAAGAGATCATTCAAGTCGGACGGGAAGCCGTTAATACGACTCCAGAAGACCATCCAGATCGGTCACTACGGTTAAACAACCTTGGAATTGGACTCGGGTACAGATACTCGAGAACAAGATCGATGGCCGACCTCGAAGAAGCTGTTTTCTACCATCAATCCGCTCTACACCAGCATAACTCGTCTACAATCACTCGCATAGCAGCCGGCATAGCAGTTCTTCGTTTCTGTGCAACCACTTCAGACTGGCAACGAGCTTACGAAGCTGTAGACATCGCCGTTCATCTCATTCCTAAACTAACATCACGATCACTCGAAAATTCCGATAAGCAGCATATACTTAGCCAGGTGGTCGGTCTAGCTTCCGACGCAGCAGTGGCAGCATTGAACGTAAAGAAAGAGCCGCTAGCTGCCCTAGACTTCCTCGAGCAGGGTCGTGGTGTGCTTGCAACATCTCTCGAGGAGATGCGGACGGATATTCTAGATCTACGGAAGAGACACCCTGAATTGGCAAAGCAATTTGTCCGTCTTCGGGACGAGCTGGAGCTACCTGTCCCGCGCAATACCTCTTTTATAGACGAAAATCGCAAGTCTTCCTGGCGGGCTCGAGCGAGTCGACGTTATGATGCTAATCAAGAGTTCGATAAACTAATCATCGAAATTCGCAAACAACCTGGATTCGAGGACTTCTTACTTGCCCCAGGTGAAGGAGAAATGCTGGTTGCTGCGAAAAGCGGCCCTATCGTTGTTATAAACGTAAGCGAGTACCGCTGCGATGCGATACTTGTTGAACAGCACCAGATAAAGTCCTTGGCCTTACCCTGTCTCAACAGCAAGGAGATCGACGAGAATGCACACGGAGGTAGTCTAGGGAGTCCTAAAGTCCTAGAGTGGTTATGGGATGTTGTTGCGAATCCGATTCTGGACGCCCTTGGGTTCACTCAGCCTCCGTCGGACGATAACTGGCCACATATATGGTGGATTCCTACGGGGGCTCTGAGCAAATTCCCTCTCCACGCGGCTGGGCGTCACCGCAAGGGCTCTACCGAAACTGTACTCGATAGGGTCATGTCGTCCTACGGCTCGTCTATCAAGGCAATAATACACGGCCGCCGACGTCGCGTTCTAGAAGCTACATCATCGGCTCCAACTCAGGCGCTCCTTGTTGCTATGCAGGATACACCAGAACACAGCAGGCTTCATTTTGTAACTGAAGAGGTAGCGATGCTACACGACCTTTGCAAATCAATGGCCTTCCATCCTATTGAGCCAGTACGATGCAAGCAAGATATCATATCGTATCTGCCAAATTGCAAGATATTCCATTTTGCTGGCCATGGCCATACAGACAACGTTGATCCTTCACAGAGTTCTTTGCTCTTAGAAGATTGGAAAAGTGACCCGTTAACGGTAGCCACTCTTCTGGAGATGAATCTCCGCGAGTGCTCGCCATTTCTTGCCTACCTCTCAGCTTGCGGGACTGGTCAGATCAAGGACGAGAGGTTCGTCGACGAGAGTATTCACCTAATTAGCGCCTACCAGCTTGCAGGGTTCCGCCACGTAATTGGCACTCTATGGGAAGTCAATGATGAATCCTGCGTGGACATGGCGAGAATCACGTACGAAGGGATAAAGGATGGAGGCATGACAGATGAATCGGTGTGTTTGGGGCTCCATAAAGCTACTAGAGAGCTTCGAGACCGTTGGCTAAGTATGCCAGCAAAGGCTAGATATGGAAGCAGATCGGTCAGAAAGGTAGACGTACCCTTGACAGAGGATGATGCAAGTGCTAGGAGTACAAGTGACGGAGATCAGAGAGATGACAGATTGCCGAGAGATATTGTTCCGTGCGACGACGAAGGGACAGCCTGGACAGGGCCATTACATTGGGTTCCTTATGTTCACTTTGGCGTATGATTTACCACCTATTTAGGCGTAGATCAGTCATTACGAGATGATGTGTTAGAAGGATGTTAGCTGATAGTCCATTGAAATCTATTTCAAAGAGGTATGAATTGGAAATTTTAGTGGAGCCCAATCTTTCGATGAATGACTACCACCTCCTCGGCCAGTTCTGCTAGTTATATCCCTCTTGGCTGATTCACCGAGTTTTGGTAACTCTACCAGGTCAAATGACGTCGGCTTGTAAGTGACAAACGACCTTGATAATGTCATCGTACTGACGATGCCCTTTGTCTATCATCTTGGGTGAGACCATCATTTTTAGCTTCTTCTTAGACATTCCTATAAATCTTTGGCCGTTCCGTTGTGGAAGAATAACTTCGTAACTTGCACGAAGAATATTCTCTATTTGCCAACAGGGACCCATACCATATGCGTAGAGGTAAACATCCTTGTCTCCCTTGTTTTCCACGACCATATACGCCACGTCGGATAATCGTACGACATGCCAGGATATTGAAATGCGCCTCAGGTAAACCCCGACAGTAGACCACATTGCTGCCTTCAGCTGCAACCTGCAGAAGGGCTTTGAACGGTGGCAATATCTCGCCAGTGCGGAGAGCTTGCATGTCCATTCGCCCCTTCTCGATTCGCGGATCCCGGCGATTGAGCGACAATATGGGGCTTAGCGGAGCCATTGATGCATGTGCTAAGCGGTTCTCTGGCTGCCCCCTATTATGCAACGTAATATCTCCTCTGAATTCTTTGCTCAATTGGGGTGGCTGAGGTCGTGTGCAACGAGTGAGTTGGGCGGAGCGCCAAAGAAAGTTCGGGAACCATGTGGAAGCCACGAGTGTGGAGCGTTTCGTTATCCTAGAACATCGATCCGCCTAGCAAGTCATCCTCCAAAGTCTGTTCGCTTGTTTCACGCAACTCCAGTTCCGCTCTCTGTTTTGCCTGCTCAACACGCAACTGCTTTTGCTCCAGCATATCTCGTTGCAATAGATCCAACAATTCCTTCTCTCTTTCCAACCACCTTCTCTTCTTGCCCATTGCTTCGGAGAAATTAAACATGCTCAAGCTCTTGGCGATGGCATTTTCCACGAGCTCCTTAACATGCATGGCCAGCGGTCTGGTGGTAAAGACTCCCGGAAATCTAAAGCTCAGCCACAGATACGCGACAAGCATCTTGTGCAAGCGTTCCACCCTTCTAAGATAATCGCGATCCCCCTTCACCTCTTCATCCAGGACTTCCAGGTCAAGATATGGCAGCTCCAGGAGACCTCCACCCTTCTGCTCCGACACAGCCGTTGCCAGATCAACCAGGTAATTCTGCACATGCCTCTCCTTGACTACGTTGACAGGAACCAGGCAGAGCAGCAATCTATCCTCTATTGTCAAGTTTTTAACGTGATGGATAGCGTCGGCAAGAATGAGTTTATCTTTCAGATTGCAGATATGGAACCGGGAAGAGACTTGCGCAATCTCACTCAGTCGAAGGAGGACATATGAGAATGGTGTACCCGGTGGGAAGTACTTGGCAAAGCGTTTGATGATGGATTCTGTTGGCAGTATACCTGCCGTTGTAAGCGGAGGAGCATCGCATTCCATTGCACGTTTGACGATTGGGAAGTCGGCATTCTCCAAAGTGGTGATAAGACCGACATTCGAACTCTTTTCCTGGAGCCGATCTGGTGGCATCGGACGAGCAGGGTAAGTGAATTCCTGGTCATTTGGAGATGAGATTGGTAAGGGTGAGCCCAATGCAAGTGGAATTGGTGGCAACTCCGACGACGCGGGGTATTTTGGTGCAGAAATGGGAGAAGAAGCCGGAGCGAGAGAATCCGGGATCGAGGGGTCAGATGCCGTGGGATCGAGTACGCCATCGAGCACCGCAGGAGTTTCCGAGGGTTTGGTGTCTTGAAAAGCGGATCGGTAACGGCCTGCACGTCCGGCAATTTGCTTGATGTTCGAGACGCTAAGCTGTCTAATCTTTGCACCGTCGTGCTTTCGAACGGATTCAAAAATGACCCGCTTAATACTCCTGAAACTCGTCAGCAAGTCATTGCAAAACGTCGGGTGAGGCGAACGAACAAGTTGAGACCCATGCCAATCGCATCGCTCGCCACTAGAAAGTCGTAATCGTTATCAGGGTCATTGAACAGTCTGGCTTGCTGGGCCCGAGTCTCTGGAGGCAGACTGCCGTAAACCACGGCACACTTCCTTCCAGTTTTCCTCTCGATCTGTTTCCTCAAGGCATGGATTCCCATGACGGAGAAACTGACAATGCAGTCTCCTTTCCGCAAGTGCTTCAAGTTGCCATTCAAACTGTGTTGGTCCATTTGAAGTGGACTAAGCCGTTCGTAGCGATGTATCTCAAGCTTATCACCCATCGCAGCCGCCAAATCCTTGACCAATAGAACCGCGCGTTCCTCTCCACACAAATGGAGCTCCTTGGTTTGGACGCCCAGTAGGGCCTCGGTCCACGCCCAACCTCGCTCCTTGTCGCCAAGCATCTGGATTTCGTCAATGATAGCGACGTCTATGTTGGTGTTTAGGGGCGTCATTTCGACAGTACAGCTGATCAGAGAGGGAGCCGCCTCGACTCCGTTCAGCGGAATCCTACGCTCCTCGCCAGTGACGAGCCAGCAGGGTTTGCCTTTGGCATTCATACGAGTATAGACTTCATGGGCCAGCAGGCGCAACGGACCAGCGTAACATCCCGACTCGGCCTGTTCCAGCCTCTTCAGGGCTTGGTATGTCTTGCCAGAGTTAGTAGGCCCAACGTGCAAGTGGATGGTGCGCGTGAGTTGCCGCGTGTGAGGAAACCATTCCAAAGGATATCGCAAGTCGGCTACCTCCTTTTGGTTTTGAAGGTCGGATTCGGAGAAGCGTGAACTCACGACGTGACCGTAGAAACTGAATCGTAACTGATCTTGCAACGCTGACTCGCCCCTGTCCAAATACGCCTCCACAAGACTGCGCCAAACCGTATCCGTGTTTTTCTTTTCGGAATCCGGGCTGATTCTATCGTAGAGGTAAGATCGATACTTGGTGAAGGCGGCGTGGAATTGTTCCTCTGACAGAGCGAATCCTTCGATGAGAGGCGATTGCCTCAGCTTGGCCTCCATGGCGTCAAGTTGGGACATGATCATATACTTCAGTTTGCTCTGGCTGAAGTCGCCGATCTTCTTCGCCAACTGGATATGCTTTAGGCCACGCCGTTTCTCGAATTCACTCGTCCGCACTCGCGGCACGACGCCTCCATAATAACGGATTAATGACTGCCGCTGCAATTGGTCGTCTGCGTCCGTTTCTTTTCCGTCTTCGCCACTCAATCTGCCGCGTGCCCGTGGAGCAGACAACGGGGCAGAAGAGGTGAAGGTCGCCCGATGCAGGCGTGGGAGTAGTGCTCGCCATGGACGCTGTGTGAACGCGCAGAAGGGACACAGATTTGGGGTTCGAGTCGACTTGTACATGCCACCTGGGGCGATGGTGATGTGGATGGTAATGGAAAAAGGCCAACCTCAGAGGCATAGATGTCCTACCAGGCATGCATGGCACCATAAGGCTCACGCATGAACTCCTCCACCCCGCAAACACAACCGCAACCACCACCCACCCTCTCCTGCTGAATAGCGTGCTCGACTTTGCCAGACCACCGTCCGCCTCCAAATTCGAGCTCTGAGCTGCTGCTGGCCGGCGTCGCTCGCGGATGCCCTCATCACCTTCCACTCACCATGGGTCTCTCGATGCTTCAAGTCCAGCGCGAACTCATTCTGGACGCAATCCGGAATACGGCGCGAGGAGAATGGAAGGTACTGGTCGTCGATGACGAGAGCCGCAAGCTCATAGACAATGTGGTCCGCGAAGACGATATCCTCAAGGAGAACATCACCAACATCGAGCAAATCGAGCAGCGCCGGCCCCTGAACAAGGACTTGGATGTCGTCTACATACTGTCGCCGCAGCCTCACATTGTCGAGTGTGTCATGGCAGACTTTGAGCGGCGCCGCTACCGGAGAACCTTCCTCCTATGGACCTCAAGTACATACTTCAGCCCAGTCTCTCATGCCGACCTAACTTCGACCAGTACTGCCGCCGGCTTTGCGTGAGCGAATTGACCGTTCGAGCACGGCGCGAGAGCAGATAGCAGTATTCAGGGTGCTGAACCTCGAGTACTACCCCCGAGAGTCGCACGTGGTCACGTTCCGCGATCCCTGGAGCTTCCCTATTCTATACCACCCAGCCTGCAGCAACCTGGTGCGACAGCACATGGCGGACTTGGCGCAAAAGGTTGGTGAAGAAGCCAAATAACCGGATCTGCATTGGATTGATCGAAAGAATAGATCGTGGCCGTGTGCGTCTCCCTCGGCGAATACCCCACCATCCGATACTACCAGCCTCGCAATCCGCTCCCTACCCATGAATCCTCCGTCCTCTGCTGCTTTCTTGCCCGTGCGGTCCAAGATGAAATCGACGTCTATGCCCAATACCATTCAGACTTCCCTCCACCCTCGAGCCGCCCACGGGGCGTCCTTTACATCGTCGACCGCTCCATGGACCTCTTCACTCCCTTTATCCATGAGTTCACATACCAAGCGATGGCTTTTGATCTTCTCCCGATCAGGGATGGGGACAAGGTGACGTACAGAGTTGTCATCAACGAAGGCAGGCCGGATCAGGAGGAGAAGGACATCGAAATCGCCGAGAAAGATCACATATGGGTTGAGAACCGACACAGGCATATGAAAGATACGCTCGTGACATTTACATCGGAATTTGAACGCTTCATGCGGGAAAATAAGCATTTTGCGGATACCGGCCAAAACGTCAACTTGAATCAGATCAAGGACATGATGGCGGGCCTATCACAATTTCAAGAAGGAAAGGAGGCCTACGCTCTCCATCTGAACATGGCGCAAGATGCCATGGCCATCTTCCAAAAGCATAAGCTGCCGGATCTGGCATCCATCGAACAGTCGCTCGCAACCGGCCTGGACGAGGACTACAAAAAACCGCGCAACCTGGCGGACCATGTCGTACGCATGCTGGACGAGGAGAATGTCACACCGTCGGACCGCCTACGCTTAATCGCCCTGTACATGCTCTACAAGGACGGCCTTCTGGCCTCGGACCTCCTCCTTCTCCGCTCGCACGCCCAACTTCCCCCACAAGACGAAGAAGTCCTCCGCAACCTCGAACTGCTCGGCGCATGCGTCACAAAACCGCTCAAGGACCAAACGCCCGCGCGCCCGCCCATCTTCCCCCGCAAAACAACCCCCCCTTCGACCACGGAAGACGATTACTCCCTCTCCCGCTTCGAGCCGAACCTAAAACTCCTCCTGGAACAGCACCTCCGCACCACCCTAGACCCGACCCTCTTCCCTTTCGTCA
>Ga0335075_10018226_pt1 | contig 10410 bp, 8 predicted proteins | sample Lox_Sample_24_FD_206723 | JGI IMG/M metagenome (GOLD analysis project Ga0335075, IMG submission 206723) | Soil microbial communities from Loxahatchee National Wildlife Refuge, Florida, United States - Lox_Sample_2.4 | ecosystem: Environmental > Terrestrial > Soil > Wetlands | place: USA: Florida... | reverse complement strand
GTCGCGCGGCACCTCCAGGCCCGCCTCGCGGAACGCGTGAATGAGTCCCAGCGCCATCTGGTCGTTCGAAGAGAAGACGGCGCTGAACCCTAGTTCCGTGGTTGCCGACCGGAGCAGCGAGCAGCCGGCTTCATACCCCGACTCGGCGGTCCAGTCGCCATAGACGGGAGGCAGCACCGGAAGACCCGCCGAGCGGAGTTCCGACTCGTACGCCCGGAACCTGGACCCCGCGTCGTCCCACGCCGGCGGGCCCGCGACGTGCATGATGCGGGTGTGCCCCTGCCCGATCAGGTGCCGCATCACCATCTGGACGCCCGCCCGCTGGTCGATCGAGGCGACCGGGATGCCTCCGGCGTCGTGCTGTTCGCCCTGGGCGGCCACGATCGGTATGTTCACCGCCAGCGCCGCCAGCCGCGACAGCACCGCGGTCCGCGGCGCCACGATGACGACACCCTCCACATCCTGGTTGAGGAGATCCTCGACGGCGGCCGAGATCGCCTCCGGGGACATCGACGCGAGATGGGCAACGGTCGCGTAGTAGCCCTGCTCGCGGGCCGCGTCGCCGACCGCGCTCACGCTGCTCGCCGGGCCATAGTGCGTCCCCACTGCCGCGGCGAGCACACCGATCGTCTGCGACCGCTGCATCGAGAGCATCCTGGCGGCCCGGCTCGGCCGGAACTGGAGTTCGTCCATCGCGACGAGCACCCGGGTCCGGGTAGCGTCCCGGACGCTCGGGTGGCCGTTCAGCACGCGGGACACGGTCTGGTGCGAGACCCCGGCGAGGCGGGCGACATCGCGAATGCTGGCTGGCCGGACTCTGGCGCCGGTTCTCCTCTGTTGGCTCATGGCCTCTCCGCGCACACCATGAGCATGACACACCAGACTGCACTGCGCTCCCCCGCGAATCGCCGTGCCGGCACTACGAAGGCACGCCGGTGAGGAAGCCAGCGATCTCGGCGAACAGCGCGTCGCTGTCACCGCCGCCCGCGAACCGCAGCGAATGGTCCCCTGGCTGCTCGAAGTAGCGTGCCCCGGCGATGTGTTCGGCCAGGTAGCGCCCGTGGTACGGGGGCGTGATGCGGTCACCGAGGCGGCTGATGACCAGCGTCGGCACGCTGATCGCCGGCAGCGAGTCGCGGACATCGATATCGCGGATCATCGCGGTCATGCGCAGGAACGCGCCCGGGGTTACCGACAGCCGCTCGAACCGCGCGAACAGCTCGCGCGCGTGCTTTGAGGCCGCGCGGCTCGGCAGGTACCACTCGATGCTGTCGCCCTGGCCCCAGCGGTGCGCCGCGATGTCGCGCAGCGATTCGTACATCTCCGCCGCCGCGTCCCCGCAGGGATAGCCGGGGGCGGGGAACCAGCGGGCCGCCGCCGATCCCAGGATCAGCGCGGTGACTTGCTCCGGGTAGGTCGCGGCGAACAGGATGCTCATCGGGGCGCCTTCTGAGTAGCCGAACAGCACCGCCCTCGATGACCCGGCGGCCCGCATCACCGCGAGTACGTCGTCCATCCGCTCCTTGAGCGACAGGTCGCCGACCGCGCGGTCCGACAGGCCGGTGTCGCGCTTGTCGAACAAGATCAGGCGGCCGAACGTGGCCAGGCGCTCAAAGAACCCGGCCGTCTCGGCGTCATCCCACAGCAGGTCGAGGTGGCTCATCAGAGCGGGGACGAACACGATGTCCCGCTCTCCCTGGCCGAGGATCTGGTAGGCGATGTGCACGCCGTCGCTGGTCAGCGCGTAGCGAGTCTGGGGCCGGACCTGGGCCGGGGCGACGGGCTGGGCGCTGGCCGGATGGTCGCCAGCGGGCCTGGATGGCCGGTCTAGGGCCGGGTCCTGGCGCAGGATGCTCGTGTGCAGGTCGCGGAGCGCCGGGCCCGGCTCGATCCCGAGCTCCTCGCCCAGGATCGCGCGCAGGTCGTGATACGCGCGCAGCGCGTCGGCCTGGCGCCCGCCCCGGTATAGGGCCAGCATCCGCAGCGACCAGAGCCGTTCGCGCAGCGGGTAGGCCGCGGTCAGCGTCTCGAGGTCGGCGATCGCCTCCCCGAGCTTCCCGCACTCGAGCAACGCCCCGGCCCTGGCTTCCAGCGCGGCGAGCCGCAGTTCCTCGAGGCGCCCGGCCTCGGTCCGGACGGACGGCGCGTCGACGCCCGCGAGGGCGGGGCCGCGCCATAGCCGCAGCGCCTCGTCGAGGCTGTGCAGCGCGGCGGCCGGGTCGCCGCTGGCCATGGCGTCGTTCGCCTCGGCCGCGAGCTCGGAGAAGCGGCACGAGTCGAGTTCCGCCGGGGTCACGCGCAGCACGTACCCCGGCGGGCGGGTGGTCAGGCGGTCCTCGTGCGGCGGTTCCCCGGCCGACCGCAGTACCTTGCGCAGTTCGGACAGGCGCACCTGGAGGCTGGCCAGCGCCTTGTCGGCGGGCTGTCCCGGCCACAGCTCGTCAACGAGTTGTTCGGCCGCGATGACGTGGTTGGAGTGGACGATCAGCGTCGCCAGCACGGCGCGGGCACGGGCACCGCTCAACTCGAGCGACCGTCCGTTGACGGTCACCTCAACCGGGCCAAGGATGCTGAACTCCATCGTAAGTACACGGTAAGTCACCGGTTAGCCGCCCGGAAGCCGGACCAGTCACGATGCCAGTCATGTCCTACGACACGACCGACACGACCGACACGACCGACACGACCGACACGACGTCCACTGACGTAACCTCCTGTGGCGCGACCGAGGTCTACGCGCTCGGTGACGACACCGAGGAGACCGCCCGGCTGCGCCGCCAGTCGGAGGAACTGCGGCCAGAAGCCCTCGCGCTGCTCAGCCGGGTGGGCCTGCGGCCTGGCCAGGCCGCCATCGACCTCGGCTGCGGGCCCGCCGGAACCCTCGGCCCGCTCGCCGGCGCGGTGTCGCCGGGCGGCCGGGTCGTCGGGCTTGACGCCAACGCCGCTCACGTGGCGGCCGCCAGGCAGTACGCCGCGGATCGCGGGCTCGCCAACGTCGAGGTGCTCGCCGGCGATGCCCGGCACACGGGCCTGCCCGCGGACACCTTCGACCTCGCGCACTCGCGGACGCTGCTCGTGACCATCCCAGAGCCCGCGGAGGTGGTGGCGGAAATGGCCCGGGTTGCCAGGCCGGGCGGCTGGGTGGCGAGCCAGGAAGCGGACGGCGGGTTCGCCCTCTGCCACCCGCCGCTGCCCGCGTGGGACCGGCTCTGGTCGCTGTTCCACGCGAGCTTTGGCCGGACCGGCGCCGACCTGAGGCTGGGCCGCCGGCTGCCAGAGCTGTTCCGGGCGGCCGGGCTCGACGAGGTCGAGGCGACGGTGCACGCCAGCAGCTATCCCGTGGGCCATTCCCGGCGCACCGTGATCCCCGACCTGGTGCGCAGCCTGCGCCCCGTGATCCTCGAGCTCGGCCTGTCCGACGAGCGCGAACTGGCGGACGTGGACGCGGCGGTCCGCTTGCACCTCGCCGACCCCCGCACGCTGATGATGCCGCACCTGCTCGTGACCGCCTGGGGCCGCAAGCGCTGACCCTCTAGAGCTAGAGCTGCGACTTGAGCTGCTCGATCTCGATGGCCCGCTCGCGGAGGCTCGCGTACGCCGGCCGCTCGCGAACCCGGCCGATGAGCCAGCGGATGGCCTGCGACCGGTTGTTCGCGACGCCCACGGTGATCAGCGTGTCCAGTGTCTCGAGGTCCGTCGCCGCGAGGCGGGCCGTCACCGGCGTGAACTCGCCCGCGGGCGCGGACTCGTCCGACTGGAGTTGCGTCACGAACCGGTTGCGCGGGTCGGTGCCGCTGATGATCTCGATCCGCTTGGCCTGCGGAAAATCCCGCGCGAGGTCATGCCGAAGCCGGGCGAACGCCTCCCGGTAGGTGCTCTTGAAGAAGTCCAGGAATTGCCCGTCCGCTTCCATGCCCGCCGGGGATTCGATCGTCAGCTGGACGCCGACCTGCCCCGGCTCGACCGCCGGGTCGTCGCCGTGCTGCACGACCGCGACGTCCCGCACCGCGCCCTCGGGGAAGTGCGAGGTCACTTCCTGCTTGATGCGGCCGGTGGTGGTTTCATCCAGGAGCTTCATGGCCGCCTCCTTGCGTATCGGTAGAAACGACAGTAAAGCCGTGTGCTCCGAATTCAACGTTACGCCTCTTGGCAAGGGCGGCTCTAGGCCTGCTTGCCAGACATGGCGCGCTCCACGGCCCGTCTTCCGGCCACGCTGAGGGCGAGGTAGCCGTAGGTGCCCCGGTCGCGTAGCTCGGTCGCGGCGTCGACCAGCGCGCCGAGGGCGGCGAACGCCAGTGCGCCCCCGACCGAGACCCGGCTCACTCCGGCTTCGGCGAGCCGGCCAACGGACGGGGCCCCGGCTACGGCGAGCACGTTCACCGGGCGGTCGACCGACGAGACCACCTGCCTGAGATCCGCCTGGCTGGTGAGGCCGGGGGCGTACAGCACATCGGCACCCGCTTCCTGATACGCCTGCAGCCGGGCGATCGTGTCCGCCAGGTCCAGGCGCCCGTACAGGTGGTTCTCGGCGCGGGCGGTGAGCACCAGCCGCGCTGGTCCGGCGTGCGCGGCCTCGGCAGCGGCCGCGACCCGCTCGGCCGCGAGCCCGATGTCGTAGATCGGCTCGTCGTCGCGGCCGGTGTAGTCCTCCACCGAACAGCCCGCCAGCCCGGTTTCCACGGCAAGGGTGATCGTCTGGGCGACGCCGGCTGGATCGTCGGCGAAGGCATTCTCCAGGTCGGCGGAGACCGGGAGGTCGGTGGCCGCGACGATCGCGGCCGCGTGCCCCAGCGCCTCGTCGCGGGTCACCGAGCCGTCGAGGCGGCCCAGCGTCGCGGCGAACCCGGAACTCGTGGTGGCCAGCGCCTGGAATCCCAGGGAAGCGAGCAGCTTCGCGGATCCCTGGTCCCACGGGTTCGGCATCAGCAGCGGAGTCCCCGGGCGATGCAGGCCGAGGAACTGTTCCGCCTTTTCCGTCTGCGTTGTCATAGCTGAACGCTAGCTGACCGGGTTACACGACGAGCGCTGGCCAGCGGGACCCGCCGACCCCGCCGGCTAGGACCGCGGGGGGCCAGGAGGCGCCGTGGCCGGCTCGAAGGCCGCGGAGAACAGGTAACTGGTGGCCAGGCTGCGGTATGGCCGCCACTTCTCGGCGATGTCCGTGACTTCCTGCGGGCTGGGCAGGCGGTCGAGCTGATAGGCGGCCTGGATGGCCTTGCGCAGCGCCAGGTCGCCCGGCAGGACGACGTCTTCTCGCTGAAGCGCGACGAGCAGGGCGCCCTGGACGGTCCAGGGACCGATCCCGGGAATGACGGTGAGCTGCGCCATGAGCTCATCGTCGGGCAGGCTGCTGAGCTCGTCCGCGTCGAGGCGCCCGTCGGACAGGCGCTCGGCGAGATCGCGAAGCGTGCTGATCTTCCGCCAGGAAAGACCGGCCTCGCGCAGCTTGCCGGGATCCAGCGCCAGCAGTTCGGCCGGTGACGGGAGATGCCCGCCGAACAGGGCCTCGATACGGGCCAGGATCCGGCGCGTCGACGCGACCGACAGCTGCTGGCCGGTGACCTGGAAGAGCAGCGCGCCGAACAGGTCCATCGGCGGCAGCTGGGTCAGCCACGCCCGGGGGTCGAAGTCCGGCCGTTCGTCGATGAGCCGCGCCAGCACGGGATCGGAGTCGCGCAGGTAGGACCGCGCCCCGCGCAACCACGCCACGTGGCTCTCGTCCTCGGTCACGGCACCGACCCCCTATACCTCGCCGACCCGCTTGTCCCGGTCGGGCCATTCCTGCTGGCGCAGGACGAACTTCTGGATCTTGCCGGTCGACGTCTTCGGCAGCGGCCCGAAGGCGATCGCGTCAGGGCACTTGTAGTGGGCCAGGCGGTCGCGGCAGAACGCGATGATCTCTTCTGGCGTCGCCGTGGCGCCCTCGTTGAGGGTGACGAACGCCTTGGGCCGCTCGCCCCAGTGCGGGTGCGGGGTCCCGATCACCGCGCATTCCAGCACGGCGGGGTGGGCGCAGATCGCCTGCTCGACTTCGATGCTCGAGATGTTCTCGCCGCCGGAGATGATGATGTCCTTGCCGCGGTCGCGCAGCTCGATGTTGCCGTCGGGATGCCACACCGCCAGGTCCCCGGAATGGAACCAGCCGCCGGCGAACGCCTTGCTGGTGGCCGCCTCGTCGTCGAAGTAGCCGCTCATGACGTTGTTCCCGCGCATGACGACCTCGCCCATCGTCGCCCCGTCCCGCGGCACGTCGTTCATCCGCTCGTCGACGACCCGGACCAGGTCCGACGTGGGGTAGGCCTGTCCCTGGCGGGCCAGGTACCGGGCGCGCTGTTCGAGCGGCAGCTCGCGCCACGCTTCCTGCTCGGGGCACACGGTGACCGGGCCGTAGGTCTCGGTCAGGCCGTAGACGTGCACGACGCGGAAGTTCAGGTCGCTCATCCGGGCGAACAGCGTCGGCGAGGGCGGCGCCGCCGCCACCATCGCGGTCACCGGGCGGTCCAGCCGGTGCGCCCGCGGATGATTGAGGACCATCAGCTGAACGGTTGGCGAGCCGTTGTAGTGAGTCACGCCCTCCCCGTCGATCAGGTCCCACACCCGCCCGGGGTCCACCGCCGGCATGGTCACGTGGCGCGCCCCCACCGCGGTGACGGCCCACGGGAAGCACCAGCCGTTGCAGTGGAACATCGGCAGCGTCCATAGGTACACAGAATCGGTGCTCAGGCCGTCCACGATGGCCTCGCTCAGCGAGTTCAGGTACGCGCCGCGGTACGTGTACTGCACCCCCTTCGGCCGGCCCGTCGTGCCGGAGGTGTAGTTGATGGAGATCGTCTCCTCTTCGTCCTCCAGCCAGCTGACCGGCATCTCCGGCGAGGCGGCGGCCAGGAACTCCTCGTACGGATCCGCCTCGCCGGTGCCCGTGGGGCGGATCACGGTCACCCCGTCCAGGCCGGCGGACGCGGCCAGCGCCTCGAGCCCGGCGTCGAGCAGCAGGTACCGCGCGCCGCTGTGGCACAGGATGTAGCCGACCTCGGCGCCGGACAGGCGATTGTTGATCGCGACCAGGACCCCGCCCGACGCCGGCACGCCGAAGTGCGCCTCCAGCATCGTCGCCGAGTTGAACAGGAGCGCGGCGACCCGGTCTCCTTTGCCGAGCCCGGCCGATCGCAGCGCGTTGGCCAGCCGCCATGAGCGCTCCGCCAGCTGCCGGTAGGAGTACCGGCGGTCGCCGTCCACGACCGCGATCTTGTCCGGGTAGATGTACGCCGAGCGGCGCAGGAAATCGACCGGGTTGAGCTCGGTGCGGAACACCCGGCCCGCTGCCGCGTCAGCGTCGTCCGGTCCGGACCGGCTTGATGTCTCCGCAGGCGCGCTCATGGCCTTCCTCCTTCGCGTGTTCCGCGTCCTTCGCGTCCTTCGCGGCTGCTGGTCACGGCTCCGGCCGGCGTCAGCAGCACCCCCGGGTTCATTATCCCGGCCGGGTCGAGTTCACCCTTGGCGCCGCGGAGCGCGCCGGCGAACAACGCCGGCACCTCCCGCAGGTACCAGCGGCGATGGTCGCGGCCGACCGCGTGGTGATGCGTGATCGTGCCGCCGAGCGCCTCGATCGCGTCGGCGGCCGCGACCTTGATCTCGTCCCACTGCTCCAGTTCCTGGCCAGGGCGGCCGGGCGCGTAGACGGAGTAATACGGTGACGGGCCGTCTGGGTACGCGTACGCGAACCGGCACGAGACCACGCCGCCGCCGCACGCCTGGCGCATCGCCTCCCTGGTCGCGGCGAGCACGCCCTCGTGGAACTCCCGGAAGCGATCCCAGGTGATGGCCGTCTCGAACGTCTCGCTGATCAGCCCGAGCTGGGCTAGGGCGTCACGCAGGTGCCCGCCGCGCAGGAACGCGGCCCGCCAGACCGCGGCCGGGTCATCAGCCGAGCTGTGTGCCTCGCCGTGGTGGCTGCCGCAGATCTCCAGCGCCCGGGCCAGCCACGGCTCTACGCCATGATCGGCGGACTCGAAGCCGAGAACCAGGATCGAGCGCGACCCGTCGCCGCTTCCCGACACCAGGGCCTCGTCGTGGCCGAGCAGCCGGCAATTGGCCGGATACAGCCCGGACTGGGCGATTTCCCTGACCGCCTCCACCGCCTCGCCGAAGTCGGCGAAGGACACCGAGGCGCCTGCCCGGAACCGGGGCCGGGCCTGCACGCGCATCCACGCCTCGGTGATCACGCCGAGCGTGCCTTCGGATCCGCAGAACAGCCGGTCGGCCGACGGCCCCGCCCCGGAGGCCGGCAGCCGCCTGGTCTGGAGCACCCCGCGCGGCGTCACCACGCGGATCGCCTCCACGAACTCGTCGATGTGGGTGTGCAGCGTCGCGAAGTGACCGCCGGAGCGCGTCGCTATCCACCCGCCGAGCGTCGACCACTCGAACGACTGCGGGAAATGCCGCAACGTCAGGCCATGCGGCTTCAGCTGGGCCTCCAGCGCCGGGCCGAGCGTGCCCGCCGCGATCCGCGCGGCCCGGGAAGTGCGGTCAACCTCCAGCACCCCGGTCAGGTGGCGGAGGTCGACGCTGACCGCGCCGCGATAGCCGTCGCCGACGTCGGGCTCAACCCCGCCGACCACGCTGGAACCGCCGCCGAACGGGATCGCCGCGATCCCGGCGTCGCCGCACCAGTCCAGCACCGACACCAGCTCGCCCTCATCACGGGGGAACGCGACGAGATCAGGCGCGTGCGCGTAATCCCGGCGGAACGAGCGCACCAGATCCCGGAACGACTTGCCGTACGTGTGCGCGGCCCGCTCGTACGGGTCCGTGCTGACCGCCGGCTGGAGAGACGCCGGCGGCGCCACCCGCGGCGCGGGCAGATCCAGCTCCGCCACTCGAGGCGGCTCCTGCCTGCGCACGCCGGCGATTCCGAGGCGCTCGGCGAAGACGGCGCCGAGCTGCTCGACCTCGGTCGCCGACAGCCCGTCCCCCTCCAGGCCCCAGCCCCAGAACTTGCGCCTCACCTCGCGATTAAAGCACGCTTCCCCGGATGCGAGGCAGGTACCTTCTGCTGTGTGACCGACACACAGTTGACAACCGACGGCAGTCTCCCGGGCGGGCGGCGGTTGGCCTGGGGCTGGGGCCTGGCCACCACCGCCGCGGCGGGCGAGGTGCTCGACACCTGGTACCCGGCGCCGGCGCTGGGATCGCCTGACGGAGACGATGACGCTCCGCCCATACTGGCCGAGGCGAAACAGGAGGATCCGGTCCGCGGCGTGCGCCTCACGGTGGTGCGCACGATCGCTGACCTGGACGCCCCGCCGGCGGATGTGCCGGACGCCTACCTCCGCCTGCACCTGCTGTCCGGCCGGCTGGTGCGGCCGCATGACGTGAACCTCACCGGGATCTTCGGCGTGCTGCCGAACGTGGCGTGGACCAGCCTGGGTCCCATGCGAGTGACCGATGTGGAAGCCGTCAGGGCCGTGCACCGGGTCCGCTGCGCGCCGTTCGGCGTGCACAGCGTGGACAAGTTCCCCCGGATGACCGACTACGTGATCCCGGCGGGCGTCCGCATCGCCGACGCGGACCGGGTGCGGCTCGGGGCCTACCTCGGCCCCGGCACCACGGTGATGCACGAGGGGTTCGTCAACTACAACGCGGGCACGCTCGGCGCGTCGATGGTCGAGGGCAGGATCAGCGCCGGGGTGGTCGTGGGCGACGGGTCCGACGTCGGCGGCGGAGCCTCGATCATGGGCACCCTGTCCGGCGGCGGGACCGAGGTGATCTCGATAGGCCAGCGGTGCCTGCTCGGCGCGAATTCCGGGACCGGAATCTCTCTCGGCGACGACTGCGTGGTCGAGGCCGGCTGTTACATCACCGCCGGAAGCAAGGTCACGCTTCCTGACGGCACGGTGGTCAAGGCCCTGAACCTGTCGGGACGCGACGGCATCCTCTTCCGGCGGAACAGCGTGACCGGGGCGCTCGAGGCTCTTCCCCGCACAGGCGCGTGGGGTGAGCTCAACGCCGTCCTGCACGCCAACGACTGATCCCGCGATAAACGGACGTGTCCGTAATTCACTAGACCGGGCGGCGGCACCGCGGGCAGCCTGGCAACGCCGTGGCGCTCGCGACCGGACAGGCCGACGTGGCGCTGGGCTCCGACCAGGCGGGCTCGATCCGCGTGCCGGCGTCGTTTTGCGGGGTCGTCGGGCTCAAGCCGACGCACGGGCTCGTCCCCTACACCGGGATCGCCCCGCTCGACCCGGTCATCGATCACGCCGGCGTGATGAGCACCACCGTCGCCGAGACCGCGTTGCTGCTCAGCGTCGTCGTGGGATACGACGACTACGACCCGCGGCAGCGGCGCGTGCGGACCGGCGACTACCTGTCCGGCCTGGACGCCGGCGTCCGCGGCCTGCGGATCGGCCT
>Ga0335075_10018225_pt1 | contig 10411 bp, 11 predicted proteins | sample Lox_Sample_24_FD_206723 | JGI IMG/M metagenome (GOLD analysis project Ga0335075, IMG submission 206723) | Soil microbial communities from Loxahatchee National Wildlife Refuge, Florida, United States - Lox_Sample_2.4 | ecosystem: Environmental > Terrestrial > Soil > Wetlands | place: USA... | reverse complement strand
GGGGGGGGGGGGCCCCCCCCCCCCCCCCCCCGGAGGGGGGAGTCGGGGCGATGCGTGGCGCGCTCTCCGAAGGCCGAAGCCGCGCCTTCCGTTCCGGATCCCCAGCCGGCCAGGCCACGATCACGCCTTGGGGGCGGTCCAGAGGTGAGGCCGATTTTGCCGGCCTTGACGCAACCCTCTTTACATATATTTCGTTTATTGCGAATATTGCATCCAAGTGCTTCGGCCCAGGAGGGCCTTGAAGCACACAGGGAACCGGAGGACTCAAATGTATGCGCTTCTGGACCAGGGGAGCGGCCCCTTCGTCGCGGATGAAGCCGAGGCCGCCATGGCACGCAAAGCCGCCACTCAACTCGCCGGCGTTGCCAGATCTGGGCAGGACATCAAAGTCGTCGCCGTCGAAGACGACTGCAAAGTCATCGTGCCGTTGCCGGCGCGGGCCGTTGACGTCATCCTGACTGTACTTGATCGGATGGCGAACAGAGAACCATTCTCCATAATTCCGCACGCGGCAGAACTGTCGACGCAGCAGGCAGCGGATTTCCTGAATGTATCTCGCCCCTATCTTACGAAACTGCTTGATGGAGGCAAAATCGATCATCGGGTCGTAGGGCGTCACCGCCGCGTACGAATGGCTGACCTGATAAAGTTCGACCGGGAATCGAGGCAGGAGAGGAAAACGGCGTTGGCGGAAATGGCCGAGGAGGCGCGACGCCTGAATCTTGAGTAGGAATGATATCGACATTCGCTGCCTTTATCGACTCCAACGTCTTCTATGGAGCCCGTCTGCGCAGCCTGATCCTGTATCTGGCGCAGACGGGGCTTTTCCGTGCGCGCTGGAGCAACGATGTCCATCGCGAGTGGATGACCCACCTGATCCGGAATCGCCCCGATCTGAACGAAAGTTTGCTTGAGAGAACGCGAAGGCTTATGGACGGATCCGTTCTCGATTGTCTTGTCACAGGATATGAACCCATAATCGCGTCATTGACTTTGCCCGATCCGGATGACCGCCATATTCTGGCCGCCGCGATTGTCGCCGGCGCAGGTATCATCGTCACATTCAATCTGGCGGATTTCCCGGATACCGCCATTGAACAATTCGGCATCCACGCGCGTCATCCGGACGAGTTCATCCTGGACGCCATTGCCATGAATGAACCGATGTGCCTGGAGGCTGTTCAGGAAGATTTGACCCATTACGTCAGCCCTCCAATGACTGTCGATTCTTATATCGACAGTCTTGAGCGCGCCCATGTTCCCAAAACCGCATCGTTCCTTCGGGAGCGAAAAATCATTTTCACCGACAATGCCGGCATCGGCGAGCAGGTGGAGGCCATGGCGAAAACGGCGCTTCACCCGCGCCTGGCGAAATGGACTGACACATCTTCGCGCCAGGGCGCAACCCAGGACGAGGGCGTTACGGGCAAAGCAGGCAGCCGGGATCCTGCGCGCAGGTGGAAAAAATCCCGATAACGGCGCGTATTCTGCCTCTATTTCGTTACAAATTCGAAGAAAATGGCAATAGATTTCAACGCGCGGCCGCAATTACTATCCCCCTTCGTGACGGCCATCTTGGGGCGTCGTGCGAGCGACGCCCCTTTTCTTTGCAGTAAGCACAGACCACGACCGAAAGCGACTGCGCGATGCGGGGCCTCCGGACATCCAAAGCGGCCGAGCGCCTTTTTCCTTCCGTAGCCTGCGATCACTGGAGTAAGGGGAGAAAATCCCAATAACAGGCCGCACTGTGGCCGTATTTGGTAACAAATTCGAATCCACCGGCAATACCTTTCCCGTGAACCCTTGTCTAACGGGGAAAAGCGGAGGAACCCAGTGACGCGCAATTTCCATGATTTGCTTCGAAGCCCTCTGACCGCCCCGTCCGTTATCGCGGCAATTGCCTTTCTGGTTTCCCTGTCCGGCGTTGGGACACCACAGAAAGCCGACGCTCAGGCCACGGCCGTCGGGCCGGCATCGCCGCAGATCGTCAAGTCCGTCGACGAAAGCAATCTTGTCACGCTGGAAGGCAACACGCGTTCCGAAGCTTCGCAGCAATATGATCGCGGCATGGTTTCGGACCGGATGCCGCTCGAGCATCTGCAGCTTCTTCTCCGCCGCCCCGAAGCGCAGGAAAACACGCTTGAGAAATTGATCGCCTCGCAGACGGATCGCACTTCGCCCAACTATCACAAATGGCTGACGGCCGGCGAATTCGGGACGAGGTTCGGCGTGGCGGAGCAGGACCTCGCCACCATCACCAAATGGCTGTCCGCGCACGGCTCAACGTCGAAGGCGTGCTGCCGAGCCGGATGGTGATCGCGTTCTCGGGCACGGCCGGCGACATTCGCGAGGCATTCCATACCCAAATCCACAATCCCGACGTGAACGGTGTCCATCACATCACGAATACGAGCGATCCCGAGATACCTGCCGCGCTCGCCCCCGCGATCGACGGCATCGTTTCGCTCAGCGATTTCCGGCCGCGCCCGGAATTGAGGATGCGGAAGAACTACACCTTCGGCACGAACAGCTGCTATCCGATCAACAGCTAGGGCAATGGCGGCCCGCGCTACGCGGTCGTGCCGGCCGACCTCGCGACGATCTATAATTTCAACGCCACATTCAAAGCCGGGATCACCGGCCTCAATCAGACGGTCGTCGTGATCGAGGATACCGATGTCTACAAACCCGCCGACTGGACGACCTTCCGCACCACCTTCGGCCTCTCGGGTTACACTCGGGCGCATTCACGCAGATCCATCCTCAGGGCAGCCTCGGCTGCACCGACCCGGGTGTGAACAGCGCCGAAAGCGAAGCCATTCTCGACGCCGAATATTCCGGCGCCGCGGCGCCTGATACGGTGATCGATTTTGCAAGCTGTGCCGACACTAAGACCAATTTCGGCGGGCCTTCCTTGGGCGCCGCCAAAGCGGCGCCCCCTTTTTGTGAAAGGAAAAATCTGCCGTGGTCTCTCTCGGAGGGTCGCCTATGCAGCAATCTACGAGAATCATGATGTCCGCCATGTCGGTGGTTGCCGTCCAACTTTATCCCTCTAGGAGCCAAAATTGTAGAATAAAATGCCACATTTCCTGCAAGCCGTGGCCGTATTCGGGAACAAATTCGGAGGCCTGTGCGATAGTTTAAACCTTGGCACACTACAGGGAAGTGGCAAGGTGATGATGAAACGCCAACAGGGTTCGAATGTCCATTTTTCGGAACCGGCTAACGACCTGACCAAAGGCGGAATTCGCGGGGGACTCCTGATTTCATGTGTAGTCCTCGCAAGTGTGGGAGGCCTGCCGGCCTACAGCGCAACATGGGCACAATCGTTGTCCATTACTGGCGCTTCACAGGGCAAAGAAACTGTTTTATACAAGTTTCAAGGCGGAGCTGCTGATGGCGCTGCACCGACTTCTGGGGTAGTTCGCGATTCGATGGGCAACATATACGGGACCACGTACTGGGGAGGTAGTACAGGTTGTTATAATGGAAATGGATGTGGCACCGTGTTCAAAATTAGCAAGTCAGGAACGGAAACGACTCTGTATGCATTCTCCGGAGGAGCCGACGGTGCAACTCCCAATGGTGGATTGACGCTGGACTCAAATGGAAACCTCTACGGCATTACTACGTTTGGTGGCGACACGTCGGCTTGTACCTACTACAATAGTGGATGCGGCGTCGTGTTCAAGATAGACAAAGCGGGCAATGAAAAAGTGCTTTACACATTTACTGGCCAAGGCGACGGAGCATGGCCGAACGACGAAAAACTATTAATCGACACGTCCGGAAATATATATGGCACAACTGCGATTGGTGGCGATTTTGACTGTCACGAACAACCGACATACGGTTGCGGTGTGGTCTTCAGGCTGAGTTCAAATGGGCAATACACGGTATTGCACACATTCAAGGGCGAACCAAAGGATGGATATTGGGGGTGCTCGGGACTCGTACAAGATGCGCGAGGCAATCTCTACGGAGAAACAGCTTTAGGTGGTGCTGACGAATTAGGTACAGTGTTTAGGGTGGCCGAAAACGGTAAAGAAAATGTGCTTCACAGCTTCACCGGGGGCGCCGATGGGAGTAGTCCCGCGAGTGGAGAGTTGGTAATGGCTGCCGACGGTTATCTTTATGGTGCAGCCACTTTTGGCGGCCAATACGGCTACGGCGTCGTGTTCAAGATGGCCACGGGCGGTGCGGAAAAAGTGTTATACTCCTTTGGAACAAATGGTTCAACTGACGGCGAGGGTCCGAGCGAAGGTGTCGTCTTGGACTCGAATGGCAATATATATGGTACGACAGAATATGGTGGTAGCTCGAACGACGGTACCGTATTCGAACTCGCAAAAGCAAACGGTTTTGCGGAGTCCATCTTGCATAGCTTCACGGGAGGTGCCGATGGTGGGGAGCCGCTGGGAGGAAATTTGATCCTTGGGTCCAAAGCTACGCTCTTTGGAGACGCCCAGTACGGAGGAATTTCAACCGCTTGTCCCCAAGGGGGGCAGCTAGGTTGCGGAGTTGTGTTCAAGCTAAAACTTCAGAAGTAAGTTGGTTGGTTTGAACCTTCATTTCTATCGCAACCCGATGCTTGGTGTGCGCAACAGATGGGCATGATGTTTCCGGAGCGTCGCACGCCAGGGGGAGAAATCGGCATTTTTTGCTATTGATTGTTCGCAGAACAAAATGGAGAATCCCGGTGGAACGTGGGGTGTCCAAAGTGACCCGCCCGCGGAGTAATGTTCAGACTTAAGCCGTCGGCTGGGGAGGCCTTTCTCTTCGCGATAACGTGTGAACTGTTGATTATGGGAAAGCGCAGATGGCGGCGGACATTCAGCCGGCATGGCGTATCGTTTGTGAAGTATTACTGTCCTAATGAGGAACGTTCAAAAAAAACGAGGGCTGACAACATGGCAAAAGCGAGTTCTAGATTGGCTCCGGGAGCGATGAGACTACATTCGACTGCCGCGCTTGTGTTAGGAGTTATTTTGATCACACAGCCGGTCGGGGCCTCGGATCGCTTCAGGGTTCTCCATAGCTTCAAGGGAGGGAATGATGGAGCGTTTTCGGAAGCTGCCTTAATCAGTGACGCGGCCGGAAATCTATATGGCACGACAAATGGCGGCGGTGGTAAGGGGAAATGTTCTTTGTACTGCGGGAGACGGATCCAATCCCCGGGGCGCACTCATCATGGACGCAATGGGTAATCTATACGGCACGACATGTTATGGTGGACCGAGCGACTACGGTACAGTGTTCAAGTTGACAGCGAATGGCACAGAAACCGTGCTTTATGCCTTTGGAGCGCAGACAAATGATGGTGCCGGATCCCAGGCTGGTTTGCTCGCAGACAAGTATGGAAACCTATACGGCACGACGTGGGGAGGCGGCACTTATGGCAGTGGCACCGTCTTTAAGCTTTCCGCCAGCGGAACCGAAACGGTGCTTTACTCCTTCACCGGCGGAAACGATGGCGGTAATCCCGATGGCCAGCTCATTGAGGACACGGCCGGTAACCTATACAGCACAACGCAATACGGGGGAAAGTTCGCCAACTGCCCTGTGACTGGCTGCGGCACGGTCTTTAGGCTTGCCCCCGACGGTGTGGAAACCGTGCTCCATGCCTTTGCCGGCGGAACAAATGATGGCGCCACGCCTGAGGCCGGCTTGCTCGCAGACACGGCGGGAAACCTCTACAGCACAACTTGGGGCGGCGGCGCTCACGGCAGTGGCACGGTTTTCAAGGTGTCCCCCAGTGGAACTGAATCGGTGCTATATTCCTTCACCGGTGGAAGCGGCGGCGGTTACCCCTTCGCCGAAGTCATCATCGACTCGACGGGTAACATATACGGCACAACGGGATTCGGCGGAAAGACCACTGGCTGTCCGTATTCGGCCGGATGCGGTGTCGTGTTCAAGCTTTCCGCTACCGGTACGGAATCAGCGCTCCATTCCTTTGCCGGCAGAAAGGATGGCGATGTACCTTACGCCGGCCTGATGAAGGACCATGATGGCCATATCGTCGGAACAACTACTGGGGGTGACCACAATATCCTCGGCGGCGTCTTCAGGCTCGAGGAGTAGAGTTGGTACCGGGCGGAATCTCTCGACGACGGGAACATCGTGGAAACCAGGCGTTTGTTCTCAAAGAAATTGCGTGATCTTCGTTGAAGAGCAGAATTTTTCGCGGGAAGAGCATTGCGAGTTCGCGACGCGGTTCGGCGATTTCGAACTGAATCCATTTTACCGCGCGCATCTGGAGTATCGCGAGCTCGTCGTTCTGGATACAGGCGCGCATAGCCCCACAGACGATGATCACTGGCACACGGATATGACCTATTCCACCGAGCCACTGATGGTCGGTTCTCTATTCGCGACTGGTACCGCCGCAGGGCGGCGACACGCTGTGGGCGGATATACGTGTGGCGTATCGGGCGCTGTCGCCTTCGCTCCGGAGCCAGCTCGATCCGCTCGATGCCGTGCATGATCTCGCCAAGGCCTTTCCGCCCCAGCATCGCGCCGTGCATGATTCGGGCGCGGACAAATACGCCGAGAAAATGAAGGCAAATCGGCAGGTGCTGCATCCTGTGGTGCAGACGCACCCGGAAGCTGGCGAGGATTGCCTGTTCGTCATTGAGGGGTTCACCACCGCCATTAAGGGGCTGGCGAAGAAAGAAAGCGAGGATCTCCTGGCGTTCCTGCTTGCGCATGTGAACAGGCTGGAATTCTCCGTGCGCTGGCGCTGGAAGCCGAACACGCTCGTCATGTGGGACAATGGCTGCACCCAGCATTGGTGAACGATTACCCTGCGCACCGCCGGATCATGCACCGCGCAACGCTCAAAGGCGCGCACCGCTTCAACCGCTTGCAGTAGGGACCGGCCTGCCAGAAGGCTGCGAGCCGGCGGACCGCTCCCGAAGTCGCCGAAGTTCAGGGTTGCAGCTGCTTTCGAGTGTTGGAAGGCAAAAAATCCCAAGACCCCTCCGCATTCCGGCTCGAATTGGGAATAATTTCGGTGCAATCTGCAATAGCGTTCTCGGCGATCTTTTGTCTTGCGGGAAACGCGGAGAACCTGATGACCAGTCGAGTTTGCGAGTTACCCCGCCCCCGGACGATGCTCCTTGCCATTCTCTCGGCTGCCACAGCTGCGCTCCTGATGCCGCTCCCCGCGGCAACCGCACGACCCCGTATCCGAAATCCGGTGGCCAGTGCGGCGGCACCGCAGATAGTCAGACCCGTCTCGGATGATAGGCGCCGGAACCGCGACTTTCCTTTGATGTAGATCGCAGTTCCAAGCGGAAAAGGCCGATTCTGTAATTGATTTTAGCCGGAACGAAAGGGAAAACTGTGATGCGACGTAGAGCTTCTAGATTTTTCGAACGAACTGGCTGGCGAACCCGGATTACTATGCTCGCAATGGTGGGTTGGCTTCTACCGCCTGTTTCAACAGCGCTCTCCGCACCTATAAAGCACTTCAAAGTTATTTATAAATTCACGGGAGGGAAGGATGGCGCGTTTCCTGCGGCGGCGAACCTCTTTCAGGATGCTGCAGGCAACTTATACGGCACGACAGTGTTCGGTGGAGATGTAAAGTGCTCCGAACCATACGCGCCTTTGCCCGGCTGCGGCGTGGTCTTCAAGCTGGACGCCGCCGGCAAGGAGACCATTCTCCATACGTTCGAAGGTGTAAGCGACGGTGCAGAGCCATATGGAAGCATCATTCAAGACGCGGAGGGAAATGTGTACGGCACGACGGATTGGGGAGGCAGCGGTAGCGCGTGCAGCTGCGGAGTGGTGTTCAAGCTAACGCCGAAAGGGAAGGAGACGACATTGTATAACTTCACGGGACAAGCCGATGGAGGATTGCCCGTAGCGGGATTGGTGATGGATGAGCGGGGAAACCTATACGGTACTACGTCGCTAGGCGGCGATCTAAATGGGGTATGCGGCACATACTCTGGATGTGGAACAGTATTCAAAGTGGATTCAAATGGCAAGGAAACCGTGTTGTACGCGTTCACCGGCGGAGCTGATGGGAATAGTCCGGAATACGGGCCTTTGGTCCGGGATTCGGCCGGAAATCTGTACGGGACTACATCAACCGGCGGCAATTGCGTCGGCGGCGAAGGTTGCGGAATAGTGTTCAAAGTCAGCACCGAGGGTACGGAGACTGTTCTGTACAGATTTCACGATGGAACGGACAACGCCGCCTACCCCAATGCAGGCCTAATTCGAGACCGGGGGGGAAACCTGTACAGCACGACTCAGGAGGGCGGAGATCCGACCTGCGACTGTGGCCTTGTGTTCAAGCTGAAGCGAGACGGCAAGGAGAAAGTGTTGCACAACTTTACCGGTGGACCGAGCGGTTCGGATCCTTACTATGGACAGTTGACCCAGGATGCAGTTGGCAATCTCTATGGAACCACACTCACTGGCGGTGATTCGTCGTGCGGAGGCGCTAGCGGTTGCGGAGTCGTGTACAAATTGACAGCGCTCGGCAAGGAAAAGGTGCTCTATACATTTACGGGATACTCTACCTCGTTATGGGCTGAATCTGGGGTCATTCGAGATGCAGCGGGGAATCTCTACGGCACTGCGGCACGTGGCGGTAACTTATCGGCTTGCGACGGAAATGGCTGTGGATTGGTGTACGAGGTTAGCCCATGATCGGTCTTTGTAATCGCGAGCTGGCAACAGTATGGTCTAATGTCAGTCTGGACATGCGCAACCCTCACGGCAATGGGTGCGTGGATCGAGCGCGTTGATGTTTTTTTTGCACCGAGCCTCACGAGGTTGAACAGCGTCTGTTTAGTTGAATGGCATGAACTCATTGTTCTGAACGGGGGGCGCACACCTGGATCGACAATGATTAATAGCAGGCAGATGTGATGCACTTGGCGGGCCCCCGATGGTCGACATGCTGTAGTTGGCTCCCCTCCCGATACGTTGGGGAGGCACGCTGTACGTGGACGGGTATTCGGACTTTTGGCACTAACCAGCGTGCTTTCTTGTGCTTTTCCGCATAGTGACTTTGATGCCGCTCTCGACTGAACGACAAGACTCCGTTGGGCTAGCCATGAATGCGTTGTTAGACTCCGCTCGCCGGATCGTTATCAAGATCGGATCATCTCTGCTATGCGGTACGGGCGAAGAGCCACTCAGGCGTAATTGGTTGAAAACCCTGTGCGCGGATGCCGCTTCGCTCCGGCGTGAAAACAAGGATGTAATCATCGTGTCATCCGGCGCGATCGCCTTAGGTCTTCGCGCCCTTAGATTGAGCGGCAAAGAATTTACACTCCAGGAGAATCAAGCAGCGGCGGCTGTGGGTCAGGCGCGTCTGGCTGAAGCATACGCCGACATCCTGGCGGAACAAGGCCTTGTCGCAGCTCAGATTCTTCTTACGCTCGATGACACTGAAAATCGTCAGCGTTATCTCAATGCACGCGCGACAGTGAGGAAATTGGTTGCTTTGGGCACCATTCCGGTTGTCAACGAAAACGACACAGTCGCAACTGGAGATGTTTGCTTCGGTGATAACGACAGGCTGGCCGCTCGAGTTGCTGACATGATGGAGGCAGATTTGCTGCTTCTCCTTTCCGACGTCGACGGTCTATACTCCGCAGACCCCACGGGCGACCCGAACGCGGCGCACGTTGACCTGGTGTCCGCAATATCGCCCGAAATTGAGGCCATGGCGCACGGGCCAAGCTCTAAAATCGGTCGCGGCGGAATGATTGCGAAAATCGCTGCGGCCCATATTGCAACGGCGGCCGGGTGTGAAGTTGCGATTGCGAATGGCAGAGGAGATCATCCAATTGCTGCTCTTTGTCTTGGGGCTCGAGCGACACGATTTTCGGCTAGGTTAGCACCTGCCGCTGCGCGTAAACGTTGGATATCTGGGATACTCAATCCGAGAGGTACACTCGTAGTTGATGAGGGCGCGGCATGTGCATTGAGAGAAGGCAAAAGCCTTTTGCCTGTCGGCGTGTGCAGAGTTAACGGGCAATTTGGCTGTGGGGAGGCGATTGTGATCAGTAACCTGAAGGGGCACGAACTTGCTCGTGGCCTCGTAGGCTACAGCGCGGCCGATGCGGCCAAAATTGCCGGGCGACGTAGTACCGATATTCAAAGTGTTCTTGGGTTTAGAGGCCGTGACGAAATGGTTCATCGCGATGATCTCACGTTGACTGACAAAGCTGCTACCGCATGGACGTTCTAATACATGCGGGCGGTGTTCAAACTGAGATGACGTCCGTGGCTGTGCGGGCGAAGGTGGCGGCGCATGCGATACGAGAAGTGTCAGATGTGCAAAGGAGCGCGGCGCTTAGCGCCGCCGCGACTTCCGTGGGAGCGCATCTCGAAGACATTCTTGCGGCAAATCAAAACGATGTAACAAACGCCACAGCCTGCG
>Ga0335075_10018224_pt1 | contig 10411 bp, 8 predicted proteins | sample Lox_Sample_24_FD_206723 | JGI IMG/M metagenome (GOLD analysis project Ga0335075, IMG submission 206723) | Soil microbial communities from Loxahatchee National Wildlife Refuge, Florida, United States - Lox_Sample_2.4 | ecosystem: Environmental > Terrestrial > Soil > Wetlands | place: USA: Florida... | reverse complement strand
ATCGCTGCTCGAGGGAGACCAGGAAGCAGCCCGCGATTACCTGGCAAAGGCGGCGGCGAGCGGAGTCGACCTAGTGCTGCCGACCGACGTGACGGTTGCCGCGGAACGTTCCGGTGACGCGCCGTGCGCGGTGGTCAGCGCGGCCGGGATCCAGGCTGGGCAGATGGTACTGGACATCGGGCCGCACACGGCCGGGCTGTTCGCCAGCAAACTCGCCGGGGCCGGCACGATCTTCTGGAACGGCCCGATGGGCGTGTCCGAGATCCCTAGCTTCGCCGCCGGGACCCGAGCTGTCGCTGCGGCGCTGGCAGGCAGCGACGGGTTCACGGTTATCGGCGGCGGCGACACAGCGGCCGCGGTCCGCAGGCTCGGCTTCACCGACGATCAGTTCGGTCACGTCTCCACGGGGGGTGGAGCCAGCCTGGAGTACCTCGAGGGGAAGACGCTGCCGGGCCTGGCCGCGCTGGAAGCCGAGTGCGCGGTGGTAGCGACCGCCTCGTCGTAGCTCCGCCGTCTCCGGCCGGCCTGCCCCGCCAGCAACATTCCGGCAGCCTCTTACCGAACTACTACTACCGGCCGGTCCGAGAGGTGGATCACTTTGTGGGCAGTGCTCCCGACGAGCAAGCCCGCAAGATCGCCACGCCCGCGAGATCCCATGACGATCACTCCCGCGTTGCGCGCACGGGCCAGGCTGATAATCTCGCTCGCGGCATACCCGTACACGGCATGCGCGACCTCCCCGTGAACGGCAATTCCAGCGCTTGTCAGCTTCTGAACGGCCTTGTCGACAAGCGCCTGGGCATCGGCCATGTGCGGTGCCGGCACCGCGAATTTCGACGTTTCCCGCTCGGCCACGTTGAAAATCCATACCTCAGCCCCAGATAGCGTCGCCAGCTCCTGGGCCGCAGCAAGCACCCGCTCGGCAACCTCCGACTCATCCACAGCGACAACGATTCTCTCGAACATCGGTGCATTCCTTCCGTGCTCGGGGGCCCAAATCCCCAATGTCAAATCTCGGCCGTAGACGTCAGCTGGGCAATGGTCGTTAGTCCCTAATTCACAAGCCAGCCAACCTGCCCACTGCGAGCCATGACCGACAGTGTTTCGCGCCCCCCAGCGAGCGGGACTCGCGCTCGGTCAGAGCGTCGCCCAGCACGTAGGGCACCAAGCGACTAACCGGCCACTCTTGGCGGGGAGCAAGCAGGGCGGCGACCACTGCCCTGCCGATCGAGCCGTCATTCTCCGCGGATACTGCGCTCAGGCGGCCGACAAGAGCTTCGCCGGCGAAGTCGCCGTGGTACTCGAGAATCCGCAGGTCTCGATAGGGCAGGCGGCGAGCGCCGGAAGTGCGTCGAGACCTGGCGCCGAGGCATTGACGAAGACCTCGGAGAATTGCGCCAGTTCCGATAGGTTCTCATGCTTATCACCCAACATGAGCACCTCACAACTCAGCTGTGCCGTGTGTACGGATGGAGAGTACGCAGTACAAGTGAACGACCACTCCCGTACCCAGTCCGATGCCGCACACAGGTCGCAGCGCAGGTATCGGCGGGAATGACAATTGCTGTGACGACGCCCATGGCTTCCCAGGCTGCGATCTTCGGTGCCGATGGCGTGCTCGTGGACTCGCCCGATGCTCGGGCCTGGCAAGAAGCCCTGCACGAACTGATGGAGGGCGGAGCGGTTCACGCTGGCTGCATGTCAGCAGCCACTAACATCGCGCCAGAACCGTAGATGGCTCTGCGCTTAGCGGGCTGGTCACCCCCTGGTGCTGGCCAGCCAAACGTCCACTACCGCGGGAGCCGCCTCGGCATCAACCTTGGCCCTGACCGCATGTCGGTCATTTGCCGGCCCGGCCGCGCGGCGCCCTTGACGGTCATGGTCAGAGAGGAAACGCGGCAGCTGGGGCCGGGCGATAGCGCGGAGTTCCTGTTCTAGGCGCCGGAGAGCCGGTCAGTGGCGCGACTCCGCTGGATGACAATCTGACTCCCGGAAGGGGCGAGGCATATGCAGGGTAGGCCCACGGTGATCGGCCGGGAAGGCCCGAGGTGACGGACTCTGGCGGCAGGGCGCGCCGCGCCATCCGGCACGTATCGCTCCGCTGGGCCGGCCTGGCGCGCGCCGGCCGCGACCGGGTTAGTGAGCGGAGGCGCCAGCCGCAGCCGCTGCTGCGACACCGGCTGCCTTCTGGGCGCGGCGCGATGGAGCAACCGAACATCACCAGTCAGGGAGCCGGGGTGCTGACGCCCCGGTTCTGGCTCGCGGTGGTGCTAGCGGGCGTGGCTGCGGGCCTGCTTGGCGCGCTGATGATGGCTTTGCTGTTCAACGTGCAGTACGCCGCGTTCGGTTACCACTACGGCACGCTGCAGTACGGCGTCGAGCACGCATCGGTAACGCGCCGGGTGGCTTCCCTCCTGATCGCCGGCGTGTTCGGCGGGGTGGCCTGGTTCCTGCTGCGCCGGTTCACCCGCGGAGAGCCATCGGAGATCGACGAGGCGGTGTGGAGCGGCGACGGGCAGCTCTCGTTCCGGCGCTGCCTGGGCACTTCGGTGATCTCCGAGGTGGTGATCGGGATGGGCGCCTCGATCGGGCGGGAAGCTGCGCCAAAGCTGCTCGGCGGGGCGTCAGCCAGCGTGCTGGCCCGCTGGACAGGCCTGTCGGCGCAACAACGGCGGCTGCTGGTCGCCTGCGCTGCAGGCGCCGGGCTCGCGGCGGTGTACAACGTGCCGCTGGCAGGCGCGCTGTTCACCGCCGAGATCCTGATCGGCAGCATCACCCTGCCCGTCATGCTGCCGGCGCTGGCGTGCTCATTTATCGCTACCGCGACCGCGTGGGTGTACCTGCCCGACCGGGCTACGTACATCGGTATTCCCGACTACCGGCTCAGCGGGTCGCTCATGACCTGGTCGCTGCTGGCCGGGCCGGTGATCGGATTGGTGGCGGCCGGCTACATCCGGCTGATCGGCTCGGTGTCATACCACCGGGCGAGCGGAACGAAGGTGTTGTACGCGCCGGTCATCGCCTTCGGCATTCTCGCCGTGATCGGCATTTGGTATCCGCAGCTGTTCGGCAACGGCCTGGACATGGCCCGCGACGCGTTCCTTGGCGTGAGCGGCCTGAGCCTGCTGCTGGCGCTGGCGGTCCTCAAGCCGCTGGTCACCGCGATGTGCCTGGGCAGCGGCGCCTCGGGCGGGCTGTTCACTCCTACGTTGGCCACCGGAGCTGTCCTGGGCGGGGCGCTGGGTGTCGCCTGGAGTCTCGCCTGGCCAGGCTCCCCGGCCGGCGCGTTCGCCATGGTTGGCGCCGCCGCCATGATCGGCGCCGCTATGCAGGCGCCGCTTTCCGGTCTCGCGCTGGTCCTCGAGCTTACCCACGCCGGCTTCGGCCTCATGGTGCCCATGATGGCGGCCACCATCCTTGCAACCCTGGTCGCATTCCACATCGACGGCTACTCGATTTACTCGGCCCGGCTGCCCGCCTACGTGGCCGACGATGCGCCGCCCAGCTGACGGCTTGGCGTTCTTCTAACGCCGATTACTGCGGCGGCCCGGCGAGCAGCCGGAGGCTGCTGGTCGCGTGGTTCCCGGACGGACTGACCCAGCTGACCGTGATCGTGTCGCCCGGCCGCAGGCCGGCCAGGATCGCGGTGAGGCTTGCGGGAGAAGTGACTGCCTTGCTGTTTACTGCGGTAATCACCGATCCGCCCGTCATTCCCGCCTTTGCTGCCGGGCTGCCGCAAATCGTCCCGTCGATGAGCGTGCCCAACGAGACCGGGGCAATCGACGATGGCACGGTGAGGCTGGCGTTGCTGGTGTAGCAGCTCGGTGCGCTTGGCGGCGAACCGAACCCGCCGTTCCCGCCGAACCCGTTCTGTCCTTCCTGCTGCTGCGCTTGCGCCCGCGGGCTGCCGTTTGTGCCCGATCCGAGGAAGATGCCCAGGAACGGCGGGTAGCCGATGCTGACGACGTTGCTGGCGTGGCCGGCGGCTATCACGCGGGCAACCGATAGCGCGGTATCGATGGGGATGGCGAACCCGGCAGTCGTCGGCTGCTGGGCGACGCTGACACTGCTACCTGCGGTGTCCATGCCGATGACCTGCCCGGCAGAGTTGGCTAGCGGACCGCCAGAGTCACCCGAGACGATGTCGGCATTGGTCTCGATCATGCCGTGCAGCACTTCGGTAGTGACGGTGCCGCCTTCGTCGGAGGCGGTGATGGTCTTGTGCAGGCCAGTAACCCGGCCGGCGGCGGGAACGATCGAGCCCTGGCCCCCGGCATTGCCCAGCGCGACTACTGCCGCGCCAGCTCGCACCGCTGAGGAATTCCCGAGCGGAACGGTATGCAGGCCTGAGGCATCCTGAAGCTGGATCAGCGCCACGTCGCCCGTCTTGTCGTAACCCACGACACGGGCGGTATACGTCCGGCCCGTTGCCAGCACGGTCGCGCTGATCTTCGTAGCGTCCTCGATGACGTGGTTATTGGTAAGGACCAGGCCACCGGAGTTGATCACCATGCCGGTCCCGGCAGCCGCCTCGCTGTCGTACTGCAGCGTGGTGTCGATGATCACCAGGCCGGGCTGAACCTTGTTTACCACTTGCTGCTCGCTGCCGGCAGCCTGGCCGCCACCTGCCGTCGGTGCCGGAGAAGGCACGGCACCAGACCCTGGCAGGGTGGCAATCGGCGAGCTGTGCCTGCTGGCGCCCGGGTGATACAGCGCCGCCGTGACACCTGCTGCAAGCGCGGCAGCCAGGACCCCGACAACCACGTGGCTGATGAACCTTCCTCGCCGAGCTGGGCGCAGCGGTGGCGGAGGAGGCGGCGCACCGTAGCCGCCGGGGTACCAGCCAGGTCCGGCCTGCCCGTAGCCGGAGTCTTGCTGCATCTGGATCACACCACATCGCGCTCGCAGGGCCAGCTGCGCTGGCCGTCCGCTGTGACCGCCGTTACGAGACCATTAGCGCCCACCATCCTGGCCATTGCCTGAAGAAGCACTGCACGTTTCGGCAACGTCATTCGGTTCACCTGTCTAGTCGCGGCGCGTCCTCGGCGACGAGGTCGGCGTTGATCGCCGCACCTGCAGTCAGCCCTGCGGCGGCCGAGCTGACGACCTGTGCCTGGATGCTGGCGAGGTTGCCGGCCACCCAAACCCCCGGCACGCTGGTCGCCCCGGACATGTCAGCCTCGATCTGGGTGCCCATGACCTGGCCATTCAGTTCTACCTCGGTGGGGGTAAGGCCGAGCGGTGCGAGCAACTCGGCCCGTGCGACCATGCGCGGGGCGACGATCAGGGCATCCAGGCCGACGCGGGTACCGTCGTCGAGGGTGATCCCGGTCAGGCCACGGTCATCGGCGTCGACGTGGGTAACTATGCCCTCGATGACCGCAATGCCCACCGCCGCGAACTGTTCGCGCTGCTCGTGGCTCATTTCGGGAGCGGTGTGAGCCAGCACGGTGACGTGCTCGCTGAGCTGGCGGAACAGCAGCGCCTGATGCACAGCGCCTGCGCCGGTGGAGAGTATGCCGATGCGCTGGTCCCGTACTTCCCACCCGTGGCAGTAGGCACAGTGCAGTACATCGATGCCCCACCGATCAGCCAGACCAGGCACATCAGGAAGCTCATCGCGCAGACCGGTCGCCATCAAGAGCCGCCTGGCGCTGACGGCCCGGTCGCCGATCTGAACGGCGAAGCGGTTACCTTCCCGGCTCAGCGCGGCGACCCGGCCGGTCTCGAAATGTCCGCCGTACCTCGCTAGTTCCTCGCGCCCTGTTGCGTATATCTGCTCCGGCGGCGTGCCGTCGCGGGTAAGGAAGTTGTGGACGGCCGAGGCCGGGGCGTTGCGCGGGTCGCCCGCGTCCACCACCAGCACCGACCGACGGGACCTTGCCAGCGCGACCGCGCCCGACAGGCCGGCCGCGCCTCCGCCCACCACCACGATGTCATATCTGTTGTTCATGCGCCCACCATGAGCCCCGGCGCGGAAGTTGACAAATCCGTTTGCCGAAGCGGCAATAGATATATGGACGGTGACCCTGTCCTTGGCGCGGTAGGTCCGCGCTTGAGGGCGCTGCGCCAGCAGCGCAGCGCAACGCTTGCCAGCGTATCGACAGCGACTGGCATCTCGGTTAGCACGCTGTCGCGCCTGGAATCTGGTGGCCGCAAGCCAACCCTGGAACTGCTGCTGGCCTTGGCCCGCGCCTATCAGGTGCCGCTCGACGAACTGGTCGGCGTGCCACCGCCTGGTGATCCGCGAATCCGCGCCCGGCCGGTGCGCCGCCACGGCCGCACGCTCATCCCGCTGACGCAGCGGCCAGGCGGGCCGGGCGCGTACAAGATGCTGCTTCCCCCTGCCGAGGCCGAGGCCGAAGCCGAACTGCGGACCCACGAAGGCTACGAGTGGATGTACGTCCTGTCGGGCCGGCTGCGGCTGCGACTCGCCGACCTCGACTTCGTCATGAAGACCGGCGAGGCCGCCGAGTTCGACACGCGCACGCCGCACTGGTTCGGCAGCGCCGGGCAGGAACCTGCCGAACTCCTCGTCCTGTTCGGGCCCCAGGGCGAACGCATGCACATCCGCGCCAGCCAGCGTGGTCGTCCCTGATACCCACGACGACCTGGCATTGCGGCGCTCGCGCTGCCGCCTCTGCTCACTTCGCATCCGAAACGGTCCTTTTAGATCGGTCATAACTGGCGATAACAGGACAGGACGAGGGTCGTTCCGGATGCTAAGTCGTTGCCGAGGGCGCTGACTGGCTCAGGAGGTGATGCTCTTGCACCGGATTGGCGCCCCGGAGCATCGTGACCGGCGCCATGCTCGCGGCGTTCCCGGTCTAGCAGGCTCTCTTTCTCGCGCCCAATGGTTGCAATCGGGCTAGATCGGCGGAGCATGCACATAGGGGGGGTGCCATGACAAATGCCGTCAAGCCGAAGCTCGACCAGCTAGGAGGCACTCCATGAACAATCACACAGGCGGCCGGAAGCTGATTCTGCTGCTCTTACTGGTGCCGTTAGTCGCAGTGCTCGTGCCCGAGTTCTACAACCGCAGCAATCCCTCCATCGGCGGCATGCCCTTCTTCTACTGGTGGCAGCTGCTCTGGATAGCCGGAGTCGCGATCTGCGTCGGGATCGTCTACCTGGTGACGAGGAGGGCGCGATGATTCCCAAGTTCAACGGTCTTGAGTTCGGCATCGTCGTCGCCATGTTCGCGGTCGTGGCCGTGCTCGGTTTCCTGGCGACCCGCTGGCGCCGTGCCGGGCCGCTGGCCAGCGTCGAGGAGTGGGGGCTCGGCGGCCGCAGGTTCGGGACCGCGGTGTCCTGGTTCCTTCTGGGTGGCGACCTGTATACCGCCTACACCTTCGTGGCGGTGCCCGCGCTGCTGTTCGGGACCGGCGCGGCCGGCTTCTTCGCCGTGCCATACACGATTGCCGTGTTCCCGCTGGTCATGTTCGTGGCAGCACGGATGTGGTCGGTCTGTCACGAGCACGGCTACGCCACGGCCGCCGAGTTCGTGCGCGGCCGGCACGGGTCGGCGATTCTGGCGCTGCTGGTGGCCATCACCGGCATCGTCGCGACCATGCCGTACATCGCGCTGCAACTGACCGGAATCAGGGCCGTGATCGAGACCATCGGCATCGGCGGGGACTGGCCGCTGTGGGTCGCGTTCGCCGTGCTCGCGGTCTACACCTTCACCTCGGGTCTCCGCGCCCCGGCGATGGTTGCCTTCGTCAAGGACATCCTCATCTACGTCATGGTCCTTGTCGCGGTCATCTACATCCCCTACAAGCTCGGTGGCTACGACGTCATCTTCCACGGGGCGCAGTCCGCGCTGGCCGCGAAGGGCTACAGCACGCTGCTGAGCGGATCGCAGTACCTCGGCTACACGACGCTCGCGCTCGGCTCGGCGCTGGCGCTGTTCCTGTATCCGCACGCGGTGACGGGCGTGCTCGCCTCCCGCAGCCGGGATGTGGTCAAGAAGAACATGTCACTGCTGCCGGCCTACTCGCTGATGCTCGGATTCATCGCGCTGCTCGGCTACATGGCGCTCGCTGCTCATGTGAAACCGGTGGGCGGGACGGCAGCGAAGCCTGACACGACCACGATCGTTCCGGTGCTGTTCAACACCGAGTTCCCGCACTGGTTCGCCGGGCTCGCGTTCGGCGCGATCGTCATCGGCGCGCTTGTGCCGGCGGCCATCATGGCGATTGCCGCGGCCAACACCTTCGCCCGTGACATCTATAAGCCCTACATCCGGCCAGGCGCCAGCGCGCGGGAGGAAGGGCTGGTCAGCCAGATCGTGTCCGTCGTACTCAAGCTCGGGGCGGTCGGCGTCATCGTCGGCCTGAAGCTGACATTCGCGCTGGAGTTCCAGCTCATCGGCGGCGTCATCGTCATCCAGATCCTGCCGTCGGTAGTGCTCGGCCTCTACACGCGGTGGTACCACCGCTGGGCACTGGTAGTCGGCTGGATCGTGGGCATGGGGCTGTCCGTCTACATGCTGTACATAACGCCGAGCACGACGACCGCGCACTTCGGCAGCGCTTCGTTCGCGTTCAGCAGCTGGGGAATCCACACGAAGATGACGATCTGGACGGGCATCGTCGGGGTCGTTGCCAACCTGGTCGTGGCCACCGCGCTGACCCCGCTCCTGGCCCGCCTGCCACGCGGACGGGACGAGACAAGTCCCGGCGACTACGGCGAGGCCGAGGCGCCGCCGATTCCGTTCGGACCCGGCCCGGTCGTCGGCCAGACGTGACACGGCCTCAGGCGTAGAGCGCCTCGATATCGGCGGCGAAGTCCCGCGCCACGTCGTTCCTGCGCACCTTGTCTGACGGCGTCAACTGACCCGCGGCCTCGGTGAAATCGCCAGGCAGGATGCGGAACCGGCGGACCGACTCGGCGCGGGACACCGCCTTGTTCGCTTCGTCCACGGCATGCTGGATGTCGGCGACGAGGTCCTTATCGGTTGCGAGGTCCCGGGCGGTGGCATCAGCCGGCCGCCCGCGCCGCCGCCTCCACTGCTCGAGCTCCTCAGGATCGAGCGTGATCAGGCAGCCGACGTAGGGACGGCCGTCGCCGACCACTAGACAGTGGCTGATCATCGGGTGTTCGCGGATCCGCTCCTCGAGTACCGCAGGCGCCACGTTCGTACCGCCGGCCGTGACGATCAGTTCCTTTCGCCGGCCGGTTACGTGCAGCATGCCCTCGTCATCCAGCGTTCCTACGTCACCTGTGTGCAGCCAGCCATCGTCGTCGAGCACCTCGCGGGTCGCGTCTGCGTTGCGCCGGTAACCGCTGAAGACGGTGGCGCCTCTGATAAGGATTTCGCCATCATCGGCGACGCGGATCGCGACGCCAGGCAATGGCGAACCGACCGTGCCAATCCGGGTGCGGCTAGGCCGGTTCACCGTGGCGGCGCCGGCCGCCTCGGTCAGCCCGTAACCCTCCAGCACCGTAATGCCGGCGCCGCGGAAGAAGTGGCCGAGCCGCTCGTTCAGCGGCCCGCCGCCTGAGATCGCATAGCCGATCCGCCCGCCCGCGGCTGCGCGGAGCCGTCGGTAGACGAGCAGTTCGAACGCGCCGTGCCGGGCAGTACAGAGCGGGCCAGCCGGGTGCCCGGCCGGCATCGCCTCGCTCCACTCAACGGCCGCGTCTGCCGCGGCAGCGAAGATTCGCGCACCAGCCTTGCTCGTCGAAGCCTGGCGCTGCGCACGGTAGTAGATCTTCTCGAACACTCTGGGCACTGCCAGCACGAAGGTGGGGCGGAACTCGGCCAGCCCAGCGGCCAGCGTGTTCGGGTCCGGCCAGTGCCCGAGCACGGCCCCGGCCTCCAGCATGCCGACCTGGATGATGCGCGCGAACACGTGCGCCAGCGGCAAGAACAGCAGCGTCGAGGCTTCCGGCTGCTCGAATAGCTCCGGCAGCGCAGCGACAGCGTTGCGCACGTCAGCCAGCAAGCTGCCGTGGGAGAGCTCACAGCCCTTCGGACGGCCCGTCGTTCCGGAGGTGTACACGATGGTCGCTAGGTCGGCGGCCGTGGTCCCCGCTAGGCGCTGCGCGAGCACGTCGGCGCTCACTTCCCGGCCGGCCCGTGCCAACACTTCGATGTCATCGATCCGCCAGAGGTGTTCGAGGTCGGGCAGGCGAGCCCGCACGCCGGAGATGAGTCTCTCGTGGGCGTCGGTCTCGGCGAACACTGCGCGCACGGCCGAGTCCCGCAGGATCCACTCGACCTGCTCGGCCGAGGACGTTTCGTACACCGGCACCGAGACGGCGCCGGCAGCCCACGCTGCGTAGTCGGCCAGCGTCCACTCATAGCGGGTCCTGGACATCAGGGCAACCCGTTCGCCCGGCGCGATTCCTGTCGCGACCAGCCCCAAGGCCAAGGCGGCGACCTCGGCACGGAACTCACCGGCCG
>Ga0335075_10018222_pt1 | contig 10412 bp, 9 predicted proteins | sample Lox_Sample_24_FD_206723 | JGI IMG/M metagenome (GOLD analysis project Ga0335075, IMG submission 206723) | Soil microbial communities from Loxahatchee National Wildlife Refuge, Florida, United States - Lox_Sample_2.4 | ecosystem: Environmental > Terrestrial > Soil > Wetlands | place: USA: Florida... | reverse complement strand
GCTCCTCCGCGCGAACCGCGCTCAGGGGCTCGAGTGCCCCGAGCGAGCCCAGACCCCGGGCGAGGCCACGGACGAGTGGACCCGGATGCTGGCGGGCGCCTACCCGCCCGGGGGGGCCGTGCTCCGGCTCAAGACCGACCTCCACGACCCGGACCCCGCGTTCCGCGACCGGGTCCTCTGCCGGATCAGCGACCTCGACCATCCGCGGGTGGGCCATCGCTACCGGGTCTGGCCGATGCTCGAATTCTCCTGGGCGGTGGACGACGTCGAGCTCGGGATCACCCACGTTCTTCGCGGGAAGGACCTCGTGATCGAGGACCGCATGCAGCGGTACATCTGGGACATCCTCGGGATCCACGGCCCGTGGTTCCTCCACTGGGGGATCCTCCGCGTGCGCGAGGCGAAGGTTTCCAAGAGCAAATCCTACCGAGAAGTGCAGACCGGGGTCTACGACGGGTGGGCCGACCCTCGGACCTGGTCCCTCCGTTCGCTCGACCGGCGGGGCATCTCGATGGAAGCGTTGCGCGAGTTCATCCTCTCCTTCGGGATGTCGCTCGCCGACATCGAGGTGCCCGCCGAGACGCTCTACGCCGAGAACCGAAAGCGGATCGACAGCACCACCGTGCGCCGGGCCTACATACCGGATCCGGTCCGGGTCGACGTGCTCGGCTATCCCGAAGGCCTCGCGTCGGTCGAGCTGCCCAACCACCCGGACCGACCCGAGCTCGGGCGACGGACGGTCGCGGCGGGACCGTCGTTCTACCTGCCCTACCGGGACCTCGCGAGCCGTCCCGGGGAGGAGGTCCGGTTGAAGGACCTCTTGAACGTGCGGCTGCCGGCCGTGATCCCGCCGTCGCCGGGTCCGACGGCCGTGACGTTCACGAGCCGGGAGAACCGTCGGCTGCCTCGCCTCCAGTGGGTCGGCGTGGACGGAGCCGTCCCCGTGGACGTCCTGGACATCGAGGGAAACCACTCCACGGGGATGGGCGAGCGCGCCCTCTCGGACGCGCGGCCCCGCGAGATCTTCCAGTTCGAGCGGGTCGGCTTCGTTCGGGTCGACGATCGCCCGGTGACGAAGGAGGGGCCGCTGCACGTCGTCTACGGCCACCCGTGAAGCCCGCGGGAAGGTTTAGAAGCCGGCGGGGGCATCTTCGAGGGAGACCGACATGCGCTTCCTCCACACCTCGATCACGGTCCGCCAGATGGACGAGAGCCTCCGATTCTACACGGAAGTGCTCGGTCTCGAGTTCGAACGCCGCCGGACGATCCCCGAGAACCACGCCGAGGTCGCGTTCGTGAAAGACCCGGCGTCCGGCGCGCGGGTCGAGCTCACTCATTGGGACGGCAAGGACCAGGTGGAACCGGGCGAGCAGCTCGACCACCTCGCCTTCGAGGTAGCCGACCTCGACCGCTTCCTCCTCAAGGTCAAGGCCCAGAACGTCCGGGTGGCGAAGGAACCGTACCGCCTCTCGGGGGGCACGTCGCGGATCGCGTTCATCCTCGACCCCAACGACGTCTGGATCGAGCTCATCGAGCACTCGCCGACTGCGGGCTAGACCGACGACCGTGGCGGAGGCGCTGAGCGACCCGACCGGCCTCGTTCACGCCCGATCGCTGCTCGCCGTCTTCGGGGCGACGTTCTTCGTACGCTTCGCCTTCGGCATCACCCTCGCGGTCTTCGCGACCTACATCACGGGTAAGCTCACCGGCCTGAGCGGCGCGGACCAGGGCACGGTGGGGCTCGTCGCCGCCCTCGCCCCGATCGGCGAGTTCTCGACCGTCCTCCTCTCGGGGATCGCGACCGACCGGGTCGGTCGGTTCCCGGTCCTCTTCGGCGGGATGGCCGGCGCTGCCGTCCTCTTCGGGGTGGTCGCGCTCACGCGCTCGGTCGTCGCGCTGGGCGCCCTCAACTTCTTCTTCGGGATCTCGAGCGGGGCGATCCTCGCGTCGAGCCTCACGGTGGTCGCGGACCGCTCCGGTCGGGACGAGCGCGGACTGGAGATGGGGCGCTTCGACGCGATGAACCTCGCGGGATGGCTGGGCGGCTACGCCTTCGGGTTCGCCATCCTCGGACTGCTCCAGGACGGGCATCTTGGCGCCGGGTTCCTGCCTTACGTGTTCGTGATCGGGGCCCTGACGCTCGTCGCCGGGCTCGCGTTCGCATGGTACCTCGTGCGCTCCATCCCCCGGCCACCGCCGGTGCGCGGCGAGCCGATCTCGGGGATCCTTCGCCATGCCTTCGGACGCAGCGTACTTCTGGTGACCCTGCCGTGGCTGATCGTCTACATGCTGATCGGCTACATCCTCGTCTTCGCCGGCGACGCGACCGCGGGGGTCGGCTTCTCCGACCTCTACCTTGCCGCCGGGATCGGCGCGGGCGGCGCGGTGCTCGTGGTGTCGCAGCCGCGATTCGGGCGGCTCGCCGACCGCTACGGTCGGGGGCTCCTCATGAACATCGGAGTCGGGGGGTTCGTGGGGGTGATGCTGTTCGCCTGCCTCGCGCTCGCCTACGGGCCGCGCCTCGAGCTGATCGTCCCGCTCGGGATCCTGATCCTTCCCGCGCTCGGGTACGGCCCGGCGGCGCTCGCCGCGCTGGCCGACCTCGCCCACGCGCTGAGCCGGGGAACGACGATGGCGATCTATTCCCTCACGATCTCCCTCGGCATGCTCCTCGGGCTCGTGGTCGGGACGCAGCTGGTCGCGCGGCTCGGCAACGTCGGGTTCTACCTTTTCTTCGGCGGCATCTCGGTCGCCCTGGTCGCCCTCACGCTCCTGAGGATCCGCGACCTCGCGGGCGCGCCGACCCGGCTGCCTACGACTCCGGCTCGATGACGATGTGCCGGAGGACGGGATAGGCGGTCCGCAGCGCGAGCGTCACCTGGTCGATCGCCGCCTCGAGCTGGTCGGTCGTCATCCCGTCCAGGAAGTTGATCCGGAGCGCCAGGAGCGCGTCGTCCGGCCCGAGGAGCATCGACTGGAAGCTGCGGACCTTCGCTACCGAGGGGTTCCGTTCGATGATCGCGAGCATCGCCCGCGCGTTCGCCGGGTCGAGGGCGCGCCCGATCAAGTACTCCCGGCTCTCCGCCGTCAGCACGAACCCGGTGGCGATCAGAAGGATGCCTTCGACCGCCGCACTGACCCCATCGGCGGTCGCGTGGCCGGTGCGGTAGACGAACGCGAGGCCACCGAAGGCGACGATGCTCGCGACGATGGAGACGAGGTCCTGGTAAAAGATCGCCTTCAGCCCCTCGTTCGCCGAGATCAGAAGGCTCGCCAACGTCTGGCGGGAGAAACGGAGCTCGCGCAGGGTGACCCAGATGCTGAGCAGACTCACGACCAGGGTCGCTCCGACGACGAGGAGCGCCTCCCCCAGGTGCGAGAGGGGCTCCGGGGCGACGATCTGGTCGACCCCTTCGGTGAGCGCCAGGACCCCCGCGACCGTGAAAGTGACCACGATCGACACGAAGGCCCAGAAGAATCGCTCGCGTCCGCGCCCGAAGGGGTACGCGAGCGAGGCCGGCCGCCGCGAGAGGTGGATGCCCCACAGGAGGAGGCCGCTCCCCACCAGGTCGGTGAGCGTGAAGATCGCCTGCGCGAGGACCGCGCGGCTCCCCGAAGCGACCGCGACCAGAAGGTTGAGCGCGAACAGCGTGCCGTTGAGAAGCAGGGTCGCGACGATGATGACCTGGGGGCGCATGAGTTCCCGGGGACTCCTCCGGGATGACTCCTGACCGTCCACCGGGGATTAAGCGTTCGCTCGTCGCCGGAGGATGACCGAGCAGCGCCGCGCGGCGCCAACCGTTAAATTGCGCCGACCGGTCTGCCGCGCGGTGGCCCATGAGCGAGCCAGCGGCCCACAGCCCTTCTCCCATGCCGAACGTCCCCGGCCCCGCCCCGGTCGCCCCGATTCGACGGGTCCGGCCCACCCTCGCCCAAATGGGTCTGAGCCCCGGCAAGAAGGCCCGATTGAAGCGGCTGCTCTACGACCACGGACCGGGCGGCGGGACCCTGCTCATCCTGCCGATCGACCAAGGACTCGAACACGGTCCGATGGACTTCTTCGAGAATCCCGCGGCGCTCGACCCCACCTACCAGTACGACCTCGCGCGAGAGGGAAATTTCAGTGCGATCGCGCTCCAGATCGGGCTCGCAGAGAAGTACTTCCACGAGTACGCCGGCGACATCCCGCTGATCGTCAAGCTGAACGGGAAGACCTCCATCCCGTCCGACGCCCAGGCGTTCAGCGCGCTGACGGGAACGGTCGAGGACGCGGTGCGCCTCGGCGCGGACGCGGTCGGCTACACGGTGTACGTCGGCTCGCCGTCACAGGACCGCGACTTCGCTCAGTTCCGGACGGTGCGGGCCGACGCCGAACGGCTCGGGATGCCCCTGGTCGTCTGGGCGTATCCTCGGGGCGAAGCTGTCGCGAAGAAGGGCGGCAAGGAGAGCCTGTTCGCGATCGACTACGCGGCGCGGGTCGCGCTCGAACTCGGCGCGGACATCGTCAAGGTGAACTTCCCGGTCCCCTCGGAGAAGGACGCGGAGAGCCCGCCGCCGTACAACTCGTTGAAGCTCACGGGCGCCCAAGCGTTCCGCAAGGTGGTCGAGAGCGCCGGTCGTTGCCTCGTCCTCGTCTCGGGCGGCGAGAGGATCGGCGACGTCGAGATGCTCGCGAAGGTCCGCGCATCGATGGACGACGGGGCGACGGGCATCATCTTTGGGCGCAACATGTGGCAGCGCCCGAAGGCGGACGCGCTCCGGATGACGCGGGAGCTTCATGCGATCTTCCGGGAGTACGCGCAACCGCCGGCCTAGCCGTCCGGTCCGGCTCTTCGTCGTCCTCGCGGGGGAAGACCACCCGAAGGCGTGCACGGGGCGACGGCTCCTCCACCGCGGGTTGGCCCGCGCGGCGCGATCGGCCGAGGGACTCTCTCCGTCGCCGATCGTGCTTGACCCGTACGCCCCCGAGCCGCTCGGACCGGGCGATCGTCCCACGGCGCTGAAGGCGGGGATCCTCGCCGTCGACTGCTCCTGGAATCGGCTCACGGAACGAGGAGCGTTCCCCCGGGACACCGGCCCCGACGCGAGGGTCCGTCGTCGGCTCCCGATCCTGATCGCCACCAACCCGCAACATTACGGCCGGCCGGCGCAGTTGAACACGGTCGAGGCGCTCGCGGCGGCGCTCTTCCTGATCGGTCGCCCCGAACAGTCGTTGGGCCTCCTCGCGGGGTTTCGGGGGAGCGACTCCTTCCTCTCCGTGAACGCGGAGCGGCTCGCCGCCTACACACGAGAACGAACCTCCGTCGGTATCCTCGCGGCCGAGCGGCGGCTCTTCGGGGGAGAGACCGGCGGTCAGTCGACGGGCGGATAGCTGCGCCCCTCCGTCGAGAGGTGCTCGAGCCGGACCTCGGCGACCGACCGCAGCGGCCGGTCCAGGGGCAGGTGGGCGAGCAGCACCCCCCCGTACCGTTCGAACACGCGGGTCGTGTGAAGCGTCAGGCACCGGCCGCCGTAGACCGGACGTCCCGTGATGTCCGGGTCGTGACCCCGCAGGAAGATCGAGAGGCCGGTCGCTCGGAGGAAGTCGACCAGGTCGCGCTCCTCCCACGCCGGAGCCACCCCCCGGCGCAAGTGGGAGGCGCCGCACTCCGCCCACACGATCTCGAGGAGGCGGTCCTCGTCCACGTCGTCGAACGCCCGACGCCAGGCGGCCGGCAGCTCGCCGCGGGGAAAGCCCGCGTGGGCGAGGTAGGCGCCGCTCGAGGTGGCGGCCGCGAGCGGCCCCCGCTCGAGAAGGGCCGTGAGCCGGGAGTATCGCTCGAGCAAAGGGCCCCAGAGTTCGTCCACTTCCTCCGGGAGTGACCGGGGGAGGACCGGCACTCGGGAAACGGTCTCGTGGTTTCCCTGGACGAGAAAAACGCGGTCCGGGAATCGTGCGACCAGGTCGAGGAGGAGGAGGGCGTTCACCGGCGAGCCCGGACCGCAGTCGCTGGGACTCCGGTCGACGTAGTCCCCGAGCCCGACGAGGCAGCGCGGTCCTCCCTCGTCGCGCAGGAATTCGCGTCGCACTTCGAGCATGGTTCGCCAGTCCCCGTGGCTGTCCCCGAAGACGAGCGCCTCGGCGAATCCCTGCGCGGGCACCGCCGCGAGTCCGGCCCGGACCGGTACGGTCCGTTCGAGCCGGTCGAGGATCCGGTCCGCCTCCTCCGGCGAGGCGCGCAGCACGGTCTCGGGTGCCAGCAGTTCGTCGGCCATCGGGTAACCCCCGGGTCAGGGCGGGCGCAGGGATGCGGGGGGCCGGAGTTCCCGGTCGCCGGCCGCGCGGACCGGCGAACCCTTTGAACCGGCGAATGCCCTGGGCAACAGGGTCCTAAGCCCTGCCTCGGAGGCCCGACGCGCCCGCGCGCGCCGTTTGGCCGAGCTGGAGCACCCCCGCACCGGAAACGCGAGTCGACCCGCGGAATAGCCCCGGCAGGAGTTCCGGCCGGCGGGGTCGCGGACCCCCGGGGCGTTCGAACCTGCGTCGCGAGATCCAGAGTCTCGCATGATTGGCCACTACACCACGGGGCTACGTCCTTTGCCAGCGTCGCTTCGTTGATAAACGTTGCCGCGGAGCGAATCGACGACCGCTCTCGGCAGGAGAAACCCGCGGCGCAGCGCACGCGCCCGCCGGCCCGCGCGCCGACTCCGCCGAGACCACATTCCCCAAATAGCTCCGCGGGGTCCGACCCCGGTCCATGCCCGGGAGGTCGCATGGCGGTGGGGGGAACGATCCGCCCGGTCGGTCCAGGATCGCCGGCGACCTCGGGGGAACGCCCTGACCCCCCCCGTCTCCCGTCCGCGGCCCGCTCGGCCGCGATCTACGCCGCGATCCCTCTGATCGCGGGCGGTCTCTTGGTCGCGACCGCCGGGCTCTCGCTGGGCGGGATCTTCGCCTACCTTCCCCGCGCGGCGATCGACGTGTCGTACTCCTTCCTTCGGATGTCGGCCGCGTACGGGCTCTCGATCGCGTTCGCGCTCACCTACGGGTACTACGCCGCGACGCACCGCACCGGCGAACGGGTCATGATCCCGATCCTGGACATTCTCCAATCGATCCCGATCCTCGGTTTCTTCCCCATCGCGCTCGTGGTCTTCGCGGCCCTCACTCCGGGCAGCTGGCCGGGCGTGAACTTCGCGTCCGTCTTCCTCATCTTCACCTCGATGGCCTGGAACATGGTCTTCGGCGTCTACGAGTCGCTGAAGACCCTCCCGGCCGAGCTCAAGGAGGCCGCGGACACCTTCCACGCGCGCGGCTGGCTCCTCTTCCGCAAGGTGCTCTTGCCCGCGACGACGACTCGTCTCGTCTACAATTCGGTCCTCTCCTGGACCGGCGGGTGGTTCTTCCTCGTGGAGGCGGAGATCTTCACCACGAACTCCACGCAGGTGCTCCCGGGGATCGGGAGCTTCCTCTCCTTCTCGGCCAGCGACCACAACACGAACGCCTTCCTCGCGGGGATCTTTGTCCTCGTCATCGTCATCGCCGTCCTCGACTTTGCGGTGTGGCGGCCGCTCAGCAAGTGGGCCGAGCGGTTCCGCTACGACACCTCCCCCTCGGGGGAGGGTGAGGTCCTCTCGGAGCGGGACAGCGCGTCGCGGTTCAGCCGGGTCGCCGCCTACGTCCGGCGGGGCGTCCGTACCAGCGTCACGCGGATCTCGACTCCGCTCGTCCAGCTCGCCGCGATCGCGGTCCGACCGTCGCGCCGGAGCGAGCGACGGCAGACCGCCATCTCCTACTTCGGCATCGGCGTGATCCTGGTGCTCGCGTGGTTGATGCTCATCGCCCTGGTGGTCGCGATCTTCCACGTGTTCACCGGACCGATCCTGCCGGGGGTCGCGCGCCAGATCGAGCTGCTCCCGCTCGCGATGGGCGCTTCCGCGCTGCGAGTGACCGCGGCGTACGCGATCTGCCTTGCGATCGCGCTCCCGCTCGGGCTCCTGCTCGCGCGGAGCGCACGGGCGTCCAAGTTCGGGATGCCGACCGTCGAGGTGATCGCATCGTTCCCGGCGACCGCTCTCTTCCCGGTGATCATCTTCGAGCTGATCCCGTACATCTCTCCCGAAGGCGCGGCGATCCTCATGCTGATCACCGGAATGCTCTGGTACCTGTTCTTCAATATCATCTCGGGGCTGCGCGCGATCCCGCCGGACCTCGAGGAGGCGGCCCGCTCGTTCGGGCTGCGCGGCTGGAAGCGCTTCACCCGGATCGTGCTCCCGGGGATCTTCCCCGCCCTCATCACCGGCTCGATCACCGCGTTCGGCGGCGGCTGGAACACGCTCATCGTGGCGGAGTACCTGAACGTCGGCTCCTCGCGATCGCTGAGCCTCTTCGGGATCGGGCGCGCGATCGACGTGGGGTACGCGATGGCGAACCACGCCGGCTACCCGTTGATGGTCGCCGCGCTCCTCACGCTGGTCGCGTCGGTCGTCGCCATCAACGAGCTCATATGGAAACCGCTCTACCGGCGGGCGGTCGAGAAGTACCGCTACGACTGACGGCCGCTCGACGAGGACCGGGCCTCACGGGAGGGAGCGATGGCGCTGATCCGCGTGGAGCATGTGGGAAAGTCGTTCGCGGGCCGTCACGGCTCGATCAGCATCATGCAGGACATCTCGTTCGACGTCGCCGACTCCGACTTCCTCGCCATCGTGGGACCGTCGGGGTGCGGCAAGTCGACCCTCCTTCGGCTGATCCAGGGCCTCGACCGTCCGACCTCCGGCAAGGTCTTCTTCCGCGACGCCCCGGTGAGCGGCCCGTGCTCCAAGATGGCCATGGTCTTCCAGAGTTTTGCGCTCTACCCGTGGCTCACGGTCTCGGAGAACGTCGCCTTCGGGATGGAGGCGCTCGGGTGGTCGGAGGAGCGCATCAAGCCCCAGGTCGAGCGCTACATCTCCGTCACCGGCTTGGACGGTTTCCAGGAGGCCTACCCTCGGGAGCTGTCCGGCGGGATGCGCCAGCGGGTCGGACTCGCCCGGGCGCTCGCGGTCGAACCGTCGGTCCTGCTCATGGACGAACCGTTCAGCTCGCTCGACCCGCTGACCGCGGAGAGCCTGCGGGAGGAGATCCTCCAGCTGTGGCGCGACCCGGACCTCCCGCCGGACGCCGTCCTTCTCGTCTCCCACAACATCGAGGAGGCGATCCAGCTCGCGGACCGGATCATCGTGATGGCCCGCCGGCCGTCGCACGTGCTCGCGGACGTGCGCGTGGAGCTCCCCCGTCCGCGCGACCGGAAATCCAGCGCTTTCTACGAACTGACCGACCAGGTCTACTCCCTGATCACGGAGGGCGGCGGCCCCCCGACCGGGGTGCCGGCGAACGGGGGTTCGGCGACTCAAAAAGCCTTATAGTGGACCCTCCGGATAGGGGGCCCCCTGGACTTCCGCACGTGCCGACCAGCTATCCCAAGTGCAGCCCCACCGAGATGCAGGGGTTGCTGGTACTCCTGAACTCCCACAAGGGTTCGGAGGACGTGGCGCTGCTCGCGGACGACCTCGACCTCGAGATCGACGAGATCCTCCCGTCCCTCGACTTTGCGGGGGTCCTCGGCTTCGTCAAGGTCGCGGACGGCCGAGCGACGTTCACCGACCTCGGTCGGCGGTACATCGCCGCGTCGATCCGCGAACGCAAGTCGATCCTAAGGGACCAGCTGCGACGGACGACGCTGTTCAAGACGCTCCTGCGCGCCCTGGAGAGCGCTCCCGACCGTCGACTCACGGACGAGCAGCTCGCCCAACTGTTCTCGATGACCTCGGCCCCCGCGGACGAGTCGGTGCAGAACATCGTGAACTGGGGGCGATACGCGGACCTGATCCGCTACGACGCCGACGAGCACGTGATGGTGGCGGTGCGCCGCTCGAGCCCGGCGGCGAAGTCGTCGCCCGGAAGCCGGCCTCCGCCGCCTTCGGCGCCGGAGAGCACTCCGGGCGGCGTCGCGGACGCCCGCAAGGGAACGTCCGCCCCTCCGTCGGGAGAGCCGTCGACCGCCACGCTCGCTCCCGCGGTCGCCTGAACTCCGCCCGAAGCGCGATCGGGCGAGTCCGCGCGGCGGGCGTTTCCAAAGCGCTTAAGGCGGCGACTTCCTCCCCCGCCTCGGTGGGCACGTAGATCAGCGGAAGATCGCTGCTTTCGCAAAGCAGAGGTCGGGGGTTCAAATCCCCCCGTGTCCATTTTTGAACTCGAATCCGACCCGACCCTATTTGGCACCCGGAGCCTCCCGGGGTCAGGGCCACGGTTGCCGCGGAAGAGGAGCCGTCAGACGACCGCCCGAGGCCGGAACGCGCTCGGCGTGAGGGGCACAAAGACTCGGGGAGATCGTCCTTCGCCGGAGATGACCTATGTGGAGGATCGAGGGACGGTCTACGACGTGCCCCTC
>Ga0335075_10018220_pt1 | contig 10412 bp, 8 predicted proteins | sample Lox_Sample_24_FD_206723 | JGI IMG/M metagenome (GOLD analysis project Ga0335075, IMG submission 206723) | Soil microbial communities from Loxahatchee National Wildlife Refuge, Florida, United States - Lox_Sample_2.4 | ecosystem: Environmental > Terrestrial > Soil > Wetlands | place: USA: Florida... | reverse complement strand
TCGCGCTGTCCTACCTTCGCTCGCACGGCGCCGAGCTCGAGCTGCCGGTCGGCGACCTGAAGGAGCGCGGCGTGCACGTGCACGTGCCGGCCGGCGCGGTCCCGAAGGACGGCCCGAGCGCGGGCGTTACCATGACCACCGCGCTAGCGTCGCTGCTGTCTGGCCGGCTTGTCCGCTCAGATGTGGCGATGACCGGCGAGGTGTCGCTGACCGGACGGGTCCTGCCCATCGGCGGCGTCAAGCAGAAGCTGCTGGCGGCGCACCGCGCCGGGATCAGCACCGTGCTGATCCCGAAGCGAAACGAGCCGGACCTGGAGGATGTGCCGGAGAAGGTCCGCGAGGCCCTCGACATCCATCCGGTCAGTGACGTCCTCGAAGTGCTCCAGCTCGCCCTGGAGCCGGCGAACGCCCACGCGGCGGTCGCGGCCTAAAACCACCGGCGGTCGGCTACCGCAGAAACGGAGACGGGAAGGGCTCACCAGAGCCCGTCCCGTCTTCGCGTCCTTCGGTACCGGTAGTGGCGAACAGATCGATCCCCTGATTTGCCGCGTGCGCGACGAGCAGCCGGCTGACGAGCCGGGACAGCTCATCACGCTCCGCTGGCACCAAGCGCTCAAGCAGCAGCGAGGTGTCTGCCTCGAAGCGGGCCGCGCCAGCCGACACGAGCGACCGGCCGCGGTCGGTGAGGCCCACAAGCACGGCACGCCGGTCAGCGGTGGACGGGACGCGCGCGACCAGACCGCGCCGCTCCGCGCGATCGATCAGCCCGGTCACGCTGGATTTATCCAGGTCCAGGATCCTGGCCAGCTCGTTCATCGTAGGCATCCGGTCTCGAAGCACGCCGAGCAGTCGCATCTGGATGATCGAGAGATCATGCTCGCGTGCCCGGCGCTCGAGCATGCCGTGAATCAGGAAGGCGAGCTGTGCAAGTCCATCGGCCGGGCCCAGCGCCGCATCTGCTGCTGGCGGGGTCGAGCTACCTGACGGCTGCGTTGCCACCACGCCAAGAGTCTACTTGATTTAGTACGTGGCACCAACTAAATTAGTACGTGGCACCAACTAAACGCACTTGCTGGTCGAGGAGGATCAAGATGGCGAAGATGAACGCTGCCGTCGTGACATCGTTCGGCGAGGCGCCGCGCTACCAGCAGTTCGAGGTTCCGCAGCCTGCGAGCGGTAACGAGATCCAGGTCGACGTCCTCGCCGTTGGGCTGCACCCGCGGGTCCGAAGCGGGGCTGCCGGCGCCCACTACACCAGCACCGGCGCGCTGCCCATGATCCCCGGTACAGACGCCGTCGGCCGGCTGCCGGACGGCCGACGGATCTACTTCGTGGCCGACGATGACGCCCTGGGCACGATGGCCGACAAGGCGCTCGCCGACACCAGACGCGCCATCGATCTGCCCGACGACGTCGACATCGCCAAAGTCGCCGCAGCGATGAACCCGGCCATGTCGTCATGGGTGGCGCTACGCCGCCGGGTCCCGGTCCAACCTGGTCAGACCGTCCTCGTCCTCGGCGCGACCGGGAACGCGGGAACCATGGCCGTCCAGATCGCCAAACGGCTCGGCGCCAGGCGCGTGGTCGGCGCTGGGCGCGATCCCGACCGGCTCCACGCGCTGACCTCGTTCGGTGCGGACGAGGTCGTCCCGCTGACCGCCGACGCTGGCGCGACGGCCAGGGCGCTCGGTGCGGCAGCCGGCGACGTCGACATCGTCATCGACTATCTGTGGGGCAAGCCTGCAGAACAGGCCATCACCGCGCTGCTGACCGCGCGACCGGATCGCAGCCGCGCCTTGAACTGGATCCAGATCGGCGCGATGGCAGGCCCGACGATCGAGCTACCCTCGGTCGCGCTGCGCTCGGCGAACCTGCTCATCCAGGGCAATGGGCAAGGCGCGGTCTCTACCGCGGCCTACCTCGCTGAGCTTCCGTCACTCGTCGACGAGATCAACGCGGGCACGATCGCGGTCAAGCCGAGGGTGATGCCCCTGGCTGATGTGGAGGCGATCTGGACCCGGCCAGACCCGCCAGGCGAGCGCACCGTCCTGGTGCCGTAGCCGAGCGGGCACTGGGCCGCGGACGCTAATGCAGCTGGTGAGACCGGCGACGCAGCGCGAATGGCATGAGGGCCGACTCAAGCTGCACCTTGGCGCTCATCTTGCTCTGACCGGCGCGCCGATCGGCGAAGTGGATCGGTACCTCAATGATCTTCAGGCCGCGCTGCACCGTGCGGTAGTTCATCTCGACCTGGAAGCTGTAGCCGTTGCTCTGGATGCTAGCGACGTCGATCGCCGTCAGCGCTGAACTCCGCCAGAGCTTGAAACCAGCCGTGACGTCCCGGACGCCCAGGCGCAGCAGCACCCGGACGTACATGTTGGCGAATCCCGACAGCGCCTTGCGCTGCCAGGACCACTCGCTTGCCAGGCTGGCGCCGCTGACATACCGCGAGCCGATGACCACGTCCGCGTCAGTCGCCAGCAGCGTGCCCAGCATGGCCGGCAGGTACTGCGGCGAGTGCGACAGGTCACTGTCCATCTGCACGACGAACTCGGCACCGGCCTTGAGCGCTGCCGTCATGCCGTCGACGTAGGCGCGGCCGAGGCCCTGCTTGCCCGGGCGATGCATCACGCTGATCCGGTCGGGGCCGTACTGCTTGACCAGGTCGTCGGCGATGGCCCCGGTCCCATCCGGAGAGTTGTCGTCGGCTACCAGGACGTGCAGGCCGGTCAGCGGCAGGCTGAAAAGCTCCGCCACGATGACGGGCAGGTTGTCAGCCTCGTTATAGGTGGGCAGGACGACTGTTACGGCAGCGGAACGCCAGGGCTCAGGCAGCTCAACCGCGCGTCCGCCCAGAGCGCGTTCCGAAATTGTCATCCCTACCTCTACCTTTGCGGTGCCCGGGCGCAAGCCACAGTGGCTGCGCTGCCATCACGACATCCCTGCCTAGCGTCAGTTCGCCTGGACGTCAGTGCCCCCGCCGCCTGCAGGTTACCTAGGCGGCCAACTCTATACGTACCCCGACCGCCAGAATTTTACCTATTACGGGCGGCAACGTGATCATCACGATGGGCGCTGGACACGCCCGAGTGGCCCGCGAGCAGCAAGAAGGCAACGCTTGAGCACCGCCAGCCGCGCGCCCGCCAGCTCAATTATTAGTTTGTCGATTGACATACTAGGAAGTTCGCCGCATACTGTTGCCATGAGCTCCGAGCCCTACCTGATTACGCGGTTGCACGTCGACCTCCGCAGGCAGGCAAGTGCCCTGTGTCGGCCACCGGGAGCACATCCGGCCAGATAGCCGGCGCGCCTCAGGCGCAGGTGCCTGCTCGGGTTGCCAGCTGCGATCGGCCGGACCTCGCCACCGCCGCAGGCTGCAGAGCAAGCCCAGTTCATCCCGTCCGTTACGCCCAATCACTTCAGGGAGCGTGCCACCATGCCCGGAAACAGACCGGTCGTCGTCGGCGGCGACGGTCCGCCGGCCGTCGCTGCCAGGCTCTTGCCGACCGCGGGCGCCGCAACCAATCCCGCCCTCGCGCTCGGCCAGGCACCGGGGCTTGTCATTGCCGCAACGGCGCCCGCAGCCGCCGCTACCCTCCGGCCGCGACCCGCGCGGTTCGGCCACCGCCGCGGTAGGGCGCTGCTCCGGCTGATCAGCCCGCTGGCGGTGCTGGGAGTCTGGCAACTGGTCAGCGAGTTTGGCCTGATCTCCAGCCAGAAACTGCCCCCACCCACGCAGGTCTGGTCCACGGCAGTCTCTCTGGTGACCACGGACTCGCCCGCCTACGGCTCCCTCCAGGGCGCCCTCCTGGTATCCCTGGAACGCGTCGCGACCGGCTTCGGCTTCGGCGCCACCATCGGCCTGCTGCTGGCGCTGACTGCCGGACTCAGCCGGATCGGTGAGACAGCGGTCGACCCTCTTATGCAGATGCTCAGGACGCTGCCGCTGTTCGGCCTGATCCCGGTGTTCATCGTCTGGTTCGGCATCGGGGAGGGGCCGAAGATCCTGCTGATCGCGATGGGCGCGGCGATCCCGCTGTACCTGAACGCGTTCACCGGAATCCGCAACGTCGACGCCAAGCTCGGCGAGCTGGCCCAGGTGCTGCACCTGAAGCGCCGCGAGCTGGTGACTCAGATCGTGCTCCCCGGCGCGATGCCGCAGATCCTGGTGGGCCTCCGGCAGAGCCTTGGTGTCGCCTGGCTCGCTCTCGTCGTGGCCGAGCAGGTCAACACCAATGCGGGCCTCGGCTTCATGATCAGCCAGGCGACGCAGTTCCTGCGCAACGACGTGATCATCGTCGCGCTGCTTGTCTACTGCGTCCTCGGCCTGCTCACCGACTGGCTGGTGCGGATCCTGGAACGGAGGGCACTGTCGTGGCGCCGCAGCTTCGTAGCAGCGTGACCGACCTGCAGGACCGGCGCGGCAGCCTGGCCACGCGTCCGGCGGTCAGGGTCCGCGGACTGTCCAGATCGTTCGGGGCCGGACTCGTGCTCGATGATCTGGACCTGGACATCGCGCCAGGCGAGTTCGTCGCGCTGATCGGGCGCAGCGGATCTGGCAAGTCGACCCTGTTGCGCTCGCTCGCCGGGCTCGACCGAGAGGTGGCCGGCGAGCTGGCGGTCGACGGCACGGTGGCGATCGCCTTCCAGGAACCGCGGCTGGTCCCATGGAAGCGCGTAAGCGACAACATCTGTCTTGGCTTGCGCAGCCCTGACCGGCAAGCCCGCGCTGCCGAGGCGCTCGCGGAAGTGGGCCTGACCGACCGGGTGCAGGCCTGGCCGCTCACACTGTCCGGCGGCGAGGCGCAGCGGGCTTCGCTAGCTCGGGCGCTGGTCCGCGAGCCGAGCTTGCTGTTGCTCGACGAGCCGTTCAGCGCGCTGGATGCGCTGACCACGATCGCCATGCACCGTCTCGTGCTCAGCCTGTGGCAGAACCACCGGCCCGCTGTCCTGCTCGTGACCCACGACGTCGATGAGGCGCTTTCGCTCGCTGACCGGGTGCTGGTCCTCACCTCCGGACGGATCAGTTACAGCTGCCAGGTCAGTGCGGACCGTCCGCGTGACCGCAACCGACCTGACCTACATGCACTTAGAACGCGCCTGCTCACCGAGCTCGGCGTCGACAGGGAAGGAAAGATATGAGGAACATGGCTAAGAGCCGTCGCAGTGCCTCGCGGCGTAGCGGCCTGAGGGGCCGGCGTGCAGGCGCCGGAGTTGTCGCGCTGGGTTTGCTTGCAATCGGAGCGTCAGCGTGCTCCTCCTCGGGGCCTGGCGCCGCAGCGAGCAGTACCCCGGCTGCCAGCGGTACGGCGCCAGCCAGTGCCGTGAATATGTCGGACGTAACGCTGAACATCGGCGACCAGGCCGGGGCAGGCTCTGAAGCCCTGCTCACCGCCGCCGGGCTGATTAACAAGCTGCCATTCAAGGCGCACTGGTCCGACTTCACCTCTGGTCCGCCGATGTTGCAGGCCATGGGCTCGGGCTCGATCGACGTCGGCGAAGTCGGGGACGCACCGCCGGTGTTTGCCGCAGCAGGCGGCAGCCAGATCGCCGTCGTGAGCGCCCTGGAGGCAAACCCGAACGGGTCGGCGATCCTGGTGCCGAAGAACTCGCCTGTCCACACGGTCGCCCAGCTGCGCGGCAAGAGCGTCGCGGTGTCCCAGGGCAGCTCGGCCGACTACCACCTGCTGGCCGAGCTCACCAAGGCCGGGCTGACCATCAAGGACATCACGCCGGACTACCTGCAGCCAGCCGAGGGGCAGGCCGCCTTCGCTTCCGCCCATGTGGCCGCGTGGGATGTCTGGTCGCCGTACATCGAGCAGGCCGAGTATCAGGATCACGCGAGAATCCTTGTCACCGGCTCTGGGATCGGCGAGACGTACTCGTTCGTCGTCGCTTCAAAGGGCGCGCTCGGCGACCAGGCCAAGGCCGCGGCCATCCACGATTACCTGAAGATACTGGACCAGGCTTACGCCTGGGCGGAAAGCCACCAGTCGGCCTGGGCGTCGACCTGGGCCAAGGCGACCGGGCTGCCGCTTAGCGTGATGACGCAGGCGGTCAAGGACGACCTTGCCACGCCGCAGCCCATCACCCCCACTGTCATCAGCTCCGAGCAGAGCGTCGCCAACGCGTTCACTGCCGCAGGCCTGATCCCGTCCCACGTGGACTTCAACAACTTTGCCGTGACCAGTTTCAACAGCATCCTCGGAGCGTCGTCATGAGCCTGGTATTCCACTGGTTCCTCCCCACCTCCGGCGACGGCCGCGGCATCGTCGGGCGCGGTCACAGCATTCCGCTCGTGGGCGGAACGGCCAGGCCGGCGGATTCCGCGGCCGGCGCCAGGGCAGCGACCCGGCCACCGGGCATCGACTACCTCGGCCAGGTGGCCCGCTCGGCTGAACAGCTCGGCTTCACCGGAGTCCTCACGCCGACGGGAACCTGGTGCGAGGACGCGTGGCTGACGACGGCGGCGCTGGTCAGCCAGACAAAACGGCTGAAGTTCCTGGTCGCGTTCCGGCCCGGCTTCGTCGTCCCAACGCTGGCGGCTCAGATGGCGGCGACGTACCAGCGGCTGTCTGGAGGCCGGCTGCTGCTCAACGTCGTCACCGGCGGCGAGGAAGCCGAGCAGCGCAGATTCGGCGACTACCTGAGCCACGACGAGCGGTACGTCCGTACCGGCGAATTCCTCGACATCGTCCGCGGCGCCTGGAGTGGGCGGCCCTACGATTTCGAGGGCGTGCACTACAAGGTCGAGGGCGCCACAGTAATGAGTCCGCCAGACCCGGTGCCGACCGTCTACTTCGGCGGCTCGTCGCCGGCGGCCGGACCCGTGGCGGCCAAGTACGTCGACGTCTACCTCACCTGGGGCGAGCCGCCTCAGGCCGTCGCGAAGAAGGTTGCCTGGATGCGCGAGCTTGCCGATCAAGCGGGACGAGAGCTTCGATTCGGCATCCGGCTGCACACGATCAGCCGCGATACCGCGAAAGAGGCCTGGGCCGAAGCCGACCGCATGCTGGCGGAACTGAGTCCGGCCGAGATCTCTAAGTCCCAGCAGGCACTGGCGAAATCCAGCTCCGTAGGCCAGCGGAACATGCGCAGCCTGAACCAGGCATACCGAGACGGTGGCACAGCATCCGACCTGGAGATCTACCCCAACCTATGGGCCGGAGTTGGCCTAGTCCGCGGTGGCGCCGGCACCGCACTGGTCGGCAGCCATGCCGATGTAGCCGACCGGATCGAGGAGTACGCATCGCTGGGCATCGAGGAGTTCGTCATGTCCGGATACCCGCACCTGGAGGAGGCTTACTGGTTCGGCGAGGGCGTGCTGCCCGAGTTGCGGAGGCGTGGCGCCACGGCCGCACCAGCCGACTTGTCCGGCCTGCTGGCTACCGCCTGACCAGCGGGGACTGCGGAGCGGCACGGGCTATGGAGGGGACTGCCGCTTCGCGCTAGCGGCTGCGCCGGCCGGGCATCCACCTTCCGGCCGGCGCAGCTTTGCGTCCGCGGGCAGGTGGCACGCAGATCGGCGCAAAGCCCGCGCCGACATTTTGAGCTTCAGCTATCAGGGCCGAAACCGGATTTCGCAAGACGCGACACAGTTCGCTGTTTAGTTGTCTACAAGCTAATTGTCAGTCACCATGTGGGAATGACCGAGCAACCGGCCCAGCCGTCACAACAATCCCAGTCGACACAGTCAGCCCAGCCGACACCGTCAGCGCAGCGTGCTGCACCCTCGCAGCTGTCCTCCGTGCAGCACATCGTGCAGCTGATGCTGGAAAACCGGTCGTTCGACCACATGCTCGGGTTTCTCTATCCGAACAAAACTGGGCCGAACGGACAGCCATTTGAAGGCCTGCTCGGCACCGAGACTAACAAAGACACTAACGGCAATCCGGTAACGGTCTACCAAATCGACATGACTAGCCCTAACGCGTATTTCATGCCGGGCGCCGACCCGGGCGAGGGCTACGCCAATACCAACTCGCAGTTGTTCGGCACCGGCAAGCCCCCGAGCATCCCGGTGGCCACCAACGAGGGCTTCGTAACTAACTTCGACGCGGCCGTTTCCTACGACCAGCGGTCCGGGCGCACCGTGCTCGCGAACACGACCGCCAACGAGATCATGGGAATCTACCCGCCGTCGGCTCTGCCGATCCTGACCGGCCTGGCCAAGGGCTTTGCCATCTGCGATCACTGGTACAGCTCGGTGCCGACCGAGACCTTCCCGAATCGCGCATTTGCCTGCGCGGCTACCAGCCAGGGCCACATGAACGACGCCACCTCCTCTTACACGGTGCAGAGCATCTTCGGCCTGATGACGAAGCACGAACTGGGGTGGAAGATCTACGGCTACGACGCCGAGCCGCTGACCCGGGCAAGCTTCCCGGACACCATGGACGCGCCCGAGACATGCTTCGGCAAGTTCGCTGACTTCCAGGCGGACGCTGCGGCCGGGAACCTTCCTGCCTACTCGTTCTTGGAACCGGGCTGGGGATCCGCGGGCAACAGCCAGCACCCCAACTATGACGTCGCGCTCGGCGAAGCGCTGATCTTGGACGTCTACCACGCCCTGCGCAACGGGCCGGGCTGGGATCAGACCCTGCTGATCATTAGCTACGACGAGCATGGCGGGTGCTACGACCATGTGCCACCGCCAGCCGGGGCTACGCCGCCGGACAGCACGCCAGGCGAGTTCGGGTTCGACTTCACCAGGTTCGGCGTCCGCGTGCCGGCGGTGCTCGTCTCGCCGCTGATCCCGGCCGGAACCATCTACCGGGTGCCGGCCGACAGCACGCCGATCGACCACACCTCGGTCCTGAAGACCATCGAGCTGCGCTGGGGCCTGCCCGCGCTCACGGCCCGCGACGCGGCGGCGCCGGACCTGGGCGGGGTGCTCACACTGTCCGCAGCAAGGACCGACGATCCGCTGGCAGGCATTTCTGCACCCGTCTCGAGCGGCCCGAATCCCGCGGCTGGAGAAGTGTCACAGTTGCAGACACTGCAGGCGCAAGACGTATCCAACCTGCAGGTCCCGCTCGATGAGCTGCGAAACGCGCCGCTGCTGGCCAATCAGCACACGCCTGCGGATTACCAGAACTACATTGAGTCGCGGACGGCTACCTGGAAGGCAGCCAAGGCACGCGGTCAGGCGCCCAGCCGTGACACCAGCCCGCCAGACGAGGACGGCGGCGCTAACTAGAACGCGAGGCCGCTTACTCCGAGCCGAGCAGTCGCGACTTCACCTCGCTCTTAAGCACCTTGCCGATCCGGGAACGGGGCAGGTCCGGCCACACTTCGACCTGCTTGGGGGCCTTAACGCTGCCCAGCCGCTCCTTGACGAAGGCGCGCACCTCGTCGTCGGCTACCACGCTGCCCGGATGCGGCTGGATGACGGCGACAACGCGCTCGCCCCACTTGGCGTCGGGCAGCCCGACGACCGCGCAGTCAAGCACGGCCGGATGGCGCAACACAGCCTGCTCCACCTCGGCCGAATACACGTTGAACCCGCCGGTGATGATCATGTCCTTAGACCGGTCGACGATATACAGGTAGTTGTCAGCGTCCAGGTAGCCGATGTCGCCGGTGTGATGCCAGCCGAACCGCGACGCTTCGGCCGTCGCGCCTGTGTCCCGGTAATAGCCCGCCATCACTAGCGGCCCCCGCACAACGATCTCGCCCCGCTCCCCCACGGGCAGTAGGCCACCATGCTCATCCATAATCGCGACCGTGGTCAGGGGTGTCGGCCGACCCGCCGACGAGTAGCGCTCGAGCGCGGGCGAGCCGTCGGACCGAAAGTGATCCTTCGGCGCCATCGTCGAGATCATCATCGGCGCCTCAGTCTGCCCGAACAGCTGCCCCATCACGGGCCCGATCCGCCGGACGGCCTCCTCAAGGCGGGCCGCCGACATCGGGGCGGCGCCGTACCACAGGCATTGCAACGAGGACAGGTCGGCGCCAGCCAGCCCAGGATGATCGAGCAGCATGTAGATCAGCGTCGGCGGCATGAACGCGTGAGTGACCCTGTGCTGCCCGATGAGCGCCAGGAACTCGCCCAAGTCCGGTGCCGGCATGATGACGATCTCCCCTGCGAGCGTCATCACCGGGAAGCACAGCACGCCTGCGGCGTGCGTCAGCGGTGCCAGAGCCAGATAGACGGGCCGCCCGTCGAACGGATAGCTCATCAGCGTCAGCGCCGTCATCGTCTCGATGTTCCTGCCGGTGAGCTGCACGCCCTTGGGCTTCCCGGTCGTACCGCCGGTGCCGGCAATCATCACGACCTCATCCGCGGGAGCGTCCTGCTCAGGCACCGCCTGGAACGGCTCCTCTGATAGCCCGTGCAGCCATTGCCGGAAGCTAACCGTCATCGGCACTTCGCCGTCCAGGCAGACGACTGTCGCCAACCTGGGCAGGTC
>Ga0335075_10018218_pt1 | contig 10412 bp, 7 predicted proteins | sample Lox_Sample_24_FD_206723 | JGI IMG/M metagenome (GOLD analysis project Ga0335075, IMG submission 206723) | Soil microbial communities from Loxahatchee National Wildlife Refuge, Florida, United States - Lox_Sample_2.4 | ecosystem: Environmental > Terrestrial > Soil > Wetlands | place: USA: Florida... | reverse complement strand
CCCAGGATGGTCACATGGCTGCCGGGACCGGGAGAGGCGATCAGGGAGTCCCCGACGGGACTACGCCTGAGCAGGGCGCTGCCGCGAGTCAGCAACCACCGGCCGGTCGGTTGCCCGCCCAGGCGGATCGGCCCAGGGCACTGCCTGGTGCACCGGGCGATAAGTCGCGGAAGGAGCCGGTCAAGCTCTGGCTGCCGGACTGGCGGTAACACGCCTCAGGTCACAGCGCCATCGCGGAATCACCGTAATGTCGCGTAAATTGCGTCAGTTGTCCGATCCGGCGGGTACGCTCGCAGCCAGCAGGCCTGACCAGCTTCCCCGTTAGCTGCGAGCATGGGAGTAGCACTGTGCTACGTATCCTGTGCGTACTGCTCGTTCGCGCCGGAGGTGTGCGATGGACCGTCTGGTCCTCTGGAACATCGATCTCACTCTGCTGGACGTAGGCAGGGTCTCTCGTGACGCCTATGCCGACGCCTTCCGCCGGGTGACCGGCCGTCCACTGGCGGCCCTGCCGCAGCTCGCGGGCCGCAGCGACAGCGAGATCTTCTTCGAGTCGCTGTACCTGAACGACGTCCCTACCGGCGAGGACGAGGTGGCGGATGCCGAGTTGCTGGCCCGGTACTGCTGGGAGCTCGAGGCGGCGTTTGCGTTGCGCCAGGACGAGTTGCTCCAGCAAGGGCGGCTGCTATCTGGTGCACTGGACGCGGTGACGGCCGCAGCCGGCCTGGCAGGCATGGTGCAGACCGTGCTGACCGGAACAATCAAGCCGAACGCGGTCGCGAAGCTCCGCGCTTTCGGCCTCGACCGGTTCTTTGACCTCGAGATCGGCGGCTATGGGTCTGACGCCTACCCGCGCGGCTCGCTGCTGCTGCTGGTCAAGAGCCAGGCCGGAGCCAAGTACGCTGCGCCGGTGACCGATGAGTCAGCTGTCTACATTGCCGACAGCGTCCGGGACGTCGAGGCGGCCGCCATTGGCGGCGCGCGGAGCATTGCGGTGGCCACTGGCCGGTCGACGGCGCCCGAGCTGCGCGACGCCGGTGCGGATGTCGTCCTGACTGACCTGTCCGACACTAACCAGGTGATCGCGGCCATTGACCGGCTGACGATGGTGCCAGCCGACCGGTAAGCGGGTCACGGGTCAGTTCGGCAGGCCGGCCCGGTGAGCAGGGACTGGGCGGACTTGCGGAAGGCCGCGACTAGGCGGCGGCGATCGTCGGCCCTGGTGGCGAGCACGACACGACTCGGCTCGACGTCATGCAGGGGGATCGTGGTCAGGTCCGGGCGGGGGCTGAAGATACCGCCGGGGATGATGGCCACCGCCTGACCAGCCGCGATCAGCTCGTTTTTGTCCTCAATGGCCTGCACGAGAGGGCCGTCTGGCGCCGAACTGCCGTCGGGCCGGGGGTCGATCCGCCAGAAGGCGTTCCAATCTGGATCGGGCATGCGGGGGATGGGCTCGTCGGCGATGTCGTCGAGGGTGACCGATTCCTTTCCCGCCAGGCGATGGTCGAGTGGGACCAGCAGGAGCCGCGGCTCGTCGTACAGGATCGTCACGCGCAGCTGGCCGGTGGGGAACGGCAGCCGTGCCACCACCGCGTCTACCCGATGATCGAGCAGGGCCGCATGCGGTTCGTTCCAGGCCAGGTGCAGGGTCTGGACGTCGGCGTCGGGGTGCTGGCGGCGCAGGTCGCGCACTGCCGGGGTGACGATGAGATTCGTGGTGTAGCCGATCGTGATCAGGCTCGGCCGCGCGGCTGCTCGGGTAGCCGCCGCACCCTGGGCGGCTGATCGCAGCAACGCCTTGGCGCGGGGCACGAAGACTTCCCCGGCCTCGGTCAGCCGGGTGCCCTGCGAAGTGCGGTCGAAAAGGCGGACCCCGAGCTGCTGCTCAAGCTGGCGGATTTGCCGGCTCAAAGACGGCTGCGCGATGCGCAGATCGGCAGCCGCGCGGCCGAAATGCAGGTGGTCGGCGACGACGGTGAAATACCTGACCAGCCGCAGGTCAAGGTCTGCCGGCCGCAGCTCCGAGTCTGGCATGTACAAACCTTACCGCACGGGGACCGGCGGCGAGCTGCTGATTATGCATCTGAGCTGCAGTGATGCCTGAGGCGTATTAGCGATTTCAGATTAGGCCTTGGACGCGGAGCGCTCCGTCCTCGCACAGTGGAAGTACCCGGCCGGCCCGACTTCGCAGGCGGCCGCGGACCGCCAACGTCTAGGCGTTTAGGAGTGCACCATGCAAGTGTTCGTCACCGGCGCGACCGGATATATCGGTTCCGCCATCGTCCGTGACCTCATCGACGCGGGGCATCGCGTCACCGGCCTGGCCCGATCGGACGCGGCCGCTGCCGCGCTCACGGCGGCTGGGGTGCAGGCACACCGTGGCGCCCTCGACGACGCCGACATTCTGCGCAGTGCGGCGGCCGTATCCGAGGGCGTCATTCACACTGCCTTCCAGAACGTCGGTCCCGACACGGACTTCGCGGCCGCGTGCGCCGCTGACCTTCAAGCCATCGAGGTTCTTGGAGAGGCGCTTGCCGGATCCGGCAAGCCGTTGGTCGTCACGTCCGGCACCGCGCTTCTCCCGCCGGGTCGCCTCGGGACCGAAGAGGACGCGGGCGTGCCTGGGTTCCCTCGGGTCGCTTCGGAGGATGCGGCGCTGTCGTTTGCCGGGCGAGGCGTCCGGGCCAGCGTGGTGCGACTGGCCGCATCGGTGCACAGCGGTGAGGCCGACAAGAAAGGCTTCGTGCCGAGCCTGATCGAGTTCGCCCGCACTAGCGGCGTCTCGGCTTATGTCGGCGACGGGTCCAACCGCTGGCCCGCCGTCCACCAGCTCGATGCCGCCCGGCTATTCCGGCTGGCCCTGGAGTCGGCTCCGCCGGGCGCGCGACTCCACGGTGCCGCGGAGGAAGGCGTGCCGTTCCGTGACATCGCCGCCGCCCTCGGCGCCCACCTGAACCTGCCGGTGACCGGGATCTCGCCGGCGGAGGCCGAGGGCCACTTCAGCTGGCTCGCACGCTTCGTGTCGATCGATAACCCGACCTCAAGCGCGCTCACCCGCAAGCAGTTCGGATGGGATCCCGTGCAGCCCGAGCTCATCGCGGATATCGAGGAAGGCCACTACTTCAAGGACTAAGTCCGCGAGTCCGCCCCGGCCGGCGCAGCTTACGGCAGCTGCGTCGGCCAGTCGGCCAGGTTGGGCCCGAATAGGTGCAGGTGGCGGACTACCGCGAAGACTCCGCCAACCTTCGCCCCGCCCGGCAGCGGCCGGTCGTCAGTGCCGGGAACGTTGAGGTCCAGGCTGACGGACACCGCTACCCCGCGGAAGTTCTGTGCACACAGGGCCTGTACGTGCTTGCCCGGCTGGTCGATGGTCCGCAACAGCATCCGGACTCCTTCGACCGTCACGGAGCTGGTCTGGCCGGCATAGGACTTGCACGGAACAGAGCCACGGCCAGCTGGCCAGACGGACACATCGAGCGCGGTCGGGTCTACGGCCGGGCCCGCCGACCAGCCCTCATTGATCAGCCTGCCGTCGATGGTGACGAAACTGCTCAGGTCGCCGACCCGGAATGCTCGCCAGCGCCAGCTCGCTGGCAGGCCGCTGAGCCTGAACCCGTAGTGGACTGGTGGACTGGTCCCGAACCGGACCGCAGCCGCGATCTTGAGCAGCAGCCGTCGGGCCGCGGGCGACTGCGCGACGCCAGGATGGCCGTTCTTCGGCTGTACGTAGTACCAGCCCTTGAGGTGCGGGTACACAGCGCAGTGCACGCAGATCGCCGGATTGGGCATCGGGCTCAGGATCGCCCAGGCATTCTTGCCATACTCCCAGGCCAGGCTGCCGTGCAGACCGCTCCAGTAGGCAGGGGCTCCGTTGACGGCCGGAGCCCGGCCGCTTAGTGGCGGCCCGCAGCTCAGCGCACGCCGGAACGTGTCTCTGCTGCGCATGTAGGCCAGCGCTTGGGAGACCGTGGGCCGACAGGATCCGGCAGCGTTGACGGTGAGCAGCAGCGCGCGGCCGTCCGAAACTGGCGCTGTCGCGGTCATGTCGAGCTCTGAGGTGCTCTGGTCGTACTGATCGCCTAGCTGGAAGCCGGCTGGCAACCAGCCAAAACCTGCATACGGCGTGAGCAGGCTGAACCGGCGCGGCGCGGTGATTGGCCCGCTTCGTTCGCGGTGGCTGGCCGGCGGGTGCGCGGCGGGCTGCGCGCCTGACAGGCTGGCCGTCAGCGCGGCAATCACGGCGACCGCCGCGGCTGCGGCGACCGGTGCGGCCCCCGGCAGGTACACCCGACGCAGCTTGCGCCGACGTCGGCCCTGGCGGCGGGCGAGGTTGACATCGACCCGGCTCGGCGGCGCCTGGTCGGTCGCGACCAGGTCGAGCAGGTCACGGACGACAGCCTCGTCCGCAGACACGTCATGCATGGTCAGTCACCTCACGTGCGGCGTACAGGGCGTGGTCATCGATTGCTCCCGGCCGGGACGGGAGCGGGCCGTACGCCTGGCCGCTGCCGCCGGAACGGCCTGGCTTGGCTACCTGACCGGGCCGTCCGGCCTGACCGTCCGGGCAAGCCTGCGTGTCCTGGGCGAGACTGAGGCGGCCGCGGAGTGCGTCGATGCCCTTGGCTGTCTGGCTCTTGACCGTCCCGGCCGAGCAGCCGAGCAGTTCAGCCGTCTGGTTCACGTTCAGGTCGCAGTAGAAGCGCAGCACCAGGGTCGCCCGCTGCCTGGGGGGCAGGGCAGCTAGGGCAGCCCGCATGTCGAGCGTGGTCTCGGTGTCGGGCATCCGGCCGGCTGTATCGGGTACCGGGACGTCCAGGCTCACGCGCCGGGCCCAGCCGGACCGCTGCTCGCTCAGGTACTCGCGCACCAGGATGGTCCGGGCGTAGGCCCCGGTGTGCTCCATCCCGCGAACGCGATCCCAGCGCACGTACAGCCGCGTGATCGCCGCCTGGACGAGGTCGTCGGCGCGCTGCCAGTCCTGGCACAGCAGGTATGCCACGCGCCGCATCGCTCCCATGCGCGCGGTCACATATTGGGTGAATTCTTCGTCGAGGTTCCCGCTCACCGGGGTCCGCCCGATCTGCGTGCCGTAGCCACACTGGGTGAATGGAGGCGGATGCTGCTTTGGTTGCCTGCTGCGCTTGGTTGCCTGCGGTGCTGGTTTCCGTCAGTGTTGTTTACTGCGGTGTTGGCCGGCGGCTTGTCCGGGTCGGTCGACCCCGCATACTGGTATATAACAGTCCAGTCAATGACGACGGGCTTGCCAACTTGTTGGGGGGCGTAGGGCGTGGGTAACGACCTGACGCCGACGGCCGGGCGTGACTATGGCGACACGCTCTGGGAACCTACGGCCGAGTCGGCCGGACGTACCGAGATCGCACGCTACGCCCGCTGGCTTGCCAGCCACGGCGGCCCGGAAATCACTGGATTGACGAGCACGGGGTCGGCAAGCACAGCCTCCGACGGCATCCCCTCCTACCGTGACCTGTGGCAGTGGTCCGTCGAAGAGCCAGCAGCATTCTGGACATCGATCTGGGACTTCTTCGGCGTTCTTGGCGCCCGCGGCTCCGGCCCGGTGATGGCTGGTCAGATGCCCGAGGTCAGCTGGTTCGCCGGCAGCACGCTCAACTACGCACGCAACGCGCTGCACCGGGCCGGAGCCGATCCCGCCCGCACTGCCGTGATCTACCGCTCCGAGGCCGGCCACAACGGGCGGATCAGCTACGGCGAGCTAGCCGGCCGGGTGGCCTCGGTTCGGGTCGGCCTGCAGGACCTCGGCGTCGGGCTTGGCGACCGGGTCGCGGCTTATTTGCCGAATTCGCCCGAGGCACTGATCGCGATGCTGGCCACCGCAAGCCTCGGCGCGATCTGGACGTCATGCTCCCCGGACTTCGGCGCGCACAGCGTGATCGACAGGTTCGCCCAGGTCTCCCCTAAAGTCCTCATCGCCGTCGATGGCTATGCCTACGGGGGCAAGCAGTTCGACCGGCAGGCAGAAATAGCCGCGATCGCGGCGGAGTTGCCGGATCTGGCTGCGGTGATCGTGGTCAGCTACCTAGGCGAGCCCACGATGAAGACTTTGCGTCCTATGCAGACGCGAAGTCTTCAGGATCATGATGTGGCGTTGCTCGACTGGGACGATTTCGGCGCGGCCGACGGCGAGGCGCCGGCGCTTGAGTTCGCCGAGGTGCCCTTCTCGCATCCGTTGTGGGTGCTGTACTCCTCCGGCACCACCGGGCTGCCCAAGCCGATCGTGCACAGCCACGGCGGAATCGTGCTTGAGCACCTCAAGGCACTGTCCCTGCATCAGGACCTGACTAGCGCGGACACCTTCTTCTGGTACACCACGACCGGCTGGATGATGTGGAATTACCTGATCGGCGGGCTGTTGGCCGGCGCGACCGTGGTGCTGTACGACGGCAGTGCGGTCCACCCGGACACCGGCGCGCTGTGGCGGCTGGTGGCCGAAGCCGGGGTCACCTACGCGGGCACTGGCGCGCCCTACCTGCTGGCCTGCATGAAGGAGGGCCTGCAGCCGGCCGCCGATTATGACCTGTCGGCCCTGAAAGGCCTGGGCTCGACCGGCTCTCCGCTCCCGCCCGAAGGCTTCCGTTGGGTGTACCAGGAGCTCGGAGCGAAGTCGTCAGGGCTGATCCTCGGCTCGTTCTCGGGCGGCACTGACCTGTGCACCGGGTTCGTCGGGCCGGCTCCGATCTTGCCGGTGCGGGCCGGCGTGATCTCCGGGCCATGCCTGGGCGCGCGGGTCGAGTCGTTCGACTCGGCCGGGCATCCGGTCATCGGCGAGGTTGGCGAGCTCGTGCTGACCCGGCCGATGCCGTCGATGCCGGTCGGATTTTGGAACGACCCGGCCGGTGAGCGCTACCGGGCCAGCTATTTCGCCGACTATCCGGGCGTGTGGCGGCACGGCGACTGGATCATGATCCTGCCCGATGGTGGCTGCGTGATCTACGGCCGGTCCGACGCCACCTTGAACCGCGGCGGCGTCAGGATGGGTACCAGCGAGTTCTACCGTGTGGTGGAGCGGCTGCCCGAGGTCGCCGACAGCCTGGTCGTCGACACCGGCCAGCTCGGCCAGGAGGGGCGACTCATCTTGTACGTCGTACCCTCCGAGGGCCACGCCGTCGATGACGATCTGGCCAAGAAGATCCGGTCGCTGCTGCGGGCGGAGCTGTCGCCGCGGCACGTGCCCGACGAGATCAACCAGGTCCCCGGCATACCCCGGACGCTGTCCGGCAATAAGCTTGAAGTGCCGGTCCGGAAAATCCTGCTCGGCACGCCCGTGGCCGATGCCGCCGATCCGGACGCGCTGGCCAATCCCGACGTGCTGTCGTACTTCGCGCGACGAGGCATGGCATGACCGCGGGCACCGGGCCGACCGCTGGCTCTGGGCGGAGCTTCGGCGAGGAAGGCGGCCGACTGACCTACGGCAGCTACCTGCGCCTCCCGCAGCTACTGGCACAGCAGGTGCCGGAGGTCAGCCCGCCCGTTCATGATGAGCTGCTGTTCATCATCGTGCACCAGGCGTATGAGCTGTGGTTCAAGCAGTTGCTGCACGAGCTCACGGCAGTCAGGGACGCGATGCTGGCCGGCCGCGGTCCTGATACCGACCACCGCAGGCCGACGTGGCTGGCGCGGCATCTGCTGCACCGCGTGCACGTGATCGAGCGGCTGCTTGTGGCCCAGATCGATGTCCTGGAGACGATGACCCCGCAGGACTTCCTGGAGTTCCGGGCGGCGCTGGCGCCGGCCAGCGGCTTTCAGTCGGTGCAGTTCCGCGAGCTGGAGTTCCTCTCCGGGGCAAAGGACCCTGGCTTCGTGGCCCGGTTCCGCTCGCTGACCGAGGACGAGAGCAGCCGGCTGGCCGCCAGGCTGGCCGAGCCGTCGCTCTGGGACGCCTATGTTGACCTGCTCGCCTCCAGGGGCCTGGCGGTGGGCAGTGACAAGGAGATCGTCGCGTCGCTGGTCAGCGTGGCGCGGGACCGGCCGCGCCACGACGATCTCTGGGAGCTCGCCGAAGACCTGCTGACTCATGACGAGCTTGCCGGACTGTGGCGCGCTCGGCATGTTCAGATGGTCGAACGGCAGATCGGCACGAAGTCAGGGACCGGCGGCTCGACTGGCGCGCCGTACCTGAACCGGCGGGTGCCCATCCGTTATTACCCGCTGCTGTGGGAGCTTCGGGATTCGCTGTAGCGGCAACGTCGCCGCACGTTGAGGGAGTGGAAGTCATGTCGGAGAGCAAGCAGGTCCTACTGGCTAAGGCTGCCGCGACGGCCCAGCCGGTGTCAGGCGTCGGCGACATGGCGAACTACCTGCATGCTTACTACCGGCACGTCGAGGTCGATGACCTCAGCGCAGCAGGTCCCGAACGGCTTGCTGCCGTCGCGCTGACGCAGGCGCGGATGGCGGCCGAGCGGCCGCAGGGCCGGGCCCTCGTGGAGGTCAGGCCAGGCGGGGACTCGGCGCTCGACGCGAGTTCCGACGTCATCGACATCGTCACCGACGACATGCCGTTCCTGGTCGACTCGATCACCATGGAGCTGGCCAACCACGGGCTGTCGGCGCGCCTGGTGGTGCACCCGCAGCTGCGCGTTCGGCGGGACGTAACCGGCACGCTGCGCGAGGTGGTCGGCCGGGTGGCCGGTGAGGTTGACGGAGAGCCTGGCCACGACGAGGTGGCTGAATCTTGGACGCACATCGAGATCCCCACGCTGGCTGACGGTGAGAGCGAGGCAGTCGCCGCCGACCTGCGCCGAGTACTCACCGACGTCCGGGTCGCGGTCGAGGACTACACGCGGATGCGAGCCAGGGCGCTCGCGCTGGCTGACGAAGTGCTGGCACCGGAAGGGGACGCTGGCGGTGCCGCCGATTCCCCGGCGGAGATCGCCGAGTTGCTGCACTGGCTGGCCGACGGGCACTTCACTTTTCTTGGATACCGCGAGTATGACCTGGTGACCGGACCGGCCGCCATGGCGCTCACCGCAGTGCCGGGCACCGGGCTCGGCATCCTGCGGCACGACCGGGTCGGTCCCGGCTCGTTCGCGACCTTGCCTGATGCGGTCAAGGCGCGCGCCCTGGACCCGCAGCGACTGATCGTGACCAAGGCGAACTCCCGGTCCACGGTGCATCGGCCCAGCTACCTGGATTACGTCTCGGTGAAGCGGCTGGCCCCCGATGGCACTGTCGCGGGGGAGTACCGGTTCCTCGGGCTCTACACCCACACAGCGTTCGCCGAGAGCATCCGGGGCATCCCGGTGCTGCGGCGCAAGCTGGCCGAGGTGCTCGCCCTGTCCGGGATGGCCGCCGACAGTCACGACGGCAAGGAAGTCGCCGAGGTGCTCGACTTCTATCCGCGCGAAGAGCTGTTCATGACCTCGGTCGCCGACCTGGCCGCCATCTCCGCTGGCGTGCACGTCCTGCGCGAGCGGCGGCAGACCCGGCTGTTCCTGCGCAAGGACATCTATGGACGGTATGTCTCCTGCCTGGTGTATCTGCCGCGCGACAGGTACACCACGCGGGTCAGGCTGCGGGCACAGGAGATCCTGCAGCGGGCCTTCGGCGCCCGGCACGTCGACTACAGCGTGCAGGTCGGCGAGTCGTCGGTGGCCCGGCTGCACCTCGTGGTCCGGGCCGATCGCGGCCGTCAGCTACCCGACGCGGACCCGGTCACGCTTGAGCGGGCCGTCGCCGCAGCGGTCCGGTCCTGGGACGACGACCTCGCTGACGAGGCGGCGACGGCGCTCGGCGCGCAGCGCGCCAGGGAACTGCTGACCCAGATCGGCGACATGATCCCGGCCACCTACAAGGAAGACGTGCCCGCCTCCGCGGCGATCACCGACTTCGCCAGGATCCTGCAACTGCGCCGATCTGGCGGCGACATCGACTTCGAGCTGTGGGAGTCGGAGAACTACATCGGCGGCGTCCCGATCGAGCCGGACGACGACGTGCCGGCCAGCGTCAAGCGGGTCTGGCGGCTCACGATCTACCGGACCGGCGGACCGATCACCCTGACCGACGTACTGCCTCGGCTGCAGCACATGGGCGTAGACGTGATCGACGAGCATCCGTATGAGTTCCCTGCCGCGCAGCCGTTCTGGATTTACGACTTCGGTCTTCGCCGCAGGCCGATGCTCGAGGCGACCGCCGAAGCCAAGGAGACCGACCTCATCTCCAACCAGCGGCTCAGGGAGCAGATCGAGGATGCGCTCCTGGCGCTGTGGGACGGCCAGGTTGAGGACGACGGCTTCAACGCCCTTGTGCTGGATGCGCAGCTCAGCTGGCGCCAGGTCGTCGTGCTGCGGGCGTACGCCAAGTACCTGCGGCAAGCCAGCGCGACGTTCAGCCAGGACTACATCGAGGACGCGCTGCGGAACAACTCGCAGATCGCC
>Ga0335075_10018217_pt1 | contig 10412 bp, 7 predicted proteins | sample Lox_Sample_24_FD_206723 | JGI IMG/M metagenome (GOLD analysis project Ga0335075, IMG submission 206723) | Soil microbial communities from Loxahatchee National Wildlife Refuge, Florida, United States - Lox_Sample_2.4 | ecosystem: Environmental > Terrestrial > Soil > Wetlands | place: USA: Florida... | reverse complement strand
CGTGCGCATTGCGCGAACCTCTGCGGCCTTGTCTGTTTCCACGACAAAGGACTTTCGCATGGGCTGAGACCATGCGCCATCGGGCGACGTGCACCCGGCACGTTACAACCCTGTGACGCGCAGGAGGACCGGCAATGGTTCGCCGGCCCGCGCCGTCACGAGCAATGGCTGGCAGCCAGCATCGGCGCCGGCGCGCCGCGTTTGGCGGCCGCGGCACCTGCCAACATGCTGGCCTTCATGGTCTTCTGAAGCTTTGTTATCGCGCGCACTTCGAGCTGGCGGATCCGTTCCCGCGAGACATTATAATGCTCTGCCAGAACATCAAGCTTCACCGCGTTTTCCTTGAGCCGGCGTTCGATCAGGATATGCCGTTCGCGCCTGTTCAAGACTTTGAACGCGTCGGACAGCAGCGCCCGGCGGATGGTGAATTCCTCACGCTCGGCGAGAACAATTTCCTGGCTGTCCGCCTGGTCCGCGAGCCGATCCTGCCATTGATCTTCGTCATCCTGATGCATTGGGGCGTTCAGGCTGTGATCGGAAGCGGCAAGCCTGCCGTTCATGCTGATGACGTCTTGCTCCGGCACGTTGAGCATGTCGGCAATCAGCGATACCTGATCTGGCCTCAGGTCGCCCTCATCGATTGCCTGGATCTGGCCTTTCAGCCGGCGCAGGTTAAAGAACAGTTTTTTCTGCGCGGCTGTGGTGCCGATTTTTACCAAGGACCAAGAGTGCAGAATGTACTCCTGAATCGAGGCCCTGATCCACCACATGGCATAGGTCGCCAGGCGGAATCCGCGGTTCGGATCGAACCCCTGCACGGCACGCATCATGCCGATATTGCCCTCACTGATCAATTCGTTCAGCGGCAGGCCGTAACCGCGATAGCCCATGGCGATCCGCGCAACGAGGCGCAGATGGGACGTGACCAGCTTGTTCGCTGCAGACTGGTCCCGATTGTCGAGCCACGCCCGCGACAGAGCGACCTCCTCGTCAGGCGAAAGGATCGGATACGCGTGAACAGCCCGCAGATACCTGCCCAGGTTTTCGGAGTCGGGGGTGTAGGTCAGCGAGCTCATGGCGGATCTCCTTCAATACAGGGCCAGAGCACCGAGAACCTTCAAGTGTCCCGCACGGGCACGCTGCCTGCCTGAAACGGACATCCGGAAGTCGAGTGACTGACCAGTTATCAGCCTCGCACGCAGGGAAAGCTGGATATTTGCAGTTCGAACTGCGGTTTGTCAGTATTCCCCATCATCCGCCTGTCCCTGCTGGTGTAGCTGCGTCTGTCCGGCCTTCCGTTAGATCAGGCCGACCGCTGCTGCGTTGGTGCCGCCGGGTGCGTCGTTGCCGGTCGACGCCTGACGTCGTTCTGCCGAGCGATTTCACCGAATTTTGGACAACTTTTCACCGCGATGCGACAATGTTGTACGAGCGCGCGGCGCTTACTTGCCAGTGGCGTGCGTGGATCATCCCTCGCCGGAGACCAGCGGCATGCAATTTCGCGCATATATCGGGTGGATGAAGCCCGGTGCGTCCGCCGCACTTTTCCGGAGGGTGTTCCCGTGGGAATTGTCCGCTTCGCGCTGAAGTTTCCGCACACCTTTTATGTGCTGGCCGGCCTGATGCTGTTCCTCGGCGTCAGCGCCATTCTGGTCACGCCAAAGGACATCTTCCCGAATATCAACATCCCGGTAGTATCGGTGATCTGGCAGTACACCGGGCTATCGCCGCAGGAAATGGAGCAGCGAGTCACTACCTATAGTGAGTACGCGATCAGCACCAGCGTCAGCGACATCCGGAACATGGAAAGTCAGACCCTGGAGGGGATCGCGGTCCAGAAGATCTACTTCCAGCCGGGCGTCAACGTTGACCTGGCGATCGCGCAAATCGTATCGGCAACCAATGCGATCCGTGCCCTGATGCCAACGGGGATCGAGCCGCCGATTATCGTTCAGTACAGTGCCTCGGCCGTGCCGGTGCTGCAGCTTTCGCTAAGTTCCGATACGCTCAACCAACAGCAGCTTTACGACTACGGTCTTTACCAGATCCGCCAGCAATTGGCGCCAATTCCAGGCATCACGTTGCCCACCCCGTATGGCGGCAAGTACCGCCAGATCATGGTCAATCTCAACCCGGACGCGCTGCGCGCGCTCGGCATCACGCCGGACGACGTGGTCAACGCCGTCAATGCGCAGAGCCTGACCTTGCCCTCCGGCGACGCGAAGATGGGCAAGCAGCAGTTCATCGTACGTGTGAACGCCATGCCGCTTACGGTGCAGGAACTCAATCGCCTGCCGATCAAGCAGGTTGGTCCAAGAACGGTCTATCTGTCGGATGTGGCTCATGTTGCGGACTCGTGGGCAGTGCAGCAGAACATCGCGCACGCTAACGGCAAGCGCGCGGTATTGCTCACCATCATCAAGAACGGCGACGCTTCAACACTCGACGTGGTGAACCGCGTGAAAGCGGCACTGCCGGCCATTCGGAAGGCGGCGCCGCCGGGCATGCAGATCCATCTTCTGTTTGACCAGTCGGTGTTCGTGAAGCAGGCGATCGCAAGCGTAGTGCGCGAGGGCGCGATCGCCGCCGGCCTGACGGCGCTGATGATCCTGGTGTTCCTGGGGTCATGGCGTTCAACCCTTATCGTGATGGTTTCGATTCCCCTGTCGATCCTGACCTCGCTTGCCGTTCTGTCCGCACTTGGAGAAACCATCAACACCATGACCCTCGGCGGGTTGGCGCTGGCCGTTGGTATCCTGGTCGACGACTCGACGGTCACGATCGAAAACACGCATCGATTGCTCGAAGAAGGGAACCAATTCGATCGCGCCGTGCTGGAGGGCGCCGCCGGGATCGCGGTGCCGACCTTGATTTCGACACTCTCCATCTGCTGCGTGTTCGTCTCCGTTTTCTTCCTTCAAGGACCATCAAAATATCTGTTCACGCCGCTCGCGATGGCCGTGGTATTCGCTATGTTGGCCTCCTACGGCATCTCGCGCACATTGACGCCGATCATCATTCGCCTGCTGCTGCGTGGGGAGCATGACCATCATGGGCCGAAAAAGTGGCTCGCGCGGTTCCATGAACAATTCAATGAGCGCTTCGACCGCTTTCGCGACTTCTACGCGTGGTTGCTCACTGGTATTCTGCACCGCCGCGTGCTGACGCCGCTGGTGGCAGGATCGGTGGTCGCAGGCGCGGCGGTGGTTGCCACGTTCGTGGGCACCGATTTCTTCCCGACAATCGATGCCGGCCTGATCGAACTGCACGTTCGTGCGCCGGCACGCACCCGCATCGAGTATACCGAGCAAATCTTCCACGCCGTGGAGAACAATATCCGCCGGCAGATCCCACCCAAGGACCTCGGTCTTATGCTCGATAATATCGGCCTGCCGCAGCGCGTGTACAACCTCGCATATACCGACGGCAGCACGATCGGTGCCAACGATGGCCAGATCCTGATCCAACTCAAAAATGGCCATGCGCCCACCGCCAGCTACATCAAGAAGCTGCGGCAGGAGCTGCCCATCGCCTTCCCCGATGTGATGTTCTATTTCCAGCCTGCCGACCTCGCGACGCAGGTGCTGAACTTCGGCGTACCCTCCCAGATCGACCTGCAGGTTGTGGGTCGAGACCGCGCGGCTAACGAAAACATCGCTGATGAGCTGGCGACCCGGCTTGCGAACGTCCCAGGCATCGTGGACAGTCACGTCCAGCAGGAACTGGATGCACCGGAGCTGTTCTATGCAATCGACCGCACGCGCGCGCAAGAGCTTGGCCTGAACATCAGCCGGATCGCGAACAACATGAATATCAGCCTAAGCTCGTCGGAGCAGGTGTCGCCGAATTTCTGGTCCGATCCAAGAAATGGAATTCCATACTATTTTGCGGTGCAGACGCCGGAGTACCGTATCTCCAACAAACAGCAGCTCGACAATACGCTGATTTCCGCGTCGCTGTCGGGAAACACGGTGGTGCCCAGTCTGCTCGGCAACGTGGCAACGGCGAAGCGGGAAGCGGTGCAATCGGTCTACACCCATTCGAATATTCAGCCGGTCTATGACGTCTATGCCAGCGTCCAGAACCGCGATCTCGGCAGCGCCGCGAGGGCGATTCAGAAGGTGGTGGCACAGATGCGGGGCAAGCTCGGTCCCGCCGACCGGATTGTGGTCCTCGGCCAAATCGCCAGCATGAAACAGGCGTTCACAAACCTGACCATCGGCCTGTTGTTCGCCGCGATTTTTGTCTACGCGCTGATGGTGGTGAATTACCAGAGCTTCCTTGACCCTCTCGCGGTGCTGCTGGCGCTGCCGGGCGCGGGCAGTGGCCTTGTTCTGATGCTGTTTGCCACCGGAACGACCTTCAACGTGCCTTCGCTGATGGGCGCGATCATGGCGATCGGTGTCGCCTCGGCCAACTCTATTCTGCTGGTCACCTTCGCACGTGAGCAACGCGAGGCCGGCATGAGCGCAGTCCAGGCTGCGCTGTCAGCCGGCACGACGCGCTTGCGCCCGGTGCTGATGACGGCCGCCGCAATGATCGTCGGCATGCTGCCGATGGCAATCGGCGGCCCTGGCGAAGAGCAGAATGCTGCGCTCGCGCGCGCAGTGATTGGCGGCGTAATGATTGGCACGATCACCACGCTGTTGTTTGTCCCTTACCTCTACTCGGTCGTCGGCAAGTTCGAACGCCGCCGTGCGGAACTGCCGGACGACCCGATGAACCCCGGAATGTACCCATGAACGAAATCCCTTCGCAGACCGAGCTTCTGCCTGATGCGCCAGAGCAATCGCGGCAGTCGCCGGACCGCCGCCTGGAACGCCGCCGCCGCCGCACCGGCCGTTTGCTCGGGCTGGCCGCGGTCTCCGGTCTCGCTCTCCTGGTCGGTCTTGGTGCGTACCGCCACATGCAGCGCGAAGCCGCAGCCGCTGCCACACTGACAGCAGAACATGATGCTGTGCCCGTGGTGCGCACCGTGGTTCTCAAGGCGGTCGATACCCCGCGCGACATCGAGCTGCCGGGCTCTACCGAGGCGTTCGATACTGCAACGCTGTACGCACGCGCCACGGGCTATATTGCCAAACGCAACGTCGATATCGGCAGCCGCGTCCGTGCCGGTGCCGTCCTGGCGGTGATTGCCGCGCCCGATCTCGACCAGGAGCTCGCCCAGGCGCGCGCCCAACTTGTGCAGTTGCAGGCGAACGTGCTGAAAGCCCAGGCGGATGCCAAAGTGGCCTACGACAACGCGTGGCGCACTGCGGTAACATCCAGGGACGGCTGGACGAGCCAGCAACAAGCCGATGTCTATCGTGATACTCTGGAAGCAGACAATGCAGCGTTGGCCGTTGCACGCGCCAACGTTTTGGCACAGCAAGCGCAGGTGAACCGGCTGGTGGAACTGACCGGGTTCGAAAAGGTCGTGGCACCGTTCGATGGTGTGATCACCAGCCGTCACATCGATGCCGGCAGCCTGGTGACAGCCAATGACAACAGCGGCACCCCATTATTCACGATCGAGCGCACCGATACGCTCAGGGTGCTGATCTATGTGCCGCAAAAGGACTATTTCGGCATGAAGGATGGCGACGAAGCAGACGTAACGGTGCCGGAACTGCCGGGGCGGGTGTTTCATGGCAGACTGGCGCGCAATGCGAATGCGCTACAGCCCGACACGCGGACCGTGCTGGCAGAAGTCGACGTGGACAACAGGAACGGAGCACTCGCCCCTGGTGTTTATACGATCGTCCATCTGCATGAGCCGCGCGAATACCCCGTGATCGTGGTTCCGTCCCAGGCCATCATTTTCGACGATGCCGGGCTGCAAGCCGCGGTTTACCACAACGGCGCGCTTCATCTGCGCCGGCTCAACATCGCGGCTGATAATGGCGCCACTCTCGAAGTGCGGGATGGCCTGCATGCAGGCGATCGGCTGATCCTGGATCCGCCCATCGGCGCCACCGACGGCATGCGCGTAACGATGGCCCAGCAACCGGGCTTACTCAGGCGACCACAGCCGACCCGTTCATTCACTGCCACGAACGCATCCGGCAGGCCATCATGAGCGGCGCCGGCGATCACGAGGCGCCGGTCTCACTGAAAACCTGGATCGCCGTTGGCGGCGCGTTGCTCGGCGCTTTCCTGGCCGTGCTTAACATCCAGATCACCAATACCGCATTGCCCTATATCGAAGGGGGCATCGGCACCGGCGGCGTGTACGGCACCTGGATCTCGACGGCCTATTTGATCGGCGAGATCATCGTGGTGCCGCTGACCGACTATCTCTCGCGAGTGTTCTCCCTGCGCCGCTATCTGCTCGTCAACACAGTACTGTTCTTGGTGTTCTCGGTGCTGTGTGGGCATGCACACAGCCTCGGTGAGATGATCGTCTTCCGCGCGCTGCAAGGGTTCACGGGGGGCGTTCTCATCCCCCTGGCCTTCACCATCATTCTCTCAATGCTGCCACCATCAAAGCACGCTCTGGGACTCGCCGGCTTTGCCATTACCGCCACGTTTGCACCAGCGATCGGCCCGACAATCGGCGGTTACCTGAATGACACTTATGGCTGGCCATGGGTGTTTTACGTCAATATCGTGCCCGGCGCGCTGATGCTCGGCGCGCTGTGGTATGCGCTGCCCAAATCGTCGATGCAGCTTCGTCTGCTGCGTCAGGGAGACTGGTACGGCATCGCCCTGATGGCTGTCGGCCTCGCCGCGCTTCAAACTGTACTCGACGACGGGAACGTCTACGATTGGTTCGGCTCACCCTACATTGTCAAGCTGAGTGCCCTTGCGGCAGTCACGCTCGGCATCTTCACGGTGATAGAATTCTTTACCGCCGAGCCGGTTGTCAATTTCCGTTTGCTCGCGCGCCGGAATTTCGGGTTCGGCACGCTTGGGAATTTTCTGCTCGGCTTTGCCCTCTACGCCGCAGCCTATCTGCTGCCCCAATACCTGGCGGTGACCCAAGGCTTCGATGCGGAGCAAAGTGGCGAGGTCATGGCGTGGACCGGACTGCCGCAACTGTTGGTCATTCCGCTGGTGCCGCTCATGATGAAACGCATCGACGCCCGTGTGATCGTGGTATCCGGGCTTGCGATATTCGCGACGAGTTGCTTCATGAACATCTACCTCGATACGAACTATGCCGGACCACAGCTGTTTTGGCCCGATATCATCAGGGCCGTCGGCCAGGCGGCCGTCATGACCCCGCTTTCCGCGATCGCCATGGTCGGTATCGCCCGTACCGAGGCAGGTGCCGCGTCCGGATTGTTCAATATGATGCGCAATCTCGGCGGGGCGATCGGAACTGCCGCAATCGAGACCTTCTTCACCAAACGCGAGCAATATCACTCGTTCATCATCGGCCAGCACGTGTCCTTGTTGCAACCAGCGACTCGCACGCGCGTCGCCGACTTGCAACAGTACTTCATGGCGCACGGCGTTCCGAGTACCGAGGATGCGTGGCATCGTGCCGTTATCGCTGTCGGCGCGACGGTCCGGGCACAGGCGACGATCATGGGCTACGCGGATTGCTTTGCCCTGCTTGGTGCCATTCTGCTTGCCGCCGTTGTGCCGGTGCTTATGATGAAAAAGGGCTCCGCCTCGGGTGGCGCCGGACATTAACGCGATGGTTGGGCATCTGGTGCGGCAGCGGACCGTGGGTCGATCTGCACGGTGGCGGTCATGCCCGCAACCAGAGTGACCCCGGGCGGCACCTTGTCGATATGGACGCGCACCGGGATGCGTTGCGCCAGGCGTACCCAGGTAAAGATCGGATTGACCGTCGCTAACCCTTGTCCGTTTGGCTGCGCATTGGGGACATTGATCGCGCGCGTGATACTGTCCACGTGGCCGCGCAGAATCTGGGGGTACCCCATCAATTTGATGGTGGCAGGGTCGCCGTCCTGGACATGTTCAAGAGTGGTTTCCTCGAAATAGCCGTCCACCCAAAATGAATCGGCATCGGCGACGGAGATCACGTTCTGCCCCTCGGAGGCATAGTCACCTCTCTGCGTCAGCAGGTTCGTGATCCACCCGTCGACGGGAGAGTGGATCTCGCAACGCGCAAGGTTCACCCGCGCCTGATCCAGGTTTGCCAATGCCTGCTGATATTGCGCCTGGGCGGCAATCGCCTGGTTTCCGTAGGTCTGTGTCTCCTCTGCAGCGACCGCGCCCTTGGGGAGTTTCTGCCGTCGTATGGCCTCTTGCTCTGCATTCTGCATGTTGGCGTCCGCCTGCTTCACGGCCGCTTCAGCCAGGCGCACTGCGATCGCATAATTGGTCGGGTCGATGACCATCAACAACTGGCCCTTATGCACGTACTGATTAGCGGCAACCGGCATCGCAACGATGCGCCCGGAGACTTCCGGGGCCATGGTCACGACGTAGGTGCGCACCGTGCCATCGCGCGTCCAGGGTGCGACCATGTAGACGTTCCACATTGCCCGGCCGAGCAAAATGGCTGCCACGATGGTTGCCAGCGTAATGAACACGCCCAGAGCGCGCCGCAGACGCATCCGCACCGTACGGGCAGGCGGCTTTGGCGACCAGGGGATCTCGCGCGCTATGTCGGTGTGGGGCTTGGCTTCGGTCTGCGACATGCGGCCTCACCGCCCGACGATGAGTACGATCGACGACAGGACAATCAGGTAAATTGCTCCGACGAACAGGGCCGGATGCCAGACGTGACTCAGCAGCCCGAAGCGGGCGGCGATGTGCCGAAAGCCGATCACCACGACCCAGGCGGCGACCATCATCACCGAGATCGGTGCGATATAGACGCCGAAAACATCGATTTCAGTGAACCTCATGGCGGCCCGCTGGGGTGGGATCAGGGCGGACAGGAAGGCTAGGAACAAACAGGCAGGTGGGCTTGTCTCGGATCGCTGCGGCTTGGCCCGAAGTTTCGCTTGCCGCCCATATGGTGATGGTTTTGCGCCGCTGCATCCCGAACACAGCCGGGAAATCTCGCTTATGACGTCTGCCGCGGTATTGATGACGATCAGGGGTTCTATATCGCCGAGCACTGGGCCTTACCGGCGACTCTTGCAGCGCACGAACGCAGGCGTGGCGTTCATCCGCTTCGGTCATCGCGTGCTGATTAAACTGGCAACGCTTCACGATACCGTGACCGCGCGCGTTTCACGGAGTGCAGCCAAACGCGACGACTGACTAAAGTGGAGCTGGCGGTCCGCCAGCGGGCCTCGATGCCGTTCTGCTTGAGGGCCGCCGATGACCACGCTTGTCGGATCGGGTTCAGCTTCGCCGGGTTCGCCGCCAGGCGCCCGGGCTGACGCCGACCTGACGCTGAAAGCTCTTGGTAAAGTGGCTTTGGTCGGCGAACCCCGTTTGCAACGCAATGTCCGCCAACGGGAGTGCAGTGTCCAACAGCAGCTCCTGGGCGCGGCGGACCCGCGCGTTCAAGTGCCAGCGATGCGGTGGCATTCCGGTTGTCGTGCGAAAAGCCTGGCTGAAATGCGAGCGCGACATTCCCGCCAATTGCGCAAACTCACTCAACTGAATGGTATCGCCCAAATGCGCTTCCATGTATTCGGTGATACGGCGCATCTGCCATGGCGCCAGGCCGCCGCGCATCACCTGGCGGTTGCCTGCGTCGCCAAGGCGCAGCAACTCGACGCACAAGGCCGTGGCGATGCTTTCGCCGTACAGGCTGTCGATCCCACTACGCTTGCGGCATTCGCCCGAGAGCAATGATGCCATCTGCCACAGCGGCTCGCTGGTGAACATCAAACGCGGGGCGGTGAACGCGGGCCCCAGACGCCGATCCCCCAGGGCAAGCCCTGCCCTCTCCAGGTCGAACGTCAGCCGCAGGCTGCGCACGAATCGAATGCTCTGCGCATAACCCCAAAGCTCCATGCCGGGCGGCACAAGGCTCATGATGCGCGCGCCCGGGCGCGCGGACCGCAGAGGCTCACTTGGATTGGTACGATGTTCGTATTGGCCGCCAACTTGCTCGGTGACGATCCACAGCACCGCTTGCTCGCAGGTGATCTCGTGGCGAGCGCGGCCATCCGGCCACCGCAGATCCATCTCGCAGACCGAAACGCCACCCCAGCTCAGTTCCGGCCCAACCACCACGTCCGGTTCTCCCGACGCCATCCGCGTCGACATACGATCGACAGCCGTGCCAGGCAGAACGACAGACGTGGCACCAGCCAGCGCGCGAATTGTGACTCCCATTGGGTCCTCCACGGCTTTTTCCCTTGCCCGCGAGGATGCCGCGACGGCCGGACATACCGCCAGTTAATCGAGGTAAAGCGTTGTGGGACTTCGGCGCTGCCCGCTAAGCTGCATAAATCTTGGTTCGGTGCATTGGGGACTTACGGTTTTCGGCCTGCCCGGCGGTATCCGTGATCGAAAATTGCGCGAACCACAGTGACGGGCACTCACCT
>Ga0335075_10018216_pt1 | contig 10412 bp, 11 predicted proteins | sample Lox_Sample_24_FD_206723 | JGI IMG/M metagenome (GOLD analysis project Ga0335075, IMG submission 206723) | Soil microbial communities from Loxahatchee National Wildlife Refuge, Florida, United States - Lox_Sample_2.4 | ecosystem: Environmental > Terrestrial > Soil > Wetlands | place: USA... | reverse complement strand
GATATTATCGTAAAAGTCTCTCGGGCTCCAAGGTTCGAAGACTGAATCTGTAAAAGTGGTGGAATTTGAGCCTTGGTACCTGTTCAACAACTCGACAGCCAACTCCGTAACCTTATCTTGGGCAGTCGTTGTATTGTACCATAGAATCTCGACTTCCAATGCATAGGAACTTTTGCTACGATGGGTCGGCTCTTGTGTAGAGGTGAGGGTCGCATAGGTGCACGTGAGTGGCAAAGTGCTGATGTTGCTCGAATATTTCCAAAGGGACTCAAGCTTATTGGCATCTTCAAGGACATGAAGTACATCTGCGTCAGCGGGCGACAATGCAGATATTTGCAAATCTGGCAGGCTTTTCTTGTTAAGAGTCGTCAGCTTAACTATATGGGGCCCTCCCTCCTGGTGCGTGATGGCCTTGAGGTTGATCGGATGTTGGTATGTCGGGCTGCGCAGTCCTTCAATGGCTTCACCTTGGACAACTTCAACAACCAGACTCGCTCTTGCGATTGGGATATAGCGTTGCAAAATGTCCGGACGTTGAAGATTTGCCTCTTTGAACACCTTGCGACGCTTTGAAGCCGGCTCATCACAGAAATCCATCTCTGCCATAGTCGACGCCATCAGGCTGCGAAAGAATAGATGGCGAAGGCATGACAGGCAGAACTTTGGAGATTCTGTAATCGAGATAATCTTAGCGCGAATCAGTTGGGCTGCGGGGAGTCCATTGCAGTGGCCCAGCCGGAGTTTGGCCCATTCGCCGATTAAAAAAGTCACTGACAGCAATTTTACACGGACGCCAAGTTTACACAACCCCCCGGAGCGTGCCTAAACTTCTTAACCGGAAGTAGCTTCTAGGCGGTTTCAAAAGAAATTTCATAATTACATAACCAACAATGCTTTCTGGCAATCGACACCTAGATTAGCAGAAAGCTCTATTCATTGCGATTATTGTGATACAAAATTCGATCACCATCCAGCATTGATGATGGTGAAACATGTCCAAAAAGACCGGTTGTTGCCTGTGTGCGTAAACTTGGCGTTCGTGTAAAATTGCTGTCAGTGACGTTGCATCTTAAACTTCGAAAGTCAAGAAAGGGCTTCGTGGATAATAATGATAAAGGTGCTATATGGACCCCAGATAGCCTAAAAGATGCGCTGACCTCAGTTCTATAGGTTCCTTCAGTCAACGCATCTCATACGTCCTTTTTGCCCTTCCACAGCGATGCCAGTGTTAGCAACGATGGAGATTGGTCGCCCATGATATGCACGCCCATGAGAGGCACGTCCATGAGATCCACCACTCCTGTGAGAGCCACGCCAATGAGAGGCACGCCATAAGATACACGTCTATGAGAGGCACACTTATGAGAGGTACGCCATGAGAGGCACGCCTATGAGAAGTACACCATGAGAGGCACACCTGTAAGAGGCACGTCCCTGAGATGCACGCCTATGCGAGGCACGCCATGAGAGGCACGTCCATGAGATGCACTCCATGAGAGGCACGCCATAAGATGCACGCCCATAGAATGCACGCCTATGCGGGGCACACCATGAGAGGCACACCTATGAGAGGCACGACCACAAAATGCATGCCTATGAGATGCACGCCCACAAGATGCACGCCCATGGGATGCATGCCCGTGAGATGCACGCCCGTGAGGTACACGCCCATGAGACACGTTCTCTAGATCCCCCATCTTGTCGAGATCTGAGTTGTAAAATTAGCATCATTCGATAGAACTCAATTAGGCGGTTATAATGATACAGATAATGTCCAATCTAGAAGCGTGTTTGTAAATGAAGATAGAGGGTCGTGAGTTGTCAGAAATTAAGCTAATCGGCGAATGGGCTGCCGAGCTGTACCCTAGATTCGCCGCAATGGCAATGGGAAACATAGTCTCCCACTTTCTGGCCTTGGCCAATATGTTCACAGGTCTCCCTACCAGGAACATCTCTTTCCTATGTGGCAGATCTTGATGCATGCCATATCATTAACGGTCCTTGCCTTCGCTTTCCTCGGTGGAGCCTTTGCGCGCCCTACTTCAGCAGTATTCGATGGGTCACGCGAGGTTTCGCAATCACTCTTCAATTCTCTCGAAGAGCTTGCGCGCCTAGTCGACATATCCTACTGTGTTGGTTCTACAGGCATACAGAAACCTTTCAGTTGTCTCAGCCGATGTAATGATTTCCAAGGGTTCGAGCTGGTCACGGTATGCAAAAATACTCCCCCCCTCCCCCCCCGGGTCTTCGCATCAACTCTAAGATTGTTCTCAGACATGGAATACCGGACCTCTTCTCTCTGACTCCTGCGGCTATATCGCCCTTTCTAACCCTCCATATCCGAAGCGGATCATAGTCGCTTTCCGAGGGACCTACTCCATCGCGAATACTGTGGCTGATTTGTCTACCAATCCGGTCGAATATGCTCCATATCCTTCCGATGGTGGGAAAGATGTTTGCGTTACGGAACAAAACCAGGTCTCTTTAGACCTTTTGCCACAGCCTCTAGGACCACATATCAGAAGCTCCTCCAAGGTGATGCCAGAATGCAGCAACTGCACTGTTCATACCGGGTTCATGAGTTCATGGCGTAATACCCGCTGCATAATTCTTCCGCACATCGAAAAGGCCCTGGCCCTGTATCCAGACTACCAAGTGACTCTTGTAGGTCACTCTCTGGGGGGCGCTGTGGCCGCTCTTGCATCGCTTGAATTCAAAGCGCGTGGATGGGAACCCCAAGTCACCACATTTGGCGAGCCACGTGTCGGAAATCAAGCGCTGGTTTCCTTTATCGACGCTCAGTTTAACCTGACAGATCAAGACTCCCCTAGCGACACTTACAGGAGGGTAACGCATGTCAACGACCCAGTTCCACTGCTTCCGCTTGAAGAGTGGGGCTATCGTATGCACGCTGGTGAAATCTTCATCTCCAAGTCCAGATTGCCGCCAAGTCGAGCGGATTTGCAGCATTGTACGGGCAACAGAGACTCAAAATGCATTGCTGGCGGCACTTCTTCAGATGCTCAAAAGGTGGGCAACGCGACAAGACAAAGAGCACAGGACTGGCAGCTACAAGAACACGGGATGTGGTGGGTCCCACCTAGGTACAGGCTATGGCAACTATTCTTCGCGCACAGAGACTACTTTTGGAGACTGGGACTTTGCGTCCCTGGCGGAGATCCTAGCGACTGGTGGCGGGAGAAATATCCCCACGGAGATGTCCCAGATGAGTTATGATTTACGAAGAAGGCGCAGCTCCTTATTTTGATTGCTTCAAAAAGTGTATGCTCGCCTATGGTCTGTCGTTTAGAGGTACTAACGAGCGCGGCGTTGTGGCGATTGTAGTTGTAGTAAATGTTAAACGTCGACCTGGATTAGGAGACTGAGCTTGACGGACTCCACTTATGGGAGAGAATATTGTGCATCTTAACCAAACCAAGTGCTTATATTGGAGTAAAAGCCTTCTTCGAACCCTAAAACTTTTGTCTGCGCCAGATCCTAAATCTAGGTGTGGAAATTGGAATCCAAATCCGGACCGGAGCCTGGTTTGCAATAAATTCTAATACCTGCATCCACCACGGACATTACCTACATTCCCTCTACAACACATCCCAAAAGGCCTCTATCAGGTCGAAATGGCATCTCAACTTCTACCGCTCGGTCAGTGAACCTAATTGTACATATCCGTTTTCATTGAACTAACCTAGGCTCTAGAGCTCATTGACAAATGTGTGGGATCGAGGATCTGGGTCGTCATGAAAGGCGACAAAGGTAAGCTCCCCTTTGCGATTAGGATACCAGCAGACACTGAGTGGGCACGAGAATTTTCTGGAACACTACTCGGCTTCGACGACTACGTCAGTGAGTTATTCCTCTCGACGGCAAGGTGGCTTTGCGATCTGATTGTCTTTCTAGATATGGTGCTGGAAGACGTGACAGAATTGTGAGAACTTTTGAGATCGGACTACTTTGATGATGTGCTGCTGCTGACATATTGGGTAGTGACTACACCGGCTCTCAGACTAAACTGCCTAAAATTTTACTCAATGGGAACAACATTTGCATGGTTGGTTATCAAGCACTCCTTTTCCAGGTTGACTCTAACGAATGGGCAGCTGATTCCCGGCGGAGAAGGACCTGTTGCTGCTGCAACATGAGCTGGACTGTCTACCACGCGACCAGGAAACCTATGACAGAGGGCAAGCTTGAATGCAGCTGTGCAGAGCAGATGGAGCTTGCCGCACAGTTTGCGGCAGACTTTATCGGACCTCTAGCGAACTCTCTGGATGCGCGAAACCCGCTGGCCATGCATCGCAATGCGGCCACAGAGTTGGCTACATCGGAAGCTTTGCAAGCGATCATAGACATGATTGCATACCCCCAAGGCATGCACCGCGAATTGTCTCGGTCATGAATTCGAGAACCTGCGAGACCCGACTCTATTTGTTGATGTGCACGAATACTGTAGTATATAGAAATTTGGAACACTGCTTTTATTCCTGAAACCTACGGGCCGTATTTTCTAGCACTTTCAAAGCTCCCTTCTGTACGTCTTTCACAATCTCCTCCGCTGACATGACTTTATCGACCAGTCCAACACTTGCTCCCGCATATGTGGTCATTCTCCCCTCTGGTCCCCAGCCATCATCTCCTAGCTTCATGGCTTCTTTATACAATTCTTGGTTCTCTTTGTCAGACATGCCATGCAACGCATCCAAATAGCTGCGGTTCACAATACCCCTGCCGTCATATGCAGGAGGCCAGTCGATGATGCCTCGCACGATGTCGTACAATTTAGTTTTGACGGTACTGACACCGCCGTCGCTTGCTCGGAGAACTTCATTTTGGTACCCTTTTGCAATCGTTGCTTCCTCGGCGGCCAGGAAGCGGGTTCCCATTGCCACACCAGATGCACCAAGTGTCAATGCAGCTGCAGCGCCTCTTCCATCACTAATGCCTCCTGCGGCAATAAGTGGTATTTCAATTCCGGCTTTCGCAAATGCATCGCTCACTTCCGGCAATAGCGATATGATGCCGGCACGTTGTTGCAGACCATGACCTCCGGCATCCGAGCCCTGGAGGACAATAACATCTGGCTTTGTGGTCTTGGCAACCTCTATTGCCTCTGCGACTGTGCCAACTTGAACCCAGATCTTGGTCTTGCCATCGGTGGCCGCACGTGTTTCTTTAGCCCAAGGAAGCAAATCTGAGGGCCGGTGAGGTGCAAAGAACCAAACAGCTGCTGGCTGGTGCTTCTTTATGACTGGCATGGCTAGATTTATGTCGCTACCCCAATTTTGGAATCCAATACCAACTGGCAGCATTCCGCTCTTAGACTGTATGGAAGAGAACTTCAGAAGCTCGGCGGCTTCATCCATGTCTTTCCCCAGCCCGGATAGGTCAAAACCGCCTGCTACGAAGCCGAGCCCTCCGGCTTTGGATACCGCAACGGCAAGCCGCGCCATTGTTATCTTCATCATCGGCGCACCGACAACAAATGGGACCGACGTCCAAGGGTAATGAGATCGGAGCAAGGAGGCCATTGTGCTCAATGTTGTATGGAGAACGAAAGAAGGAAGAGAATATGATGGATTAGACTTGCGATCAACGTTCAATAGTGTACTTCTGTGAGAGCGCCGGAGTTGGAGGGAAGCTCACAATGAATACAATACCTACAGTGACTCAACCTATGAAATTGGAGGGTGGTTGGCCGCTTTTATTTGATGAGAAATCGAACATGTCAGATTGAACAACATTTGACCTAACTTATGTCGCAAAGCTTTGTCAGGGCGAGAGAAAGCATGGGCCGCGATGAGGGGGATTCCGCGGAGGGGGGTTTGGGGAATGCTTGCCAAGGCAGAAAAAATCGCCTCGATGTCGTTTCAGGGATAGTTCTTGAATAAAGATTCACTTCTTCACTTTCGCGTCAGCCTTCTACAGTATTTTGTAGAGAATAGCTTGTCATTTCAAGATTGACTCTGGATTTCTCTTTCGTGCTTTTCGCGTTACTGTATTTACCTTGATCCTGCTCTCTATCACCGTCCTCACCACCAAAATATCAACTTCGAGACCACCGGTTTGGAACATCTTTTGAGGCCAAAGGCCTTAAGGTAGCACGCTCTGGCTCCTCCACTGGAACATCTAAGAGCCCTTGCTGGGAAAGTTTTGGATAGTCACAAAAATGAATGCACCAGACCGGTCAGTTCTTTCTTCTTCTACTCGAACGCTACATAGCTGGGACTTTTAACCCTCCCCTTACTTGCATCCATACCCTGCACAATTTTGCTTGAAACAGTAGCATTGGCATATGGCCTCGTACAAAAATATTACGGTGTGAAAAATCAACATCCATTACTCTGCGACGGCTCCAGAGCGCTCCAGAGAACGACGACCTCCTAGAACAAATTTTCGCGGAATCGTCAGGATGGCTGCAACTGCACCATTTGAATATTCTACCGGAGTCAGTAGTCACTGCTTCTTCCGTTCGCAGTGGTTTTCAGGACCAGATGTGTTTGGGTTAGGACTCTCTCTACCCTCAACTTAATTTTGCAACCTCTCTCGCTCGGCGCCCTCCAAGTCAATTCTACCCTGAATCCTAGCGAAAATTCCACATCACCACTTCGCACAATGCTTCCTGAGCGCCAACAAGACCCCGACTGGGTTTGGCGATGCCACCCAAACCATCGCTCGCCTCCTGGGAATGGCAATGCAGACATCAATAACCCTATCAACAACATCTCCTGCGCGTCAGTCACATATCCAGCCAGCCATGCTCCACATCGATGCTTTTCCGCTCTCTATCTGCCTTATCCGCTTTGAACATTATACCCTGGCATCTACTCATATTTGCAGTCACTGACTTGGATACAGTTTCGAGTCTTTCCTCTTGCAAGACGATGAAAAAAAGGTTGAGATGAAGCTTGACACCCGTAAGTTGTCGTGATCCTGAATTGCCCTCTACTGGTTGTAGCTGATGGAGCACAACAGGCACACCCAACACATGCATCTTCCACTTCAACAAAGAAGATCACACTCTCGCCAATATCCTCGCCAAAGGACTCCTCCGGAACAACCACGTTCTGTTCTCCGGGTACAAGGTGCGCTTCTAATCCCAGCAACCAGCCTCGCACACAAATGCGCCTGGGTACTAACAAGCAATTAGGTTCCTCACCCTCTATTTCCAACGTTCGAACTACGCGTTCAGACAGATGGTGAGATTACACCAAAAGAAGCCGTCCTCGCTACGTGTCGGGACGCCGTGAACGACTTGGGAACTCTGAGCCGCGAGTTTACCAAAGAATTTGAGTTGAGGAAGATGGTCAATGGTGGACAGATGCAGAATGGCCACTAGGTGGCAAGCGCATTTTCACAATTAGGGTATCCGCATGGCGTTGGCAGGAGTTATTACCTGAACGGGCGCTCAATGGCCTTACCGTCGGACGCTGAAATATAGGAAATGCATTCATTGTGATTTTTGCAGCATTCCTTCACACCAAAGGTGCTTAGAGTGCATGCCATGGGTAGGAAATAGGCTTACCTCCACCTCACAACTTGTAATGGCATGTAAGTGTTGGGCCTGCTGTGTTCCTTTTGTATTTGCCAGCTGACGACGCTGTTGAAACTTTGCCAAGAATGATTTGCAAGTCCACGTAACTTCCGGGACCTTGGGGATGATTCCCAATTTGATCATGACCAACGAAGTACTCTTGAACGACTACATTTCTCTTTTGTAATTTTCCTGTGCTTCTACAAGCGCGGCCATTTTCATCCACCATGTATTCGCAATCAAGCTCTTTCATGGGAGGCGCTAACAGCGCGCGACCAGCGCCGGGCCAATTTGGACAGCCACAACAGTCGTTCAACAACTTTCAACAACAGCAGCAGCAACAACAGCCTGCGTTCGCGCCGCAGCCAACAGGTTATGGCGTCGGCTCTATCCAGCCTCAGTTCACTGGATACCCAGGTCCAGGGCAACAACCGAGCTTCCAAGCACCTCCGCAGCAGCCACAGCTTACTGGCTATCCCCCTCAGGGCCAACCACTTCAACAGCCAACCTTCCAGCAGCCACCACAGCAGCAGTCTTACCCAATTGCTCAACCACAACAGACACAGCAGCCGCAACAGTCGTCTGTTGCTCCTATACGCCCTCAGCAGACCTCCTCTCAGATTGCGCAGTCATTTCAGAGTACGCCCTCTGCGTCAGCTGCACCGGTCCAGGGCAATAAGAAGTCCAAAGCTATTCCAAACATAAGACTGTCGTTTATCACAGCTACAGATCAAGCGAAGTTCGAGCAGTTGTTTAAGTCAGCGGTTGGAGACAATAAGGCCCTGGATGGTAAGATTTCACGAGGACATGACAGAGGGAGCGCCACTGACATCTTTTAGGTGAGAAGGCGAAAGATCTATTGATGCGTTCCAAGCTACCTGGCAGTGCGCTGTCGCAGATATGGTAAGACTCCAATCACATAGAAACGGAGACTGTGTACTGATTTGCTAGGATTCTTTCCGACACCACGAAATCGGGCCAGCTACTGTTTCCCGAATTCGCACTGGCTATGTACCTCTGCAACCTTAAACTTACAGGGAAAGATCTTCCGGCTACTCTACCTGAAAAGGTGAAGAATGAAGTCTCAAGTATGGTGGACATCATCTCGTTTAGCGTCGACGACGATAGGCCCCAACCTGCTCCCCGAACCAATGTACCAAACTTCGAAGTTCCTCCACGTCAGAATGCAATCTCTCCGCCAGCACCACAAGCACCACAGCCACAGCAAGCCTCGAATCAGCAACTCCTCTCTCAACTTACCTCGCAGCCAACGGGCTTCTACAACCAAGCGATCGGCTTTCAGCCTGGCCTGCAGCCACAACCTACGGGACTTCCGATACCGAACCAAGGCTTACAACCTCAGGTGACAGGGTTCTTGCCCGTTTCACAAGCAACGGGATACACTGGACCTCGTCCACCCATGCCACCCATGCCAAGCAGTTTCGGGACCAATATGTCTCCCCAGCAAACAGGAGGTGGCCCTCTTCAAGCACAGCCGACTGGAATTCCGGGACAATGGGGCTTCGTCAACGCTCCCGCAAGTGGTTTGCCAAACATAGAAGCTCTCCAGCAACGCTTGATGCCTCAAGCTGGGCGGGAAGGTGGCTTTACAACTCAGGGTCTCTCTGGTAGTGCTAAGATCCCGTGGGCAGTTACAAAGGACGAGAAGCAGATATATGACCAACTATTTAAGGCATGGGACGGCCTTAAACGAGGATTTATCTCCGGCGACGTAGCCATCGAGATCATGGGCCAGAGCGGCCTCGAGAGGAAAGACCTAGAAGCCATTTGGACGTTGTCTGACCCCAATAACACAGGCAGACTCAACACTGACGAGTTTGCTGTTGCCATGCACCTGATCTACAGGAAGCTTAACGGCTACCCTGTGCCGAATCGGTTGCCTCCAGAGTTGATTCCTCCGTCTACGAGGAATTTCAATACCTCAATCGACACCGTGAAATCCCTGCTGTCACAAGATGCAGAGGCTAGAAAGAATTCAGGTGCATTCTTGCAACCTCAAAAGACAGGCGTGAGCTATTTGAAGAACCATTCTTTTAGGACAGAGTCAAGCACACCAACCTTTGGCCGCAAAGACGCGACTGTCTTTAGAAACAACGACGAGGACGTTGGGTATAGATCAAGCGCGCGTCGGCGGGTTGGGGCTGATGGAAGGACCCCTTCACCAGTGCAATCACGGTCGCCCGTATCGGAGGCATCTTTTGATGACATGAGCCCAGACCAAATCAGGAAGAAGATCCGCGAGAAGAAGATCTTACTGGATGCCACCGACTTTCAAGATGAGAACCAGGCGAATGATGATGTTGTTCTTGATCGGCGAGACAAAAGCGAAGCAGAAGATCTTTTCAGACAGATCAGAAGGCTTCAGGATGATATCGATACTCACCCAAATTCTGGCTTGCGATCTGCCGACACCGGAGCGGAGCGTAGGTCCATGCGACGTGAGTTGCAGCGATATCAAGACAGACTTCCTGCTCTTGCATCGGATGTACGCAAAACTGAACGTAATATCGCAGATGCCAGAATGCAGCTTTTCCGACTTCGGGATGCCAAAGCTCATCCAAATAGCGCTTCAAATATCGTGGGAACAGGTCCTGGAGGTGCAGTTACAGAAGCAGACAGGATCAAAGCGCGAGCACGTGCTAGAATGCAAGCTCGTGCTGCAGAACTGGCAGGAAGACCGGCGCCACCGGCCGAAGACGACAGCTCCGCCCAGGAGAGATTGGAACATGAGAATTCGCGCATCAAGTCCGAGCAAGAGCGTAACGAGAGTATGACACGCGATGTAGAAGAAAGTGTGAAGGATTTCACTTCGGGGCTTGAGGGTGGTCTCCGCGAGCAAGGCGAG